>ENA-OQAR01000015-OQAR01000015.1-human-gut-metagenome-genome-assembly--contig:-NODE-15-length-35108-cov-2.317487_pt1 | contig 35108 bp, 55 predicted proteins | sample MGYA00242738_ERZ504533 | MGnify/ENA primary metagenome ERZ504533 (study PRJEB26092, sample SAMD00036276) | human gut metagenome | host: Homo sapiens | study: EMG produced TPA metagenomics assembly of... | reverse complement strand
CCCACGGCCAGAGCCGTGCCGCTGCACCGACAGGCCGTGCGCCCAGCCCCGGCGCACGCTTTGCGCCCCATTCGGCACCCGCGCGCAAGCCAAAAAAACGATCAACAGAAAGAGAACACAACGTGGAAAACTGGAAAGAAGAAAAAGTAAACGCGCCTAAGAAGGGCCTGTGGCAGCGCCTTGCTGCGCTGGCCGCTGCCGCCGCACTGGTGCTGACCTTGCGGGCTGCAGCGGGCTGCCGTCCGTCCCGGGCGGAAGCGCCGATGTAGTGCCGAACCCGTCCGCTTCTGCTGCGGCGGCTGTGGATACGGTGGACGCACCCTTGGAGGTGCATTTCATCGATGTGGGTCAGGCGCTGAGTGTGCTGGTGGAATGCGACGGACAGTTCATGCTCTACGACGGCGGCAATGTGGACGACGGCAGTCTCATCGTCTCTTACCTGCAGAGTCAGGGGGTGGAACAGCTGGAATATGTGTTCTGCTCCCACGCGCACGAGGATCATGTAGGCGGCTTGGCTGCCGCACTGGCCTACTTCCCGGCGTACCATGTGTACAGCCCGGTGGCCGATGCCTCCACCAAGTGCTTTCAGGATTTTGTCAAGTACACCCAACAGCAGGGCCTGCAGGTAGAGGTGCCCGCCGTGGGCACGATGTGGCCGCTGGGCGGCGCTACCGTGACCATGCTTGGCCCGGTGGCACAGTACAGCGACACCAACGATACCTCCATTGTGCTGCGCATCGACTACGGCTCCACCAGTTTCCTGCTGACCGGCGACATGGAAAAGACTGCGGAGACCGACCTTGTGAACAGCGGCGCGAACCTCAGGGCCGATGTGCTGCAGGTGGGCCACCACGGTTCCAGCACCTCCACCAGCTACCTCTTCCTGAACGCGGTGCTGCCGGAAATGGGCATCATCTCCTGCGGCGTGAACAACAAGTACGGCCACCCGCACGAGGAAACGCTGAGCATCCTGCGGGATGCCAGGGTGGATGTGTACCGCACCGACCTGCAGGGCACCATCACCATTGGCAGTGACGGCCAGAACTACACCGTGGGCACCGAGCACTTTGCGGCAGATTCCGCGCTGAACCCCACCGACCCGGCGGCATCCAGCACGGGCCCAGCAGGCGTACATTGGCAATGTGAACAGCAAAAAAGTTCCATCTGCCTACCTGCCCGAACCTGCCGGCAGAGAAGAACCAGATCCTCTTCTCCAGCTATCAGGAAGCCGTGGAAGCAGGCTATACGCCCTGTTCCAGCTGCATCAAATAAAGAACGAACTCCCCAGTCTGCTTCACAGACAGCCCCCTCTGGGATGGGGCCTTTGGCAAAACCGAAAAGCTTACCTTTTCGACAGAGGCTCCCTCCTTGAGGGAGCTGGCACGGCGTGAGCTGTGACTGAGGGAGTTTTCTTTTATCCGCCGCTCTGCGGGATTGATAAAATCCCACAGGTGCGGTATACTTAAGACCACTTTATTTCAAAAAAGCAAGGAGGTGCGGCGGATGATCGGTGCACCGCAGCCGCTGGTGCTGGCAAAACCGGCGGCGATCGATACAGCACAGGCAGCGCGGTATTTCGGGGCCAGAGGGGAACCGGACGACCGCACCATGACCCTGTTGGAAACATGCGCCATGCCGCTGCTGGCGGCGGCAACGCCCCGGGCGGTCTGGCTGGAAGCGGACACGGCTGCCCTTGCCGAAGCAGGCATCCTGCGGGGTGGGGATGTGATGAAGCATCTGGAAAACTGCCCGCAGGCGGTGCTGCTGGCCGTGACCCTTGGCCCCGGCGTGGATGCACAGATCCGCCGTGCCGGTGTGGGAGATATCGCGGCGGGCGTTGCGTCCGACGCACTGGGCAGCGCGCTGGCCGAGCAGGCCGCAGACGCAGCCGAAGCAGAGCTGCGCCAGTGGGCCGCAAAAGAGGGAAAGTATTTGACCGGGCGGTTTTCGCCCGGCTACGGTGACTGGGATATTGCAGTACAGCCGCTGGTGGCAAACGCGCTGGATACGGTGCGCCGGGCGGGCCTGTGTGTGACCGATACCAACCTGATGACCCCGCGCAAGAGCGTGACGGCCATTCTGGGGGTCAGCGGCCACCCGGTAAAGGGAAACTGGCCGGTGCGGCCACTGCGTGCTGCGCACCCGGTGTGAGTATAGAAAGAGGGGAAAGACCTGTGCAAGCGAGTGAACTTTTCAAGCAGAGCAATACCGTCCTGCTGGACGGCGGCATGGGCACCATGCTGCAGGCTTCGGGCCTGAAGCTGGGTGCAAAGCCGGAGGAGCTGAACATCACGAACCCGGAGCTGATCGAGAGCATCCATGCCAAGTATGCCGCTGCGGGCAGCCGCATCGTCAACGCCAACACCTTTGGCGCATCGGCCCACAAGCTGGCGGGCAGCGCCTACAGTCTGGAAGAAATCATTGCGGCGGGCATCGCCAACTGCAAGCGCGCCTGTGCGCCCTACGGTGCCCTGACCGCGCTGGATGTCGGCCCGCTGGGAGAACTGCTGGAACCCAGCGGAACGCTGGCCTTTGAGGATGCGGTGAGCGAGTATGCGCGCATCGTCCGGGCAGGCGCTGCCGCCGGGGCCGACCTCATTTTCTTTGAGACCTTTACCGATCTGTACGAGCTGAAAGCCGCTCTGCTGGCCGCAAAGGAAAACAGCGGCCTGCCTATCTTAGCCAGCATGAGCTTTGAAGCCGGCGGGCGCACCTTTACCGGCTGCACGGTGGAAAGCTTCGGCGTGACCGCCCGTGGCCTGGGTGCCAACGCGGTGGGCATCAACTGCTCACTGGGCCCCAAGGAGATCTTCCCCATGGCAAAGCGTCTGGCAGAGGCTGTGCCCGGCGACTTTCCGGTGTTCGTCAAGCCCAATGCGGGCCTGCCCCGGGCCGACGGCAGCGGCTACGATATCACCCCGCAGCTCTTCGCCATGGAAATGAAGCCCTACCGGGAACTGCATCTGTTCGCGGCGGGCGGCTGCTGCGGCACCACACCGGAGTTTATCAAGCTGCTGAACAGCGTTTTTGCAGGCTGCGTACCCGGCCGTCCGGCCCACAAAATGCCCTCGGTGCTGTGTACGCCGGTGGATTTCGTCAACGTGGACGGCATCACGGTGGTGGGTGAGCGCATCAACCCCACCGGCAAAAAGCGCTTCCAGCAGGCACTGCGGGAAGAGGATATGAACTACGTTCTGGAGCAGGCGGTCAGTCAGGTGGAAGCTGGTGCTCAGGTGCTGGACGTGAACGTGGGCGCACCCGGCGTGGACGAGCCTGCCCTGATGCCCAAGGTGGTCAAGGCCCTGCAGAGCGTCACCAGCCTGCCGCTGCAGCTGGATTCCTCCAATGTGCAGGCACTGGAAAACGGCCTGCGCGTGTACAACGGCAAGCCCATCGTCAACTCTACCAACGGCGAGCAGGAAAAGCTGGACGCGATCCTGCCCCTGTGCAAAAGTACGGCGCGGCCATCGTGGGCCTTGCCATCGATGAGCGGGGCATCCTGCCCGCCGCCGAGGACCGGGTGGCCATTGCCCGCCGCATCACGGAGGCGGCCCTTGCCGTCGGCATCCCGCGGGAGGACATCTACATCGACTGTCTGACCCTGACCGCCAGCGCCCAGCAGAAGGACGTTCTGGCCACCGTGCAGGCACTGGAAGCCTGCAAAAAAGAGCTGGGCGTGCGCACCATTCTGGGCGTGTCCAACATCAGCTTCGGCCTGCCCTGCCGCCCCTATCTGAATACCACCTTCCTCACCATGGCCATGTATGCGGGCCTGACCTCGCCATTATGAACCCTTCCAGCGAGGAGATGATGGCGGCGGTGTATGCTTACAACGTGCTGACCAACCGCGATCCGCAGAGCACCAAGTACATTGAGCGGTATGCCGACCGTGTGCCTGCATCCGCAGCCATCCGGCAGGCCGCGCAGGCGGTGCCTGCGGCTTCGGCATCCGGTGAGAGCGCAGAGCTTACCGGCCCTTACGCTCCACTGATGAAGGCAGTGGAAAAGGGCCTGAAGGGTGATGCCGCCGCCCAGACCAAGGCACTGCTGGCCGAAAAGCAGCCGCTGGAAGTGGTGGACGAAGCGCTGATCCCGGCGCTGGACATCGTGGGTGCCAAGTACGAGAAGGGCACGCTGTTCCTGCCGCAGCTGCTGCAGGCCGCAAGTGCGGCCCAGAGCGCCTTTGAGGAGATCAAGAACGTCATTGCCCAGAAGGGCGAGGGCAGCGCCAGCAAGGGCCGCATCGTACTGGCCACCGTCAAGGGCGACGTGCACGACATCGGCAAGAACATCGTCAAGGTCATTCTGGAAAACTACGGCTTTGAGGTGATCGACCTGGGCCGTGATGTGCCGGTGGAGACGGTGGTGAACACCGTGCGGGAAAAGAATGTGCATCTGGTGGGTCTTTCCGCCCTGATGACCACTACCCTCAAGAGCATGGAGGAAACCATTGCCGCCCTGCACGAAGCAGGCTTGGACTGCAAGATCATGGTGGGCGGTGCGGTGCTCACGCCGGAATATGCCGAGAAGATCGGCGCGGACTGGTACGCCAAGGATGCCAAGCGCAGCGCGGACATCGCCAAGGAATTTTTCGGGGCGCAGTAAAAGCATGAATGCAGGCCAGTAGGAAGCTTTCTCCGCGAACAGCCCGGGACTCCAGTCCCACCCCAGCGGACGGTCTTCGGAGAAACTTCCGGCCCGCCGCCCCGGTAAGCTGGGGCCTCCTTTGAAAACACCTGAAAATCTATTTGCAAATTGTTCAAAAACTCCACAAAGAAATGCCACGATTGTCTGGTAGTATAAGGGTGCAGTCAGGGAGATGCAAAGACATCTCCCCAAAGCCGACAAGGGCTTTCACCTGCGGGGGCTGGTGCATCTGGCACAGCCCAGCAGGTACTTATTAAAACACTGTCCCCCGCCTATGCCAGGCAATCGCCAACGACGCGGACAGACTACCAAATCCCTCCTGATCCGCCGCAAAGTTCGGGAGTCTCATACCGCACAGCACCGCTTTATCCTCCTTTCCACGGTGCTGGCTGCTTTTGTTTTTACCTGAATGCAAGAGAACGATTGGGAATAGCCGCCGCGTGCGCTTTGGCTGTTTTAGCGGAAATTCTATTATAATTCGTTGAGCCTCGAAAATCTGCGGATTTTTCCGAGGCTCTTTTTCACGAATAGGATCGAAGCGATATACTTCATCTGAATGTAAAAAGCAAAGCGAGAACGAGTGCGAGACGAAATTGGTTTATACAGTTCGTTTTACTTCACTGCGTTTCGCCCATTTGTTGCTGATCTTATCTGCCAGCAGGGAGCCGCAGGCCCCCAATGCAAGGCCCAGTGCCACGCCGCCCAGAATGTCGGTGGGGAAATGCACATACAGGTACATCCGCGTGAAGCCGATGAACCCGGCCAGCACAAGAGCCGGGATGCCGAGCCTGCGGTTCTGCAGCCAGAGCGCAAAGGCAGCGGCAAAGGCGGAGGATGTGTGTCCGGAAGGGAAGGACCAGCCATGGGGCCGGGCCACCAGCGTGAGCATCTCCGGCCGGAGGTCGCAGGGGCGCGGGCGTGCGAACAGCGGCTTTAAGGCGCAGTGGCCCGCCAGCATATAAAGGCCCAGCGCCAGCGCCATGGCCAGCCCGGCCCGGCGGGTGCGCCGGAACGCCAGCAGCACCACTGTAAATGCGATCCAGATCTCGCCGTGGGCACCGGCCTGATCGAAAAACACCGCCAGTGCATCCAGCACCGGACAGCGCAGAGCCTGCAAGGCATCCAGAAGGGTAAATTCAAAGGACATGGATAAAGCCTCCCTGCTTGTTGTTCTTGCCCTTATGGTAACATGGAACCGGGCAGAGAATAAGAACAAGGCTTGTACAAAGGATAAACAAATCTTAAACCGGCAGAAAAGATGTCGGAAACAGGACAAACCTGGAATATAGCGACGCAATACTACAAATTGTAAATGAATAAGAAGCCCTGCGGTTCTGTGACGTAGGGCATATTGTATGTTTTACTGCATCTGGCTGAGTGTGGGGTAGCTGTCGATGGCACCATCGTCTGCACGCTGATGCCGCAGAACTGGTTGGAAAAGGCAAGGTATTCGTTCAGCTTTGTTTTGCTCAGCTTTTCCAGCTTGTTCCGCGTTACGCCGTCACGTTCCAGCTGCCACAAAAACGAGCCGATGAAGCCGTCGCCTGCGCCGGTGGTGTCCACAGCCCGGACTTTCCGGCAGGGGGCAAAGCCGTGGGCGGTGCGGGTGTAGGCGTGGGCACCGCTGCTGCCGCAGGTGTACAGCACCAGCTGCACATCGCCCACGAGCAGCTGCGACAGGGCGGCTTCAATGTCCGCAGTGCGGTGAGAAATTCCAGCTCTTCGTCCGAAATTTTGAGGATGTTGGAAAGCGGCAGGAACTGCAGCACGGTCCCGCGCAGCATGTCGCGGTCCGGCCAGAGGGGGAAGCGCAGGTTCGGGTCAAAGCTGACGATGCTGCCGGCCTCCCGTGCGGCGGCAATGGCCGCAAGGTGGGCGTAGCGCATGGGGCTGTCCACCAGTGACACGCTGCAGTAGTGCAGGGCAAAGGCATCGGCGAACCATGCAGGGTCGATCTGCTCCGGAGAATAAAGCAGGTCCGCCGAGGGTTTGCGGTAGAAGCTGAAGGTGCGGCTGCCGTCCTCTTCCAGACTGACGAAGGCAAGGGCCGTGCTGGCCTTATCGGTAAAGGCCAGATGGGAGAGGTCGATGCCGCAGGCTTCCAGCTCCCGTGCAATCTTGTGGCCGAAGGGGTCGTCGCCCAGCTGGCTCAGAAAAGCACTTTTGCCGCCCAGCCGGGCAAAGGCGGCGCACACGTTGGCCGGTGCGCCGCCAGTGCGCGGGCTGAACGAGGGAACCTCGTCAAAAGAACAGCCCACCCTGGACGGGATCATATCGATGAGTGCTTCGCCAATGGAAAACAGTGTGCTGCCGGACATAGAGAACCTCCCAAATTAAGATGCTGGTAATAAAAGACTTCCCCCGGCGAGGGGGATGATTTTGTGACCGCTCCCAGTGTAAGGGCCAGAGCCCGGACTGTCAATGCTTTTTTTGCGCGGTACAGGGCGTTTTTTTGTGTTGACTTGCATTTTGGGGTGTGCTAAAATATGCCGGTATGCGTAAAAAATGCCATGAAAGGGAACTTGGATGAACCTGACAAAACAGTTCTTTAAATATGTATCACAGAATATCTTCGGCCTGCTGGGCACCTCGTGCTACATTCTGGCCGATACCTATTTCATCTCGCAGGCGGCGGGTACCGACGGCGTGACCCTGCTCAACCTCTGCCTGCCGGTCTACAACTTCATCTTTGCCGTCGGCTCCATGGTCGCCTTGGCGCGGCCACCCGCTATGCCATCCTCAAGGCGCAGGGAGACGAGCGCTGCCAGCGCTATTTTTCCAATGCCATCTTCTGTGCCTGTGTGCTCAGCGTGCCGTTTTGCTGGTGGGCATTTTTGCGCCGGCGGCCTCTGCGGCTGATGGGCGGTGACGCGGGGATCATGGCGCTGGGCATCCCGTATGCCCGTATCTTCCTTATGTTCACGCCCTTCTTCATGTGCAACTATATCGTGTCGGCCTTTGTGCGCAACGACGGCGACCCCTCCCTTGCCATGGTGGCTACCCTGAGCAGCAGCCTGTTCAATGTGGTGTTCGACTATATTTTCATGTTTCCCATGGGTCTGGGGCTGGCCGGTGCGGCGCTGGCCACCGCCGTGTCTCCCATCATCAGCATTTCCATCTGCAGCCGCCACTTCTTTAAAAAGGAGAACAGCGTGCAGTTCGTGCGCCAGCGCCCCTCGGCAAGGCTGCTGGGCCAGAGCTGCCAGCTTGGCATCTCCGGCTTGTGGGTGAGATGTCCTCCGGCGTACCACCACCGTGTTCAACCTTCTGCTGCTGGGTCTGGCGGGCAATGTGGCGGTGGCGGCCTATGGCGTGGTGGCGAACTTTGCGCTGGTGGCAACGGCCATCTTCAACGGCGTAGCACAGGGTGCACAGCCGCTGGTGAGCGAGTGCTACGGCAAAAGCGACAAGGCCGGTGCCAGAAAGCTGCTCATCCTGGGCAGCTGCACCGCACTGGTGCTGGCAGCGGTGCTGTACGGCATCATCTTTGGTGCTACCGATGCACTGGTGGGCATATTCAACAGCGAAAGCTCCGCCCGGATGGCCCAGTTTGCCCACATGGGCATGAGGCTGTATTTTGTGGGCTACTTCTTTGCCGGGTTCAACATCGTGGCGGCGGGCTACCTGAGCGCGACCAACCGCCCGGTGGAAGCCTCCGTCACCTCCATCTGCCGCGGCATGGTGGCCATCGTGGCCTGCTCGCTGGTGCTGAGCCGCCTGTTTGGCATGAATGGTGTGTGGGCAGCGTTCCCGGCATCGGAACTGCTCACCGCAGTGCTGACCCTGTTTTTGCTGCTGCGCGGTAAAAAGCAGACCGCATAGCCCTTAAATATAAAGCTCCTGTTCGCGCAGAGATTCCTCGGGCGAAAGCCCACTCTGCGCGGCGTGACCGGCCATTGCCCGCCACTGTGCGGGGGATTGGCCGGGTTTCTTTTTTGAACACCCGGCACAGGTAGTTGGCACCGGAAAAGCCGCACAGGCTGGCTACCACGTCCAGTGTGTACTCCCGGTGGAGCAGCAGCCGCTGGGCTGCTTCAACGCGCACCGTGGTGAGGTATTTGCCCGGCGGCACGCCAATGGCTGCGGTAAAGGTGCGCACTAGATGGCTCTTGGACACGCCCAGCCGTTCGCTCAGCTCCTCCACGCCGTAAGGCCCGCGTAGTTTGCGCGGATGTCCTCAATGGCGGCCTGCACCAGCGGCGGCAGGGCGGACGCGGCACTGTCGGCATCGGCCAGCTCACACAGCAGTGCGTAGGCCAACTGGCTGCGGGCACGGCTGTGGGCGGCCTTTTCCTCAGCAAGGCGGTCCATCAGTTCGGCAGCGGCCGGGCAGGAACCGCCCTTGGCAAGGAAGGGCAGTTCGTGCAGCCCGGCCAGAAACTGGGAAGCCGCCTGCCCGGTAAGCTGGACGCAGAGCAGATGGCAGATGCTTTCCGGCACAAGGGCCAGCGGGGCACGGCTCAGGATCAGTGCCCGGCAGGCACGGACTGCGGCGGCAAAATGAGCGCTGCACCCAGCGGCAGCGGCCCGGCAGCAGGTACGGATGCAGAGCACTGGCCGCTGGACACAAGGCACACCCACAGTCCTTCGCCGGAGAGGGTGAGGGGGGCAGACAGCTGCAGATCCTGCACGGAAGCGGGAAAAGCGATGGTGTTCCAGTCAAAAAGCAATATCTGACACCTCTAATCAATAAAATGCTATTTTATATCACAAAATTATCTGTTATTATAGTACCAACGAATGAACACGCCGTCAAGAGCGTGAGAACCTTAAAAATTATGGAGGCAAACGACTATGGCTTCGATCAGCTGCCAGCACATCTATAAGATCTATCCGGGTGCTACCGCTCCCTCTGTTACCGACTTTAACCTGGAGATCCAGGATAAGGAATTCATCATCTTCGTCGGCCCTTCTGGCTGCGGCAAGTCCACCACCCCTGCGCATGATCGCCGGTCTGGAGGAGATCTCCAAGGGCGAAAATGTACATCGGTGGCCGTCTGATCAACGACGTTCCCCCCGAAGGATCGTGATATCGCAATGGTGTTCCAGAGCTACGCTCTGTACCCCCACATGACCGTTTACAAGAACATCGCTTTCGGTCTGGAACTGCGCAAGACCCCGAGGACGAGATCGACAAGCGCGTGCACGAGGCTGCTAAGATCCTGGAGATCGAGCACCTGCTGGACCGCAAGCCCAAGGCTCTGTCCGGTGGTCAGCGTCAGCGTGTTGCTCTGGGCCGTGCAATGGTTCGTAACCCGGCAGTCTTCCTGCTGGACGAGCCTCTGTCCAACCTGGATGCTAAGCTGCGTACCAGCATGCGCACCGAGATCATCAAGCTGCACAAGAAGCTGGCTACCACCTTCATCTACGTTACCCACGACCAGACCGAGGCTATGACCATGGGCGACCGTATCGTTGTTATGAAGGACGGCATCATCCAGCAGGTCGATACCCCGCAGAACCTGTACGATATGCCCTGCAACATGTTCGTTGCCGGCTTCATCGGCAGCCCCCAGATGAACTTCCTGGACGGCACCCTGATCAAGAAGGGCGACCTGTACGGTGTTGACCTGGGCGGCGACGTGATCCCCCTGCCCAAGGAGAAGACCGCAGACGGCAAGCTGGATGCTTACGTCGGCAAGAAGATCAAGATGGGCATCCGTCCCGAGGATATCGACGACGAGCCCGAGTTTATGGCAAAGCACACTGACTGCCAGCTGGATGCTCAGGTGGACGTCTCCGAAATGATGGGCGCTGAGATCTACCTGTATCTGGAGTACAAGGGCAACAAGATGACCGCTCGTGTGGCTCCCACCTCCAAGGCTCGCAACGGAGACACCGTCCGCGTTGCATTCGATCCCCACAAGGTCCACCTGTTCGACGTCGAGACCGAGCTGACCATCCTGAACTAAACATTTTAGCGACGATCATTTTTGATCCTCCTATCATAAGAGAAACCGCCGAAGGAAAGAAACCTTCGGCGGTTTTTCGTTTGTGTGTTCAGCTTTACGCTTCAATGGACCCGTGCTCTTTTCATTTGCTGGCAGTGCCGGGCGCGGCTGGTGCACCAGCTCGATAAAGGCTTTCATCTGAGGGGTCAGCCATTTGTCACGGTGGTAAAACAGCTGACGGTGCATCTCCACGGTGCAGTCCGGCACATTCAGCCGGGCAAGACGACCTGCTGCCAGCGCCGGACGCACGATGTACTCCGGCAGGAGGAAAGACCCATGCCCTGCTCCACCATCTGGCACAGCAGCGCAGCGCTGCCCAGCTCCAGATAAGGGTGGATGGCAGCGCGGGCGGCAAGGCACTGATCCAAAGCGTCGCGGTAGCTCATGCCGCGCTCAGTGAGCAGAAATTCCTGCCGGGGCAGCTCTTCCAGCGTAACAACTTCCTGCCCGGAAGCGGGTGAGCCGACGGTGCAATAAAACACACCGGCTCCGGCACATCCGCCGCAAGCACCAGATTGGGGCTGCAGCAGGGGCTGGTCCAGCGTATAGGCCAGATCGATCTGATTTGTGCCCAGCATCTGCAGCATCCGTCGGCAGTGGCGGTGCACAGCACCAGCTCCACCTGCGGGCACAGGGCGTGGTAGCGTTTGAGCAGACCGGGCAGGAAGGTGGAGCACACCGAATCCGCCAGCGCGATGCGCAGACTGCCGCTGATCTGCCGGGCGGGCTGCAGGGCAGCCTGCGCCTGCTGGGCCGTGGCCAGCAGGGTGCGTGCATAGCCTAAAAAGGTCTGGCCCGCATCGGTGAGCCGCACGGTCTTGCCCACGCGGTCGAACAGCGGTGCGCCCAGCTCTGCTTCCAGCTGTGCGATCTGGGAGGACACCGCCGACTGGGAATAGCCCAGCTGCCGCGCAGTGTGGGAAAAGCTGTGCAGCTCGGGCGATGTGCAAAAAGGGTATTGATGTTCCGCAGTTCCATAAACGCTTCCTCTCAGCGGCGGGCGATGCCGGTCACGGTGAGCACCTCGCCATCCACGGTAAAATGCACCTCTACCGGGCCGAACTCCATGCCGTACACCCGCTGCGGGTCGTGCTGGTAGGAGGGGCGCGGGTCACCTGCCAGTACGCCGGTCAGGGCGGCGCGGTCGGCCTGCGGCACCTGTGCCAGCAGTTCGGGCGGGAACTGTACCTGCAGACGGTGGAACTGGGTCTGGCCGGTAAAACCCTCGGCGGCATCCGGGTGGAAGTCGGCATAGGGGATGTAAGGCTTGATGTCGTAGATGGGGGTGCCATCCATCAGGTCGGCACCGCGCACGATGAGCACCGGGCCAACGTCCGGCCGGTGCTCGATGCCTTCCAGACGCACGCTGGAAAGGCCCAGAGGATTGGGGCGGAACGGCGACCGGGTGGCGAACACGCCCATGCGGGTGTTGCCGCCCAAGCGCGGCGGGCGTACAGTGGGGGACCAGCTGTCCCGCACCGCGCCGGAGAACTGCCACACCAGCCAGATGTGACTGAAATCTTCCAGACCGCGCACGGCATCGGCATTGCGGTATTCGGGCGCAAAGATCACCTCGCCGCGCAGCTCGTCCACAAGGCCGCTCTGGCGCGGGATGCCGAACTTGGTGGGAAAGGCAGTATGGATATGGGCAATGACCTTCAGGGTCATCTCTTCAGGTGCAGTGGGCATGGCGAACTCCTTTTAATAGATCTTTTCAGGGGGCATTCCGGCGGGATGCTGTACCGTGCCCGGAATGCGTCCAGTTCCTGAGGCGTGCGAATGAGCTGAACGTCCTCAAAATGGCCATCCGGGGAGATGAAACCGGCCACCTGCTCCCCGGTGCAGATGCTGCACCGCAGTGCAGGCTGCTGGGTGGCGGGGTCGTAAGAACGGGCAGGCTTTTTGCGGGAGAAAAACATGAGAAGCCTCCTCCTTTTATGAAACGTGCCTGAAAGACTGCAGGCGGCTCACAGCCCCCGGCACAGGCCGACAGCGCGGCCCTCAATGTGCAGCTCTTCCAGCTGCAGGCCGGTAAAGATCATGGGTGGGCAGACGGCGGCATTGTCCGCAAGCAGCATCACAGCATCACCCTGCCGGTGGAAGTGCTTGAGGGTGGCCTCGCCGCCAATGCGCACTGCGGCGATCTCGCCCTGCTCCACCTCCGGCTGGCAGCGAATGCATACGATGTCGCCGTCGCAGATGGTGGGGGACATGCTGTCACCGTGGCAGGTCAGGGCAAAGTCGGCGCGCCACGCGGCGGGAACGCCGATATAGCGTTTCAATGTTCTGCTCTGCCGTGATAGGAGTGCCGCAGGCAATGGAACCAATCAGCGGGACCTGCGTCATGGCAGGCAGCGGCTCAAAGCCCGGCGGCGGACAGGGTGTGTCCAGCCCCAGCAGATAGGCAGGGGTGGTCTCCAGCGCGGCTGCCAGCTCTTCCACCTTGGACTGCGGCAGGTCGTTGATGCCTTTTTCCAGCTTGGTAATGGAGGATTTGGACCGATAGCCCATGCGCTGGGCAAGCTCTTCCTGCGAAAGGCCCAGTTCTTTGCGGCGCAGATGCAGACGGGTAGAAAGCTCAGACATGCGAAACCTCTCTGAAAACGTATGGTTGTTCTGTAAAAAGAATGCTGTTACCAGAAGTATACCAAAAAAATTGCATTAAAATCAACTTTTTTCTGCGAAATTTGCAAAAATAGGTTGACACTGAATCAATGCAGGGATATACTACAACTAAAGATTGTAGAACGGCATTGCCGATACGAAAAAAGGAGAGCGGAATATGGCAAATACTGAAATGATCCGGGATTATATCCGCGCCAGTGGGTACAAGATGCAGTATGTGGCACGAGCCTTGAAGATCAGCCCCAATGCACTGAACCTGAAACTGCAGGGGCGCACACAGTTCAAGCTGAGCGAAGCAGAACGGCTGAGCGCGGTGCTTGGTCTGAGCATGTACGAGCGGGATCTCTGCTTTTTTGAAGAGCAGAACCGCCGCGAAGTGCTGGCACGCCGCGCGGATGAAAAGAGGAGGGCAGAACATGACAAGCGAGCAGAGAAATCAGACGCGGCTGGCACTGTACCGGTATGGGATGCGGCAGCGTGCACGAAGCCCGGTGGAGCGCAGCTGGTGCGCCGCCATTGAGGAGGGCCTTGCCTATTACCGTAAAAACGACCCGCTGCGTGCGGATCTGTTCGAGCTGCGCTATGTGCAGCACCGCACGGAGGACGATGTGATCGATCAGCTGCACATCGGCCGCACTACTTACCAGAAAGCCCATCAGGACCTGCTGAGCACCATTGCCGTGTACGCGGCAGAGCGCGGGGTGTTTTACCGCGAGACGGAAAGTTGAAAGCAGAATGCCCCCGGACATTGCCTGCTGGCAGCGTCCGGGGGCATTTTGAACTCAGGCTTTTTTGTTCGGGTCCTGTTTTTCGCAGTGGCTGTGGCAGGATGCACAGTTGCCGCCGCAGCCCTCGCCCTTCCAGCCGCCCTGCTTGGAGATCCACACAACGGCCAGTGCAAACAGAACAATCAGAACGATCAGCGTAATGATTCCACGAAGTGTCAGCATTTTTTGTACCTCTTTTCCCGGTGGGAAAGTTTCTGTGATCAGTATACACGATTGGCATCAAAAGGGCAACCGGAAAGCGGATACAAAAAGTGTGATTTTTTTAAAATTAGGCTTGCATTTTGGCAAAGGCCGTGCTATAATAATCACGTTCCAGTTCGGAACGCACAAAACAAAATATGGAGGATTAGCTCAGCTGGTTAGAGCACCTGCATCACACGCAGGGGGTCTGGGGTTCGAGTCCCTAATTCTCCACCAGACGTAAGGCCGTTTACCTGAAAAGGTAAGCGGCTTTTTCTTGTACTTACGTGCTTTTTAATATGCAAAAGTGAAATGGATTCACTTTTGCATATTGATAATGAAACGTGTAGGAGGCCCCCTTTTCAGTCGTTTGTAGCAAGTTTGTAGCAGATCTGTAGCAAAATTCGGGGAGGAACGGCAAAATGGCTCCGTAAACCCGATTTTGCAGATTTTTGGGTATAAAATTTTTATTCTCGAATTTTTGTGCAGAATGACGGTGGCACTTTTCATTCGGATTCTGATGCCGTACAATAAAGGAAAAGATCATGGATGAAAGGAGAAATCGCTGTGCGCTACACCATCCGGCATTTTGATTTGCCACTGCTTACCTTTGAAGCAAACATGGACAGTGCAGATACTGACCTCCATATTATAAAGGTCTACGAAGAAAAACGTTCCTTTTTACCTTTGAACCTGACTGTATCAGAAGATGGTGTAGAACGCTGGCTGCGGCATCGCGCAATTCCGAGAACCGAGCGTATGTAGATGCTCTGCTCTCTAAGGTGGGGCTTTCTTTGAATCGACCGCTTGGAATTATTGCAGCCAATAAAGGTCTTTCGCTCAATGATTGCTTTTGGGTAGATGCAGAGGGTTCCGGGGATACTTTTGAAAAAGTAAATCTTTACGATAACCGATTCAGTCAGGTGCTGGCAGCAATCGCCTTTACAGGATATGGCAGCAGCATACGAACTTCGCTTGCGTCCTGCCCGGAGTTCTCGACCAACGGGATGCTGCCAAAATGCTGGCGCAGACAAAACGGAAAAATCTATCTTTATAAAGGTGGCACGTCAGGGTTCAGTAATCTGGGATTTGAACCGTACTCGGAACTGTATGCTTATCAAGTTGCACAGGTGATGGGCGTGAATGCGATTCGCTACACCCTGACAAAAGATCTGAAAAAGACGCTTTGTTCTAAGTGTGAGCTGTTCACCAGCAAAGAGTATTCTTATATTCCCATCGGACAGCTTGTGTCCAAAGGCGGAATAAAAGCGATTTTAGCGTATTATCAGACGTTAGGTCAGAACTTTGTGGATGCGCTGGAAGATATGCTGGTCTTTGATGCAATCATCTGTAATACAGACCGCCACTATGGAAATTTGGTGTGTTGGTAGATAATAAGACCAACACGATTGCGGCACCCGCACCGCTGTTTGACCACGGAAACTCGCTGTTCAGTCTGGGCGGAACGGATCTTTGGGACAACCAGAAAGCATTTGATGAATATGCCCGCACACTGCTTCCGCTTGCATACGATGATTTCTTTGCAGCTGCAAAGAGCGCAATGAAACCTCGTCACCGTGCGATGCTCCATAAGCTGCTGGATTTCCATTTTGACCGCAGAGCGACACGTTATAATCTGCCGCCAAATCGCTTGAAGATGATCGAAAAAGAGGTACAGCGCAGAGCAAGAGTGCTTTTAGGGTAAAAAGGAAATCGCCAACGTGAGAGATTTTTCTCTCATGCATTGGCGATTTTTTGTATATCTTAAGCCGTCACACCGTGCCAGTTCATCGTGCTGAGGGCATTGACATATTCCTGCGAGACTTCCTTGTTGGGAATAGTTACGGATTCATCTATACTATTGTAGGTCAGATAACCCAAATGCACCAGCAGGGTCAGAACATCGTCTTTGCTGGCAAAGGTGGTCATGTCATTGCTGAAAGTGCCCGTGTTGATTTTTATGGCTTCGCCTGCCAGCATTCGGACAACCGCATCCTGCAAGCCATCCATATCCATCTGGATATAAATTTTCAAGGCTTCATAGGTTTCGGTTTGGTTCCAATAGGTGCCGAATTTGTGCCGCAGCATCGCATAAAGCTCTTGCATGTATACTCCTGCGGGAGTATAATTAGAGCAAGGAGGTGGTTCTGTGGAAAAAACAATTTATCACGGTTCGGATCATATTATTGAAAAGCCAAAGTTTGGCTATGGCAAGCCCTACAATGACTATGGCATCGGCTTTTACTGCACCCAGAACCCCAACATGGCCAAAGAGTGGGGTGTTGGCATCGACCACAATGGCTACGCTAACCGGTATAAAATCGAATGCGACGGTTTGACCATTCTGGATTTGAACGCTCCCGGTTACACGATGCTGCATTGGCTGACGATTCTTTTGGAGAACCGCGAATTCGATACTTCTGCCCCGCTGGCCGCAGAAGCCAAAGAATACCTGATGAACACTTTTCACCTCGACTATAAGTCTGCTGATATCATCATTGGCTACAGGGCAGATGACAGCTATTTTTCCTTTGCATCCGATTTTATCAACGGCGCAATCTCTTACCGCCGGTTGTGCAATGCCATGCGCTTGGGCAAGCTGGGGCAGCAGTTCGTGCTGAAAAGCAAAGCGGCCTTTGAACAGCTGGAATTTCTCGGCTATGAGACCGCAGACTCTAAAGAATGGTATAAGAAAAAAGGCCTTCCGTGACCAGACAGCCCGCCGCCAATATTTTGACGTGGAGCGCAACCGCCGTCAGAGGGGAGACCTTTATATTACCACGATTCTCGACGAGGAGATGAAGCCCAATGATCCACGCTTACGATAAAAGCTATCTTTCTGCTGCACAGAAAAATCTTGCCCGGATGTTGGATTATCTTGTCAACGATCTGCATTATCCGTTGGAGACGGCATGGCAGTGGTTTGTGACCAGTGAACTGTCTGCCCGGTTCGAGCAGGGGGATTGTTCTGTGTTGGTGGGCTTGTCCGGTGTAGAACTTGCCCGCGCTGTACTGGAGCAGGCGGCGAAGCCGTGCCCATGCAGAAACCCTCGTATGCCTACGACCGCAGCCCGGAATACTGGACAGGCTGGGCTCTGCCTATTACCAGTGGCTGACCAGTCTGCGCTTTGCGGAGATTGAACAGGCAGTGTCTATCACGAAAGTGCGGCTGCTGTATACGCCCTACCACGAGATGGATGTACGGCAGTTTGCAGACAAGATGAACGAGTTGTACCGTGCGGCAAAGCCGGAAACAAACCTGAAAGCCATGCGCACATTGGCCGGATTGAGCCAATCGGAACTGGCAGTACAGGCTGATGTGCCTGTGCGTACCATCCAGCAGTACGAACAGCGACAGAAGGACATCAACAAAGCACAAGCAGAAACGCTGCTTCGCCTTGCGCGTGCGCTGAATTGCAACGTAGAGGATCTGATGGAGAAAGTTCCACCGCTGAATTTTAAATAAGAATGAAGCGATGAGACCTGACACAGATTGTGCAAACAAAAAAAGAAAGCTGCCATCCATGAGAGAAAAATTCTCACGGATCGGCAGCTTTTCTCTTTGAAGTTGTTATGCCTTCGTTGTGGTCAGAACTTCATCATTGACCAGCTGATTGGCCTTATCAAATGCTTCGATCATCTGGGTCGCTTTCGGATGGAGATAGACTTCATCCAGCGTTTTGGATTTGGGCGTGTGCCCGACAGCGCGTTTCAGGATATCCTTGTTGACGCCTGCGCGGTCACAAAGGCTGGCGTAGGTATGGCGGGTGGTGTAGGGCGTATAGGTGGCAAGCTTCCCGGCAAACTCCGGTTTGCGCTTACCATTTCGTCGTAAGGATTCGGCTGGATGCCGATTTCCTCCAAGAAAGGATAGAATTTGCGATTACGCCAGTTTTTCTCATTCCAGAAACCGCCTTTTCCATTGGGAAAGAGCGGACCGTTTTCCACAGAGGTGGCATACGCATGTTCAAAACCGGGATGCCAAAGTCGAGAATGGGAATGATGCGGTTGCGTCCGGCTTCGGTCTTGCAGCCGCCGATCAGATAAGCACCGGATTCCGTGCGGTGAAAATCTTCGTGTTTGAAGTGCAGCAGCTCATAGATACGCACTCCGCAGGCCAGAAGAGCAATTACCATCTGCCCGGTGGGCGTGTTCTTTTGGCTCAGGATCAGCGTCACCTGTTCGTCCGTGAAAATCTCGCGTTCCGGAGATTTGCGCCCTTCGACTTCAGGACAGATGCAAGGTTGGCATCCACGACACGCCAGCCAATGGCTGTGCGATACAGCTTACTGATAAGAGTACGCTCTTTTTCCAACATACTTTGAGACAGGCCGTTATCGGCCATCTTGTCTAAGATGTTTTGAAAGTCCTGCGCATAGAGGGCGGCAATTTTGAAGTGCCACAGCGGACGGAGATATTTCCACGCAATGTCATAGAGCTCGCGAGCCTTATCGGACCGGCCCTTATATTCACGGGACTCTTTGAACATCCGGAAGCAGTCCTGCAGGGTAGAGTCCTGATAGGGTGTGGCCGGACGCTTCATCATCTCTGCGCGGACAGCTTCTGCTTCTTCACGGGTGACGTAGGTGCCAACAGCCTTCATGACTGTAATTCCGGTGTGAGGATCAGGGATTGGCATTCGGAGCAGCCATGGCTTCCGGCGTGTTCCGGACATTCGTGTGATGCTGCCATTGCCAGACGAGGCTTTCAGCCGGGGCGATTCTCGTTTGGCTGGAACGGCAGGTGGGAGCTACTGCACCGGGGGATGGCGCTGTGCCAACGGGATGACCGCAGGCAGAGCAGAATTTAGCGGTATCTGAGATTTGATGACCGCAATTTTCACAGAACATAGAATTGAACCTCCTATTGCTTTGAACTTGCTTCAAAAATGCCCCCGGCATTTGGAGGATGCCGAGGGCGGATGGTCGAATTAGTTACGGGCGCGGGAGAGCTGGTACTCCAGGCTCTGTTCAGCTGTGAGACCATTCTGGATGAAATTTACCAAATTTGGGTAAAAGATGTAGATACGTGATCCGTTCGGTACGTGGCTTATGTAACCGGCGGCTACGAGGTTGCGGAGACTGTGGTATGTTATATCATAACCTTCGCTCCGTGCACGACGTGCGGCACCTGTTAGTGTAAGAAAATCCTGCGGCTTATTAACCATAATTTTTCTCTCCTTTCGTAAAACTGATGGAAAGCACAGGTGGCTTTTCATAATAAGCATATCTTTTTGAGATATAGGACTCTTAAAGGGCGATTAAGGGTACCAGGGAAGATCTGGCATTTTTGAGAAGTCATAACGCTCCAAAGAATGCAAATCGGGTTGTACTTCCTCATATTGGGCGTTTAAAGGGGGAACGACATAGCCGCAGTTAAAAAAATTGACTCTGGTCACGCAGCGTGATAGCACTACAATCGATGTATCCACAATCGCCGGAGTGGCAACATGGAGGCGTTGTAAAGTAAATTGGAGCGCCCATAGTGTTTTCCTCCTGAAATTAAAATTGAATGCGAAGCGGATTGCTTCATGATAAGCATATCTGCTTGAATTAGCGTACATTTTGCCTTATGGTGTGATAAGCGCTTGAAAGGAAATCTGCGCATCATCCTGTTGAATCAGTGAACTGAAATCCATGTTCGGGTAAGAAAAGGTTGCCGGGTGCACTTGTGCTGGTGGCCAAGAACAGTTATAATTACCATAATATGAGTTCATAGGAACGGATGTAAAAACGGCAGATCGAAGCAGCTGCATTTGCGGTGACTGACTTTGTTCTTGTGGAGCAGAAGATTCATCACGAAGATGCAGCGGTTCAATGGAAGGCTCCGAAGGCGAATCCGGCAGCAGAGGACAGGCGTTCTCCGTTACGGTTTCCGGTTTGCTGGGAGCGGCTTCTTCATCGTCACAGTCATCAAGAGCGTCCAACGGCAGAAGAAGGTCAATCTGCGCTGGGGGCAGGATCGGTTCTGTATCGGAAGGTACCGGAATCGCCAGCGGGCCATTGGCAGGAACGACATCCTCTGGTGACTTACTATGGACGACCAGTGGCTTGGTAGTCGGCGTATCAGAATCACCTACATAAACTGGGCCGGAGACCATGAACTCACCAACCTGAAGACTCTTTAGTATGGAAGTCAACTTGGTTCCACCTGACGAACTAATTAAACGGGCGCACATACGAACCTCTTCATCCGCTGGCTGGAAATACATTATATATTTGCATTGCTGAAGCAAAATCCGTTGCTCAGACTTGAACACACGAATGCTCTGGGCAACCAGCAAGCAGTACAATCCGTATTTGCGACCCTCGTTGAGAATTTTTCCCAGTGCACTTGTTTGGTGCAATGGGAAGTTACTCAATTCATCCAAGTACAGGAAAGTGGGTGGAAAATCCTCGTGAGTGGCTTCTCGTAACAGTGCTGCAAAAACCACCTCTTCAACGATGTGTTGCGTGGATGACGGAAACGAACCTAAATTCCAGCAAGGTGATGCCGGGGGAAATCTCGAAATCGCCATTCTCGAAAAACTTCTGTCCCCATAAAGGACTCAAGGCTTTTTCCAAACCGGGTGCAGCGAGTGACCGGGAATTCTGGATTTCTAGGTGTAATCGTTCCAATGCTTCATTCGGGGCAGGTGAATCACGGAGAGCCTTTTCTAGTAGGGATATCAGTAACGGCTTTTGCCCATCTGATAGCCTGATAACGGATGCAACCGTATCAACGAAAGATGCAGCCGCATCCGCTGGATTATCTGATGCCCCGAACAAATGCAGCTTGAGTGGCTCTTGAGACACGTCCTGACGATGTACATACGGTTCTAGTTCTACTGGAAGGGACACAGCGTGCCGATGATCTATGGCTACGATCCCGAACACCTGACTCCACGCAGCCCCCTTGTAATATTGTAGGAAAGAGTAGACTTTCCTACGCCGCTTTTTCCACAGATAAAAATGGAAGCGTTCCCCTCCTTGAGTTTTTCAACGATTGTAACGGCTTTTTGATAGGTAGAGCCTATTTTCAACTTCATGGTTCCGTCCCTCCTGTTTTAATCAGAATCTTCATATTCGGTCAAGCAACTGCGCTTCAAGGTCAGAAGTCGAGCATCTACATAGGTTCCGTTGTCAATACGAATCTTTTTTGGCGATGCTGAACTCAGAGAGCAAATGCTCACTTTGCAAATGCGAAATAATGGCAGATGCACTATAACCCTGTGCATATTCGCAAATCAGATATTTTAGTAAGGAACCTTTCAACAGAAAGTCACCTCCTTTTTGTACGATATCCCGGTCAGGATCATAGCTAGAATCGACCTCTCCATAGCGGAGAAGACGAATGTCCCCGGCTTCTTGTGCGGAATAGAGGACCCTGCGTAAAATCTCTTTGGCGTTGCAATCCAGAGAGCTGTCCCACTCGGATAAACAATTATTTATGTATGCCTGACAGACCTCGTGTGCTGTTTGTGCTAAATCCGGTTGTTTAAGGAGCTTTAATGCCCAGCAAAGAACAACGGATGAAACGTTTAGAAGTGCGATTCATTCCGAAAGGCGCACTCTTCATCCAAGGAACCTAAAGCGGTTATGTAAGACCGCTCAACGATGCGCTCGAAGGCATCTGGGTTGTGCTCAACAAGGGCACACAGCTTGCTAAAGATTTCGGCCAGAGGCAGCGCGGCTGTATGGCTTTCCTCGTGAGGCAAGAACAGACAGTGCTTCTGCTGCAACTCAGTAATGCCGTTCGTAGATACGATAAGGCATAGCGGAAAACGAGGCTCTGTCATAGTCCTTGTAAGCAGAGTGGCAAAATTTTGTCGCTGAACGGTAGTTGCCAACGGTAGCGGCAATTCCTGGATTGTCACCGTAGACTGATAATAAGACATCCCGGGCCGTGCTGATCGAGCATTTTGATTGAAGTGCTTTGGTATGTCGTCAACCGTCATTCTTGTTGAAGTAGAAACATCATTGTCTAAAAGAGCAAAGAAACGAATGAATGCCCTCAAAATTTATCAGAGATTCTAGTTTTGATAATCCCTAAAATCCTGACCAAAGCCAAGGGCAACTTTTCCAAGTCAGTGGTGGCCAACAACGGGGTGGCCAAGGTGTCCTTCATCTGCGGCGTATAGAGCCAGCGACCATCCTCTAGTTGATACCATCCAACAGGAGGCAGCAAGTATGGGTGTTCAGTGTCTAAAATTGCACCGATGAAAGCCGCCAACAAATCTGCCCACCGTTTACTGTCCTCGGTATAATGGATCTGGCCACCCGCAGCCATGAACTTCTTCAGCAACGTCTTTCGGACTAAAATCGCCTTTCTCCAGCCAGAATGCTCCGGACGGTTTGTTGGGAATACGGAACGATAACATAAATCCATCGGTTGTTTTGTCACGCTCAATTTTCCTTACAACAATAGCCTTGAAATCATAGCAAGATGTGAATGACCGCCGAATCGGTCGAGGATCGTTTGGAATCCGCTTCTTAATGATCCAAGGGCGTTTGTAAATATCTACATCGAATCCAAAATTATCGAAGTGATTAAACTCGGCCAAGAGCGCTTTTAGTTCAGCTTTTTGGGCAGGATCACTCTGTTGCCGAACTAGTCGATTGTGTACTTCTTGTCGGTAGGCGCATCTCTGGCATCTATATCCATTTGATGCGTTTCCATGTCAATGAACTCCTGACCACTGCTGTCGATATAGGTACAGGCAGGTACAGAAGTAAAATCTCTGGGTGGATCGTGAACTCGATTTGAGACTATGAATTTGCTACTCATGGTAAAAACCTCCTTTTGTGAATATGTTTTCTTGTGGGCAGTCTGACCGTTCCATTGGCGTATGCTACCCACTATGAAATTATCAAGGTGCGGTACAGTAGAAAGGCATCGGTGAACGTTGCCCGCTACTGTGGCTTAGATTTTAAAACGAAAACAAAAATTTTTTGCGGCAAAAAATCGGTTCAACAAAAAATCGATCTTGTGATCGAAATGAAGATAGAAAAAATACTGTGATGTAAGAAGGAGAAAGGATATGCAATATCAGGGAGGGCTAGAGCAACTGGTACTTTACTCTATAGAAGAAGATCTGAAAAGAGATGCAGTCATAGTTGCTCCGTGCTGTACAGATGATTACGATGGAGCGATAGATGCGATTCTTCGAGCAACATTCAGGCTATATAGACCATGGGAAAACTTTAACATCAATCAGAATGGTGCTAAATCTTTTTTACTAGTAATGCATTGATATGTGCATTACTGACGTTTAAGTATTTATCAGCACGAGATATATCATTCGAAAAAAATAGTGTGCAATCCAATACTAAACGAAGTTGTAGAAAATAATGAGGGGTTGAAATACGAAATAAAAGCATTCAATGAAAATTGTAAGAAAATTTATAATAGAAACGATCGATGGGAAGAAAAAATTTAAAGAAGAGCTTTTGGAAAAGATGCATATATAGAGCAACTAGAAGACTTCTTGTACACGAACAACTTTTTCGTTGAAAGTTCCATCTACATACATCTTTTTTTTTCACAAAGAAAAAAATAAAGGATTTTTTGGCACCGGTAGTGAGAGAGATTATATGGGATATTGCAGAGAGCGAACAAACCGAAACTATCGACTATAAAATGGTGGAGGTGCGACGATTATTCATTGAGCATATGAGAGGTAGAGGGTCGGTAATAGGATGGGAATGGTTGGATGATAGTAATGAAGGTCAAAATCAAAAGAGCTCGAAAGAGTGCTTTGGTAAAAGCATACGATGCTTTTTGTTATGAACTGGTTAAAAATTTGGAAATAAGGCTTATGAGAGCGAGAGCTATAGCGAATATATGATGAATGAGTTTGCAAAGGAAATGATTTATCATAGTAGAGCTATTACAGAATTTGAAAATTATTTGATGGGTTTGAAGAAAATCTCCCGTACAATGGATGTGAATATATTAGATGTACTAGAAGAGGATGCTCTTAGGCACCTGAGAAATTTACGGTTAAAATGCACTACTCCAGTAGTTTTCGGTACGGATGGGGTGATTTTTGATGAAAAATGATTTTTCTCGAAGAGCATATGTCGAATTTTTTAAAAAAGTGTGACACAAAGAATCTACGTTGTCGCGGGAAAGGATTCCTTAAAAGCATATGATATATTGAAAAAATATATAGACAACAGAAGGCAGGAAATGCCACAATTAAAACACTTGAAATTGTTGGAGGCACCAAGTAAACAAAACAAATGTAAGATATGGGCAATCGGTGGAGTCCTCAACGCGATTTCACCAACATGGATATACAGTGTAATACCGGAACGGGAAACGCAGAAACCGGATGAATTAACAATGGATATCAGCATGGGTATCAGCGATATAAGATTGACTTCGACACTCTAAAAAAAAATAAACTCAAAGTGCGCTAAAATTTCGGGCGAAGGCGGAATTTCAGAGCAAAATTTTTTCCAATTGTCGAAAATGCTTCTGTTGAAAGTAAATAGGAGATAACTAAATGGGCGATCACGCAAGTGGTCGCCCTTTCTCTGTATCTGGTATGATTTGACCTTCGGCAACATCATAGTAACCCACCAAAAGGAGGATTTGCCGTTATGTTTGATTGCTATGACACTCTGATCACTCCAGAAGAAGTCGCTGATATGCTGGGATGCGGTATGAACACTACCTATAAGCTTTTGAAGTCTGGAAAGATAAAGGCCATGAGGATCGGCCGATCTTGGAAGATCCCCAAGAGAGCGGTACAGGAATATATTATACAGGAATCCCACTTGAAATCAGTTGGGTGGTAACATGAAAAAGCCCACATGGATGATGTTCCATGTGGGTTTTCTATTGCCTGAAGTAGTGCTTGATGGAGTGATGTACATAGGGTAATCCAATGTTAATGCTAAATAATGTATAGAACAGAAGGAAGGTGAAAGTTAATCTTTATTAATGACACTAACATTAGGATAAAGCGGCTGAATGGAATAGTTGTAGTACAAACAGTCGCACAAGAATGGTCGAATGTATAGTGTATATACATTTGGCTATTCTTGCTAGGAGGGGGAGGCGGATGCGTCATAAATAAATATTTTTATTCTATAAATTCTCATCTATATTTTCAATGAGATTAATTTTATCTTTTATGAGTTCTATAGAAAGAAGGTGATTATAATGGGAAATATCTTTAGTATACGATTGACAGATGAAGATAAAGTTCATTTACAACAGAGAATGAATGAAACTGGTAAAAATGCAACAGAAGTATTTAAGAGCGCAATCTACTTTACTGAAATAGATGCAGACCTTGTTGATGAAATTATATCTAATATTGGATATTATGCAAGCGAAAAAAGATCTGGAAGGGATAAAAGAGGAGGTTCATAGATATGTGTTATATCGAACTCAAAAATGAGAAGTATGAAACTTTGGAAGATTTAAAACGGTTACTACATTATATTCTTAGATAGATAAAACAGCAGAAGATAGTCAAAGAGCGAATACTATAACAAATACCTTGGCAGGTTGTCAGCCAGCGATGATTCCCAATGAATATTTGTGTGATCCGAGTTCAGTTTATAACCTGATGCTTTTTGAAGTCAGGAGAAGACATAAAGGTATTCCGCAGTTTGCAAAACACCGCATTGTTTCCTTCGCAGCAACAGATTGTATTTTGCCACAGGATGTAGTATCTCTAGCAGAAAGAATAGCAAGTATCTATGCGAAGAACGGTTATATTACAGCCTATGGAATTCATGCGGATAGATTTAATGTACATATTCATTTTGCAGTTTGTGCAGTATCGTTTCAAACACAGAATATGTTTCATATTCAATGGAAATCTGAGTGGAATATGCTTGTAACGGTAACAAATCAATGGAAATCTGAGTTTGACGAACTGCTTCAAAATAATATCCAAATGAGGCAGTCAAGAGAAGCTGCATTGTATGGCGATGATATCGTTCGATACGGAAGCATTCCTCGGACAGCAAAAGGTCAAATGATTCAGAACAGAAAATCAAAACGCAAATAAGAAGGGAGAATACAATGGATAAGTTTGATGAAAAAGTTATCGGTTACGAATCTACGAAAGAGATTCTGCGTCAGATTCTGGATATTCTAAAAAGACCGGAGGTTTATAAAAGAAAGGGCATTTCTATTCCAAGAGGGCTGCTGATGGAATCTGATCCTGGTCTTGGAAAAAGTCTGCTGGCATCTATCCTGATGGAGGAATCTGAACGAAAGCCCTTTGTTTTTCGTAAAACCAGTCAGGAAAACAGTTTTCTGGATGAATTAAGGGCTGTATTTGCTATGGCGAAGGAGGACGCACCTAGTATACTGCTCTTAGAAGATTTGAACCTCTATGTAGAATCCACCTCTCCCTATGCTCCGGAATGGGCTTGTCTGCAAGCCTGTATTGATGATGCAAAGGACACAGATCTTTTTGTGATTGCTACTACTAACGATACAAGGTATCTGACGGTCAATGCTCTGCTTTGCCGTAGAGATGCGGCAATAGCCATAGATGTTCATTGTGCTCCTTTCTGGCTCAAAGATAACGAGCGACATTTTTTAAGACTGTGTTTTGCACCTTGAAAGAGCCTGAAAACGGCCGATTTTAATACAAAACAGAATATACGGTATTTTTAATACAGTTTTAGTGGGCATAGGCAGTCATAAAATCAGAAATGGTAGTGCACGGTTTGTGATTGGCGGTGTCCTCGCCATCCAATGGAGCGTAGTTCCAGTCGGTATCTTCGTCAATATATCGCCGCCCATCATCCGGCAGTTCCAGCGGTTCCGCAAGGATGATGGTGCCCCAGTGGTTGACCATCACAAAGGGCGCGATCTCACAAGGGATGCCCCGGCACTCGTCATCATGCCGAACATCGTAGGCGTACAGACCATCCGGAATGGTATCTCTCTTGATGCGGATGCTGGTGAACAGCGCAGGCTTTCCGCAAACCGTGATCTCTTCGTAGTGTTCGGTCATTGCATTAAAGGTCATAATCTGTCCTCCTTAGATTTCAATGATAAAAGCTCTGAATTTCTCTTTGTAGAAATCCATTGTACTCTGCGGCAGGGAAGTCAGATTCCCTTCGTTGTCAACATCCGGCCAGAAATCCCGGCCCGGCAAGAACATCGGCTCCATCCCACAGCGGACGATTGAGCGGCAGGCCAAGCAGCTTGCCTTCATCATTGCAGACCAGTGTGACCTCTGAACCGGTGTCACTCAATGTGATGCATTCGATCAGCCCGCCTACAAATTTTCTGCATGGCTTCAAGGGTGTTGTCCAAATCAATCTCCTTTGGCAGCTCCATTGGCAGGAGCGCAAGGACTTTTGATCTTTTCTTCTTTCATTGTGTACCTCCAAATAAAAAACAGGACAATCCAAAATGGATTGTCTTCTTTCATTGTGTACCTCCAAATAAAAAACAGGACAATCCAAAATGGATTGTCCTGTAAAAAGTGAAGGGGAGCATCCGAAGAAGTACTCCCCAAGTAGATAATTATTTTTCCTTATCCATGCAACGCTTTTTGAAGAATGCGATGCCATAGCAGAGGATGTCATCATAGTCATCCCGGAAGTCTGCTGCGTACATCCGGTCATTGATCTGCTGAATGGCAGTATCACAGGCATCCGGCAGAGCATCCAGAGTTTTTGCATACTTGGCTTCAAAAATTGCCACACGGCCATTGCGGATATCCTTTACAATAACATCGCTGCGCCCCTCGCCATGCTCTTTGTTGGATTCTACCACATAGCCAGCACCAGTAAAGATGCCTGCAAGGAAAGCGTGGTAAAAATCCTCCCGATAGTCATGGTAGCTGATGGTCATGCGCAGCAGCTTGGTCATTTCTTTTGTCAGAGCTTCGCTGTTTCCGCTCCAGACTGCATCAAACAACGGGCTGCGGTTCCATGCCTTTGCACTGTCATCAAACCATTGCTTACAGTGGTTTCAAAATTTCCCGAATCTCTGCATTGGGAATCATCAACGCAGAGCAGCCATCCGGCAGCGAATCCGTCGGATCCTATCCCGTACCTTGGTTAGATAGCCTGTCAGATACAGCACACTCCAAAGATTTTCCTCAGAGGAGTGCAGATAATCGTAGGTCAGGTTTTCTTCAATATGCTGAACAATAGAGCCGCCAGCCATCAGAGTTTCAAGCTTTGTGGTGATATTGTCGCCTGCATAGTCGATGAAAGAACGGATGATGGCGTTATCACTGGTGTTTTTCCAATAGCTTTTCGGCTTCTGTGCTACACCATACTGGAAATCCCGCAGATAACTGATTACGTCCCACGGACAATAAATGTCTGCATCGCCAAAATGATAACCGTCGTACCATGCCTTGATTTCAGCAGACTGCGATTCAAGATCAGCATCTTTCAGCATTTGATCTACATCTGCCTGTGTAAACCCAAAGGATTCGCTCAACCGGGGAGAAAGAATCGTATCCGAAACAAAATTGTTCGTCCCGGTAAAGATGCTTTCTTTGGCAATTTTCAGGCAGCCGGTAATAACAGCAAAGTCAAGCGAAGTATTGTCTTTGAGCGTGGTGCTCATCATAGCCCGCATCACGTCCAGCATCTGCGAATAATATCCGTTGCTGCTGGCTTTTGCAATGGGAACATCATACTCATCCAGAATGACGACCGCCGATTTTTTTGAAGTGGATTTCCAGCATCCGGGTCAACAGCAAAAAGCAGCTTTTGGTTTCATCCATAGATGCAGTGCGTCCCAGAATCCGCTTAAAGATGCCTTTGTCATCGTCGGAAATAGCATCGTCATCCAAAAGAAACTGATAATCCTGAAATGCAAATGCCAGTTTCATACACAGCATTCCATAGGCACTTTCAAAGGTCAGACCGTCCGTGTCCTTGAAAGAGAAAAAGACCACAGGACACTGATTCATCCACTTTTTGCAAAGTGTCGTATTTTTGGAGATCGCCAATCCCTCAAACAGTTGCTTGCTGTCTTTGCGGATGTCCAGAAAATTTGCGAGAGTGCTCATACCAAGTGATTTTCCGAAACGGCGAGGACGAGTGATCAATGTTACTTCAGCGATACCTCCGCTAAGAAGTTCAGAAATCAGATTGGTCTTGTCGATATAATAATACCCGCCTTCTCGAATCTTCTCAAAATTCGAGATTCCGACAGGAAACTGCAAATCTTTCATGCAATGCTCCTTTCCGCTCACAGAGGAGAGCTTTCAGAACAAGTGTACCATGAAATATAGAATCATACAAGAATCAAGTGACATCGAAATAGAGCAGTTTTATTATGCTACGTTCAATCTGGTGGCTTTATAGCAGTCAGCGCACATTCCCTCATGGGTGGCTGCAAACTCTGCCGCCTGCATGATAGAACCGTCCTTCAGCTTGACCCTCTTGATAGGCTGGTTGCACCGGGCACAGATGCAGGGCACAGGCGGCTGTTCCTGCTTCGGGGCAGCAGATCTCGGTTTCGGCTGCTTTTGAGGTTCAGCCTCCGGCTGCGGGGCGGCATCTTCCGGCAAATCTTCTCCGGCATAGACATAGAGGCCAAGGCCGAACATAGCAAGGTTCTTCACCAAGCACCGCATGATAGCCTTATTCACATCGAACATGGAGGCTGCTTCTACGGTACGTTCTTCCATGCCGATCTTTTCACGGCGGCGGGTCTGCGGATTATAGTCCCATTTCGGGGTGGTGTAGGTATAAGGCACGGCTTTCATGGCTTTGTTGGAACTGTCCAAAACCGGAAGCCACATTTCGTGCGAAACGCCCTCAATCGTGACTGAGGTGTACACCATGAAGCCGGTGATGGGGTCATAAACATAGGGCAGACCGTTGAATTTCTTGACCTCATAGCTGGCAGCAGGGTACAGCTTCTTCACCTCTGCCCAGGCATACGCCCAGCTTACATATTTCAGTTCCGTGTTGCCGGACTTTTTTGACTTCCAGATGATCTTTGAAGTCGATAGCAAATAATTTTACGAATGGATTTTCCATAAGAATGCCTCCAATTCTGATAAAGAAAAAAGGGCACAACAGCGTCAACTGTTGTGCCCCATGATGTGAAAATTACGGATTGAGCAGAAAATCAATGATGTTCGATGAATGATTCCGTTTCGGCTTAAATTCGCCAAATCACCACTGATAACATACTTAGGATAGTTGTCGTGCAGTCGCTCAAGATTACCGAACTCCCGTTCTTCATCGGCGGGAGTGATCAGGTAAGCAACCTGAATATAGAGCTTTTCATCTCCACGGTAGCAGATAAAATCAATTTCGGTGTCGTCCAGCTTGCCGACCTGAACTTCATAGCCACGGCTCCGCATTTCCAGATATACGATGTTCTCATACAGCTTGTTGCTGTCAAGCTTTTCGCTTTTCTTGATAACGTTCCGCAGGCCAAGATCGACTGCATAGTACTTTTCTGTGCTGGACAGGAGCGCTTTTCCTTTGATATCATAGCGGCTTGCATTCAGAAGGATAAAGGCTTCCTTGAAATAATCAACGTAGTTCAGTACGGTAGCAGTGGTTGTCTTGATTCCTTCCGAAACCATGCGTCCACTGATATTACGGGCAGAAAACGGATTGCCGATATTATCCAGCAGGAATGCAAGGACATTACGTAATGCGGTCTGTTCGCGAATATTGTGGCGCAGCATGATGTCACGGACAATGATAGCTCGTAAAGATCGTCTAGATAGGTGGTGATTGAATGATCGTCAGGGAGGAAGAAACGCTGCGGAAAACCGCCGTACTTCAAATAGTCTGCGAAGAGCTTTTCATCCGAAGTATAGGTTCCGTTTTCAATGCATTGCTGTTTTGCTTCGGCCAGCGAAAAGGGGAAAACCTGAATCTGGATGTATCGTCCGGAAAGATAGGTTGCCAATTCGCCGGAAAGCAGCTTGGAATTGGAGCCGGTCAGGTAAATATCACAATCGAAATCGACACGAAGAGAATTGATTGCAATCTGCCAGCGCTCCACCTCCTGAATCTCATCCAGAAGAATATAGATTTTGCCGGTGCAGCCTTCCGCTTTTTCTGCGATGTAGTCGTAAAGCGTTTCTGCAGTACGGGTGTTACGGAAGCGCATGGACTCAAAATTGACCTGAATAATGTTCTGTGCGGGAATGTTGCACTGGAGGAGCACGTCCTTGATCTGACCGAGAAGGACTGTTTTTCCACAGCGCCGGATTCCAACCAGAACTTTGATCAGATCCTGATCGATAAAAGGAATGATCTTATCCAAATAACTTTTGCGCAGAACCATATGCATCACCTCATATTCTTATCTTAGCATACAATTATTGTTGTGTAAACAGTATTGTGCTTTCTAATTAAACAAAAATAGCTGAAAACGCGAATTTTTGTGTGCCTATAGGCGTACAAAAATTATGCTGCATGGATAATGGTAAACCTGCGGCTGCTTACATTCTTGCTGTACCGATTGAAAATATCGGGCTGTTCTTTCTTCAAACGCTGGGAGTCTACCCGTTTACTTTCGGAGAATACCCAGGACACCTTGTAGCCCGGTGCTGTGCCATAGGCGGCATCCTGCATTTGCAGCTTGACCTGCTGCTCAATGGCCGTTTTCTCCTGTTCCATCTGCTCGATTTGGGTGGAAAGCTCCTGTCGCTTGTCCAACAGATTACGGATGGGATTTAGATCGGCAGTTTTGTTTCGATCATCTGCAGAGTACAGCTGATTGATCTGCTGTGTATCCCCCTCGCTTCCGGTAGGTACAGGCGGAATTTCGGGCATTACGTTGTATTTCCAGAAGTGCTCTTCCTTGGCAATGAGGTTGTTCAGAACTTCTTTGTCGGTTGTGATCTTGTGAATCACCAGTTCTTTCCCGAAAATCAGAGCAGCAATGTACCAGCAGTCAAAACCGCTGACGGCCAGATAGTGATTGACCTGAGCCATGTAATGTGCAGGAATTTTGCCATCAGCCCATTTGTCCGCAGAAAACGGCGAGACTGTCTTGCACTCCAGCCCGGCCTTCTGTCCGACAATCAAACGGTCAAAGTCCGCCAGAAGCAGCGGATGTTCCTCGCTCTGGTAAATGGCATTTGCACGGCGTACCTTCAGACCGGTGGCCCCGGTGAAGCGCTGCGCGACATAATCTTCCAGATCGCGTCCCTGACGCATAGCCTCATTGTCGATATTCTCAAAGGTATCACTGATTTTATCGTGGTACACCTGAAATGCCGAGCGGTAGGGATTTAGACCAAGAATAGCCCCGGCATCCGTGCCAGTAATACCGCATTTGCGGTAACGGAGCCAATCTTCTTTGGACAGGTTCAAAGTTGAAATCAATCTTTTCATGCACTTTGCATCCTTTCTCTCATAATTGATTCGGTAATGATGAAGTCGTATTCCACCAAGTCTTTCATAATCGTGGAAAATTCACTGGCCAATGAATGACAAGAGCCAACCCACAGGTCATAAAGAAAATCCAGAATATTATTTTGCACCCTGAGATGGTTCCAGTAGCGCTCCTCCAGTCTGCCCTCGGATTCCAAAACAATAATGGCGGTGCTGATGGTACTTTTCATCGTGATCTCATAAGCCATGGTAACGCTGATTTCAGAAGCACTCTTCTCAACGTTGTCAAAAAAATTCCGTGAATTCCCTGAAAATGCGGTTATTTACATCATTCATGTGTTGCTCCTTTATGCTGCAGCCAGCACCATCTTGTAGGCTTTGTCGATCATCGGGTTACCCTCTGCAGTATGCAGGAACAGATTTTCTTTGTAATTCTTGGTCTTGCGGAGAGGATCTGCGTGGGTAGCAAAATCGGAGACTGCGTTGATAAAGCGCCAACCGTTTTTGCCGACCCATTCCAGATCCGGTGCGTTATAATAGCGAGCCTTCAGGTCTTCCTGCAAGCGCAGGTTATTCTTCCGCTGGCAATCGGACAGGTCCTCAGAAATCGGGAAAAACTCATTGATGAACTCCTGCACCTTGTGATCGGATAAATCGATGCGAGCCAGCTCATCGCCACGGTTGCCGAGTTCAACCATATAGTTGCTGGCTAGCTGCAGGGTTTCACGGGCATCCTGCACGCGGAGCAGAACATTTTCGGTGTGGCGTGCAGTCCAGCTGCGCTTTGCGGTATTCAGCGCAAGGTTCAGCGTGTTCTGGCAGACCACACGGATTGGAGTCATGGCCACTTTCACACCAGAACTTCCGTCATGACTGTTGAAGATCACAAGATATGGTACTACCTGATCTCCAGCGATAAGATATTTCCTCGGAAGCCTTGCCAGCATCCAGACTTTCTTGCCGCCCTGCAAAGAACCGGCAGTTTCGTAAGTAACACCTTCACCCAGCAGGTCATCCGTGAACTGAAATGCTTCTTCGTTCTGCACAATGCGGTAGCGGTCGGATACCACACCCAGAACAGCATCATCAGTGCTGCGGACATTTGCGCGATAGCCGGGGATCATAGCACCCGTGCCGGAATAGATATTGCGGCTTTCCACCTGCCAGTCCAGACCGGCTAGTTCCAAGGCTTCACGGCTTGCAGGGGCATCCATAATGATACGGCCAAGGCCGTGCCAAGGTGTCTCACGGACAGAGAACATCGTTTCAACATTTTGCGGGCATAGTAAAAATCTCCTTTTCAGTGTACTGTGATCAATTGTTGTTTTCCATTTCTTCAGCGATGCGGACGAGGACTTCCACCAGGACGGTGCCAACCTCTTTGACGATTTCGGACCAAAAGTTCATAATGCTTTCTCCTTTCTGCGCAGCTGCGCTTCAAAATACGATGGTAATAATGATAGTGATGGTGCGGAATAACAAAATGCTCACCTCCAGACATGAAAAAGCCCCTGAGTCTTTCGACTCAGAGGCTTTGAATCATGATTATTATATCTGGGTGAAAAATGGAAATTTGAGAAAGCTAGAGATAAAAATGCCAGACCGGCATGAAGGTAGCTAAAAGAAATTTGGAAAAGTGGCATAATCGCTGAAAAATTCATCAATCACTTGTGTAAAGTGTGATTGATGAATGAGCGATGAAATGATATAATTAATTAGAATGGAGGGGAGGAAAAACAGATGCAGAATAAAAAACCGCCATTTACAATTACAGAAAAAATTCTCACAGATGTAATGGAGATTTGTGAACTTGTTGGAAAAGTGAGCTCAACACAACATCTTTCATCTGACCCTGTTCTGCGTAGGCAGAATCGGTATTAAAACAATTTATTCCTCTCTTGCAATTGAACAAAATACACTATCCTTGGAGCAGGTAACGGCTGTACTATCAGGAAAACGTGTCCTTGCACCGCCAAAAGACATTGCGGAGGTGAAGAATGCGTATGAAATTTACGACCATTTGAATGAATTGAATCCATACTCAGTGGAAGACTTACTGTTGGCTCATCATGTGATGATGCGAGGGCTGGTTCAAGAAGATGGTGTGTTTCGCTCAAAGCCAGTAGGTGTGGTTGACAGTCATGGAAATGTACTTCATTTTGGAACACTACCGCAGTATGTGCCTCCTCTGGTGGAAGAACTGCTCAAATGGACAGAGGACAGCCCGCTTCCGATGCTGATCAAAAGTTGCGTGTTTCGCTATGAATTTGAAGTAATCCATCCGTTTGCAGATGGAAATGGAAGAATCGGAAGGCTTTGGCATACGCTACTGCTCTCCAGATGGAATCCGCTGTTTGCATGGCTTCCGGTGGAGTCTATTGTTCATGATCATCAGCAGGAGTATTATGAGGCTATCAATACATCCAATGCCCAAGGTGAAGGAACTGCATTTATTGAATTTATGCTAAGTGTGATTGAAGAAGCACTTTTTTGAGTGTAATCCCAGAAAAACTTCGAAAAAGAGCATGATGCCTACAAGTGGAAAAAGAAAAATCGATGGAATATTCTTTGAAAAAATAACTTTGAAAAAAAGAGAAAGATTAATTCATTAACAGTGA
>ENA-OQAR01000014-OQAR01000014.1-human-gut-metagenome-genome-assembly--contig:-NODE-14-length-35241-cov-6.184855_pt1 | contig 35241 bp, 31 predicted proteins | sample MGYA00242738_ERZ504533 | MGnify/ENA primary metagenome ERZ504533 (study PRJEB26092, sample SAMD00036276) | human gut metagenome | host: Homo sapiens | study: EMG produced TPA metagenomics assembly of... | reverse complement strand
CCCCGATCTTGAAGATGCGCGCGCAAAGCTGCCGGCGTCCGGCGGCATGCGGGTATCCCGCTGCAGACCATTGAGCAGGTCGTCAATGCCATCCAGCCGCAGAGCCGCGCCAAAATAGCAGGGGAACACCTGCCGCCGCGTGATTGCCGTGATGAGATCCGCCTGCGGCACCGTTCCTGTTGCCAACACGGCTTCCATCAGCGGTTCACTGCACACGCCAAGGGCTTCGGCGCGTTCTTCCGCCGGAACGGTGGGGGTAAAGTCCACACAGCCATCCCCAAAGCGGCCCCGCAGCTCCCGCAGGCGCAGGGCTTTGTCCGCACCGGGCAGATCCATTTTGTTGACATAGATAAAGGTTGGCACATGGTAGCGCTCCAACAGCCGCCACAATGTCATCGTGTGGCTTTGGATGCCGTCCGTGCCGGAAATGACCAGCACCGCATAATCCAGCACCTGCAGCGTGCGCTCGGCCTCCGCCGAAAAGTCCACGTGGCCGGGGGGTATCCAGCAGGGTGATTTGGGTCTCTTCCAGCGGGGTGCCCGTCACCGTTCCGGCCGGCAGGGTAAGCACGGCCTGTTTGGCAAAAATGGTAATGCCGCGGGCTTTTTCCAGCGCATCGGTGTCCAAAAATGCATCCCGATGGTCTACGCGCCCCAGCTTGCGGATGCTGCCCGCACGGTAGAGCAGTGCTTCCGAAAGAGTGGTTTTTCCGCTGTCCACGTGTGCCAGAACCCCAACGACCAGACGTTTCATAACTTTCCTAACCTCATTCACAGCGTTCCCGGCTGCTGCGCCAGGGGCACCGTTTATTTTTGCACCGCCGCCCGCCGGGCAAGGGATATCTGCCGGATTTTTGGCATTCCTTTTCTATTATAATAGTACCCGTTTTAACTAGGGGATTCAACCACTAATTTACGCGGGCTTTTGTTTTTGGGGCAGGATGCAAAAAATATTTTATAAAGGGTATTGACATTGCGGGATGTGGATGCTATACTATTTAGGCACTCAAGAGAGAGCAACTAAATATCGCGGGGTAGAGCAGATGGTAGCTCGTCGGGCTCATAACCCGGAGGTCGCAGGTTCAAGTCCTGTCCCCGCAACCAACAAAAGCTCGTTGAAACGGCAAGTTTCAACGAGCTTTTTTCTACATATGGCAAAAGTGGTAACAAGCTGGTAACTTTGACCCCAAAATGACCCCAAAACGGCAAAATGACTGCGCCCGGACGGTTGAGACTTTCAACCGTCCGGGCGCTTTTTTGTGGATAAAATTTTGCGGAGTTAGCAGGTAAATATAGGATCGGTCAACCTGCTTTGACGAGTACCAGCACGCTGTTGTTTGGCACGACGATTTGCTCTTGTTTGGTGGGAATGGGCGGGTTCTTGTACTGGCGCAGGGCTTTTTGGATTTGCTGCTTGACTTCCAGCAGGGCAGCTTCCAGCGTGGGGGCTTGTGCGGTAACTTTGGGGAAGTCCGGCACATGGGCAGTGCAGCCGTCCGGGGATAAGGTGCAGAGTACAGGGTAGGGCTGGTTCTCCACAGAGATACTGTACTGCATCCCGAACATATCGTTCATCTTGTCCATCTCATGGCGCTTGTGTTCGTCCATGCTGTGAACGTAGGTGTCCATTGTGAACGCCACCGAGTAGTGACCGAGGATGGCTGACAGGGTCTTGTAGTCCATGCCGCGCTCCAGCGCACGGGGTGGCAAAGGTATGCCGCAGGGCGTGGAAGGTAAAGTGCCCGATGTCGGCATCCTTCAACAATCGGTCGTAGTAATCCTTGAAGGTTTTCTGCTCAAAGTAGTGTCCAAACTCGTTGGTGACGATGAAGCCATCGTCGGTGTACTTATCCCCTACCCGCTGCTTGTCCTGCGCTTGCTGTTGTTTCCAGCGGGCAAGCTCGTCTGCCATTGTGCGGGTCAGCGGAATCGTGCGGCGGGAGTTTTTCGTTTTGGGTGTGCCGAATACGATCTCGGTTTTGTTCTCGCCGTCGTGGGCTTCGTACTTGGCAAGACGGTTGATGGTACGGCGGACATGAAGCTGTGCGGTGCTGAAATCAATATCTTCCCATTTCAGCGCCAGTAATTCTCCCATCCGTAGCCCTGTACACAAGTCCAGCCGGATGAACACGCCATAGCGGTGGCGGTAGCTGGCTTGCACCAGCGCCCGCTGCTGGTCGTTGGTAAATACACTGATTTCGGGCTTTTCTCCGCCGGGCAGGGTCACGGCATCGCAGGGGTTGTAAATCAGCAGACGCTCTTTCATGGCTTGCTGTAAGCACTTATGCAGTGCCATGTGGTAGTTGCGAAGCGTCTTGGGCGACAGCCCTTCCTCGCGGAATTTGTAGTTGTAAAACTCCTGCAAGATGTGCGGTTCTAATTTCTTTAATAAAATCTTTCCCAGTACACAAAAGTGCTTGTTGAGATAACTGCGGTAGCTGGCGTAAGTAGATTGCTTGACGGTGTCCTTCATATAGGTGTCCAGCCAGTATTCATACCATTCGCCCAATGTCACCGACATAGGATCGCGCCAGCCCTGTGTGCGGACTTCATGGGCTTGCTGCTGTAAAATGGCAATAGCTTCCTGCCGCGTGTTGCAGCAGGTGGATGTGCGCCTAGGTTTGCCTGTCTTGTAGTCGATTCCGGCAGATAGCCGCACCTCCCACCGCCCGTCTGCGCGCTGACGGATGTTGCCCTCGTTGTGCCCACGGCGCAGGGCTTTTTTTGGATGTATCTTTCACGCTGCATCGTCTCCTTTCGTGACACAAAGACTACCACAAGAGTGCGGAGAAAGCTATTCATCAGACCCGACAATCTTCGGGTTCTCGTTTTGGGCTTTATTGACCTTTTGCTGTTCCAGCCAGTCCAGTAACTCATCCCGCCGCACCAGCAGTCGGTTTCCAATGTGGAATGCCGGGAAACTCGCGTCATGGAATATGCGGTAGGTGGTCGAGCGTGAGATGCCGAAGTAAGTTTGTACTTCCTTGGGGCTGACAACATTGGGTAAATTTTGAAATTCCGTGTTCATGGGTTCCTCCTATGTAAATAATTTATAAAAAGGTCTTTACTATATAGCCGCTGAGAACGGCGAAAATTACGAGGTTTTTTAAACTGTTTAGAAAAAGTTCAAATTTTTAGAAAGATTCCAAATCATATCATACAGATAAGAAGTTGCAATTTTTTGCAACCGTCCTCAAAATTTTTTGAAAAGCACCTCTACTATATAGCCGCTGAGAAACGGTCAAATATGTCGCAAAGAAAAAATATTTAAAAGATTTCGCATCTGACTAAATGCCCGAATGCACTTCAAAACCAGCATATCACCCATTGTGCTAAAAACCCTTGCACTTTTACAAAATATCTAAATCCATTTTAACAAACAATGGGGCAAAAACCCTGCCACATTACTCAAAATAAAACAGGCAAGCCGCAGATTAAAACGGCTTGCCTGTAGAATGACGATGCTGACGGTGATGACGATGTTTTTGATATACCCCTTTACCCTATCCCACGAACACCGTCATCATCGTCATCACCGTCACACTTATAGCGAAATGACGCTTGCAGTTTACTACTGCTCGAAACAAAAATAATGATATTACGAAAAACATAAAATCGGAATGACGCAGATGACGCTAATGACGCTGAATCTGGGATATGGTATAGGGATATCCTCAAAACAGCGTCATTAGCGTCATCTGCGTCACTATCGTCACACAAGAGCAGCGAGGGGGTCTGGGGAACACCCCAGAAATGCGTTTGTGGATATCCAAACGCTATGCTAGCAAAACATATTCTCTCCCAAGGCGTGAGCAATCAAACTGGACACCAATACAAATTCGTATATATTTCAGAGTGAATCACTTCTGATTCATCCAAAAATCTTGACTCGAAAAAGTGAATCCGTTCTGATTCACTTTCCAAAGTGCTGCTATTATTCCCCTTCCTCCACGCGCGTGGTCATCACGGCGATGCTCTTTTTTTCCGGGAACGGGGTAACGCACCTTCTTAAATGGCAAGAAAAAAAGAATATAGTCATGGCGTTTTTCAGAGAGCCGTGTTAGTCTATCTGATTCTTTCCAAATACATTGTCCGCGGTATTGCGCTCGGCAGCGTGAAAGGGTAAAATAACACTTACGGAGGTGCAGTGCGCTTGCGCTGCACCTTTTTTGGTGTTTATGCAAAAAAAGCAAACGACAAAATACGGAGGAATATACGATGTCATTTCCGGAAAATTTCGTCTGGGGCGCGGCAACCGCAGCCTATCAGGTCGAGGGCGCAGTGCAGGAGGATGGTAGGGGACTGTCCATCTGGGATACCTTCAGCCATACGCCGGGCAAAACAAGGAACGGTGATACAGGGGACATCGCCTGCGACAGCTACCACCGCTGGGCAGAGGATATTGCACTGCTGAAAGAGATGCACCTGAAGGCGTACCGGTTCTCGATTGCCTGGCCGCGCATCTTCCCGCAGGGCACGGGACCAGTCAATCCGGCAGGTCTTGCCTGGTATGACCGGCTGGTCGATGCGCTGCTTGCGGCAGGGATCGAGCCTTATGTCACGCTCTACCACTGGGATCTGCCGCAAGCCCTGCAGGACAAGGGCGGCTGGCTGAATGATGATACGGCAAAGCCTTCGCCGGGTATGCCGCCGCGGTGGCCGCGCACTTTAAGGGGCGGGTGCGGTACTATTTTACCCTCAATGAGCCGCAGTGCAGCGTGGGGCTGGGCTACAGCAGCGGTGTACACGCACCCGGTTTCCGTCTGGATGACGGCTCGGTGTTTACAGCGTGGCACAACACGATCTACGCCCACTGCCTTGCGGCCGATGCGATCCGCAGGGCTGACCCCGATGCCCGGGTCGGCATGGCCCCGACAGGGCGCATCTGCACCCCGGCAACAGACGACCCTGCCGATATTGCGGCGGCCCGCGAGGCAACCTTTGCGCTGGCGGACGGAGACTGGACCTTCACCTATGCCCCGGCACTTGATCCGCTGTGCGGGCGCGGCTGGCCTGTGATCGCGGGCGGTCAGGCCCAGCGTGTGGTGGATGCAATCCCGCAGGAGCAGCTGGACGCTCTGCCGCTGGGCAGGCTGGATTTCATCGGGATGAACATCTACAACTCCGTCATGGTGCGGGCCGGGGCAAACGGCAAGCCGGAATTCTGCCCCCGGGCCGCAGGACATCCGCGCACAGCCATCGGCTGGCCCATCACCCCGGAGTCGATGGAGTGGGGGACACGCTTTATCTGGGAGCGGTACGGTCTGCCCATCTACATCACCGAGAACGGCCTTTCCTGCACCGACAGCATCCATCTGGACGGCAAGGTGCATGACCCTGCGCGCATTGACTTCACCCACCGCTATCTTCTGGCGCTGCGCCGCGCGATTGACAGTGGCGTGGATGTGCGCGGCTATTTCCACTGGTCACTGCTGGATAATTTTGAGTGGAGCGAGGGCTATAACGAGCGCTTTGGTCTGATCTATCTCGATTACGCAACCGGCAAACGAACCCCCAAAGATAGTGCTGCCTGGTACGCCAAGGTGGCCGAAACGAACGGAAAAAATCTGTGAAAAGGCACGGTATGGCCCCTCGCTATGTGTTTGTTTCCTCTAAGAGATGCCCTCTGCGCGCTGATGGTCGTGCTTGCGATCGATGCAGAGAAATGCTCGCGGAATAACCATACCTGACAGGCTGCACACAAAAAATACTCCCTTATTCTGCTGCGCGCGCAGCAGGATAAGGGAGTTTTCTGGTTCGCGAAGCAGCACGCCGGTGTATAAAGACCGTACAGAAAAAGCAGCAGCCCACTGCGGGCTGCTGCTTTGCGGTAAAAGGCGGGCGGTCAGCCCATGACGATCTTGACCTCTACGGTTGAGCCGGCGGGAACAGGGGAAAGGATGTTACCGCTTACAGGCTTGCCGTCCACGGTCATGGCTTTGACGCCCTTTTCCAGATGGTCAGGGTTCTCCACAACGATTTCATAGGTTGCCCCGCGCCAGACACGGCGCAGGGTAAAGCCGTCCATCTCGTGCGGGATGCAGGGATCGATCTTCAGCCCGGCCAGCGTGGGCTGGATGCCCAGGATATACTGGCTCACATCCACAAAGGTCCAGGCCGCCGTGCCGGTCAGCCAGCTGTTTTTTGCTTCGCCAAAGGTGGCGGCGTCGCGGCCAGCCACCATCTGGCTGTAGACATACGGCTCGGTGCGGTGGATCTCACTGATGTCCTCAATGTATGCCGGGCAGGTCTTTTTTGTAGATCTCAACGCGCGGTCACCATGGCCGACTACAGTCTCGGCACAGCTGACCCATGGGTTGTTGTGGCAGAAGATGCCTGCGTTCTCCTTGTATCCCGGGGGGATAGCTGGAAATTTTCGCCCAGTTCGAGATGGTACTTCGTGTAGGCGGGCTGCAGCAGCACAATGCCGTACTTTGTGTCGAGCTTGTCTTTCACGCTCTGCAAAGCGGTCACGGCCTCACCGGTGTCCACACCAATACCCGCCATGACGCACATGCCCTGCGGCTCGATGAAGATCTTGCCTTCCTCGCATTCCTCACCGCCGATCACATGGCCAAAGGCATCGTAGGCGCGGCGGAACCAGCTGCCGTCCCAACCGGCAGTCAGTACGGTATGTTCCATCTCTGCAACCTCGGCGCGCACGGCGGCAGCTTCGTCGGTGTGGCCGGTGCTGTCAAGAATTTCGGCAAACTGGTTGCCGTACTTGACATACATACCGGCGATGAACACGCTCTCGGCTACAGGACCCTCGCTCGGGCCGGTGGTCTGGAAGCTTTCGCCCGGCTCCTTGCTGAAGCAGTTCAGGTTCAGGCAGTCGTTCCAGTCGGCGCGGCCAATCAGCGGCAGACCATGCGGACCCTTGTGGGTGCGCAGATAGCCAAAGCTGCGGCGCAGATGCTCAAGCAGCGGCTGTGCAAGGCTGTGGTCGTTATCAAAGTCCACCGGTTCGTCCAGAATCGAGTAGTCGCCCGTCTCGCCCAGATAGGCGTACACGGCAGCAATCAGCCACAGCGGGTCATCGTTGAAGCCGGAGCCGATGTCCATGTTGCCCTTTTTCGTCAGCGGCTGGTACTGGTGGTAGGCGCTGCCATCGGGGAACTGGGTGGCGGCAATGTCGAGAATGCGCTCCCGCGCGCGGGCGGGGATCAGATGCACAAAGCCGAGCAGATCCTGACAGGAATCGCGGAAGCCCATGCCGCGGCCGGTGCCGCTCTCATAATAGCTGGCAGAGCGGCTCATGTTGAAGGTGACCATGCACTGGTACTGGTTCCAGGTATTGACCATGCGGTCGAGCTTTTCATCGCTGCTCTTGACCGAGTAGGTGGACAGCAGGGTATTCCAGTGGTCGTGCAGTTTGGCAAGTGCCGCATCGACCTGCGCATCCGTGGCATAGCGGGCAGCCATCGCCTGGGCGCGGGTCTATTGATGACGCCGGGCGCGGCCCACTTCTCGTCCTCCGGGTTTTCTATATAGCCCAAAACAAAAATCAGGCTGCGGCTTTCGCCGGGCTGCAGGGTGACATTGACTTGATGCACGCCAACGGGTGCCCAGCCGTGGGCAACAGAGTTGGTGCAACGGCCGTTTCCACGACCTCGGGATTCGCATTGCTGCGCCATGCGCCTAAAAAGGCGTCCCGGCTCGTGTCAAAGCCATCAATGGGCGTGTTGACGGTGAACAATGCGTAATGGTTGCGGCGCTCGCGGTACTCGGTCTTGTGGTAGATGGTGCTGCCCTCGACCTCGACTTCACCGGTAGAGAAATTGCGCTGGAAGTTGGTGGAATCGTCCACAGCATTCCAGAGGCAGAACTCCAGATAGCTGAATACAGTAAACGATTTCGGTGCATCACTCTCGTTGGTCAGCACCAGACGGTCGATCTCGCAGTTGTCGCCTACCGGCACAAACAGCTCCAGCTTCGCGGTCAGACTGTTCTTTTTGCCGGTAATGATGCTGTACCCGAGGCCGTGGCGGCACTCATAGCTGTCCAGCTCGGTCTGGGTGGGCTGCCAGCCGGGATTCCAGACGGTATCGCCATCCTTAATATAGTAATACCGGCCGTTAGAGTCCGCAGGTACGTTATTGTAGCGGTAGCGAGTGATACGCCGCAGCTTGGCATCCCTGTAAAAGCTGTACCCACCGGCCGTGTGGGAAACAAGGCTGAAGAATGCCTCGCTGCCCAGATAGTTGATCCACGGCAGCGGCGTGCGCGGCGTGGTGATGACATATTCGCGTGCGCTATCGGAAAAATGACCGAACTTCATAGAGACCCTCTCCTTACTTATGGAAAGCAGATAAAATCGTAAGTTCAAATCGAAAACGATTAAGTTATTACCCTTACAATACCGCGTTTTTCGGATAATTGCAAGGGCTGCGGCTGAATTTAACGATGATTTGGCAGGTTTCACAATTTGTGCGGCCGAAAATTGTAACGAAAAGCGGATGCTACCTATTATTTATAAGGATACTTTCTGGCTGTGGACACCCCAAAAGCAGATGGCAGTCAGGCTTGCAGGCCATTACTGGGTCGGAAAAGGCAGAAGAAGGCGCAAATTATGTCTCTTTTTCAGCGAAACTCCAAACGAAATAGCCAAAACAGGTGTTTTCGCTTTTTGCAAATCGCCAAATCGAATCGAAATGCACAAAAAATGCAAAAATGGCATTGATTTTATGGTTGACATGTTGTATAGTGAAGATGCGAAAACGATTAAGAAAGATGCAAGGAGGCGATATCATGGCATCCATCAAAGACATCGCAAAGGCATGCGGGGTCTCGGTGGCTACCGTGAGCAAGGCTCTGAACGGTCACAACGATATCAGTCAGGCCACCAAAGAAAAAGTGCGTGAGGCTGCAAGGCAGATCGCTACATGCCAAACTCCGCAGCGCGGGCCTAAAAACGAACCGTACCTATAATCTGGGCGTCCTTTTTGTGGACGAGGCACAAAGCGGTCTGACGCATGAATTCTTCGCGGCTGTTCTGGACAGCTTCAAACGCCACGCCGAGGGCAGAGGCTATGATATCACCTTTATCAACCATAACATTGGCCACGGCCACTCCAGCTATTTAGAGCACTGCCGCTACAGAGGCGTTGACGGTGTGATCGCTGCCTGTATCAAGTTCGATGACCCGGAGGTCATTGAGTTGGCCTACAGCAACCTGCCGATCGTCACAGTCGACCATGTCTTTAACAACCGGGCTGCCGTACTTTCCGATAACACCGACGGCGTTCACAAGCTGGTGGATCAGCTTGCCGCCTTAGGGCATGAGCGAATCGCCTATATCCACGGTGAGAATCACAGCGCAGTCACCCAGAAGCGTCTGGTCGGTTTCTACCGCGCCTGCGCCGCTCATGGGATCACGGTGCCGGATACCTACATCGTGCCGAGCACCTACCGCGATGCGAAAAGCTGCGCCGCTGCGACCCGTCAGCTGCTGGCACTGCCGCAGCGCCCCACGGCAATCCTCTTCCCGGATGACTTCTCCGCCATCGGCGGCATCCAGACCATCCGTGAGGAAGGACTTCTAATTCCGCGGGATATTTCGGTGGCCGGCTATGACGGCAACCTGATCTCGCAGATCATGTCCCCGCAGCTGACCACCTACCGGCAGGACACCGAAGCGCTGGGCCGCGCCGCGGCAGAGCTGCTTATCGAGCAGATAGAATCCCCGCGCACGGCATTGCCGGAGCAGAAGCTGATCTCCGGCAGCCTGCTGAAAGGGCAGTCCGTCGATGTCCCCAATCCATAGGTTCAAACCCGCGAGGATGCGGGTCACAATATCTGATTCATACATGAGTTCTTTTTTAAAAGGAGGAAAAGACATTATGAAAAAGGCAATGAGTTTATTGACCGCCACTGCAATGGCAGCCACCTTGCTGGCAGGCTGCGGCGGAGGCGCCGCAAGCTCGTCCGCAGCCCCTGCCGCTGATTCGACCTCTACCGAAGCCAGCAGCACAGCCGCAGAGCCTGCTGCCGATGCAGCCGCAGAGGAGGGCAAGGTCCTGAACATCTGGTGCTGGAACGATGAATTCCAGTCCCGCTTCAATGACTATTACCCCGGCGTCAAGGAGATTGCCGCCGACAAGTCCACCACGACGCTGGATAACGGTGTCACCGTAAAGTGGACCATCAACCCCAACGATAACAACAACTACCAGAATAAGCTGGACGAGGCCCTGCTCAAGCAGGACAGCGCCGCTGCCGATGACAAGATCGACATCTTCCTGATCGAGGCGGACTACGCGCTGAAATATGTGGATTCCGAATATACGCTGGATGTCAAGAAGGATGTCGGCCTGACCGATGATGACCTCAAGGATCAGTACCAGTACACCAAGGACATCGTCACCGTGGATGGCGTGCAGAAGGGCACCACATGGCAGGCAACCCCGGGCTTGTTTGCCTACCGCCGCTCCATCGCCAAGGATGTGCTGGGCACCGATGACCCGACCGAGGTTCAGGCCGCGCTGAGCGATTGGGATAAGTTCAACGATGTGGCTGAGAAGGCCGCTGCCAAGGGCTACAAGATGCTCTCCGGCTACGATGATTCCTACCGCACCTTCTCCAACAATGTGTCCGCCGGTTGGGTGGACGGCACGACCGTCAAGGTCGACCCCAACATTATGAACTGGGTCGATCAGACCAAGACCTACACCGATAACGGCTACAACAACAAGACCAGCCTGTGGAGCGACCAGTGGGCCGCCGATCAGGGTCCTGCCGGCAAGGTTTTCGGCTTCTTCTACTCCACTTGGGGCATCAACTTCACGCTGCTGGGCAACTCTCTGGCCACGCCTGAGTCTGAGGGAGGCAAGCAGGAAGTCGGCAACGGTATCTTCGGCGATTACGCAGTCTGTCAGGGTCCTCAGCCGTATTACTGGGGCGGCACCTGGATCTGCGCAGCAGCCGGCACCGACAACATCCCCACGATCAAGGATGTCATGTACTCTCTGACCTGTGATGCCGACATCATGACCAAGATCACCGAGGATACGCAGGACTACACCAACTGCAAGAGTGCTATGGATTCCATTGCTGCTGACCCGAACTTCGGCTCCGCATTCCTCGGCGGCCAGAACCACATTGCCCTCTTTGCAGAGGTTGCACCTACCATTGATATGTCCAATGCCGGTCCGTACGATCAGGGCTGCAACGAGACCCTCCAGAGCTGCTTCAAGGATTACTTTGACGGCACGGTTGACCTTGAGACCGCGAAGAAGAACTTTGAGGATCAGATCAAGGTCAAGTATCCTGAGCTGAGCAGCGTCGAATGGCCCGCATAAATACCTGCGTGACCGTTGACAAAACGAACTGAACCGCAAACGCCATGCCAGGGGCGGGGAGAGACGCCCGCCCCTGGTTTTGTTTTTATCAGATTTTGAAAGGCTCTGCCCCCAGCAGGGCAATGCCCACACAGCTAAGGAGGGCGAGACCTATGAAAACAAAGAGAAAGGGCATGAGCTACGCCAAATGGGGCTATATATTTCTGGCGCCGTTCTTTATTACCTTTTTCATCTTCCAGTTCTGGCCGCTGGCAACGACCATCTACTATTCCTTCTTTGAGTATTTCCGCAGCGGTCTAAAGATCATCGGCCCTAACTTTGTAGGGCTGAAAAACTATGCCGCCATGATCCAAGAGGTGCCGAAGTATTTCAGCAATACCATGATCATGTGGCTGATGGGGTTTATCCCGCAGATCATTGTATCGCTGGTGCTGGCAGCGTGGTTTACCGATCTGCGGTTGAAGCTGCGGTTTCAGGGCTTCTTCAAGACCGTCATTTATATGCCCAACCTTATCATGGCATCGGCGTTCGCCATGCTGTTCTTTACCCTGTTTTCAAACTCGGAGACAGGGCCGATCAACTCGATCCTGCTCAAGCTCGGCATCGTGGCCGAGCCGGTGCGCTGGCTTTCCAATGTCTGGACAGCGCGCGGTCTGGTTGGGCTGATGAACTTCCTGATGTGGTTCGGCAATACGACCATCATTCTGATGGCTGCCATCATGGGTGTGGACCCCGGCCTGTATGAGGCCGCCCAGCTGGACGGTGCATCCTCGACCACAATGTTTTGGCGCATCACGATTCCGCTGATCCGCCCGCTGCTCGTCTACACGCTGATCACCAGCCTCATCGGCGGCCTGCAGATGTTTGATGTGCCGCAGGTCCTGACCAACGGCAAGGGCGACCCGAACGGCTCGACCAACACCATTATCATGTACCTGAACCAGCATCTGTACAGCAAAAACTACGGCACAGCCGGTGCTATTTCGGTGCTGATGTTCCTGCTCTGCGCGGTGCTTTGCGTCATCATCTACTTTACCCTCACGCAGGAGGATGACGGCCTGACCCGTGAGCAGCGCAAGGCTGAGAAAGCCCGCATCAAGGCAGCTAAAGCGGCCGCTAAGCATCACTAAGGAAGGAGCGTGAACAGTATGCCGAACGAGACCAAAACCGCAGCCACCACTACCGCAAAGGCAAGCAAAATTCACGACCCTATGCTGACCCTGCAGCGTGCAGTGGCCTATATCGTGCTGTTTGTCCTCTGCTTTATCTGCCTGTTCTTCTTCTATGTGCTGATCGTCAACGCCACGCACAACAACTTTACCATCCAGCAGGGGTTTGACCCGCTGCCCCGCGGCAGCTTTGGCGTCAACTTCTTCAACACCACCCATGATGCCAATGTACCGATCCTGACCGGTCTGCGCAACAGCCTGATCGTGTCGGCCGCCTGCGCGGCGCTGTCGGTCTATTTCAGCGCACTGACGGCCTACGCCATCTATGCGTATGACTTCAAGCTGCGCAAGCTGGCATTCACCGTTATTCTGCTCATCATGACGATGCCGACTCAGGTTTCGGCGCTGGGCTTTTTGAACCTGATGGACTCGATGAAGCTGACCAATACCCTCTGGCCGCTGATTTTGCCGAGCATCGCCGCGCCGACGGTGTTCTTCTTCATGAAGCAGTACATGGATTCGAGCCTGCCGCGCGACATCATTGACGCGGCGCGCATTGACGGCTCGGGGGAGTTCCATACCTTTAACACGGTCATTCTGCCTATCCTGAAGCCCGCCATGGCGGTGCAGGCGATATTCAGCTTTGTGGGCGCGTGGAACAACTACTTTATCCCGGCGCTGATCATCAACGATGCCAAGTGGAAGACGGTGCCCATACTGGTTGCACAGCTGCGCAGCGCGGACTTTTTGAAGTTCGATATGGGTAAGGTGTATATGATGATTACCATTGCGATTCTGCCCGTTATGATCGTCTATCTGCTGCTCTCCAAGTACATTGTCCGGGGCGTTGCATTGGGCAGCGTGAAAGGGTAAAAAAAGTTTTATAGACCGTAAAAAAGCGGGCGAACAGAAATGTTCGCCCGCTTCAGTTTGTCGAAAAAAGCCCTTTTTCGGGTAGAAATGTAGGGCGCGTGTCTATCTCCGCGCTAAGAGCCGCCGCTGTGCGGCGGTTGCGCTCCGAAACGCGCCTGCGGGGCGCAGTGACCGCGCCGCACCGCTGGCTGCGCGCAGCGCATAAAATCGCGCCGGACGGCGCGCAGTTTCACGGTATATCGTACTATTGGATAGGCTCCATGCGCGTCTTGATGATCTCGCTGATTTTCTCGGCGTCGCTGTCGGGTTCGGTCAGCCCAACGATCTGCCCGTCATCCGCCATGCCGAAAATAAGCGCGCCGCCCAGCGTGTTCGCAAAAGCGCTCATGCTCTTGCACCAGCTTTTGCGCGAACTATCGGTGCTTTAATTATACAACTTGGCAGGGTCGGTTTGCAATCGTAAGTTGTACTCTCCGGTGGTAAGTTGTACGCATGGCCGTAAGACCATAGCGGGATGAATCCAATTTTTTTTGTAGTTTTACGGATAGGATACGATAGTATATTAGTATTTTATTTATTTAATTATTTATTTGTGCAGGATTTACCTGTACAGGGAAATCCCGTTCAGGTAAATGCCTTTGCGGTAAAATAAAAAATCCCCGGAAAACGGGGAATTTGGGGCAATATTTGGCTGGGAGGGCACGCTCCGACGCGGTGTGAATGCGCCTAAACAAGGGCGTTTCTCGCGGTGACAGGGGCGGTGTGCAGGGATGGTGTAGAGTTGGCTTGCGTACAACTTCTTGCTAGAGAGTAAAATTTCATCACCAGTTCGTTGGGCTTTTCACTTGCGTGAACCCTGTGATATGAGTATCCACTTTTCTCAATGGAACCAAAGCTGCGCATTTTATTTGAGCGGCGCAAGTCAGAATTCGTCTTGCAGATTTGCCCCCAAAACTGCCCCCAAAAGGGGTTGGAATGGGTCAGCACCGTATAGCACCCTTTTGTACACATGGGACAAAATCCGTTCTGAGCCTTGGTACGCAATACCACCAAACCCAACAAAACATCACTGTAACGCACGATTTTTTAGATTTCTCATAACCCGGAGGTCGCAGGTTCAAGTCCTGTCCCCGCAACCAACAGGCTGTGGCAAAAAGATGTCACAGCCTTTTTTCTTTGTTGTAACGCCAAAAAATGGCGATTTCGACGTCCTGTTTTCAAGGTCGTATTTTATAAGGCTGTCCAACCGTTACACTGCGGTTGGGCTTTTTGTTGCCGTTTTTCCACAGCGGTGCGCCCGCATTGTGGAAAAAATGAGCGCATTTGTAGATAAATCTCAAAAAGATTCGGTCGTTTTCAAAAAAGTTTTCAATCCCGGCTGTCGGTTTTCCACACCGATAGCGGGATTTTTGCGTTTTTTGAAGAAAAAAAGCGAAAGTTTACAATTTGTTAATGATCGGGAGCGGATTGATGGCTAGGAAAAGCCCTATCTCCCCTGTTTGAGGGCAAATTCTCTGGCAGTTTTCAGTTTGTTTTCAAGGTTTCCATTTTATACCTATTTACAATAAGGAGGATTTTCACTATGAGCATCATTATCGGCATCGACCACGGCTATTACGCTATCAAAACAGCCCACTGCTCGTTCCCGGCAGGGCTTACCAGTTACGGAGAACACGAACCCTACACCCGCCAAGGACTCTTAGAGTTTGCGGGTGCTTTTTGTTTGTGGCACCGGGCGGCAGCTATCCAACGGGATAAGACTGCGAACGACAACTATTACCTGCTGACGCTGGCAGCGATTGCAAAAGAAATCCGGCAGCGCGGTTTGCCTCCCGAATGCTCGGTGCGAATTGCGGCGGGTCTGCCGCTGACCAGTTTCGGGCGCGACAAACCCAAGTTCAAAGATTATCTGCTGCGGAGAAACCAGCCCGTGAATTTCAAATTCGAGGGCGTGGAGTACAGCATTACCATCGAGGAAGTTGCCATCTTCCCCCAAGCTACGCCGCCCTTATGACCGAAGTGGGGCTTTTGCAGGATGAACCGTCCATGCTCCTCATGGATCTGGGCGGCTGGACAGTAGACCTTATGCACATCGACAACGCCATCCCTGCGGCCGATACCGCCCACAGCTTGGAACTCGGCATGATCCGCTGCGTGGATGACATTCGGGAGCAGGTGCGCCGAGAAACCGGGCTGTCCCTCACGGATGCTCAAATCGAAAATATGCTGACAGGTCACCCCTGCACGGTCAGCGAGGCGGTGCGTGACATTGTGAATCAGCAGGGGCGCAAGTACACAGAGCATCTGCTGTCTGCCACGATGGAAGCCGGCTTCGACCTGCACGCCATCCCCGCCGTGCTATTGGGCGGCGGCGCATCGGTGGTGAGCCGCCACCTCAGCCCCAAAGACGGCCTTTGTAAGACGATTTTCCTACTGGACGACAAGGTGAACGCAGTCGGGTTCGAACGCGCGTTGACCGCCGTGTCGCGCCGTAAAAGCGAGGCATGAAACGCCCACAGTATGTTTTCCGCCCGAACCTTAACGAACCGCAACACCGCCGCGCGTTGGCGTTGCTGCAGCAGGTGCCGCCTGCCAAACGCAAAGAGTTTCTGGTGCAGAGTATCCTTGCGGCAGAACAGACGGATAGGCTGGAGAAAAGCATCCGCAAGGTGGTTGCGCGAAGAATTGCAGACGGCCAGCATAGCCACTGCTGTTCCCAGTCTGCCGCCGGACGATGCAATTCCAGATTCCGCGCTCAATTTCTTATCTACACTTTAGAGGGGGTGGTTCCCATACACTAAGGTTTTGTTGGTTATGGCTTCTTTGACAACAAAATTCAATGAATTGTCGTTGGTTCTTGTGAATGGCTTTGCTTCTGCCGCTGTGGTATGCTTGCTTTGCAAACACAGAAAGGAGCGCACCCATGAGCAAATTGACCGTAACCATCCCGGATGACCTGCACCAGAAAATCCGTGAAGAACTGGAATGACAGAGCATCACCACATCGCAGTTCATTGAACAGGCCGTAACCACATTTTTTGAGAAACCGAAGGGAGTCAGCAACATGGCAACACGCACGTTAGCATTTCAGGTACAAGCGCGTGACTTGGAACATCCACGGCCGAAAAGAAATCGTCTGGCGCTGTGTTAGCCGTACAGCCTACGGAACAAGATATTGTCATACCTCACCATCCGTGAAAGAAACGGTTTTGCATAATACACTGTTGAAAGCTATTCAAAATCTTGCAGACAGTTATACTAAGGAAACCGCCATGCAGATTAACGGCATCCTGCACGATTTGCAAGGTGGCACAACAGAACTGGAGAAATTACAGCAAAAGGTTGCAGATGCCCAGCAGGAATTCGATCACCTGTTGGACTTATCTCTCGAAATGCAATGCGTCATTTCTGGACGATAAAGTAAAACGCGCCAGTAAAGAAATCGACGGTCTGAAAAAGAAAATAGAAGTTCTGACTGCGAACCAGCAAAAAGCTGCCGATCCCCAATATCAGTTGAGCGCCGAATATTTCCGGATCAAAGAATACTCAGATGCCTTGATTGCACGGATTGTAGAGAAAGTCATTGTGCTATCTGCTGATGAGATAAAGATTGAATTTGTGGGTGGGTATACGGTGAAGGCGATTTTACAGGAATGATTTAATAATTTGTAAAAAGTTACATTAATGACATAGGCCTTGTTATATTTTTGTGTTCACTTATAAAAAGCTGTAGAAATGAGGTGTAGTGGTGAGCAATGCATAGCGAGAAAACTCAAAAAATTTGGTAACCATGTGAAAGTTCAAAAGCCGAACTTTGTGAAAACGATTGATTTAAAATGAATCATCAATAATCAAGGCGCTGATTTCAAAAAAACATGATATTTTGCAAGAAATTCAAGTTGAATTATCTTGACGTTTGAATTGATTTCCGCTATCCTTAATGTGGGAGGTGTCAGATATGATTTTGAAGTCGTTGATGGTCGGTGGGTTTAAGAACGTGAAGTCCACAAAGCTGAATTTCACTAGTAAGACCCTTGCAATCGTTTCACCTAACAATTACGGAAAGAGCAATCTGCTGGAAGCATTAGACTTTGCAACAGATTTTATTTCTGCTGGCGCGAAGCAACGTACAATGATGATGGCGTGGTCCGATGGGATTCCCATCGCCAGAAATTTGGATTGCGCTCCATTCCAATTTGATATAGAATTTGAGTTGCCGGAGCAAAAAGAATATAGATTCGTTCACTATGGCTTCACATTCTTATGGTATCGTGATGATAAAACAGGTCAAAAAATCATAGATGAGTGTCTCGAAATGCGACCAACGGAAAGCGTACGATACTCGGCATACTTAAAGCGACCAACCAATCAGTATCGAAAAGGAAAGTCTACCAGTGCGTTCCGTAACCTTATGCTCGAATCAAATGTGCTGGCAATAGATGTTCTTTCCTCCATTGATGACTTGGAGTATACATCTGTCATTCAAGCACTCAAAGAATTTGAATATCGAGTATGCGACACATTAGATGTCAAAGACAGGTTTCAACCGACCCCCATTAGAATAGCGGATGACGATGATATGCACATTCGCTTTGATGATGAAGATATTCCGCGTGCGCTTCACCAGCTCAAGAAAATGTATCCGGAACAATATTATCAGTTCGAAGATGCTGTGTATTCTCTCTTCCCCGACTTTTCATCTATTGATATACAGGCACATGAGTTAAATTTGGGTGAAAGAAAAAGTTTGCGATTGGTTTACTCTAATGCAATTGACCAAAAAGATGATAATATACCGCAAAATGATAATATTCCGCCTGTACCATTTCACCTCAAAGATAAGGTATATCGAGTTACTATTTTCAGTGATGCGCTTAATCAACCGGTTAGTCTTGCTTCTATGTCCACCGGAACCAAGAGAATATTTTGGTTGTTAGCTAATATTTTTATTGCTAGCTGTAACCACGTTTCCTGCATTGGAATCGAAGAATTAGAGACCAGCATCCATCCTAAAATGCTAAAGGATTTACTGAGTATCATTTCTGAAACGTTGGAAAATACTTGTCTTGTGATTTCTAGTCACTCACCTTATTTGGTACAGTACCTTAAGCCTAGACAGCTCTATGTGGGTTCTATGCAAGAACTCGGTATTGCTCAATTCAGAAGAATTGCATCAACTAAAGAGAAAAAGCTGTTAAACGCTGCGCGATCTTATGGTCTGTCAGTCGGAGAGTATCTGTTTGAATTGATGTCAGGAGAAAGTTCATCTTTCCAAACCCTGCAGAATTATTTGGAGGGTTTCTGATGGAAAATTCTTACGAATCCGGTTTTGCATTTGTTCTAGAAGGGGCTACAGAGCGTGTCTTTTACGAAAGATTATTGTATTTTTTGCTCGAAAACATCCAAATTGTTCGATAGAAAAGAATCAAGACTCAGAAACATTTGAGACGTTTTTCACTGTGCGTGGACCATTCGGTGTTCGAATTATCAAAATGAATGCAGTTGGAACAATCACCCAGATTCACAATTCAGCAAACTGGTTCCAAAACAATTGTGTCCAAGCAAAGGGAAAGAAAATTCCATGGACGGTTTTTCTCTGCTATGATACAGATTCATATAATGCTGATGTAACAAAGTTTTATAAAGGCGACTGGGAAACTTTTCGAAAGATGATAAACACTCAACGCGGTGTCAAAAAAAATCGTTGACATGGCTGTCGACGCAGACATAGAAGATATATTTTTTGTTGGACCTTCATGGAATCAGTTGCTTTATGGGATTGGATTCTGATTTGACGCAAGAGGACATTCCTTCCGGACGGAAGGGCAGTGCAAAGCTAAAACAATTGTTTATTGAGCAACGTCGACTATGCCGTACACAAGCCGTCTATCATAAAGGGGAGCGAGCAAAAAAACTGATTGATGCATTAGATATGCAAAAGATTTTGGATTGCTCAGTTTTGCCTTTTGAACAAGTAGAACAAATCTTTAAAATGGAATGAATCCAACTTTTAAGATGAGAAAAGTGAAACTCATTGATTCAATTGGGGCGTTTTGGCTGCGTTTCAAAAAATGAGTTCAACCCAAAAGCCGATTTCATTATTTCATGTATCTCATGAGAATGGAAATTGAACGGTTTAACTAAGTTCTTGCAAGGGGTATCTCTTTTGTCACACAGACACAACAAAAGCTCGTTGAAGCGAAAAGTTTCAACGAGCTTTTTTCTACAATATGGAAAAAGTGGTAACATTCTGGTAACTTTGACCCCAAAACGATAAAACGACTGCGCCGGACGGCTGAATTTTTCAACCGCCCGGGCGCTTTTTGTGGATAAATTTTGCGGAGTTGGCAGGTAAATATAGGAGCGGTCAGTGTAGTCAGCTCGCCTTGACGAGTACCAACACGCTGTTGTCTGGCACGACGATCTGTTCCTGTTTGGTGGGAATGGGCGTTTTTTGTACTGGCGTAGGGCTTTTTCGATTTGCTGCTTGACTTCCAGCAGGGCGGCATCCAGCGTAGCTGCTTGGGTAGCGATTTTTGGGAAGTCGGAAAGATGAGCGGTGCAGCCATCCGGGGATAAGGTGCAGAGTACAGGGTACGAGAAACACAAAATCAGAATGACGCAGATGACGCTAATGACGCAGAATCCGGGATATGGTATAGGGATATCCCCAAAACAGCGTCACAAGCGTCATCAGCGTCACTATCGTCACGCAAGAACAGCGCGGGGGTCTGGGGTACACCCCAGAAATGCGTTTGTGGATATCCAAACGCTATGCTAGCAAAACACGTCTACCCCAAAACGATGACAAACAAACCCGATACCCGCACAAATTCGTATATGTTCTCAAGAGTGAATCACTTCTGATTCATCCAAAAAAATCTTGACTCGAAAAAAAGTGAATCGGTTCTGATTCATTCCCTGCGGTAGCCAGCCAAAAAATTACAATTGCATCACGAAAAATTACAATACGCAGATTTCACGGCACGCTATACTGGATACAGAATTCATTTGCGAAAGGGAGGAAAACTGTATGCGTGCAAAATTGAGCAACTTACAAAGCATCCCGCAGGTGGTTGCGGAGATGACGCTGGATGAAAAATTGGATATGGTGGGGTGCTACCGCGCCTGCCACACACGACCCATCCCGGATATGGATGTGCCCGCCATCTATCTGATGGACGGCGCGACCGGGCTGAATGGCACCCATGTGGTGCTGGACTACTTAACAGACCCCTGCCGTGCCGATGACCCGCGTACGGCGTATGCCACGCCGGAAATGGTGGCACTGAACCGCGTTGATCTCAACGAGGCCGCGGCAAAGTACAAGGGCGATGCACTGATGACCGACCTTGTGGAGCAGGCGGCAAAATATCGTCCGGGCGGTCGGCAGCATATCAGCTTCCCGTCGGGCATCAACATCGGCGCGTCGTTTGACCCGATCACAGCCGAGACCATCGGCCGCGCGGTCGGACAGGAATTGCGTGACGTCGGGGTGGATGTCTGCTTTGGTCCCAACGTGGATATTGCCCGCGACCCGCTGGGCGGCCGTAACTATGAAATGTACGGCGAGGACCCGGAGTTGGTGGCTCAGACCGCGGCAGCCTTTGTACGCGGTATGCAGAGCGCCGGCATTGCGGCCTGTGCCAAGCATTTCCTCGCAAACAATCAGGAAACGAACCGCAACACAACAAGCTCTAACCTTTCAAAACGGGTTATGATGGAACTGTATGCCCGTGGGTTTGAGGCAGCCATCGAGGATGGTCACGTCCTGTGTATCATGAGCGCCTACAACGCCGTGAACGGAGAGTTCACCTCGTATAGCAAAAAGCTGCTGACAGATTTGCTGCGCGGGGAACTGCACTTCGACGGCGCCATTGTCAGCGACTGGGGCGCAGCCGGACAGAACAAGGAAGGTACGCTGGCGGCGGGTATGGATTTGATTCAGCCCGGTCCAAACGATATGACCGCCTGCAAACAGGCGGTGCAGGAGGGGCAGCTTTCCGAGGAAGTTCTGAACGACCGCGTGACCCATATCCTGCAGCTTATCGTGGAGATCAAACAAAATCACGCCGCATCCCCGCGCAGTATGACGCCGATGCACTGCTGCAAACCGCCTGCAGGACCATTGAAGACGGCGCGGTGCTATTGAAAAACGAGAATGCCGTCCTACCGCTGGCCGAGACCCGGCGTGTTGTGTTCTGGGGGACGCGCAGCCGCGACACACTGGAGTGTGGCAGCGGCTCCACGGCGGTGGAGACGGCCCTGCACAGCAATGTGCTGGACGAATACCGCAAACTGCGCGGCGCGGCGGCCTTTGAGGAATGGACCGATGCCGACACGCTGGTGTACACGGCGGCTGCCCCGGCTGGGGAAAATGTGGACCGCGAAAGCATGGCGGTAGAGGAACAAGACCGCACCCGCATGACCGAGGTGCTGAAGCAGGCAAAGCAGAAAGGCATGAAAACCGTCGTGCTGTTGAATATTTCCGGACCGGTAGAGATGGCGGACTGGTTGCCTTACGCGGATGCAGTGCTTTGCATCTTCATTCCCGGCTGCATGGGCGGCGTGGCAGCGGCACGTCTGCTGACGGGGCTGGCCGAGCCGGGAGGCCGCCTGCCGGTGACGTTCCCGATTCGTTACGAGGACACGCCCGCCTACCCAAACTTCCCCGGTGAGGGCAACGATGCCTACTACGGTGAGGGCGTGTTTGTGGGCTACCGCAGCTACGCAAAGCGCAAGTTAGCTGTGCAGTATCCGTTCGGATGCGGCTTGAGCTACACGGATTTTTCTGTGGAATTGTGTGAAAATGACTTCCGCTGGGATATGCGCACACAGGAAACACTGAATGTGCCTGTGCGGGTAAACGTCGGCAGCCGCCCCGGCAGCGAGGTCGTACAGCTTTATGCCCGCGAGGAAAAGCCCCATATGCTGCGCCCCGATCGCACACTGGTGGGGTATGCCAAGGTGCGCCTTGCCCCCGGTGAGGAAACAGTTGTGAATGTATCGGTCAGCAAAAAGGCATTGCGCTGCTATGACGCACGAATGGATAAGTGGGTGCAGCCTATCGGGGCGCACACGCTGTATCTGGCATTGTCGGCGGAGGACATTTTGGCACAAGCCCCGCTGATGATAGAGGGTAAGAACCCCTATCCCTTGAACGGTGAAAGCACAATTGGGGAAATTCTTGAAAATCCGCGCGCAAAAGAAATCGTAAATCAATTCACGAACGGTATGTTCGATATGATGCCGAAAGAAACGCTGGACTTCATGGTGTACCGCAAGCTGAATGATATTCTGTCGGTGAGCATGATCCAAGTCATCCCCGACACAGTAAAACTGAGTGCAATTCTGCAGGGGCTGTATGACCGGCTTGCAGAACTATAAAGGAGGAAACAAGATGAGCTTTCCGAAGAATTTTCTCTGGGGTGCGGCCAGTGCTGCTTACCAGATCGAGGGTGCCTACAATGAGGACGGCAAGGTTCCCGGTATCTGGGATGCTTTGAGCGAGGGACACGTCAAGCACGGCGAGAACGGTACTATCGCCTGTGATCACTACCACCGCTACAAGGAGGATGTAGCGCTGCTGAAAAAGCTGGGCGCCAAGGCGTATCGCTTTTCCGTCAGCTGGCCGCGCGTGATGTCCGGTCCCGACACGGTCAACCCCAAGGGTCTTGCCTTTTACAGCGACTTGGTGGACGAACTGAAAGCAGCGGGCATTGAGCCGATGGTGACGATTTTCCACTGGAATCTGCCCATGTGGGCGCACGAAAAAGGCGGCTGGTACAATGCGGAAATCAGTGATGATTTCGCCAACTACGCCCGTGTAGTGGCGGATGCCTTGTCCGACCGGGTCCGGTTCTGGTTCACCGTCAATGAGCCGACGACCTTCATCGGCAACGGCTACTTTACGGGGGCGCACGCGCCGTTTGAAAGCCTGATGCAGGAGCAACCCGCCGTGATGATGAACAAGCTGGCGGCGCTGACAAAAAAATGTGCTGCTGGCCCACGGCAAGGCGGTTCGCGTGCTGCGCAGCCGCGCCAAGCTGGCTCCGAAAATCGGTATGGCGCTGAACGGCAGTGTCTACCTGCCGGAGAACGAATCGCCGGATGACATAGAAAAAGCCCGCACCCAGATGTTCCCGGAGCAGGCATTCTTCTCGCATTTTAACTGGTGGGCAGACCCGGTCGTTCTCGGCTGTGTCCCGGCGGGTCTGCAGCCATTCTTCACGGCGGAGGAACTGAAGGTCATCTGCCAGCCGCTGGACTTCTTTGGCTTTAACTGCTACAATGCCTCCAACTATGAGGAGTACATGGGTCCCAACCCCGCCGTTGTGCCGGGTATGCCCCGCACGGCAATGGACTGGCCCATTACGCCGGATGCTCTGTACTGGGCGGCACGTTTCTTGACGGAGCGCTACCATCTGCCCATTATCGTTACGGAAAACGGTATGGCAAACATAGACTTCGTCATGAGCGATGGCGCAGTGCATGACCCCCAGCGCATTGACTTTGTCAAGCGCTATTTGGCAGGTTTACAGCGTGCCGTGGACGAGAACATCCCGGTGACCGGGTATCTCTACTGGTCCATCATGGACAACTTTGAGTGGGCGGAGGGCTACGATAAGCGCTTTGGCCTTGTGTATGTGGACTATCAGACCCAACAGCGCATCCCGAAGGATTCGTTCTACTGGTATGCGGATGTAATCAAAAAACAACAGAATATCATGATTCGGTATGGTGTTGCCTGCGATATTGCATCGGGGTAACACCATATTCTTTTTTGAATACGTTCTGAAAATAGCTCTGGCTCGAAAAGCAGAGGTAGCTGCTGATTTCGGCCAACGTCATATCGGTATAATACAAAAGGCTTTTGGCTTCTTCCAGCCGACATTCCGCAATATAATTGCCCAATGTCTGACCGGTTTCTTTCTTAAAGAGACTCCCGGTGTAGGACACACTGCGCCCGATAGAGGCAGCCACATCGTCAAGGCTCAAAGGGGTGTTCACATGATTGCGGATGTAGGACATACAGGTGTATACCTCGCGGCTGATACCCGCAGGCAGGCGCAGTTCTCCGAGGCGGCGGCAGAAATCCAAGGCAGCGCTTAATTGTAAACGATCAATTTCCGGCACTGTCGCGGCGCGCTCACAGTCCAGCACATAGTTATCTATCAGCTGGTAGGTTAGTTCAACGTCCATTCCGGCAGGGATGGCGGACATCATACCGATTTTAGTGATGCAACCGATGAAAATGTTTTTTGCCTGCCGCAGCGGGGTATCAGCCATTGTGCCGTGACCCACCCGGGTTGAACTATCCTGCATCAGAAAAGCCATTAACCTCTCCGGGTCGCCCTGCCGAATCAAATCGTAAAACATCAATTCCCACTGGTAGCTGTTGTGGAATTTCTCATTTTCCTTGCGCTCCAGCAGGTTCTCGACGGTATCGCGGCCAACAGTAAAGCTGTCGCGGTCGTTCGTCAAATCAAAGTAGACGGACGGGTCAAGGATTTCACCGTCCATGCAGTAGTAGAGATATGCGGCCTTGTCGAAAAATTCCAGCAGACTCAGATTTGGTGCGGCCTCCAGAATTGTATCGGCTGCGTGGCGCTGCGCAGCGGGATTTGATTTTCTGCCATAAAGGCATCCACAAGGCTTTCATTGAGCCTTGCGTTATAGACAGGGCCGATAACGATCCGCCAGCCGCCCTTGATCCGGATGGAAGCATAGCCTGCATGGCTGGGGGTGGTGCAGATGTCCAGCGTCCGTGCAGGGTCACGGCCAGCAAACAGTGCAGCCGTGCGGCGCTGCGGCTCCTCCGGGTACTGCAGGTGACAGGTATCTTGTTTGTCGTACAAGGAAAACGCGATCCCCTCGGCCCGGAAAAACAGCATACAGAGATTGGTGATGCGGATATAGCGTGCGGTATCCACGGAGCAGACCTCCCCACAGATTGATAATTTTATTTTACAATATCCAGTCAAATAATGCAATATGCATGGAGAGGCAGATGCTATACTGAATTCAGAAACAAGGGATGAGTTCCCTAAAAAACAGGAGGAAGACAATATGGCATTCGGTAAAAAAGAGCGCCCCACTGTGGATAAGGACGGCGCAGCGCTCGTAATGCGCAAACGCGACTATCTCGCGGACTTCTCCGGCCAGTTGGGTCTGGGCCTTATGGCAAACCTTGTAGGTCAGCTGCAATACTTCTACACCGATAAAGTCGGGATTGCAGTCGGCTCCGTGGGTGTGGTCATGGTCATCGCCAAGGTCGTGGATGCGCTGACGGACATCTGGTTCGGCAATATCATTGACCACTCCAAGGGCGGCAATATGAAGTATTACAAGTGGATGCTTCGTATGGCGGTCCCGGCCGCGGTTATCACGGTAATGATGTTCACGGTTCCCATCCAAGCCGGTCAGATTCCGGCTGTCGCTTACGCACTGGTGACAAACCTGCTGGTTACGGCGGTCATCTACACAATGATTGCCACACCCTTTGCGGCAACTATGATCGTGCGCACCAGGAGCCAGCAGGAGCGCGGTAACATGGGCATTCTGCGTGCGGTCGGCAACTATGCTTCCGGCATGGTCATTTCCATCGCAACGATTCCCATCACGAATATGCTGGGCGGCACACAGGTGGCGTGGATCAAGTACGGCGCGGTCATTGCACTGATCGTTCTGCTGAGCTTGCTCATCTGCTACGCCAACGGCAGCAAGGCTATGCGTAAAGCGGTCGAGGATGACACCGCAGCAGCAGAGCCGGAGGAAGAACCCGTTAATTTTCTTACGGCAGTCAAGTGCCTGTTCGGCAACAAATACTGGGTCATCGTGCTGCTGTTCAACTTGATTACAGCGGTTTCCTCGGCCATCGCCGCGTCGTCCGGCGCCTACTACTGCAAGTGGATTTTCGGCAATGATAATCTGGTAGCCATTGCCGGTTCGGCCGGTCTGCTCTCCACGCTTTTAGGCTTTGTACTGTCCAACCCCATCATCAAAAAGCTGGGCGTAAAGGGAACCATCAATCTGGGTCTGCTGGGGTACGCAGCTTCCTGCGCAGTGCGCTGCTTTGTGCCGACCAATCTTGCAGCGTACATCGGCTCCGATCTGGTAGGAAGCTTTTTACAGATCCCTTTGATGTGCCTGTACGGCGTTCTGTTGGCAATGGCGGTCGATTACAATGAGTACAAATATGATAAAAAGCTGGTGGCCGTCTCTTCCGGTGCGATCGGCTTCGGCAACAAGGTCGGCGGCGGTCTGGGTGCGTTGGTTCTGGCACTGTTCCTGATGATTGGCTCCTACGATTCCACCCTGAGCGCGGCCACTACCTCGATGCGCTATGCGATCTACGCATTTTCCAACTATCTGCCCATTGTACTGAATGTGGGCATGTTCTTGATTTTCCGCGGCTTCGATCTGGAGGAAAAGCTTCCCGCCATGCGTGCGGAAGTTGCCAAGCGGCATACACAAAAACCGGAGGAATAAGACCATGAAATTCACGATTCCCGCAAATGCACCTGCAAAGCCGTTCCATAAGCACTGGCAGTTCTGCGTCGGCAGCGGTCATGCAGCCATGGCAATGCGCACCGATTACTGTGAGCAGCTCAAGCAGATCCATGACGAACTGGGTATTGAACGGGTGCGTTTCCACGGTATTTTCAGCGATGATATGCATACCTATGACACCATGTCCACGGTCATGCCGATGCCCGGCTCCGAGCAGGTGCCGTTCTATGAGAATAGCTTCCGCCTGCCGGGACTGGTCTATGACAATGTGCTGAAAGCCGGCATGAAGCCCTTTGTGGAGTTGAGCTTCATGCCCAGCCCGATGGCCAAGCGCCCGACACGCGGCACCTTTTACTGGAAACCATGCATTGCCCCGCCGAAGGATGAGCACAGTGGCAGGCGTATATTCAGAAATTTGTCCGTTTTCTGCTGAACCGCTACGGCAAAGAGGAAGTGGAAACATGGTTCTTTGAGGTCTGGAACGAGCCGGACTTGAAAACTCCGTTCTTTGACGGCACACAAGAGGACTATTTCCGTCTGTATGAAATCACCGCCAAGGCTGTCAAAGCAGTGATGATAAACTGAGGTCGGCGGTCCCGCCACCAGCAACAGCAAGTGGGTCGCGGCGTTCGTGGACTACTGCAAGGCCCATGATGCGCCGGTGGACTTCATCACGACCCATCAGTATGCAGGAGATCCCATCAGCGAGGTGTGTGACCAGAAAGACGCGGATCACATGAAGGACACTGCGGAGATCCAAGCGGAATACAAGGTCGATTTTGCCCAGCTGTTTGCCGGCTTAAAGCCGGAGGATGGCTTGCTGCCCATGTTCCGCCGCACGATGCCCGACAACACCGAGACGGATGACCTGAATCGTGATCTGCTGCGCGATGCCGCCGAGCAGGTACAGAAGCAGGCTGACGGTTTGCCGGTATACTATACCGAATGGAACGGCTGCGCAACCTTTGGCGCGCCCGGTAACGATACCCGTAAGGTAGCCGCCTACGATGTGCGCGCGGCTCTCAGTGCTGAGGATTTCATCGACGGATCCAGCATCTGGTGCTTCAGCGATATTTTTGAGGAAATTCATCCCTTCCCGGAGGAATTTCACGGCGGGTATGGTCTTGTGACCCAGCACGGTATCGCAAAACCGCTTTTCCACGCACTGCGCCTGCTGGGGCAGGCCGGGGATAAACGGCTGGAGCTGCCCGGCGCACTGGACGGCGAGGTGAGTGTAGCAGCGTTCCGCGATGCTGCCGACACACAGCTTACCGTGCTGGCTACCAAACAGAACCTGCACCACTTTGCAGGGCAAAGCACCCCGGCCACCCCGGTGGAGATCGAGGTCGAACTGGACGCAAAGCCGCAGAGCGTGCAGCTTTGCCGCATCGACGAGGAACACGGCAACCCGCTGAAGTGCTGGCAGGCAATGGGTGAGCCGGAGGATATGACCCCGGCGCAGGTACAGCAGGTCATTGATGAAAGTGCAGTGGACTACGCCCCGGCTCCGTATGAATATGCGGACGGCAAACTCACCGTAAAGACAGAGCTTGTCACCAACGACTTGGCTTTTATCCGCATCGTAAAGGCAATACCGCATAAATTCTAAAGTGCCAATACGGCGAGCGAGGTGCGGCATCTGCGTTGCAAAAGCGCAGGCAATACTTTGTGTATTGGCGAGCATTTTGGCAACGCAGATGCCGTGCCGCAGCCGCCGGAGTGGTGCTTAAGCCATTAGGCGGGAATTATGCGGTGTTGCCTAGAATAAAACTGCGGGGTCATCCGATCGATGCACCCCGTTTTGCGTAAGAGGGAGTTATTATGATATTGGATTTTAACGCCGATTGGCGCTTTTACAAGGCAGATGGAGCTGCCGCACCGTGCATCTGCCCCATGATGCCATGCTGGAGGAACCCCGCAGGAAAACTGCCAAAACGGCAAGGACTGCGGCTATTTTCCGGGCGGGAAATATGCCTATGAAAAGACGTTCTCTCTGCCGGGGGAGCACCTGAATGAGGCACTGACATTTTTGTTTGAGGGCGTGTATCAGAATGCGGTCGTTTATCTGAACGGCGAAAAAAATTGCCGAACACCGTTACGGCTATACGGAATTTACCGCAGATGCCACCGGAAAAGTGCGTGCCGGGGAAAACACTCTGCGCGTCACGGTGGATAACAGTCTGGAACCCAACTGCCGCTGGTACACGGGCAGCGGCATCTACCGCCCTGTGCATCTGATGGTAAAGCCGAAAGACGGCGTGCGCCCGGTAAAGATCCGCACGGTGTCGATTGCTCCCGCCGTAGTTGAGGTGCAGACCGAAATCGAACACGCGGCGGTGGAAATTTGGGATGGCGCGCAGTGCGTGGCGAAAGGAGCGCCGGGGGCCATCGAGATCCCGCAGGCTAAGCTGTGGGATGCCGAACACCCGAACCTGTACACCTGCGTGGTCAAGACCGAAAACGACGAGGAATCCGTCCCGTTCGGCATCCGCACACTGACATGGAGCGCAAAAACCGGTCTGTGCGTCAACGGCAGGGCGGTCAAGCTGCGCGGTGGGTGCATCCACCACGACAATGGCATTTTAGGCGCCTGCGGCTTTGCCGATGCCGAGGAACGCCGCATCCGCATTATGAAAAAGGCGGGTTACAACGCCGTGCGCTGCGCCCATAACCCGGCAAGCCGCGCCCTGCTGGATGCCTGTGACCGCCTTGGTATGTATGTGATGGACGAAGCCTTTGACGGCTGGTACACACCCAAGACCTACCATGACTATTCCCGCATTTTTGCTGAAAACTGGCAGGATGATTTGACCACTATGATTGCCAAGGATTACAGCCATCCCAGCGTGATTCTGTATTCCATCGGCAACGAGGTGTCGGAAACGGCTTTCCCGCAGGGCGTGGAAACGGCTGACAAGCTGACCCGATTTGTCCACGCGCTGATGATACCCGCCCCGTGACAGCGGGCATCAATGTGCTGCTGAACGTCTACGCACAGAAAGGCATTGGCGTGTATAAAGAAAGCGGCCCCTACAAGCCGGAGCCGCTGCCGCCCAAGCAGCCGGAGGAGAAAAAGAAAGAGTCGGGTTCTGCGTTCTTCAACATGGTCACGCAGAATCTCGGTCCGCTGATGTTTTACATGAGCAAGGGCAAAAAAGGCGACGTTGCCTGCCGCGATGTGGCGGAAAAGCTGGATGTTCTCGGCTTGAATTATGCGGCTTCCCGCTATGAGGACGACTGCAAAAACTATCCGAATCGCCTGATGGTGGGCAGCGAGACGATTATTGGCGAGCTGCCGTACAACTGGGCGCAGGTGCAAAAGCATACAGCGCTGATTGGCGATTTTGCATGGGCGGCCATTGATTATCTGGGCGAAGCGGGCATCGGTCAGATGATCCCGAAGGATATGCCGGGTCTGCCGATTGCGGCGGGCAGCGGTGCGATTGATTTAACGGGAAACATTACAGCGGAAAGTTATTTCCAGCAGGCGGTGTGGAGCCTGCGCAAAGCACCTTACTTGGGTGTGCGCCCGGTCAACTGGAACGGCAGAAAAATGACGGGCAGCGCGTGGCGTATGACGAACGCCGTGGAAAGCTGGACGTGGCCCGGATGTGAGGGGCAGAAAGCCACGGTGGAAGTGTACAGCGATGCAGAATTTGTGGCGCTGTACTGCAATGATAAGCCGGTTGGCAAAAAGCGCACAAAGAAATTCCGCGCGATTTTCAAGCTGCCCTACCGACCCGGCACACTGAAAGCCGTGGCACTGGATAAAAGCGGAAACGCCCTTGGAGAAACCACACTGCAAACAGCGGGACAGAAAACCCGGCTGCACCTCGCCCCGGAGAAAACGACCTTGCGCGCAGACGGTCAATCACTCTGTTTTATTCCCACCACGCTGACCGATGCGGCAGGCATCTGGAAACCGTGCGCCAACGCAAAGGTTCATCTGGAAATCGAGGACCGGCTGTCTTACAGGCCCTCGGCAGTGCTGCAACACAGACAGATGAAACCTACCTCGGCAGCAGCCACACCACATGGCTCGGACGCGCTTTGGCTGTCATTCGTGCCGGAACCGAGCCGGGCAAGGTGCGCGTCACGGTCACGGCAGAAGGGTACGAGCCGCAATATCTGGATTTGACGGTGGAGTAAGAAAGACGGACTTTAATGCTAAAATTGTACGATTTAACAACAGAATATAAACGAGAACCGCTGGGTTTGGACGAGGCGCAGCCCCGCTTTGGCTGGAAGCTGGACAGCGACCAACAGGACACCGTGCAGGCGTCCTACCGACTGCAAATCGTGCAGGGCGGGGATGTTGTATGGGATTCCGGGCGCGTGGAGAGCGCGCAGAGTATTCTGAACGAGTACCTCGGTCCCAATCTTGCGCCACGCACCGAATACGACTGGACGGTTACGGTATGGGACAACCACGGCGAAACCGCCGAGGGTACAAGCCGGTTTGAAACAGGCTTGCTGAACGGCAGCGTGTTTGAGGGTAAGGCGCAGTGGATCACCCACGCACCGGACAAAGCCAGCCCCGTCAGCCCGGTGCTGTATAAGGACTTTGTCGTGCAGGGCAATGTCAAAAAAGCGCGTCTCTACGCAACCGCCTTGGGTATGTATGAGGCGGAAATCAACGGCGAGCCTGTGGATGACACTTATTTCCACCCCGGCTGGACGAACTATCGCAAGCGCCTGCAGTACCAGACCTGCGCCGTAACGCTGCACAGCGGCAAAAATCATCTGGCGCTGACGCTGGCGAACGGCTGGTACAAGGGCAAGCTCGGCTTTATGCCGCAGCCCAACCACTACGGCGACACCACCGCCGCACTGGCAGCGCTCTGCATCACCTATGAGGACGGGCATGAGGAATGGCTCGGTACCGATGAAAGCTGGCTTTGCACGACCGGTGCGGTGCAGGCTGCGGAAATTTACGATGGCGAAACGCAGGACTTTACGGCAGACCCCGCCGCACCGCAGCCCGCCAGACTGTTTGACTACGGCTTTGACACCCTCATCGGGCAGGAGAACGAACCTGTCCGCTGCCTGCAAAGGGTGCCTGTTGTCAAGGAATTTACTGCTCCCAACGGTGACCACCTCTTTGACTTTGGGCAGAACCTGACCGGCTGGGTCGAGGTGAAAATTTACGGTGACAAGGGGCAGAAACTTACCCTGCGCCACGCCGAAGCGCTGGACGAAAACGGCAACTTCTACACCGAAAACCTCAGCTGGGCGAAGGCGACCGACACCTATATTTTGAGCGGCGGCAAGCAGACGCTGCACCCTCATTTTACATGGCACGGCTTCCGCTATATTTGCGTGGAGGGGCTGCAATACGGGCAGAACGTGCAGTTTACGGCGTGCCATCTCTCGACGGATTTGGCACAGACCGGTCATTTTACCTGCTCTGACAAGCGGGTGAACCGGTTGCAGCAGAACATCCAGTGGAGCCAGCGGGATAACTTTTTGGATATCCCCACCGACTGTCCGCAGCGCAGCGAACGTTTGGGCTGGACAGGTGATGTGACGGCGTTCTGCCCCACGGCGGCGTTCAATAAGAACATTATGCCGTTTATGACCAAGTGGCTTCGTGACTTGGCCAGTGAACTGGGTCCCGATGTCAGTATGCCGCAGGTCGTGCCGAACATTCTGGGCAACCAGCAGGACGGCGCGGCGTTCTGGGGCGATGTGGTGACCGTGCTGCCGTGGACACTCTACCGCGCTACGGCGACAAGCGCATTCTGCAGCACAGCTACGACAGCATGAAGCACTGGGTCGAGTTTATCGAGAGCCAGTGCGGCGAAAACGGGCTGTGGCAGACGGGCTTCCAGTACGGCGACTGGCTGGGGCTGGACGCCGAGGCAAATGCCTTGTGTGATGAGCGCAAGGGCGCGACGGATGACTACTTTACCGCCAATGTCTGCTTTGCGTGGAGTTTGCAGATCCTTGCGGATACCGCCGCCGTTTTGCAGTACACCGAGGACGCGCGCCGCTGGAGCCGCCGCCGTGAGGAGCTTGTGCGGGCATTCCGCACCGAGTATGTGACCCCCACCGGGCGCTTGTCAGCGAAACGCAGACCGCCCTGATCCTGGCGCTGCACTTTGACATGGTGCCGGACGAGTTCCGCCCGCGCCTTTTTGGACGCGCTGGAAAAGAACATCGGTGCGCATAAAACGCATCTGCTGACTGGGTTTATCGGCACGCCGTTTGCCTGCCTGACCCTGTCCGAAAACGGCAGGCACGACCTTGCCGGCAGGCTGCTTTTGCAGGAGGACGATCCCAGCTGGCTGTATGAGGTCAAGATGGGTGCCACCACCATCTGGGAGCGCTGGAATTCCATCCGCCCGGACGGCAGCTTTAACCCCGCCAACATGAACAGCCTGAACCACTACGCCTATGGCTCGATTGGCAACTGGCTGTACACCAAGCTATGCGGACTGGAAATCCTGGAACCCGGTTACAAGAAATTTGCCCTGCGCCCGCAGCTTATCAAGGGCATCACCCACGCCGAACTGACCTACGAGAGTGTCTACGGCAAAATTGCCATTGCGTGGCAGTGCGAGGGCGGCAAGATCACGGTGGATGCCACGGTACCCGCCAACACCACCGCCGAGCTGACTCTGCCCGAACAGACCGAAATGCTGACCTTGGGCAGCGGCAGCTACCACTACGAGTACGCGACCAAGACAAGTCTTGAAATTGCTCGCTACACGATGGAAACACCGCTGCGCGTCATCATGGAACACCCGGTGGCGCAGGCGATTTTCCGGCAGTACGCCCCCGAATTCTTGTCGAACCCGATGCTGGAATATGTAAAGAACGAGCCTGTTACCGCGCTGCTCGCCTACGGCGATTCAATCAAGCCTTTGTTTGAGCAGGTGCTGGCAGTTATGAATCAAGCTGATAAGCGGTGAGTCTGTATAAATTATACTACGCCCAACATGAAAACTGTAATTGCAAGTTGTACTCTCCGGTGTTAAGTTGTACGTATCACTGCAAGATTACAGTGGCAAAAATTCGTTTTTTTCTAGTTTTGCGGATAGGATACGATAGTATCTTAGTATTTTATTTATTTAGTATTTATTTGTGTTGGATTTACCTGTACAGGGAAATCCAGTCTAGGTAAAAGCCTTTGTGGTAAAATAAAAAATCCCCGGAAAGCGGGGATTTTGGGGCGGTATTTGGCTGGGAGGGCACCGCACCGACGTGGTGCGAACGCGCCCAAACAGGGGCGTTTCTCGCGGCGAGAGGGGCGGTGTGCGGGGATGTTGCGGGGTGGGTTTGCATACAACTTCTTGCTAGGGAGTAAAACTTATATAATTAGTTTGCTGGGCTTTTCACTTGCGTGAACCCAGTGATATTGGTATCCACATTTCTCAATGGAACCAAAGCTGCGCATTTATTTGATTGGTGCGTATGAGAATCTGTCTTGCAGATTTGCCCCCAAAACTGCCCCCAAAAGGGTTTGGGACGGGTCAGCACTATGTAGTATTCCTTTGTACACATGGGACAAAATCCGTTCTGAGCCTTGGTACGCAATACCACCAAACCCAACAAAATAGCACCATAACGCACAAATTTTGAATTTCTCATAACCCGGAGGTCGCAGGTTCAAGTCCTGTCCCCGCAACCATATGAAGAGCGGTAGAACGTCAGGTTTTACCGCTCTTTTTCTTTTTTCGTGGTAACAAGTCAATTTTTTATTCAGTTTTTATTCAGCCGGTATTTCCGTGGCGGCAAAGCCAATGATGGAATTCATTGCGTTTGCTGCCTGTACCCTCCCATCATTGATAAGATGGGCATAGTAACGGTCAAGGGTTGCAGGGTCATCACCAACAAAGTCCGCCACGGAAATTTTATCAACCCCGTTATGCAACAGCAAAGAAACAACCGTATGCCGGAATTCACATCATGCAGAAGTAAACGAAACCATAAACCGGAGGCCGCCGCAAAGCCCCCGGTTTTTATGCGTAAACAGCAGCGATTTTCGTTGTATTGCCTGCCCGGCTGCGGTACAATAGCAGTGCTGCGGCAAGGAAATACAACGATGAAAACAACAGCTATGACGGCGGAAGAGCGCGTGCGCTATATGACACAAGCACCGGTGCGCCGCCTGATTTTGGAAATGTCTGCGCCCACAGTTATCAGTATGCTGGTGACAAGCTTTTACAATATGGCCGATGGCGTGGCAAGCGTCGGTGGTGGCCGCCGCGCGGCAGGGATTATTTTTGATCCCGGTCGTTCTTTATCCTGCCAAATCTTTTAGGGCAATACCGCATAATTCTAAGTGCCGATACGGCGAGCGAGGTGCGGCAGATGCCAAGCCAAAAGCGCAGATAATACTGGATGCTGCAAAGGTGAGCGCCGCCAGTGGCGGAAACAGCGAA
>ENA-OQAR01000013-OQAR01000013.1-human-gut-metagenome-genome-assembly--contig:-NODE-13-length-35638-cov-3.112500_pt1 | contig 35638 bp, 39 predicted proteins | sample MGYA00242738_ERZ504533 | MGnify/ENA primary metagenome ERZ504533 (study PRJEB26092, sample SAMD00036276) | human gut metagenome | host: Homo sapiens | study: EMG produced TPA metagenomics assembly of... | reverse complement strand
CTCCGCAAACTGCCTGTTCATGGGCTTTCCGGCTGAAGGATTGGCTCTTAAAATTCTTCAGCCGGGTATTTATTCTTTCAGCCGGCATATACGTTTTTTTCAGCTATGGCTGTGTACTTTCCGGCATCTTCGGAGTTTTCCCCATGTACCTGCGTGCTTTTCACCTTTCGGCCATTGGGTACGCTGAAGAATTTTTTTTTTCAGTCTGAAAGATTTCGAGGTATCAATTCTTCAGCCGGAATGCCGATGAACAAAGCGTTTGCGGAGAGGCTGAAACTTCTGAAGGAAAAATAAGTGTTTTGCTATGTGTATATAAAGAAACAGGAGAAACAACAGGACGTATTAAATAAAGCTCTTGATTGTTTTTTAATATGTCCTGTTTGTTTTAAAAAGGGGCAGATGTTTTGAAGTTTCCTGTTGTGAAGTGTGAACACATACGGATGTATAGGCTGAAGGATATATCATGTTGCAGCCGGAAGATATATAATCTTACACCTGTAACATTCTACTCATTCATTGGAGAATTTTTATCACTTCTGAAAAGAGTGTATTGGGGGTAACAGGTAATACGATATAAAAGTAGGGGGCCGCATTCATCACGAGTGCAGCCCTCCTTGGTATTGTATTATTTATATTAAGGTAAAAAGAGAGAGTTTATTTGCCGTAATCATCGTATAACATCAGCAAATGTGATGAACTCCAACTGAAATGGGGAGCTTTTAACAATTCACCGGTGTGTGTGCCATAGTTTTCATGTATCGGTGCGCCTTCTTTCAAGCCTTGCAGACGGTCGAATACCTGGAGGGTGTATTCATCCGCCATCTTGTTATATCCATAATTGCGCAGGCCGCGGATAGCGAAGTAAGTCTGGTCCAACCAGATAGGACCACGCCAGTAGCCGCGCGGATTGTACTTCGGATGGTCTGCTGCCACTGTGGGGAAGGGAATGTATGTAGGAAAACTTGGCTGTATCGGTCAGCAGGGGCAGCATGGCTTTTACCTGATCGGCCGTGGCAACTTTTGTCCATAAGGGGGTGTATGCTTCGCATCCCGGTTCCTGTATGAAGCTTCCGTCTTTTAAGCGGCGATCGAAGAAGAAACCTTTTTCTTTGTCGAAGAAATAATCGGCTACCTGGCTGCTGTAATCCGGACCATCGAAAGTTACTCCCAAAATACCGGCGAACTTTTTCAATAACTTGCATTCCAAAGCCAGATAGGCATTCAGGTCAACACTTTCCTGATCCATGCTCCATGCATCCTCCGCACCGTCATTTTTCAGCATCTTGCATCATCGAAACGGATGGCGTTATCCATGCCGCTTTCCCATGCTGCCGCTTCCAGTGTACCATCGGTGGAACCGTATTCACACATACCGTTGCGGTTATGGTCACGCTTGTTGTACCACCATTTGTAATAGGCCATCAATTGCGGATACATTTCGCTGATGAATGCCGTATCATTGGTATGGGTGAATATTTCGTCTACAGCCCAGGATACGAGAGGAGGTTTGCTGTCGCGTGCATTGTTTTCGGCAGGATCGGTGTAGATGCAGTCTATAATCATGCCGTCCGGTTGCTGGTAGTCAAACATGGCGCGGATGTTGTCTTTGGCAAGTTTAGGATTGAATTTTGCCAGGGCGGCAGAGAAGCGCCAGGTGTCCCAGGCCCAGAATCCTACGAAGTAGTATGCTGCATGACTCGGAACAATTCCTTCGTGGAGCAATCCGCCACGGTGGGTACGCCAGTTGCTGATAAGTGTAACAACTGCTTTCACGGCGATACGGTCATACTCAGGTTTCATATCTTTGCGCAGAATCTTGGTGAGATAACCTTCCCAGCGTTCTTTGTTGGCTTTGAGCCCTTCCTGCGGATTGCTTAGAGCCAATTGCGCTTTCTGTAATCCGGCAGAAAGTTCTTTTTCTCCGGTATAGAAAGAAATGGCTACGTAGGTGTCGTGTTCGCTGCCATTGATTTTTGCCTGGTAATTATTGTCAGTGCCCTTTACGCTAACATCCGGGGTAAAAGTTAATGCTACAATCTCACCGGAGGGATGACGGGCGATGACGGTATTCTGGTCTGTTTGGACTTGTATCTCTTTTCCCCATTGGCTGGCAGTTAAGGAGAGTTCCTTTCCTGCATCGGAGTGAATGCGGAGCAATGCGGTAGAAGCATCTAAAAAAATTCAGGCGTTGAATGATTTTACCTTCCTCTGAACTTGCCGAAAGATATAACTCTCCCGGGAAATAACAAGTGGAATCCGGAGTAAATATAACATTCGCCTGATCGGCATATCCTACCGTGACAGCCGATTGTGCCATCCATTGGCGTCGGTTCATATCCAGACTGAACGGACCGCAGAAACCGTTCACCCAGTGATCTTTCTGCGGAAGGGTAAATCCCATCCAGGAACCGGCGTCTGTAAACCATCCCCCGCAACGTGTCAGTGTATCGGGGGTATAGGTTATATCCAGTATGTTATTGAATTCATATCTTTTGCCTGTGGGGATGTTCTCACCGGCAGGTGTGCAGGCCGTTGTGAGACCTGCGACTACTGCTGTGAGAAGAATGATTTTGGTAAATTTATATTTCATGTCATTTCGTTATTATTTTAAAACCATTTCTTATGCGCTTTTTCAGCGGCATCGTCTTGATTGCTCAAAGGTTGCATGGTAAAGCTGTATTGCCATTCGTGCGGAGTGATGGTATATTCCGGATGTACTTGCGCTCCCCAGGTATTATCTCCACCTACCCCCATATGACGGTGGTCGATGTTTAACCATATCATGTCTTTCTTCATAATACTTCCACCATGACGGCGTTCGGTATTGAATGCTACATAGTCAATATCCTCCAACGGGAAATTCCATGCGCTGACATTCAGCGGTTCCTCACCTGTGATTAACAGGCCTTCCCCTGCTTTATTACGCAATGCAACCCATCGTACATCGGTTTTGTTGCCGGTTTCCTGGGCACGGACATACGGATGGAATTGTTCCCATACTGTAGCGGTATAGAGCCCGATAGGATAACCCGTCTTGCGGTCTGCATAGTTTTCTTGTGGTCCGCGGCCCAACCAGGTCATCACATCGTATTCTGCCGGAAGAATCATACGCATACCCAGGCGTGGTATTTCAGGAAGGGATTTGTTGCCGGGTACAAAGTGCATACTTACTTTGATTGCTCCATTGGGTCGTACTTGATAAACGGTCTGCAAAGTTGATTCTTGTGCTTCCAGTTTATAATTTACAGTAACGGTTGCCAGTTGTTTGTTTGATCTTCTTTCAGGTCGATACTTTGTAACTTGGCGTTCTTGCCTGCAAATTTCCAGATGCCGCAACGTTCCAGGTGGTTGTTGGCAACATCATTGTCGGTTAACGCACGCCAGAAATTGGGTTGCAATCCTTCTTTTATCAGATTCTTCCCGTTATATAAGAGTTCTGTCATTTCACCATCAGCAGTAGAGAATGCGATACGGAAGTTCTCTCCTGTCAAGGTAATGGCATCCGGAGTACGTTCGGTATTTACAGTTTTGTCTACTAGTTCCCGGGCAGTCCATGTAGCATTCAGCAGCCGTTCTCCTTCCGGATTCAGTTGCCATTGCTCCATGGCTACCTGATGTCCCTTCGGAACTAATGGGGCTTCCTTTTTGGTAAATGCTTCCAATTTCAGGAAGTATTCTTTTCCATCGTTAGGAATCAAGTTCATCGGGATAGTGATGAAGGTAGAAGAACGGGCGGCCATAACCGGGAAATCCATTTCACCGCTTTGTACAGCTTTTCCGTCTGTTTCTACAGTCCAGTGTAGTTTGTAATCCTCCAAACCGATAAAATCATGCCAGTTAGTCACTTTAATTTGCTTGGTGGTAAAGGCAACCGGCTCAAAATGAATATATTGATATACTTTTTTCACTTCCCAGATGTGCGGATGAAGTGAACGGTCGGCAGCTACCAACCGTTGGCACAGAAGTTGGAGTCATTAGGAACACCCACGAAGCCCATATCGCCTCCGTAAGCCCAAATCTTGTTTCCGTTCTTGTCTTTGATATCAAAAGTAGCATCTACCCAGTCCCATATGAAACCACCTTGCAACTGGTCATATTTATAAATCAAATTCCAATAGTCTTGCAGGTTACCTACACTGTTACCCATGGCGTGGGCATATTCACATAGAATCATCGGGCGTGCGTCGCGTTGGTTTACATGACGGCGGAGCGCCCAGACACGTGCATACATCGGACAATAAATGTCAGATTTGGCATCATAACCACCTCCTTCATATTGTACAGGGCGGGTAGGGTCAAACTTCTTGGTCCAGTCATATAACGTTTCAAAGTGTTTTCCGTAGCCGGACTCATTTCCCATTGACCAAGTGACAATGGCAGTGATATTGCGGTCCCTCAGCACCATGCGGCTCATGCGTTGCATAAACGGTACTTCCCAATCGGGATTATTAGCCAGTGTGCCATCTTTATGCGCCTGCATACCATGGCTTTCAATGTTTGCTTCATCTACCAGATACAAACCGTATTCGTTACACAATGCATACCATTCATAGCGGTTGGGGTAATGGCAAGTGCGTACAGCATTCAGGTTGAATTGTTTCATCAACTGAATGTCTTTTATCATGCTCTCTACGGTGATGGTACGACCATGATGCGGATCGTGTTCATGGCGGTTTACTCCTTTAAACAATACGGCTACCCCATTTATCAGTTGCATGCCGTTACGCATTTCCACAGAACGGAAACCGAAAGGCTGTGTGAATGATTCCAAGGCTTTTCCTTGAGCGTCGTAGGTGCTGACTACCAATGTATAAAGATTGGGTGTTTCGGCATTCCAAGCAATATGGCCGGGAACAAGTGTTTCTGAGCGAATAAAGTATCTGTAGCAGAAGTTATTTCCTTTTTATGCTGGTAAATTACATTGCCTTTGTTCATAACCTTCACTTCCACGGTTCCTCCCGGATGAGGCTTGTGGAGTGTGATATTCAGATTAAAATCTCCGTCTTTATAACCATTTGTCAGTCCGGCTACCAGTTTGAAGTCTTGTACACGGCTTTGAGGACGGGCATAGAGATATACATCGCGTTCAATACCGCTATATTTCCAGTAATCCTGATCCTCCAGGTAGGAACCGTCACTATAACGGAAAACTTTAACGGCCAGTTTGTTCTTTCCGGCTTTTAAGAACGGAGTAATATTGAAATGAGCCGGAAGACGGCTGTCTTCACTGTATCCTGCCAATTTACCGTTTACCCAGCAATAAAAAGCGGACTCAACTCCTTCAAAATCAAGGAAGATATCCATTCCTTTCCAATGGGCCGGTACGGTAAATTCACGTACGTATGCTCCTACCGGATTGTAATCGGTTGGAACATGAGGCGGATTGGCAGGGAAGGGGTAAGCTACGTCAGTATAGATGGGGGAGTCAAATCCTTGCAGTTCCCAGCTTCCCGGAACCTGTATGTCTTTCCAGCGTTTGGTGTTATACCCCATTTTATAAAAATCTGTTGGGCATTCCTCATTGTTTTTAGAGAATAAGAACTTCCAGGTTCCGTCTAGTGAAATGCGGCGTTCTGTAGCAGGGTTTACTGCAAAACGCTGGGCGGCAGGTAAAGCCTGTTGTTTCAGTGCATTGGCCTCATTCGTATAAGGAATGAAATGGGCATGGGCAGGTTCACGGTTTATTTCATTTATTTGTGGATTCTGCCAGGGCACATTTTCACCCCAGGCGGAAGCACAAACAAACAACAGTGTAAGAACAGTATGAAGAGAGTGTTTCATGGTTATTGTTATTTTAAATAGAACAGAAAAGAGTCACAAGAAAAGGTACGCTGAAGTCTACTACAAAGCCGTGAAATATAGAAACCACTACGAAACTTTGACCGGAATAGCGGGTGATGATGGGTAATGTTGTATCCATCGTAGTGGCTCCTCCGGCAGAAATAGGGGCTAGATTGCCAAACCAGCGTACTAGCAACGGGGCAAAAAGCAAAGTGATAATCTCACGTGTGATATTGGATAATAATGCAATGGTTCCCAACTCCGGACCTTTATATTCTGTAATAAAGATACTGGATAGAGAGTAATAGCCGAAACCGGCACCTACTGCCATACAGTCTGTTACTGAGCGGTGCGAGAGAAACAGACTGACCACTGCGCATCCTGCCAGTGTTCCCAATATGGTCATGACCGGTAGAAAGATCAGGCGGGGGTTTAATGAACGGAAATTACGTAAAGTCTGCGGATCATTACCTACACTGACTCCTACACTGAACATTAACGCACACAAGGCGTAGAAACTTAGCTTACTTTGTGTAAAGTCGTATGGAATAAGGTGATATACCCCACAAAGAGCTCCCAGTACAAAGAATCCGACGATAATCAAACTTCCTTTCATACTTGTCCCTCCTTATTTCTTTTGTAAAGTACATACCATAAAGCCCATGCTGCTGTAACACTGCCCAGCACTGCTGCCAAGGTGATGACAATGGCTTCCAACCCTATAGTGTGCAGACCATTGATAATTTTCTGATTGCCGCCTACATCTATACCCAATAAAAAGAGTAGCAACCAAATAAGAACGGTGATGACTTTGTGTATTCCTGAAAGCTTCTGCTTGCGAAGCAGGAAGCCGAGGAGCATCCCCGTGAGCATTAATCCAATAATTGTAAACATATCTATGTCGTTTTTATTTATAGGCAAAGATACTTCATTTTTAGATTACAAGGCGGTATCACTGTAGCGAAAACCGCCTTGTTGCCTAATTATATCTAACCAAAAAAGAAAAATACTTATTTTAAGGCATCATTAGCATTCAGCTCTGTAAGAGGAGTGGGGTAGAATGAATTTTTGTCTTCATTGAAGCCTGTTCTTCCGGCAGCTTGCAGGGCTGAGGACAGTTTGCCCCAACGGCGGAGATCATACCAACGATAGTTCTCAAGAGGGAATTCAATCATGCGCTCGTGTTCAATTTGCGCGCGGACTGCTTCTTGAGAAGTACCTGTCATGGGTGGCATATCCCCGTGAACGCTTCTTACTTCATTGATTAAAGGAATAGCTTGTTCGGGATGTCCCTGTTCATTCAATGCTTCGGCTTTCATTAACAGTACGTTGGCATAACGCATCAAAGGAACATTGATTGCAGAATAGTTTTGGTTTAAACCTTCATAGGTCGAGGGCATGAATTTACGGAAGGCTACGCGTTCTTTGTTGTCGAACCAGTCATTATAGTCGTAGCCATAGACACGTCCGTTACCATCGTTATAATAGTCACAATTAAAAAAATAATGTTGCATACATACGCGAGTCATAACGTCCTGTAGTAGCCGTTTCCCCTTCTTTTTTGAATTCACTAATCAATGTTTGACTGGGAAGAATCTCATCCCATCCCCCAAGTTCGGAAACACCGATCCATCGATGGAACTGAGTACGATAAGTAGCTCCGTTTGCAGAACTCATAGAGAATTGAATTTCAAAAATCGATTCTTTACTGTTCTTATTATCCCCGCTGAACATAGTGCTGAAATTATTAACCAGTTCATATCCTTTTACTTGGTTGAATGCTTCTATAGCACTGGCCAGATAAGAGTCTTTGTTGGTTGCCTCTTCATAGGCGCGTGTCAGATAGGCGAAACCAAGATATGCATAAGCAGAACCGCTTGTGGCACGGCCTACATTATCAGCGTCACGTGTTGCAGGCAGACTGGTTGCACGTTTCAAGTCTTCAATGATGAAATTCCATGCATCCTCACGGGAAGAAAGGGGCTTGCTTAATTCAGCCGGGTCAGTGATATATTTATCACGAACTATGATTTCTTTCCAGTTCAATAAAAGTTGCATGTGGTAATAAGCGCGGATAAAGTAGCCTTCATTGACCAATTGTTCGCGTGTTGCTGCATCTATATTCTCATCGGGTATTTCTGCGGTTTTTTCAATTACCTGATTAGCAAAACTGATGCCTTTATAGTAGCATTGCCAGTAATAACTGAACTGAGAGTTACCATTGGTGTAGGTATAGTTGCCTAATTCCACCCAGTTCGGGTAATTCAGAGCATCGCTTCCTAATTGGATAATATCTTCACGATAGGCTTCTACCGGCCATTTGATTTCCGGGAAAGACCACATGTCACCCGAATAAGTCATCAGGTAAAGTTGGGAGTATGCGGCGGCAAGTCCGGCTTCAGCATCAGACTGGTTACGCCAAAAACTGCTTGATGTCAACTGGTCAGGAGATTCTACCGTGAGATAATCGTCACAAGCGCTAAATAAACTTGCAATGCAGATACTTGCTATGTATAATAGTTTCTTCATTTTCTTATTACTTTAAAGGATTAGAATGTAAGTTGAGCTCCAACGGTGAATGAACGGGTAAACGGATAAATCAATTTATCAACACCGGTATTCAACACACTGGCACGAGAGAATTCAGGATCTATACCATCATAGCCTGTGATAGTGAACAAGTTTTCACCACTTACATAGAAACGCAGTTTCTCAATATAGAATTTCTGCATGAGTGATTTGGGTAAAGTATAACCTAACTGTGCCTGACGCAGACGGACAAAATCACCGTTTTCAAGGAATCTGTCTGATTCTTTCATGTTGCCGTTCGGATCTTGATATACCGCGCGGGGAACATCCGTATTTCTATTGTCAGGAGTCCATGCATTCAATGTAGACTTCAGCATATTTGATTTAGAATTCATTCCTTCATAGAAATATTTGTTTCCGTTATACAATTTGAAGTTCCATGCGCTGCCAAGTACGATTGAAAGATCAAATCCTTTATAGCCGAATGACAAGTTTAAGTTCGCTTCCAATGTCGGGATACCTGAGCCACAGTATTCTTTGTCACCGGCGTCTATGCTTCCATTACCATCTAAATCTTTAAAACGGATATCACCCGGTTGGGCATTAGGCTGTAATAATTGTCCATCCTTGTTTACATGGGCATTTACTTCATCCATACTTGGAAGATACCGTCTGTTCTATAAAGATAGAATGCACCGATAGGTTTGCCCACTCTGGTTTCTGTCGGGAAATGCTCCGTTCCATATTTCAATCCTTCACCCTGAAGAACTTGGTCTGCATCTGACAATTCAACCACTTTATTTTTGGTGGTGCTCATATTGAAACCGATATTGTAATCAAAGTCTTTTTATAGCATCTCCCCAGTTTAATTCAAATTCGAAACCGGTATTGCGTATCTTTCCGACATTCAGGGTGGGATTAGTCATACCTGCTGAAGGAGGTAAAACTTTTGTTATCAACAGGTCTTCTGTTTGGTTATAGTAGTAGTTTAATGTACCGGTTAATTTGCTGTTAAAGAAGCCGAAATCGAAACCAATATTTTTGGTATCCGTTGTTTCCCATTTCAAAGAACGGTTTTCCAATCCGCGAGCGATGCTTCCTGCCCATGCGTTATCACCGTTGCCTTTCACGTATCCTTGATACATTTCATTGTATGTACTAATCAGCGCAAGGAAGTCATAATATCCCAAAGCATTTTCATTACCTAAACGTCCCCAACTGACACGGAACTTCAAATTATTCAATGCAATGTCTTTCGGGAAGAATTCTTCCTGACTGATTCTCCAGCCTAATGCCACTGATGGGAAGCAACCCCAACGGTTGTCTTTACCAAACTTGGATGAACCGTCATAACGTACAGTTGCCTGTACCAGGTAGCGGTCATTATAATTATAGTTCAGTCGGCCGAAGAAAGAGGCGCGGTTATATTTCCATTTTGTTCCGCTACCATCAAATGTGCCACCTGCTCCTGCACCTACAGTTGAGAAAGATGGATCAAGAAATCCGCCCGGAATTTCACTGGTTATCAATTTTCCGTCTTCTACTTTATAAACAGTGGTTTTACCTTCTACCCCAACAGAATTCCATGTATATTTGCGGGCAGTCATGGAAGTACCTGCCATTGCATTGACGTTGTGTTTTCCAAATGTCTTATTAAAACTTAATACATTTTCCCATACATGTTCCTCCCAGTATCCTGTGGTTTCGCTATGATAAGGATAGTCACGTTTGGCTTTTGGGTCGGCAACATAGGCCGGAGTATGATAAGTCTGACGTTGGTGCTCACCTCTGTATGCATAGCTTGTCTTGAAATTCAGCCATGGGGTGAAGTTCATGGTCAAGGCAACATTGGCTGTGGTATGATATTTTTTGTCGGTAGATTTTCTATAATGCTGGTCAGCCATAACATTACGGTTACTGGGCAGATCGTCAAAGTCACTTAAGCCGAAGCCATACTCTCTTGTATCATCATAGATAGGAACAAGCGGAGAAATCATGTACATTTCTTTAATGGAATATTCCGGTTGTTTGCTATCTGTAAATTTGAAAGCGATGTTAGCATCAATATCAAATATATATTTGCTCATGTGGAGTTTCAAACGTGCATTATCTTGACGGTAATTGTTACCTAAGAAAATACCTTTTTCGTCAGCATGGTTATATGAAAGTGAATATTGAGCATTTTCAGAACCGCCACGGATGCTGAACATATAGTTTTGTGAAACACCACCTCTTAGCATGGCATCCTGCCAGTCTGTATCTATTCCTGTGTTTTTATTTACAAATGCGGGCATAGTAACCTCTGTATCATCTGGATACTGGTTCATGTAGTTCTGATACATTTGTTTATGAACACTTTTGTATTCTTCGGCATTTAGCAGTTCCAGCTTTTTGGCTACGCTTGTAAAGCTTACATAAGTGCTGAAATCAATTTTCATGTCACCCTTTTTACCGTTTTTGGTAGTTACGATAATGACACCATTTGCAGCAACCGAACCATAGATGGCAGCGGCTGCACCATCTTTCAGTACTTCCATTGACTGAATATCTTGCGGATTCACATTTTCAATATCACCGGGAAAACCATCAATGATATAAAGAGGTTGGTTGTCACCAAACGTTTGACACCACGGATTTTAACCTGCACACCTGCACCGGCATTACCACCAGCTTCATAATGTTTACACCTGCAATCTTACCTTGCAATGCTTCTGCAGGGTTGGTTGTGGTGCGCTTTACCAAATCGTCTACATCTACTGAGGAAATAGCACCGGTCATATCACTTTTCTTCATGGTACCATAGCCCACTACTACAACTTCATCCAGCATCTCAGTATCTTCTTTCAAAGTCACCCGGATGTTGGTCTTTCCGTTTACAGGGACTTCTTGTGTTGCATAGCCCACATAAGAAATAATAATAGTGGCTTTGGGGGATACGCTTAATGCAAAGTTACCATCAAAGTCTGTGATGACTCCGTTGGTTGTACCTTTCTCTACTACACTGGCACCAATAATAGGTTCGTTGGCAGCATCGGTAACCAGACCAGTCAGTTGAATCGTCTGTGCTAATGCACCGAAAGGAGTCATAAAAGCAAAGAGTAGAATCAATAACATGATTCTTTCCTTGAAATAATTCTTTTTACTCATGTGAATAAATTTTTAAGGTTAATAATTGTTTTTCACATCGCTAAGTAATAGGTTGTATGTGCAAATTCCTAATTATTATACCCTACAAATGAACTACAATGAATAAAAAAAATCTCTTTTTAATTCTACAAATATAAATGTAATATATTGATATATAGTGTTCTATATAAAGAGATAATATCTACAAAATGCTGTTTAATAAAAACTATAAAAATATAGGTTCTTTAAATATTTTGTAGATAGTCTGTCAAGTCATCCTCCGAAGATAAGTTTAGAGATTTACGTAAACGATATCGATTCATGTTGATTGTTTTGGGAACATTTCCTGTGAGCATTGAGATTTCTTTGGTAGATAGATTTACCCGTAATAAAGTGGCTAGATATTTTTCTCCTTGTGTTAAATTGGGATGCCGTTCGGATAGCCGTTGAAGGAACTCCTGGTTCTTTTTCTTCGACATTCATCAGCAAGGTGCTGTTCGTTTTATCTCCATTCTGATATTGGCTGATGAAAGCATTGACTTTCTTCAGATGAGGAATCAATGCCTGTTGGTCCATCTTATATCCTTGCTTTATCATTTCTCTGATTTTCTCCAGCAATTCATTACGGCTATGCAGGAATACAGCAAAACTGGTAGCTTCCTGACGACTGTTGTATAATGCGCTTTGTACAGATTTTAATTCGAGTTCTTGCTGTCGTACTTTAAGTTCTGCCAATTCGTGTTCCGATTGCTCCAGATTATAGCGGGTAACCATTAACTGCATATTCTTTTTGCGTTTATACCATTGGTATAGAAATATACTGAGTACTATCAATGAGATGAATATGATTACTAGTACAAACAGGTTCCGTTTCAGCAGTTCTATTTCATAAGCTTGCTCTCTTAGTTCTGCTTTCCTTTGTTGGTTTTGATATTGTTTATGGGAAATTTCCTGTTCTACGATGCGTAATTTACTTCCACTTTGCAATTCTTTGCTAAGGGTATATAGTTGCATCAGCATTTATAAGCGTTTTTTATGGTCTCCAAGGGCATCGTATACCCAAGATAAATATTCGTAATTATCACAAATCAGTTCTTTGGCACTGATGGAAGAAGCGACCTCGTATGCTCTTTGTAAAGCCATCAAGGCATTGTTGTATTGCTTTGCATAGAAGTATTGTTTTCCCATATTGTTATAGTTTTCCCCTAATGACCATTGAGAATTCAAGTTCTTGTTGATGATAATGGCCTCATTAATTAAACTTAGCTTTTCATTAAAATCACCCTCATATAAACATAGATTATTCAAATTGGCGGATATCCCTCTTAAATTTTTCTGACTGCGGTTTATTATAAGGGCTTGTTTGAGGAATTGTTCAGCTGTGTTGAACTCATTCATGGAATAATGGATGATGCCACGATCATTGTAGCATAGTGCGATTGAAATGGAATCTCCGATGGATTTAAAGATTGAGATGGCTTTCTCATTCATTTCGATCGCTTTGTTATAGTCGGTCAGTTTACAATAGAGTGCTCCTATCAGTGCGTAAATTTGTCCGTTCAGCTCTTTATTGGCAGGAGTTGCATACTCCAATGCGTCATATAGATTTTTGATGCTCACATCAAAATTGCCTAATAGCTTTTCTGCCTGACTGTAATAGAACATTGCTTCGGCTTTTTGATCATTTAGCCTTTCTTCAGGAAATAATTCAATTACCTTGGCAGCATAGTAACTGGCCTGCTTCGGATTATTGTATAAGGCTTCAACCGACTTTTTAATCAGTGCCTCGGCTTCTTGTTGTTTATTACGGGCATTAGCCCATGAGAGATTCAGCAGGCAAAGGAGAATATATACAAGTAGGTTGTTTTTCATAATCAAGCGTATTTTTGCAAAATAGTGATTTTCTTTGTAAAAAGACACTCTTGTTTCTCTTTTAAAAGAATATCTTTGCAAGCAACAATAAAGATGAGCTATGTTATTACCTTATTTGAATAAAGATCTGATAGAGGCCGGTTGTGATGAGGCGGGCAGGGGATGTCTGGCAGGATCTGTATATGCAGCAGCTGTTATTTTACCTGTAGATTTTAAGAATGAATTGCTGAATGATTCCAAGCAACTGACGGAGCATCAGCGTTATGCGCTGCGAGAGATTGTGGAAAGAGAAGCATTGGCATGGGCTGTAGGTGTAGTGACTCCTGAAGAGATAGACGAGATAAATATCCTTAATGCGTCTTTTCTGGCAATGCATCGTGCTGTGGATCAATTGAAAATTCGTCCCCAACATTTGTTGATTGATGGGAATCGTTTTAAAAAGTATCAGGATTTGCCGCATACTACTGTGGTAAAAGGAGATGGAAAATATCTTTCTATTGCCGCTGCATCTATTCTGGCGAAAACCTATCGTGATGATTATATGAATGAACTGCATAAAGAATATCCTTTTTATGATTGGAATAGTAATAAAGGTTATCCTACTAAAAAGCATCGTGCGGCTATCCGTGAACATGGAACAACGCCATATCATCGGATGACTTTTAATTTGTTGGGAACAGATCCCCAATTAGAGATTCCTTTCTAATTTGAAGAATATATAGGAGGATGGGATAACTTCTTTACATTTCATTCTACTTGGTTGAAAATAAAGCGAAGAATCTGTTTGATTCATATGAGTCGTAACAGATTCTTCGTTTCACTTTTTTACAATGGTCTTATTCAGCATATCAATATTTTCCCCGTTGATAAGAGCGATGTCCATAAATCGTGATTACCACAAAACAGATAAATGGCAGGATAAATGAAACATTTACGGCTGGCATATTCCAAATGGTATTCATATCAATAATACTTGCTTGTAAAGGAGGAAGTACGGAACCTCCTAAAATAGCCATAATCAGGCCAGCTGCTCCAAACTTTGCATCATCTCCCAATCCGGTAAGCGCTATGCCATAGATCGTGGGGAACATTAATGACATACAGGCTGAAACAGCTACCAGGCAGTACATACCCCAGATATCCTGGAAGAAGATGACTCCGGCGGTGAAGCAGCAACCCGCAATGGCAAGTATGGCCAATAATTTACCTGGATTGAGGTAGCGCAAGATGAAGGTACAGATAAAACGGCTGATACAGAAAATAACCATCGCAATGATATTATATTCTTGTGATAGTACTTCGGCAGCTTTCTCCTCCATACCTTGTGACATGAACAGGCGTGTGCCGTATTGGATAATGAAGGTCCAACACATAATCTGCGCACCTACATAGAAGAATTGTGCCACCACTCCTTCGCGGTAATGATGGATGGAGAAGATACGCTTCAGTGTGGGACCGAAATTGATACTGTGAGACTGGTCACCATTTTTTGGGCATTTGGGTAAAACGTATCACTAGAAGCATAACTAATATGACTATTCCGATAGTGAGATAAGGAGCGATCAGTACGGACAGGTCCGCATCTCTTACCATTGCAAATTCTGCCGGGTTTAGTTGGGCTCGTTCTGCCGTATCCATCGGATTTAGTTTCGCCTGGATAAAGTTCATGGCTACATACATTCCCAGTAAAGAACCCATAGGGTTAAACGATTGTGCCAGATTGAGACGTCGGGTAGCGGTAGCTTCTGTTCCCATGGACAAGATGTAAGGGTTGGAACTGGTTTCGAGGAAGGAGAGTCCGCAGGTCAGAATAAAATAAGCTAATAAGAACGGATAGTAGCTGCCTGTCATTTTAGCGGGAAAGAATAATAAGGCTCCTACGGCATAAAAGTCCCAATCCCAGCAGGATACCGGCTTTATAAGAGTATTTACGGATAAACATAGCTGCCGGAAAAGCCATGGCGAAATATCCGCCATAGAAGGCAACTTGCACCAATGCGCCATCGGTGACACTCATCCGGAAGATTTTAGAGAATGCTTTTACCATCGGATTGGTGATATCATTGGCGAATCCCCAGAGGGCGAAGCAGCAGGTGACTAATATAAACGGTAGTACGTAACTGACTCCATCTTTGTGCAGGATGGGTTGATCTGTATCTTTCATTTCTTAAATTAAAGATTGAGAATTAAAAATTAAGAAATGAGAATTGAAAACAAAAAAAGGATAGGCATATGACCCTTTCTCAATTTTTAATTTTCAATTCTCAATTTATTAACTATTTGTAAATAGGTCCATAAGTTGAGCAAGCTCTGTAGTCGGAACCTTCCTTATCCATACCGAAGGCATTCCATGATGCCGGGCGGAAAATCTTGTCGTCTTCTACATTATGCATACAAACAGGAATACGTAGCATAGATGCCAGAGTTATTAAATCCTGTCCGATGTGTCCATAGCTGATGGCGCCGTGGTTGGCTCCCCAGTTGTTCATTACCGAATAGACATCACGGAATGCAGGTTTGTCGCATAGGCGGGGTACAAACCAAGTAGTAGGCCATGTGGGATCTGTACGCATGTTCAGTACCTGATGGATTTCCGGATCAATATCTACTGTCCAGCCTTCTGCCAGTTGCAATACTGGACCTAAGCCTTTTACCAGATTAAGACGCATCATGGTGACAGGCATACCGCCTTTAGACAAGAAATTGGAAGAGAAACCGCCTCCACGGAAATAGTCGCGATCTGCCGGATACCAGGTTGTAGCTTTCAGACAAGCTTCGACATCGGCTTCAGTCATTTCCCAGTTGGGCTTCATGCAGGGCTCTCCCGCTTCATTATGGCTCTCACCGGTAGCGTCCAGAGTGGTTGCACCAGAGTTGATAAGATGGATGATACCGTTTTTAGCCATTCCGGTAAGTTCTTTGCCGGTGACACGTTTTACCGCTTCGGGACTCCAGTAAGTACGGATGTCGGAGAACATCTGTCCACAGCCACTCAGCAGGTGACCGAATAACATGGCAACACCATTGCAAGCATCATTTTCGGTAGCCAGAACGTATGCTTCGCGAATGCCGTTCCAGTCGAAAGTGGTGTTGAGCAGTGCTTCACTGAAGTCACCGTTTGGTTTCCAGTCAGTCCATTGGCGTTGCCCCTGGAAGCCGGCTGCGATGGCATTATGGCCGATAGCTTCTTCTTTGAATCCCATTTCAAGCAATTTCGGGTTGCGACCATCAACGTCAACGCATGATGATAGTCATTTTTACAATAAATTCCCAGTCGGCATCCTTCTCTTCACGGGTTTTGCGCTTTTCGGGACGGTTCTTAAAGTCTTCCCCTTCGTTGGGCTTGCAATATTTTTCAGTCCAGGCCATTGCCTTGGCATATTCTTCATGGTCATAGATTCCTTCTTCCATACGGCGCAGGATCTCAGTTTCGTCCACGCTTTCATTACGTATTCCCAGATATTCCTGGAAAAAGTCAGGATCGACAATAGAGCCGGCGATACCCATGCAGACACTACCGAAAGAAAGATAGCTTTTTCCGCGCATATTGGCTACAGCCATGGCGGCACGGGCGAAACGCAATAGCTTTTCTGCTACATCGGCCGGAATCGTGTTGTCATCCAAATCTTGTACATCGTGTCCGTAAATACCGAATGCAGGCAGCCCTTTCTGTGCGTGTCCGGCTAATACGGCAGCCAGATAAACGGCTCCCGGACGCTCTGTGCCGTTGAATCCCCAGACTGCTTTCGGCCAGTGCGGGTGCATATCCATTGTTTCGGAGCCATAGCACCAGCAACTGGTTACGGTAATGGTGGCACCTACTCCTTCGCGTTCGAATTTCTCGGCACAAGCGGCGCTTTCGGCTACACGACCGATGGTGCTGTCTGCTATTACACATTCCACGGGGCTTCCGTCACCGTTTTTCAAGTTGGATGAAATCAGTTCGGCAACAGCTTTTGCCAGGTTCATAGTTTTGTCTTCAAGGCTTTCGCGGACACCACCCTGGCGGCCGTCGATAGTGGGACGAATCCCGATTTTAGGATACTTTTTCATGATATACATAGGTTTTAGTTGTTAAATTGAATTTCTTAAATGGACTTCGGTAGGGAGATAAGTTCTGATTTCCTGTCCGGTTAGTACAAATTCTGCGGCTTTCCGCCCCAGCTCTTCCCAGTTGATACTGAGTACCGTAATCCCTTGGTCTATTACCTCGTAGGCAGGAGTGTCATTGTAGGCTATCAGTCCGAAATCTTCTCCGCATTTCAGCCCGGTTGTCCGGCTTTGCTTGATTATATTGACTACCTCTATCTGACGGATTGCAATGTATACTTCTCCTTTACGGACTTGTATCCGGTCTGTATTTTCCACAATGGCTGAATCAATGTGATAATCCTGACAGAAACAATTGAAATACTGACAACTGCTACGGGGGTGTTTGATGTCTTCGGGAAATAAAAGTACTAGTCTCTGATATTTTCTCAGATGTTCTTTCAATGCGGCCAATGCATGATAAAAGGAATCGTCAAAATCCTGACATACGTATGAATAGTCCTTTTTATCGAACTTCCCGAAATCCAACAGCAGCAACTTAGACGAATCTATTTTGTAAAGATGGGGGGATAGTTTCTCATTGTCGAAGTTCATCACAATGTATTTATTGTATCTGCCTATTGATTCACGTAAGATGGTATTGAAAAGTCGTTCATTATATTGATGAAACAATAAATCTACTTTGTAGTTGATGGATAGTTTTTTGATAAAACTATTATATAACGAGTATTTAAAGGGAGAATACTCGTCCAGCAGAAGCAGAATGTTTGTAAGCTTGTTGGTAACGTAGTAACCTTTTCCCGGAGTAGAGTCTATTATTCCCCGGTCTTTTAAATCAATGAATGCTTTGAACACCGTATCCCGCGACACTTGATACTCACGGCTCAGTTTGTTGATGGACGGTAATGTGCAGTCCGATTTATATTTGCCCATGGAAATCTCCTGACTGAGTAAATCAGCCAGTTGTTTCACTTTAGTGGTCTGCTGTCCAAAGGTAACTTTCATGAACTGTTTAAGGTTTTACGCGGACAATGCAAACTGTGCTGAACTGTCCCGATGCAAAGGAATGCAATTTTATTCATAAACAGCAAGATAAAAATGGTATGTTTTTATAACACAAGAATCGATGCTTCTATATCGATTTCCGGAAGAATGTGTAGTACGTACTAATCAAATAATATAATTAGAGTATTTGCCGAAGTATATTAACCGCATTACAGAACAAAAGGGGATAGTCGTGTCTTGCCGGTGCGCCGGATATTGTTTTGCTGGTTTGTGAAATGATTGCCGGGCGTATGAATGCAAAATTGACTCGGGATATGGAATTTAAAGACGGACTGCATTTTATCATCGAACTTCCTCTATAAAAAATAGGTGAAACATTATTCATTGACAGGGCTTTTTTGTACCTTTGCACCCGGAAAAAGCAAGGATAAACTTTAAACAAAATAAAGATTATGAGTAAAAAAGCCCTTTTAATGATTCTTGATGGTTGGGGTATCGGCGATCAAGGTAAAGACGATGTAATCTTTAACACTCCCACTCCTTACTGGGATTCTCTGTTGGCAAACTATCCGCACTCTGAATTGCAGGCTAGCGGTGAGAACGTTGGTTTGCCCGACGGACAGATGGGTAACTCCGAAGTAGGACACTTGAATATCGGTGCAGGACGTATCGTTTATCAGGATTTGGTAAAGATTAACCGTGCATGTGCCGACAACAGCATAATGAAGAATCCCGAGATTGTTTCCGCTTTCTCTTACGCAAAGGAAAATGGCAAGAACATCCACTTTATGGGATTGACTTCAAACGGTGGTGTACACAGTTCATTCGATCATTTGTTCAAACTTTGCGATATCTCTAAAGAATATGGCATTGAAAATACATTTATCCACTGCTTTATGGATGGTCGTGACACAGACCCGAAGAGTGGTAAAGGCTTTATCGAACAACTGACTGCGCACTGCGAAAGATCAGCCGGTAAAATCGCTTCTATCGTTGGTCGCTTCTATGCTATGGACCGTGACAAGCGTTGGGAACGTGTGAAAGAAGCATACGACCTGTTGGTTGAAGGTAAAGGAAAGCAAGCCGCCGATATGGTTCAGGCTATGCAGGAATCATACGATGAAGGTGTTACAGACGAATTCATCAAACCGATCAATAACTCTACCGTAGACGGTACCATCAAAGAAGGTGATGTGGTTATCTTCTTCAACTATCGTAACGACCGTGCCAAGGAATTGACTGTTGTGCTGACTCAACAGGATATGCCGGAACAAGGTATGCATACTATTCCGGGCTTGCAGTTTTATTGCATGACTCCGTATGATGCATCTTTCAAAGGTGTTCATATTCTGTTCGACAAGGAGAATGTTCAAAATACATTGGGTGAATACCTGGCTGCTAACGGTAAGACTCAACTGCACATCGCAGAAACAGAAAAGTATGCTCACGTAACTTTCTTCTTCAATGGTGGTCGTGAAACTCCGTATGATGCCGAAGAGCGTATCTTGGTTCCATCTCCGAAAGTGGCTACTTACGACTTGAAGCCTGAGATGAGTGCTTATGAAGTGAAGGATAAATTGGTAGAAGCCATCAAGACCCAGAAATCGATTTCATTGTCGTAAATTACGCTAATGGTGATATGGTAGGTCATACAGGTATCTATGACGCTATTGAAAAAGCAGTGAAGGGCTATTGACGAGTGCGTGAAAGATACAGTGGAAGCTGCCAAGCTAATGATTATGAAGTAATCATTATTGCCGACCACGGTAATGCCGACCATGCACTGAATGAAGATGGTACACCTAATACGGCTCACTCTTTGAACCCTGTTCCATTTGTATATGTAACAGAGAATAAGAATGCTAAAGTGGAAAATGGTGTATTGGCAGATGTTGCTCCTTCTATCTTGCACATTTTTGGGCATGCCCCAGCCTGCCGACATGACCGGACGGGATTTGATAAAATAATGTAGAAAGTATATTTATTTGTCATTCTGAACAAGGTGAGGAATCTGTAATGAAGCATGGATTCGTCACTTTGTCCGGAATGACATTTTAATTTAATAAGAGATGATACAGATAGATGATGTTGTAATCTCCCTTGATGTGTTTCGTGAGAAATTTCTTTGTAATCTCGATGCCTGCAAAGGTGAGTGCTGCATAGAGGGAGATGCCGGTGCACCGGTGGAATTGGATGAAGTGGAAAACTGGAAGAGGTGCTTCCTGTTATTTGGGACGAGCTTTCACCCGAGGCACGGGCGGTGATTGATAAGCAGGGAGTGGTTTATACAGATGAAGAAGGCGATTTGGTAACTTCCATCGTCAATCATAAAGACTGTGTATTTACCTGTTATGATGAGAAGGGGTACTGTTATTGTGCCATTGAGAAAGCTTTCCGGGCAGGTAAGACCGATTTATATAAACCAATCTCCTGTCATCTTTATCCCATCCGTATAGGTGATTATGGTCCTTACAAAGCGGTGAATTATCATCGTTGGAACGTATGTAAAGCCGCAGTGTTGCTGGGACAAAAAGAGAATCTGCCTGTTTATAAGTTCTTAAAAGAACCGTTGGTACGGAAATTTGGCGAGGAATGGTATAAGGAGCTGGAGATTGCGGCAGAGGAATTGCAGAGAAGAGGAATGATGTAAATCTTGTCCGGTTTGATCATTCCCGATTTATTATATTAACCAAAATTTAATACTACGAAAAGCCCCCATGAAAAGATTACTCTTGTCGTGCTGTATCCTGTTATGCGTCGTTTCGGCTATGCAGGCTCAAGAACAGCCCTTAATCAGTCCGGATGATTCTATCCGCAGTTTGGTGGGACGTCTGTTCCCGAACAGCAATCCGGATATCTCAGCGCACATGAATCTGCAATTCTCTACTTCGGGAGTTGCCAACTTTGTTGAAGGCGATTTGGAAGACGCCTCTTTCAAAACTGAATCGTGTGAAGCTGGAAATATTAGGTTCTTTCAGCAAGCAATTTTTCTTATCATTTCCGTCAGTCGTTTAATAAATACAGTAATCCGCACTCGCTGGATAATTTATCCTCTTCTATTGAGTATGCTCTGGTAAATTGGAAGATGTCCGATAAGTTCACTTTGAATGTCGGAAAACAAGATATCGCCTTGGGAGGATATGAATATTATGTCAATGCCATCAAGGTACGCGAGTATAGTGAGTTTAATGATAATATCAGTTGCTATCAGGCGGGGGTAGCCGGAAGATTCAATTTGTCGCCTGCCAATGAGTTGGTGCTTCAGGTAGTAAACAACCGTAGCGGAGAGAATGATGAGACTTATCTTTACGGTTTGCCGCAAGGGGTGGAAAAGGCCAAAGTCCCTGTTCTGTCAACCGTGAACTGGAACGGGCTCTTCTTTGATAATGCGGTGCAATTGCGTTATGCGGCGTCATACGGACAGCTGGCGGAAGGTAAAAACCTTTATTGTTTTACGGCGGGTAATATATATGAGAAAGGTCCTGTTATCGCTTATGTTGATTTGATGTATTCTCGTGAAGGATTGGATAGCAAAGGAATTATCAGTGACTTGCAAGGCCCTGTTCTGTCGGCTCCGTCTACAGCGCAGCATGCGGAATACTTTACTACCGTGGTGAACTTTGACTATCGTATCCATCCTAATTGGAATCTTTACCTGAAAGGCGCTTATGAGAGGGCTGGTATTTATAAGACAAACGGGCATTTTTGAGAAAGGGCTTTATCGTACGACATGGAATGCGCAGGCTTGTGTGGAGTATTTCCCGATGCGCAATAGCGAACTGCTTCTCTTTGCCCATTTTTTATATAAAGGACATCATTTGGCCCGGCGTGCGCAGGCCTTGGGAGGCATGAGTCCGGATACCCAACGCGTCTCCATCGGGTTGGTTTACTCTATTCCGGTGTTCTGATACACACAACTGTCCTCATGCTGCACGCTAAAGCGTTTTTGCTGTATGGTCAAGACCTTTTATACAGAAAGCTACTGCATCCTTCCATAGCAAGATGTACGTCTCACAGTGGAAGAACGTAGTAATTGATAGGAGGAAAAGTCTTAAGGATGAGGTTTCCTCTTTTTTATTGTAAGATCGGGAAAATACGCTATATTTGTGAAATAATTAAATACTTCAATTAACAACACAAGATAGTATAAATGAAAAAGATCGTCTTTTTTTTCCTGATGACTATATTGATAGCCTCATGCCATCAAGAAGAACTTTCTTCTGTTCCAGATGAACCGGAAGGGAAACAGCCTGTTTTTGATTTATCGGAAGAAGAGGTGCTTCAGGGTTGCATTTATGTGAAATTGAAAGAAGAACCAGCCGGAGAGGTGCGGGTAAGGAGCATAGGCAACACGGTAACGACAGGAGTCAAGGTATTGGATCGGGCTGCTTCTTCTTTGAAAATCGAGAGAATGGAACGTACTTTCCCTTATGCTGGCAAGTTTGAAGAACGTACCCGTAAAGAGGGGCTTCATTTATGGTATAATGTCTGGTTTTCTAAAGAGACATCGGCCACCCGTGCTGCTACCGAAGTGGCTTTTCTGGATGGTATTGAAACGGCTGTACCTGTTCCTAAGATTGTATCCAGGGCAACGCCGGAAACAGCGTGGAGCCTGTATGGCGTCCGGACGGGAGAGTGGTTGTTCAATGATCCGGATCTGTCCAGACAATGGTATCTGGATAATCCCGGTACGGAGTCTTGGCAGAAGAAGGGTGCGGATATCCGTTTGTTTGATGTGTGGAAACAATATAATGGGAATCCGGCTGTCATTGTAGCGGTTGTAGATGGAGGCATTAATCAGGAACATCCTGATTTGCAGGATAATCTATGGACGAATCCGGATGAGATACCAGGTAATGGTATGGACGATGATGGCAATGGATATGTGGATGACATACATGGTTATAATTTTGTGGATGATAATGCGACTTTGGTTCCTCACCGCCATGGGACTCATGTGGCGGGCACTATCGGTGCGACAAATAATAATGGAACAGGTATCAGCAGCATTGCAGGGGGGGGACGGAACTTCCGGCAGTGGGGTGAGACTCATGAGTTGTCAGATTTTGAAAAGCCTTATCTCTATCGGAGGAGAAGTAGCTTCTGATCCGTTTATTGCCGCCGCGATTAAGTATGGCGCTGATAATGGAGCTGTCATCAGCCAGAACAGCTGGGGATACGCTGCCACTAGGGCGGGAAGGAATGCTTCTTCGTATATTAATCCTGTACATAAGGAAGCTATTGATTACTTTATAAAATATGCCGGATGTGATAACAAAGGAGAGCAACTTGACGGAAGTCCCATGAAGGGAGGTATTGTATTGTTTGCATCAGGTAATGCGAATACGTCCGATCCCAGGATAGCGGCACCGGCTGATTATGAAAAGGTTGTTGCGGTTGCAGCCATTGAGGCCGATTATAGGAAAGCTTCTTATTCCAATTATGGCACTTATACGGATATTTCTGCTCCCGGCGATCGTTGGATGGAGACGGACGGATTTGGAGCACGACTACGGAACGATCCAATAATTATGAATACTTGGCTGGTACATCGATGGCGTGCCCGCTGGTCAGTGGTGTAGCGGCCTTGGTGATAGAGAAGTATGGGGTAGGCAAGAAAGGGTTTACACCGGAGGCTTTGAAGGAGATTCTCTATCAGAGTGCATACGACTTGGATGAATATAATCCGCGATATGCCGGTCAGTTAGGACACGGATGTGTGGATGCCGCCGCCGCTTTAGAGATCGATGTCTCCAATCTTCATCCTTTTATCTTAAAATCCAATCAAATAACTGATAATATGCTGATATTCAGTGTGAGCAGTAGTATGTCCGGAAATGGGAAATTGATTTTGTATAATGGCATCGGCAGCAAGGTGTTGGATCTTCATCTGAAACTTGAAGCCGCATCCCTGCATGCTGTGGACATAACCAAACTCTCTGCCGGATATTATACCTTAGTCTATCAGGCTAAAGGGATGGAAATCAGAGAGAAATTTATCAAGTACTAATCCCAAAAAATAAAGAATATGAGACGAATAGGATTAGGTCTGTTTATAATAGGCATAACTTTTGCCAAGGCTTATGGTCAGGAGGATTACGGACCTGTCAATACCGGAGCGGCAAACTATCTGACTATATCAGCCGATGCGCGCAGCGCGGCCATGGGGGGAGTCGGTGTGGCGGCTCCGGGAGGAGATCATGCCGTTTTTCATAATGGTGCGGCAGCTTTATCGGATGTGACGCGCAGAGGTGGGGTTGCTTATACTTATTCTCCATGGATGCGTGACTATGAGTCCGGATACTCTCTTCATAGCCTGGGTAGTTTTTACAAAATCAATCAGCGTAATGCCATTCTGTTAGGTCTCCGTTATTTCGGCTATCCGGAGATGGATGGAACAGGGGAGGGTGCTTCGGGCATACATCCCAAAGAAATAGCCGTGGAGGCTGGTTATGCATACGAGGTTATAAAGAATTTTTCTGTTTCCGCTACTTTCAAATACTTGTTTTCGGATATGGGCAGGATAGGCAATAGCCGTGGCGCAAGTTCTGTGGCGTTTGATTTAGGAGTATTGTATAAGTGCGAGATAAATGATTGGGAGGGTGCCGGCTGGTCGGTCGGGCTTCATGTGAGTAATCTTGGACCGAAAATAAACTATCTGACTTCTAAAGATGCTCTTCCTGCAACGGTTAAAGTGGGAGGTGCTGCTGACCTGCCTTTTTTACAAATGCATAAATTGACTTTGACTGCCGATTTGGGTTACAGACTTTCACCTGCCGACGTACAGGCGTTAAGTGTAAGTGCCGGCGCGGAATATGCATGGAGGGAACTGGTGATGTTGCGTGGTGGTTATCATTGCGGTGATAAGAAGAAAGGAGATGCCAGTTATGCTACTGCTGGAGCGGGAGTGGAATATGCCGGTGTGCGTCTGGATTTTGCATGGCTGTTTGCAGGGCATGAATACCTTGCCCGAAATACGTTCTGGGTGTCTTTAGGATACTCTTTTTAGACAGAACGTAAGAGCAGTGCTTGCAGTAACCGTCGGATCGTTGGCTGTAGGGGCGGGTTGAATTTGCCCGGATACACCTTCTTTGTGGTATCAGACAGAAGCATTCCGCCCCTACAGGGAACACGATGGTAGTGAAAAAACTTATCAGACAGCCTCGCCAAGATCAACAATTAGTTGAGGCATGGGAAAGTTGTCAGAATACGGTAACTGTGTGCCGGAATTTCCATTTTCTGAGTTGCATCTTTCACTTCAACCTCATCACCGGTGAGATAATCATACCATTTGCCTGTAACGGGGAAAGTAACGGTATATGCTCCATCGGTCTTGCTGAAGTTTCCGGCAACTAACATGTGCTTGGTTGTGGAAGATAAAGTGATGAATCTTCCTTGTCCCCAGTTGCTTGTACCGACTTCCCATGAGAATTGGCTGGTGCTGGTAAATAATTCGGGATTATCATTGCGTAATTTTATCAGCCGTGAATAACTATCGTGTAAAGCCTTGCGGTCTTTGTTCTCCAGATATTCCCAGTGTAGCGGTTTCTTTCCTGTCCGGCCGTTCTCTTCGATGGAAACATCGTATCCCATCTCTCCGAACTGCCAGATCATTTTAGGGCCGGGTACAGTGAAGAAGAAGGATGCGTTCACTTCAAGTTGCCGCATACGGGTGGTTAAGTCTGTTTTCAATGCTTCATCTCCCCATTGGGTTTGCTTGTAGGCGGCTCGTTCTTCGTCATGGCTTTCCATAAATCCTATCCATGCGGGGATACTTTCGTACAGTCCGTCAAATGCGCTGTCATCGTTCCAACCCATGGCGGTCTGGCAATAGGCGTTATTCATGTTCCGCCATAAGTGCATACCGTCTTCGGCCAGTTCTTTTTTCTTCTTTGCTATCACAGAAATGTTCCAGGATAACGTATGCCTCGGGTTTCACTTCTTTGATGGCTGCGTGGTAATCTTTCAGAATCTCGATGCGGCTCTTGTCGTAATTGGAAGCGCTACTTTCGGTTGATGCGGCTTGTGTAAAACCTTTAGTCAGGTCGAAACGGAATCCGTCTATATGGTATTCATTCAATAAGAATTGCAGATTGCGTTTCACGAATTTACGTACCAAAGGACTTTCATGATTGAAGTCGTGGAATACGCTGTAAGGGTGAGGTGCGTCTACGTTAAAGTAGGGATTGTTTGGGGCTGTCTTATTGTTTGCGCTGTTCCAGTACAATTTGGCAAACGGCATACTTCCGGTTGCATGATTGTAAACTACATCAAAAATAACTGCCATTCCTGCCTTGTGGCACGCATCAATGAAGTCTTTGTACATTTTCTTTGTTCCATACGCTTTGTCCAGAGCAAAGAAGAAGCATGGATTATATCCCCAGCTATCGTTGCCGTCAAATTCCTGGACAGGCATTAATTCAATGGCATTAACACCCAGTGATTTCAAATAATCCAGTTTTTGCATGGCTCCATTGAGGTCATTACTTGCCGTGAAATCACGGAGAAGCATCTCATAAATGACTAGTTGTTCCGGATTGGGTACCTTGAAGTCAGATACTGACCAGCGGTAGTTATCCTGCTGTATCTTGAAAACGGATACGATTCCTTTTCCTCCTTCGGGATAACTTTTGTTATCCGGATAAGTGGAAGAGGATATATAGGAGTCATTATCAGGATCGAGTATCTTTTCGCAATAGGCGTCTCCCAGACGGATGGTTTCACCATTTCTGGTACCTACATAATATTGGAAGGCATATTCTTTGTTTACATCCAGATTTCTGAGAGTGATCCACCAGCAACCGCTGGCATCATCGCGATACATCTGGCAATTGTCTTCGTTGCTAAGTTGCCAATGATTGAAATCACCTACCACATGGGCGAAATCTTTATGGTTCCCGTCCGTGTCTTTATCGTAAAGGACGAGGGTGACTGTAGAGTTGTCTATAATGTTGATGCCTTCTGCTACATTTTCAGGCAACGTTCCTTTCTTGATAGAGGCCGGAACAAATTCTTGGTAAGTATTGTCTGTGACAGGTATAAAGAGGTCTTCGGTTTGCAGACTTCCATCTTCGTTGCGGAGTACGAATCCTAATTTTTTGACTGGGGTCTTTTCTGAACTGTACCATTGGCGGATGGACGGAGATAAGGTAAGCGTCCATACATTTATTATCCAGTTTGGACATTTTACACTTGTCCGTGTTTTCATTCCATTCACTTTGTACGTATGACCAAGAGCCTTCACAGATAAATGCCTGTATGTGCATATACTGTTCCCTGATAGTTATATAGGAGAGAAGAGCTGGCGGCTCTGTAGTAGATGGTCAGCGGTCGGTCGGCATCAGGCTCTTCCAAAGAATAGCTGAGTCCTCGGGTATGACAATGGGTTTGGGGGTTTGGGAGATGGTGAACGATTTTTGTGCGCTTCCCGCTATCAGGTTCAGATGGACATTCCGGGTGTCATCGCTTTCGTTTTCATTGACGGTGATGCTGACAGTAACAGTTCCGGCTTCTCCCCGGGTCGGAGTTACGATGCACCAGTTGTTTGCTCCAGGTTCATCCAGTGCAGCCTGCCAGGCTCTGCCGGCTGTAAAAGTGATGCTTCTTACTCCGGGTTGTGAGGCGAATGTCATTCCATTGGCAAAGAAGTTCTCACTTTCAGGAGCCGGAGTGATGGAATCGGTCAAGTTATCGTCATCGGAACAGGCAGTGAATAAACTCGCAACGAGTCCTAGGAAAAAAAGAAAAGTATATTTTTTCATAATCTTGTTATTTAAGGGGTAAAATGAAAAAAGACATCAGGCACCATCGGATAAACGGTAGGTGCTTGATGTCTTTTCGGATCAATTATTTAGCGTTTGACTACAGTGGCATGATAGTTGCTTGCGTCTCCTAATTTTAGAGTAATGACATAAGTACCAGCTTCGGTAGTGATATTGTCTCCTCCATAAGTCAGATGGTTCAAGTCTCCACCCAGATTAATATCCCATTTGTTATTGGCGCGGAATTTATAGTTTCCGGCTGCCAGTTCGGTTGTTATACTCCATTCACCGGTTTCCGCATTCAGTGTCATGGGGGTTGAATTGTCCCATCCTCCTTGGGTCGCGTCGCCTATTATTCCCCATTCGGTTTTACTGAATTTATAAGTCAAGGTGGACAGGTTGGCTTCTATACGATAAAATCCGGTTTCTGTGACACTCAGGTTTCCGGCTCCTCCATCGGTGCTCAGTTCGGTATCACTGGCATAGCCATAGTTTGTACCGTCCCAGTCTTTCTGTGAGGTAAGTTTAAATGTGTTATCCGCATCCATATAGATATAGCCGTCATAATGAGTCATATCCGTAGAATAAAGATAAGGCGCCGTCTCTGGTTTCCATCCTTGGTGTCCGCCCGGAACGTAAAGGAACGGGCTGATATTTCCCAATGCTTCTATCTTATAGGTATATTCCAGCATGTTCAAGGTGATTTTCACCCATCCTTTGGCAGGGATTTTTCCGGCTTGCGGGTTTTCTGTCACTAACAGGCCGCTCTCAGAGTCGTCACCGTTTGTGGCTACGCCCAGTGCCCCCGGTGCCCAAATATCTCCGCATCTACATTGCTTTGTGGAATAATCTTCCAGTAACATTCATCCTTGGGCATTTCCACAATCATGCTGAAAACCGGATCTTCATATACATCTTTTCCGCTATGACCGAATTTTATCAATGCTTCGGAATTCCATTTATTTACATCCCCTATCAAGTAATAGGCGGTGTCGATGAACAAAGCTTCGGGAGTCGCTTCAATTTTTCCCAGTGTTATTTTTTCCGGAAGGGCTATTGCTGAGGTGTGGCTTACGATATAGATTGTCGCGCGTGTATAGATTGTCCGTGCATAGGGAGCTTTGCCATAGATCTCTTTTACAACCTCTTCCAGCTCTCCTGCAGTGACGGAGGCTGTTCCGTTTTTAACGCTACAGGGCAAGGGGGACTGCTTGGGTAAAGGTTTCATCTTTCGAAACTTCCACTTCCAGATTGATGGTGTCTCCTTCTGTCAGTTCCGGATGGTCGGTCAGTTTGGCAACTTCCAGCAGGGTTGCATCATCCAAGTCCTTGAAAAGGATCGGGGCTGTGCATGAACTTCCTAAAGACAGGGTGAACCCTTCTACGTTTTGTACAGGTTCTTGCGGGTTGGTCTGTGGCAATGCGAAATGATCGTTGACGTTGTCATCGCAGCCCGTCAGGGCTGCAATGAATATCAATAACATATATAAATTAATTTTTTTCATAATCTTGTAATTTAAGGGATGATTTACTTGATGGCGCCTTTTATTGTCAATAAAAGTTCAGATAGGCTTTTTTTGACCTGCATTTTCCCCATGGCGCGTTTCCTGGTCTTCACCGGTACCGCGATATTCTATCTTACCTCCCAGAATAATAAATTCGCTTTTCCACCAGTCAATGTCTGCTAACTTGATACACATGCGTACTTCGCCGGATGCAACGAAGGCGGGGGGATACGAATTCTCCTTTGCCCTCGGGAACGGTAAACATATTGGCCTCTGTGAATGAGTCCCAGCCACCGGAAGTATCACCGGTCAGATACACTTCGGGCTTGTAGAAATCGACTGCGTATTTATAATTCCGTCCTTCGAGAGTGACTTCACGACTACTATATACCATCCCGGATTACCAATCTCAATGTTATCTTCGCCTCCTGCATCCACCAGTTTTTTAGATGCTTCACTGATGGTCACTCCCTGGATTCCTACTTGATTGTTGTCCCACGATGTAGCTGTATTCAGTTTGAATGCGGCTTTATTCCCGTCTGCATCGGCTCCCAGATATTGCATGGACCAGAACATACCTTCGTTGGAATGAACCGGAATCATGGAATAACATTTGCTCCAATCCCAGTCGCACACACTGCCGATGAGATATAGATTGGTGGGCAGAGTCACTGCGGGCAAAGCATAATAGGGGAGAACTTGTGGCAATTCTATGATGTTCGAGGTGATGGTGCTGCCTGCTATCTCGGATTTGTTGTCGGTCAGGGCGGAAGCGTCAGACGAACATACAAAGGTATGGGGGCTTTGGGAAACTCGTCTTCATTTACTCCTAATAAATTGGAAATAGCGACAGCAACTTCTTGTGCGTCCACTTCCATTTTGGCTGTTGAATACTTGGTGTCCAGAGTCGCATTCTTTTCAAAAGCCTGGTCCAGAGCGATTTCTACAGTATAGCGCGTGGCAGCTGTGAAACCATAATCGGGCTGTGAACAGGTCAGTTGTATGGTGGCTGTGTTCTTTAAATCATAGATGCCCGATGCGTATTTAGGAACATTAAGCACAAACTCGGTCGGCTCTGTGAAGACAGGAGTGCCCTCATCGTCCGAGCACGCTACAAGTGTGCTCAAACTGAATACGAGGATGAATAAGTATATCATCTTTTTCATTGTTTCTCAAATTTATAAGGTTAAACTGTTATTTAGTGTGGCATAGCCCGGATTCTGAACCAAGTTCGGATTGGCTGTCAAGTCTTTATCGCTGATGGGATAGATATTGAACTTGCTGTCAATATTGGCTATACCTTCTTGAGGGCCGCCTTTGTAGTCCCAGGCATATTCTTTAGTGAATTTGCCGAAGCGTATCAGATCCGAGCGGCGCTGACCTTCCCAATATAGTTCACGGGAGCGTTCCGCTAAAATGAAATCCAGAGTCAGATCGGAACCGGAGATATTGCCCGATTTGTCACCGTTGGCTCTTTCGCGCAATAAGTTGATATACCTACAGCGGTAGAGACATCGGCTCCGGTTGCTTGTCGTGCGGCACATTCCGCATAAATTAAATAGATGTCAGCCAGTCGGAACAGAGGGAAGTCTGTGTCGGGCCATGCGGAAGGGGTGACTTCATTCTGATCCCAGCCCAGATTGGTGAATTTGTGGCAGAGATAGCCGCTGTTCCAATCGGTCAGTACAGGAACTACATCTCTACGGGTTTTCACTCCTTGCTCTGTGCAGTTGTCTCCGTTTTCACCATCCACATATTCCTTTACATCAAAGAATATAAAACGACTGTCCTTCTTTAAGGTGCTTCCGTGGTGGTCGTATCCTGCCACCGGTGAATAATCGAATTGTTTGACTAGTTGTGAACAGGGCTTTAAACAAGTCCATGAGGCGTCCATACCCAACCATTTGGGATTAAGCAAACCACCGTAGGCTGCCGCTGTGACCATAATGCTGTTTCCATAGCTTTGGCATTTTCACCATCGCAAGGAATGGCGAAAATAATCTCATTGCCATGCAACGGGGAAAGATGATTCTCGCCGCAGAACAGATTCCTGTAATTCTTTTCCAATCCGAAACCCCCTTCATGAATGACTTTATTGGCATAAGAGACTGCCTGGTCGTACATGGGTGTACCTGTATATACTTCGGCATTGAGGTACATCTTGGCCAAAAGGGTATTGACTACAGGTTTGGTCATACGCCCGTAAGTGCCCATCGTACCTTTCTCCGGCAGAGAACTGTTTTCTGAAAGATCTTTCAATTCGGTTACCACTTTGTCGAATATTTCTTTAGCTCCAATTGGGATGGTTTCCAGGACTTGTCATTAGTGGGGCTGTCATCCCATACCCATCCCGGGTTTCTATATACATCAATCAGATAGTAATAGTTCATGGCTCGCAGGGCACGGACTTCATCTCTGAATTGTTTGATATTAGGTATTCCGCAGTCTTCCGGATAATTGTCTAGAAATTCTTTGCAATACCGGATGTTCAGCATGGCTCTTTGATAAAATGTATAAGCGTAGAACAGGGTATAGTCCCAATTATTGGTACAGAGTTCCACTATACCTTCATCTTTCCAGTTCCAAAGGGCTTCATCGGTAGGGTATAGCTCAAGGGACAGCAGTCCGCGCAGGAAACATAAAAGAACCCTGATCCGGACCCTGAAGGTCTTGAACACCTCCCGAGGTCCTACATTGCCGGACAAGCCGAAACCGCTATAAATTTTGGCGAGGAAAGACTGGCAGTCTGACTCATTGATAATTTCGGACTGGCCTTTGTCTATGATTGGATTTTGATCCAGATCATTTATGCAGGAGGATGTGGACAGGCAGAGAATGGCTGCTCCTACGAAAACGTATTTTTTATGTTAAGATTGAATTTCATACTGTTTCTTTATTAAAAGTTGATATTAACACCGAACAATACACTGATAGGACGAGGATATACCTGGCGGTCCATACCTCCGTCTACTTCAGGATCGAGGCCGTCATACGGAGTGATGGTAATGGGATTTTGTACAGTGGCATACAGACGTCCCGACAAACCGTGGTATTTAGCTCCTTGGAGGAAATTCTCAAAGGAATATCCCAATGTGATATTATCTATCTTCAAAAAAGAAGCGTTTTGGATGTAATAATCCGACTGGCGCTGTCTTTCTTGGAAATTGGTATTGAATGCGGCTTCGGTTGATTGGACAAAGCGCTGTTGCTGAAAATGGCGCTGGTGCCGATAGCGGCATTGGCTGCTATACCGTTGTAGTTATAGTTCCCTATGCTGGCGCGTCCGTTAAAACCGAAGTCCCAGTTCTTATATGATACTTTGGAGTTGAATCCCATAATCACGTCAGCGGTGGGCTTATGATACTGGTATAAGTCCTTTTCAGTCACTTCACCATCACCGTTACGGTCAACATAGACTCCTTCCATCGGGTTACCATTCTTGTCATATACTTGTTCAAATACATAATAAGTTCCGGGAGCATAGCCTACGCTGTGTATTTTAATGGTCTTGCCACCATCACCTCCGGTCGATTCAAAGCGTTTGCCCGGTGAGTCGCTGTTGTCATTGTAGTCCAGTTTGGTAATTTCAGTTTTGTTCCAAGCGACATTGAAGCCTAAATCCCAGTTCCATGTAGAACTAACGATGGGTTTTGCATTGATGGCAAATTCAAAACCGGTATTTTTCAATGAACCGATATTGGCCACCACATATTCGGCAAAGTCGGTACCTGCAGGAACATTCACTTCGGCATTGATCAGGTCTTTTGTATCGCGGATGTAAAAATCGGCCGAACCGTTGATACGGTTGTTAAAGAACCCATAGTCTATACCTACATTATAAGTAGTGGTCTGCTCCCATTTCAAATCGGGGCTGGAAGCTGAAGGTGATACTACATTCACCCATTTTACATTTCCTGACTCATCATAGATGGGATACATGGCACCACCTTGACCGTATCTCCAGAAAGACATATAAGGATAATCACCTTGCTGGATATCTTGCTGGCCGGTGATACCCCATCCCAAAACGAAGTTTCAATTCACTTAAATCCTTGAACTTTTTCAAGAAAGCTTCTTCGTTCATTTTCCATCCTAGGGCTACGGAAGGGAATAATCCCCAACGGTTGTTCTTGGCAAAACGTGAAGAGGCGTCATCGCGTAAAGTGAAAGTCAACAGGTACTTGTCCCATGCCGTATAGTTCAAACGTCCGTAAAATGATAATAGGACATATTGGGATTCAGCCGGTTGCTGGTCTCCGTTCATGCTTGTTTTTTCACCGAAGTTCTCTTCGTTTCTTGAAAGATACCATGTCTCTTTGTTGCTTTCATAATGATATTTCTGATAGGAATAACCTGCCATGACATCAAAGTGCTGCTTGGCGAAATCCTTGCTGTATTGTGCATAGAAATCAAGTAAGGTATTTCTTCTTTCGTAAAAGTAAAGGTAGTTGCTGCCCGATTTCAGAGGGTCTTCACCATACGAACCGGGGGCGCTGGGATCAACATATTTGTCACCGTCACTCTTGGTATAGTCCATGCCCACATTCAGGTTCAGACGCAGGTCGGGCAGAAAATGGACTTTATAGTCAAATTGGGCATTCCCGATGAAGGATTTGACTTTTGACTGGTCGTCTGTCATCTCAAGTAGGGATACAGGGTTGACACCGGCAGAGGATGCCTTTGTACCGTTGGGGTCATTATCCGTAGTCCAGGTGAAGTATCCGCCGAATTTATTGTTGTCATTCTTAACGGGCTTGGTGGGGTCGAAAGACACTGCACCCACAACGGCACCGGTGTCAGCGAACTGATTTTTGATGTAAATGCCTTTGGCGTTCAGGTTCATGTTCAAATGATCGTCAAAGAATTTGGGAGTCAAAGAAACGCTTCCGGTGTAACGTTCAAAGTTCGAGGTCTTCAGGATACCGTTTTGATTGGTATAACCAAAAGAAACACGGTAGGGAAGATAGTCTTTGACAGAACCGTAGGCACTGATATTGTGTTCTGTGGAAACAGCGGTTCTCATCACTTCGTCCTGCCAGTCGGTGTTTACTCCCGGATAAAGGTTGACGGCTGTAATCATGGCTTCCGTTGCGTTGGGGTTGTTGATGATGAAATCGCGGTATTCGTCTCCTGTCATGACATCTATTTTATTTTTCCGGGTGCTGACAGAGACATTGCCCGAATAGTTTATCTTCACAGAACCTGTCTTGCCTTTCTTGGTAGTAATGATGATTACACCATTAGAGGCACGGGAACCGTAGATGGCGGTTGCCGACGCATCTTTTAATACCGTGAAACTTTCTATGTCGGTGGGGTTGACCGAACTCAGGGGATTCGAGAGGCCTTCTACGGAACCTGAACTCATGACTACTCCGTCAATTACAATTAACGGATCGTTGCTGGCGGTCAGAGAGGAACCTCCACGGATGCGGATGGCTGAACCTCCACCCGGCTGTCCTGTCGATGTGGCTACATTGACACCTGCCACTTTACCGGCAATCATGTCTTGAGGGCTGACTGTAAGACCTTTGTTCTTTTCTTCCGCTTTGATGGCAGTCACTGATCCGGTGGCATCGTTCTTTTTTTTACCGTACCATAACCGATAACCACAACGTCTTGCAACATTTTGCGAATCATCTTTCAAAAGAATGTTTAGAGATGGGGCGGCGGGGACCTCCTGTGACTGATATCCGATAAATGAAATAACGATTATATCACCTTTATTGGCATTTAACTGGAAGTTGCCGTCAAAATCTGTGATAGTACCATTGGTTGTTCCTTTCACCACAACATTGGCTCCAATAATTGGTTCGCCTGTTGTGTCCTTTACAAGTCCTTTTAACAGTCATTTGCTGGGCAAAATGCGTCTATGGACAAAGAAAGCATCCTACCATTTAAACATTAGTAGGACCTTTGAACATCAAGTTTTTCTTTTTCATGTCTTTAAATTTTAAAAGTTTAAAATAATTATTTCAAAGTTTTATATTCTCAGTTTAAAAAAATACCCTA
>ENA-OQAR01000012-OQAR01000012.1-human-gut-metagenome-genome-assembly--contig:-NODE-12-length-35987-cov-2.651199_pt1 | contig 35987 bp, 37 predicted proteins | sample MGYA00242738_ERZ504533 | MGnify/ENA primary metagenome ERZ504533 (study PRJEB26092, sample SAMD00036276) | human gut metagenome | host: Homo sapiens | study: EMG produced TPA metagenomics assembly of... | reverse complement strand
CCTTTAGCAATGCTTTGCTGAACAAGACCCGATTGTTCATGTGTTTTCATCATACAGTTTTTATTTAAAAGGTTTATATGTTCATTCAGTTCACTTTCCATTCAATCACCCCTCCCGAAGCTCCTTTCTGCAATTGTGCTGCAATTTTAAGCCCCTTTGTTTTGACAGGAAGAAGAAGAAAATAATTATACACATATATTACTGCATATTTTTATTTTTAAGCTTGGCATGTGAAGATGTTAATATGAGTCACCCGGTATTGTTTTTATCGTAAACGGATAAAAACTACCATGGACAACACCCCACTCCCGAACGCAATTCTTATCTTATTATCTATCCATGGACGACCTGACCAGCGGATTCAACATCGGCACCAATTACACGCTGAATCCACAATTCAATGAAATGACAGGATTCACAGAAAAAGATGTACGGGATATGCTGGAGTATTACTCCACAACATGCCCATTCAATCATTCGGTAGACGAGTTGATAGAACTGATTGCTTTTCTACTTCGGAATGCTGACCATCAGCGGAATGCATAAAGGAGAAACCAAACTCACCATCCCTAACCAGGTGGTACGTGAACAACTCTTTGCCTACATTCTGGATACTTATCATGAAAACGACTTGACTTTCGACAGTTATGAAAAGAGGAAGCTTGTCTCAGGGCTGGCTTATGATGGCAAATGGAAACCTTACTTTGAATACATTGCCGGATGCCTGCACCGTTATGCCTCGCAGCAGGACAAGCAGAAAGGTGAATATTTTGTTCATGGTTTTACTCTTGCCATAACCGCACAAAATCCTTTCTATCGTCCTGTGTCCGAGAAAGACAGTCAGGAAGGATACGTCAACCTGTTCTTGCATCCGTTATTGGATATTTACAAAGACATGAGCCACTCCTACATCATCGAACTGAAATATGCCAAAGGAAAAGACAGTAGCGAACGGATAGAACAATTAAGGCGACAAGCCATTGAACAAGCTGAACGCTACGCTTCGAGCGAGTCTGTGCAGAAAGCGATAAGTCCTACCATGCTACATAAAATCATTGTTGTATACCGAGGCATGGAAATGGTTGTTTGCGAAGAATTGTAATCGATAAGAGGCAGTGTCTGCCCTTACAATGGAAGCATTCATTCGTCCGTTCTATCCACGTTTTCATCGAAAGTACAAAATTGTTCATTTGTAATTACAAAGATAAGATGCCATTTTTTCGATGATTTTTCGTATCAGTTTCTTCTGCATCAGCACATTACCATTCCAAATCATACACAGTATATTACTGTAAATCAACGACATACTGTGTAAATAGATTCTAAGTCCCCTTGAAACGGTTTGCCATTCTCCGCTGTCAAATTCGGCTTGACGTATACAGGTTGTTTTAATTCCTTGTGCCATAGCTGTGGTCGCTTCCTTGCAAGAGAGCATAGCTGTGGCATATTTTGTCTGGCTGCGTTCGTTGCTTCGCCTAGGTGAAGAGGCGATTTCACTTTAGTGAACAGCCATTTTCACTAGGGTGGAATAGTTGCTTCACTTAGGTGGAATATCAAACGGAACGGAGTGAAGATACGATAGAAACAGGTTCTTATTACATACGCAACAAGGTTCAATAGCCGAAACAAACAGTATCCTGTCAGATATGAACTATGATGCCCACGAGTAGCCGGGAGGCAGTGAGGGGCTGACTCTACATCTTGTCCGCTGGTATTCCCGAATGCGAGCATTCCCAAAAACGGATTTGTTTCCCCACCGACATACCAATTGAAGGGGATTTGAGAGACTTTTACACCGGAAGTGATTAGTAATGTGCATTTTACTGTGACAGAGCGTTTTTGTGCTTTATGTATATCCTTATGCTAAAACCGAAATTTAAGTAAGAATAATCTATCAGAGGCTTTGTTTCTTCTTATTACGAATAACAGACATATCACTTTTATCAGTTCGAAGGAATCCCTGTCCTGTTTCTGTTAAGGAAAGCTGCCAATGTATTCCTGCTCACTTTCAATTTCCTCGCCATCTCCGCCTTACTGGTTCCCGCCTCCAGCATAGCCTTAATTTTTTCTTCTTTTCCCGTAAGTTTATATTTCGAGTTATGTCCTCCCATGGGACGTCCCAACTTTTGTCCGGAGGCGATTCTGCGTGCAAGTCCCTCACGGGTACGTTGGGAAATCAAGTCGCGTTCTATTTGTGCGGAAAGGGAAAAAGCGAATGCCAATATTTGAGATTGTATATTATTTCCCAGCTCATATTTCTCTTTCACCGTGAGCAGGATGACATTTTTCAACATACATGCATTCAGTATACTCATTACTTCCATCAATCTTCTTCCCAAACGAGAGATCTCCGACACAATCAATGTATCCCCTTTCTTTATTCTTTTCAATAGTACGCCAAGCTTTCTGTCTTTGGCTGACCGTGTTCCTGAAACCGTTTCTTCCACCCACACATCAATTTGGAAATCCCTTTGTTTGGCAAAACGATTTATCTCGAACCGCTGGTTCTCTACAGTCTGTTTATCAGTTGAAACCCGAATATACGCATATATCATAGCTGCATCATTAAGTTTTTTTATTGAATAAGGAACGCCAATCTAACTTATATTATCAGAGAAGGAAAGTTTCACCGGATCTTATTGAGGTTTTCTAAGAAGAATTAAGTATCTCCAACTATTCAAGCTCAAAAAACAGACAAATCTGCTTAATCCTTGTCTTTACAAGATAAAACGATTGTCCAATAGAATGAAAAAAATTGTCTATAACAATAGTATAAAATACTGATAATCAATATTATTATGTTGAAAATGGATTGATCATCTTTAAGACGATTTTCGCAGTATAATAGATTTTTCTTTTATCTACTTAATGGTTTGTTCACTTACTTTGCATCTGTTGACATAGTTGATACTGAAATAAAAAACACAGATATAGTATGAAAAACAAATTGCAAATAGTATGGAGCAGCATTGCTATAATAAGTGTATGCGCATGTAGCACACCTTATACACAACCTGATGCTCCTATCAAAGAAGTTCCTTTCACCCAAGTTCATTTAGATGATAATTTCTGGTCACCGCGGATTGAAACCAACCGCACCGTTTCCATCCCATCCGCTTTCAAAGAATGTGAAAAGAACGGCCGATTCGATAACTTTGCCATTGCGGGTGGTCTGATGAAAGGCGAGCATCGCGGTGACTTTTCTTTCGACGATACCGATCCCTATAAAATTATAGAAGGAGCTTCCTACTCGCTGGCCGTAAAATATGACGGGAAACTGGATCATTATCTGGACAGTGTAATCCATATCATAGCTACCGCACAGGAACCGGATGGTTATCTTACTACTTGTGTAACCAATCAATGTACCCGTTTATCCGGTTGGTGGGGCACGCACCGTTGGGAAAAAATCAACAGCCACGAACTTTATAACAGCGGTCATTTGTACGAAGCCGCCGTTGCTCATTATCGCGCCACCGGAAAACGTACATTATTGGATGTGGCTATCAAAAATGCCGATCTGGTATGTCAGGTCTTCGGACCCGGCGAAGGGCAGATCCATCGTCCCAGCGGTCATCCTATCGCCGAGATGGCTCTTGTCAAACTATATAAGGTGACAGGTGATGAGAAATATTTGCAGACGGCTAAGTATTTTGTAGAAGAAACCGGCAGAGGAACAGACGGACATAAACTGAGCGAATATAGTCAGGATCACAAGCCCATCCTGCAACAAGACGAGATAGTAGGTCATGCCGTCCGTGCCGGATATCTCTACTCCGGAGTGGCAGATGTAGCCGCTTTGACTCATGATACCGCCTATTTCAATGCCTTAACCCGTATTTGGGAAAATATGGCCGGCAAAAAACTCTTTATCACAGGCGGAATCGGTTCCCGCCCACAAGGTGAAGGATTCGGTCCGAACTATGAACTGAATAATCACACAGCCTATTGCGAAACCTGCGCCTCTATAGCCAATGTGTATTGGAATCATCGTATGTTTCTCGCTACGGGAGATGCCAAATATGCGGATGTGCTGGAACGCGCGTTGTATAACGGGGTCATTTCGGGCGTATCACTCAGCGGTGACAAGTTCTTCTATGACAATCCGTTGGAATCCATGGGGCAGCATGAGCGCCAACACTGGTTCGGATGTGCCTGCTGTCCGGGCAACATAACCCGTTTCATGGCTTCAGTACCTTATTATATGTATGCCACTCAAGGCAATGATGTGTATGTCAATCTCTTTATCCAAAGCAAGGCGGATATTGAAACGGAAAGTAATAAAATAAATGTGGAACAAACTACAGGCTATCCGTGGGACGGAAAGATAAGTATTGCCGTCACTCCCGAAAAAGAACAGGAGTTTGCTTTGCGTGTGCGTATCCCCGGATGGGCGGCAAGACGCTCCCGTACCTACAGATCTCTACTCATTACAGACAAGGCTCAGGCTTATAGCATTTCTGTAAACGGCTCCAAAGTCAATGACGAGACAATATGATGGTTATGCCACCCTTGTACGCAACTGGAAAGCGGGTGATGTGGTTGAAATCAATCTTCCTATGGAGGTACGTCGTGTGAAAGCAAATGACCAAGTAGAGGATGACCGTGGCAAACTGGCTATAGAACGGGGTCCTATTATGTTCTGTCTGGAAGGACAAGACCAGGCCGACAGTACTGTATTCAACAAATTCATCCCCGACGGTACTCCGATGGAGGCTTCTTACGATGCCGGTTTGTTGAATGGCGTAATGGTGCTGAGCGGTACAGCTAAAGAAATTGACAGGAATGGTAAGGTAAAAGATGTTCCCTTCAAAGCAATTCCTTATTCTACATGGAACAACCGCGGTGCCGACCAGATGGCTGTATGGATTCCCGAAGCGGCCGAGTATGCCCGCCCCACTCCGGAAGCTACTATTGCCAGCAAAGCACGTACTCTGATGATACAGGCTCCTATACAGAAAGATGCTCCCGAATCGGCTTCGGTGGAAACATGGGCATGGGGGGTAAATGACCAATGGGAACCTAAACGCTCATCGGATATCTCGAAACCTTACCACTATTGGTGGCTGAAGAACGGTACTGTCGAAACACTGGCTTATGAATTCGACCAGCCTTATACCGTATCGAACGTACAAGTGTATTGGTTGGATTTTGACCATTATGACGGGGATTTCCGTGTGCCGGAAAGCTGGAAACTATATTATAAAGAAGGCGAAAGTTGGAAAGAGGTAGAGGCGTTAACTGAATATACTGTAAAAAAAGATTGCTATAATAGTTTGGATTTCAAACCTGTCAAAACAAAGGGGCTTAAAATTGCAGCACAATTGCAGAAAGGAGCTTCGGGAGGGGTGATTGAATGGAAAGTGAACTGAATGAACATATAAACCTTTTAAATAAAACTGTATGATGAAAACACATGAGAACCGGGCCTTGTTCAGCAGGGCTTTGCTGAAGGCTACCACCTGTCTTTTCCTTACTGCGGGTGCAGGAGTCAGTAGTGTATGGGCAACACCGGAAACAACAGAATCTATGAGAACCGAAATGGTACAACAGCAAACTGTAACCGTAAGCGGTGTGGTGAAAGACAGGAAAGGGGAGCCTATCATTGGTGCCAATATCATGGAAAAAGGAAACGACCAACGGTACCATTACCGATTTTGACGGTAAATATACGCTGAAGGTAAAAAAATGCCAAATCCATATTGGTTGTTTCTTATATCGGTTATCAGACTCAGGAAATTCCAGTCGGAAATGGTGGTAAGAAAGATATTACCATGCAAGACGATTCCGAACTGATGGATGAAGTGGTTGTGATCGGTTATGGTACGCAGCGAAAGGGTGATGTGACCAGTGCTATTTCAAGTGTAAAATCAGAAAGTTTTGTGAAGGGGGCGGTAACCGATGCAGGCCAGCTGATACAAGGTAAGGTAGCAGGGCTGAATATTTCTTTACCTTCAGGAGATCCTACCGGCAACACACAAATTATGCTACGTGGTATTTCATCTTTAAAAGGTGGAACTTCACCATTAGTATTAGTTGACGGAGTGCCAGGAAGTCTGAATACAGTAGCCCCTGAAGATGTTGAGTCCATCGATGTATTAAAAGACGGTTCGGCTACTGCCATTTATGGTACACGTGTACAAATGGCGTAATTATTATTACAACCAAACAAAGTCGTAAAGAAATGGCTCCCACCATTGATTATAATGGATATGTTTCTGTATCAAACATTTTAAACAGACCTGATTTCATGGATGCTGATGACCTTCGTCAGAAATGGAATGAAGGATATACTTTCAACGGAGCTAACTTGAAAGATTTCGGAGCCAATACCGATTGGCTGGGTGAACTGACCCGCACAGCTGTTTCTCATTCACACAACTTATCCTTAAGAGGTGGTAGTAAAAATACCAATTATACAGCCTCCATCAACTATACCAACCGCAAGGTACTTTTATAAAGACTGACTTTGAAGCTATAAACGGTCGTATGGACATCACTCACTCTATGTATGACAATAAATTGACAGCCAATGTCAGTACATTCGTCAGCCAACATACCATGCCTCGCAGTTGGAATACATACGCTTATCGACAGGCTTTGATTCACAATCCTACAGAACCTGTAAAAGATGAGAACGGTGACTGGTTTGAGCGCGACTTGTATTTTTATGATAATCCTGTAAGTTATATCCGCGAAACAATTGGTGAAATGAAACGTAAAAACATCCGTTTCAATGGTAGCCTGACTTTCCGCCCTATTGAATCTTTGACCTTGAAAGCCATGTATGCCCGCCGGAGTACGACTTCTACCGATGGATATTACCAAACCAAGAAACATGTATCTACAACCAAGAGTGGCCGTAACGGCTATGCATATCGTTATGATTCTGATTTTGATAATAATCTGATAGAATTGACGGCCAACTTTCAGAAAGCATTCGGCAAGCACAATGTCAGTGTATTGATAGGTTATAACTATGAAGACAACACCAACTCTAACCTGTCCATGTCCAACTACGATTTTCCTACCGATGCTTATTCTTACAACAAAATGGAAGCAGGTATGGCCTTGAAACGTGGTGAAGCTTCCATGACCAGTTATAAAAATTCTGATAAATTAATCGGATTATTCACCCGTGTCAGTTACAATTTCAATGACCGCTACTTATTGATGGCTTCTTTGCGTCATGAAGGCTCTTCCAAGTTCGGTAAAGATCATAAGTGGGGTAATTTCCCCGGCATCTCTTTAGGATGGAGAATTAACAGAGAGAATTTTATGAAAAATGTGAATTGGATGGATAACCTGAAACTTCGCGTGGGATACGGTGTGACCGGAATCAATGTAGCCGACCCGTACACATCACTCTCAAGTTTGAATTATAATGGCGCTTTCCTGTACAATGGAACATGGGTCAAAGCATTGGAAACAATCCGTAACAACAACGCTGACCTGCGTTGGGAAAAGAAACACGAATTCAATGTAGGTCTGGATTGGGATGTCCTAGGAGGACGATTGGGTGGAACCGTTGACTACTATATACGTAGAACAAAAGATGCTCTTTGGGACTACGAGGTTCCTGTTCCGCCTTATATGTATCCAACCATGCTAGCCAATGCATCGGAAATGGAAAATAAAGGACTTGAAATTCTAATTCGTGCTACGCCTATCCAGACAGAAAAATTCACTTGGAATACCAATGTGTCCTATTCTACTAATTCAAACAAGGTCGTTGCACTATCCAGCGAGAAATTCTCGATGGACCAAGATTATTTCTATACAGGGTATACCGGAGAACCCATTCAAACCACTACCCATATCGTCCAAGTAGGCAAGCCTATAGGTACTTTCTATGGTTTGAAATCGGTTGATATTACAGATGACGGACTATGGTTGGTAGAAAACAAAAAAGGTGAACATGTTTTAGCCGAGGAAACCGATGCCACTGACTGGCAAGTATTAGGTAATGGTATTCCTAAACATTATCTGAACTGGAACAATACCTTCAATTTCTTTAATTTCGATTTAAGTATAAATATGCGTGGTGCTTTCGGCTTCCAGATTTTGAATTACCAACGTATGTATTATGAAAATGCAAAACCTGAAATCCAGTACAACCGCCTGAATTCTGCTTTTGACAAAGTATATGGCAAAACCCAATTGAAAGATGACCAACGCTATGTCAGCTATTACGTAGAGGACGGTGATTACTGGAAAATTGACAATGTGACTTTGGGGTATACCTTCAAACTATCCAAACAGCATATCATCAAAAACCTACGTATCTATGCTTCAGTATTGAATCTAGCTACCATTACCGGTTACAAGGGTATGGATCCGGAAGTACCATTGAGCAGCAACACCTATGGATTATTGGATGCCGGTACTGACAATCGCGACAAGTATCCTACCAATCGCACTTATACTTTTGGAGTTAATCTTACATTCTAAATCTAATTAAACAAAAAAGAACAGTTATGAAACTATTTAAATATGGTGTTTATGCACTCTGTGCATCTGCCATGCTCAGTATAAGCAGTTGCTTTAATTTGGATGAGGAGCCTTATTCTGAAATCATTGAAGAAGACTATGTACCAACCGAAGCCGATGAGATAGCCTTGTTGGCTACCACCTATTCACAATTACGCTTTGTGATGGACTGGTATGGCTTGTTTGACCTACAGGAAGAGTCGGGCGATGTAATTGTCACACCTACCCGCCCTAACGGCTGGGATGACGGAGGTACTTACAAGCAAATGCACAAACACACTTGGGACAACCAGCAAGGACAGCCTCAAAGTATTTGGGACTATTGCTATAAAGGCATAGCCAATGCCAATAAAATATTAAAAACGTGCCGATGAAGGTTTTTCACAGAAAAAAGTAAACCTAAAGTCGTAGCTGAGGTAAAAGGAGTACGTGCGCTTTGGTACTCCATTCTTTGCGATACACATGGAAATATTCCTATACAAACCAGTTTCAGCGAAGAGATTCCGGTTCAATCTACTCGTAAACAAGTTTTTGACTTCATTATCAATGAACTGAAAGAAGTAATGCCCAATTTGCCTACTGAAGTCAATAAATCCACTTATGGCAGACTCACTCAATGGGGAGCCAAATGCTTGATGGCACGTATGTATCTGAATGCTGGGGTCTATACAGGAACTCCAATGTGGAACGAATGTCTGGAACAATGTAACGATATCATTAACAGCGGTTTATTTAGTTTGGAAACAAACTACACAGATATCTTCAAAACAGAAAACTCCGGATGTGTGGAAACGATCTTTGCCATTCCTTATGATGAAGTTTATAATGAAGGTGACAACAATGGTCCTGTTTTTGGAGCCCACATGAAATTTCTGTCTTCAAACAGTCGTAAGGTCTTCAATATGCAAACCACCCCATGGGGAGGTTCAGCAGCAAACCCTCAGTTCATTAACAGCTATGATCCTGATGATATGCGGTTAAAATATACATGGCTGCAAGGTGAACAGTACAGCCCGGACGGAGTACTGATCACCACTTTCCCCAATAAGTTACCCAGCATTTACAAAACAGACACAGATGACGGTTATCGGGTAGGAAAATACGAAATTAAGGTAGGAGCTAAAAAGCCTTCTAAGCAATGACTTCCCTTATTTCCGTTATACCGAAGTATTGCTGATGAAAGCAGAATGTCTGCTCCGCTTAGGACAAAAACGAAAATCGAAGCAGCCCATCTCGTGTCACAGATCCGTGAGCGTGCATTCCGTGAATCGGCTCATCCGGAAAAAGCAACGGTTGATGCAGCTTGGTTGAAAGGCGACACACACATTAACTATGGTACGCTTGACGAAAAAAGGTCAAATTGATGATGCGGGTAATACAGAAGTCGTAGAATTAGGCGGACTTTATGATGAATGGGGATGGGAATTTGCAGCCGAGGCCCGTCGACGTACGGATATGATTCGCTTTGGAACCTATCAGAAGAAAAGTTGGTTTAATCATACTCCGACTGCCAATGACTTGAATGGCAACTCTATCCTGTTCCCGATTCATTTAGATCATCTTAATACAAACCCTAATTTACAGCAAAATCCAGGTTATGCCGGTAAATAAGAAATAATGTGATAGAAAGCAACCTTCTTTCTTCTCAATAGTTGCTAATTATTTAAACAAATATTTATTTTCCAGCCCGGTTTAAGTTATTAGAACCGGGCTTTATATTCCCATCTCTTATAAAATCATTACTTAAAATATGCTCATGGAAATGAACAGATATTTATCTTTTACTCTCTTTACAGGATTATCCCTATTGACAACAATACCCATTGAGGCGTATACACTAAATCCTAATAAAACAGCAACATTCACCTTGCAGACAAATGTTATCGAAGTACGAAGCATAACTTCTGTACAACCCATCGTGGTCTATTGTCCTGTGGGAACTGTTCCCCAATTACCTTATCAAGTATGGGTGACTTATTCAGACGGACAAGGTGAATACCGTCAAACTAAATGGTCCAATTCCGCTTTATCCACAGAACAATCGGAGGCTGACGATAAAGTTTATCCCATTGGAAGCCAATACACAATAAACGGATTCATTATAGGAGACGATACTACAGAAAACGGATATCCTATCACTGCTAAAATAGAGGTGGTAGACACTAAAAATACAATTTTCCCCAAGCTAATAGCCCATACTATCCCCTTAAACAATGTAAAGATTAACGGCAACAATCGCCTGACCTCCAATCGTGATCTTGCCATTAAAGAGATTATCAGTTGGGATGTAAGCCAACAGCTATATAATTATCGCGACACTTATGGCCTGAGTACCGAAGGATATACCCGGTCTGACGGATGGGACTCACCTGAAACTAAATTAAAAGGACATGGTTCCGGACACTATATGTCCGCACTGGCCCTTGCCTATGCCGCTGCAACAAATCCTTCGCATAAAGAAATTTTACGCCGTAACATCACCCGAATGGTGAATGAACTGCGCGAATGTCAGGAGCGTACATTCGTATGGAGCGAAGAATTAGGAAGGTATCTCGAAGCCCGTGATTTTGCCCCTGAAGAAGAATTGAAAAAGATGAAAGGTACATGGGAAGCTTTTGATGAACATAAAACAAAATGGGCTACTTATGGCTATGGTTATCTAAATGCGATCCCCCCACACCATCCCGCACTGATAGAGATGTATTGTGCATATAACAATTCGGACTGGGTATGGGCTCCCTATTACTCCATTCACAAACAGTTAGCGGGTCTGATAGATATTGCAACTTATATGGATGATAAAAGCATTGCCGACAAAGCATTGCTCATAGCCAAAGATATGGGTCTGTGGGTATGGAATAGAATGCACTACCGCACTTATGTAAAAAAAGACGGAACACAAGAAGAACGCAGGACACATCCCGGCAATCGTTATGAAATGTGGAACATGTACATTGCAGGTGAAGTGGGAGGTATGGGAGAATCTTTAGCACGTCTTTCAGAAATGGTCAGCGCCCCTGAAGAGAAGGCGCGTCTGATAGAAGCATCCAATTGTTTTGATAGTCCGGCCTTTTACGAACCGCTTTCAAAGAATATTGATGATATACGTAACAGACACGCCAATCAGCATATCCCTATGATCATCGGTGCACTGAGAAGTTATTTAAGTAACAATGATACATTTTATTATCATGTATCCCATAATTTCTGGAATTTAATACAAGGACGTTATCGTTATTCTACCGGCGGTGTGGGTAATGGCGAAATGTTCAGACAGCCCTATACCCAAATAGTAAGTATGGTCATGAATGGCGTATCTGAAGGAGAGAGTCACTCAAATCCACATATCAATGAAACTTGTTGTGCATATAACTTGCTAAAATTAACAAAAGACCTCAACTGTTTTAATCCGGACGATGCCCGTTACATGGATTATTACGAACGGACACTTTACAACCAAATAATCGGCTCATTACACCCTGAACACTATCAGACTACTTATCAATATGCCGTAGGACTAAATGCATCGAAACCATGGGGCAACGAAACTCCACAATCTACCTGCTGCGGAGGTACGGGATCTGAAAATCATGTAAAATATCAGGAAGCAACCTACTTTGTTTCAGACAATACATTGTGGGTAGCCCTTTATATGCCTACCACACTCCATTGGGAAGAGAAAAATATCACTTTACAACAGGAATGTTTGTGGCCAGCAAAAAGCTCCACAATTAAAGTTACTGCCGGAGAAGCCCGATTTGCCATGAAACTGCGAGTACCTTATTGGGCCACCGACGGCTTTGATGTAAAACTAAATGGAATCTCTATTGCTACTCATTATCAGCCTTGTTCATACGCGGTAATACCTACCCGGCAATGGAAAGAAAATGATATAGTAGAAATTACAATGCCATTCACCAAACATATAGACTATGGTCCCGACAAGCTACCAACCGAAATAGCAAGTAAAGACGGACACCAACTTGAAACAGCCTGGGTAGGTACATTAATGTATGGACCGTTTGCCATGACAGCTACCGATATCACTAATTGGACGGAAGCAACACTCAATATAGACTCACGTCTTGCCAGTATTACCGTTGTTGAACCTAACGGTCTGCAAAACCGGTACTACAGGAAATTTATATACACTAATGCAAGGTGGACGAACTTTCCAACCAGATTATTATCGCCATGACCATACAACTCATTACTTCCGCATCAATCATATTAAAGATCCTACTGTAGAACTGAAAATGGCTCTGTCGGCAAAATTACGAGAAACTACGGCATTTAGTAAAAGCCATTACACAAAAGCAAGTTTCGCCAAACTAACAACCGCTATACAAGAGGGAGAGAAACTAATGAAAATATCTCCTCTGACAGAAACTACCATTTCTACTTGTGTAGACAATATTGACAAGGCCATAGAATCATTAGTCGCCTCCCGATTAGATAAGAGCAATCTTGAAGCCAGTATCCATATAGCTAAAAAAATGTAATCCGGACCTTTATACTACTGATAGTTTTAAAACATTGCAAGCTACTCTTGAAAGCGCCCATGAAGTAATGGATAACATTGATTTACAAATCGTTATTGATAAACAAACTTTATCACTACAAGATGCCACCGCTTCTTTGGTACTGGCAAATAATGTAGATAAAACAGAATTAAAGGAGTTACTTAATATAGCTATGGAACGCCAAACAAACCAAGAAAAATGGAATGCTCTCGCAGTCAAGGTTCCTGAATTTGCTCCTTGGGCTCATTTCGGGTTTACCCGTTTGAAACGTACATTGGAACATGCCCAAAATGTATATTTTAATAAGGATAAAAACTACTCCCAAGGAGAAGTCAATGCCATAGTAGCTAGTTTGAATACCGTCATCAATACAATGAGACCGGGTAACTTACCCGAAATGGAAGATTTAAGACCTTTATCTGCTCTATTAAGGCGCGTAGGCACCATAGACGATTCTACAGATCCGACATTAAAAGACGCTGTTGCATTCACTGAAATGGTCATAAAATACGTAGCAGACGGCAGTGGCACACATGATATGATAGAAACAGCTATCAGCCGCTTAAAATCTGCAGCAGGATTATGATAAGCTAGCTTTTAGAGAATGTCTGAAAAGGTCTATTGAAAGATTCATCTGGAATCCTCACTTTTTCTTCGAATTTTCTCTTTTCTTTCTCAGAAAAATAGTAATCTTGCATAAGATTTAGAAAATAAGAAGAAAATACTATGAAAAGACTAGTCCTATTGCTATTGAACTTACTGATGCCGATGATTCTGTTTGCAGCGTCCAATGACCTCTGTTTCCGTCATTTTTCTGTAGAAGACGGACTATCATCCAATTCGGTACGTGCTTTAATGCAAGATAAATACGGTTTTCTATGGATAGGAACGGATGAAGGACTGAACCGCTATGACGGTACTACTGTAAAACTCTATAGACTGAAAGATAGGGGAGCTAATGAAGCTATTTCATCTTTATACAGCACCCTCAACAAGATATGGATAGGTACAGACGAAGGCATATATATCTATGATTACGAAACAGAAGATATAATGCCTTTTGTACTGGCCACCTCCAAAAATATCCATATTGAAACAAATACGAACCATATTGTCGAAGATAAAGACAAAAACCTATGGTTCACTACGGTAGGACAAGGAATATTCAAATACAACACTATCACCAACCACTTGGAGCAATACGAATTTAAAAACGCAAATGGTTTAATGGCAAGTGTACTGGTGGATAGTGAAAACCAAATATGGGCCATTACCAATTGGGGAAACTCAGGTCTTTTCAAACTGAATAAAGCAGAAAATAAATTCGAGACTTTTCCGCTCTCCTATGAAAGCGGAAAGCATGACTCAAACGCATTGGTCATGTTGGAAGACTCGGAACATACACTGTGGTTAGGAACCTGGGAGTGTGGTTTGCAAAAAATCGATAAATACAGCGGAAAGGCCACTACTTATCTGCATCCCACAGACGGAAAAGGTGCCACCCATATTCATTCTATCATGGAATATGCCCCTCACCAGCTACTCATAGGCTCGGATGACGGGCTTCTGTTATTCAATACCATTACAGAGGAATATCAATTGTTTACAGAAGATGAAACAAACCCACATTCATTATCCAACCGTTTTGTTTATCCTATTATAAAAGATCATGAAGGTGGAATATGGATCGGAACTTACTATGGAGGAGTAAATTATATTTCACCCAATACTGGACAATTCGAAAGTTTTGTCCACTCACGTTTCTCCAATTCTGTTAACGGAACAGTCATCGGACGGTTCTGCGAAGACTCTAACGGAGATGTGTGGATCGCTTCGGATGACGGAGGGTTAAACCGCTTTTCTCCCAAAAATAGAAAATTTTCCCATTATTTGCCCTTAGAGGGAAAAAACAGTCTGTCCTATCACAATGTACATGCACTTTGTATGGACGATGATAATTTATGGATCGGTACTTATACTGGAGGGGTAAACGTATTAAATCTGCAAACGGGAACTTTTAAAACATATTCTGCCTATCAGGATAATCCCGCCTCACTGGACGGAACCAGTTCTTATGCCATATTCAAAGACAGAAAAGAGAGAATATGGGTCACCTCCATGTCCGGAGTAAATCTATATAACCGGGAAAAAGATAATTTCACCCGAATTAAATACTTGGACGCACTGACCATTGACATTGACCAGGATACCAAAGGAAATCTCTGGTTCTCCACCCAAGGCAAGGGATTATTTAAATACCATCCAGAAAAACAGATATGGAAGAACTATATACATGACCATAAAAATCCGAACTCACTGGCAAACAACCAAGTGAACTGCGTACTGATTGACACAAACGGAGAGATGTGGGTGGGAACCATGAACGGGCTCTGCAAATACAATGCGGAAGAAGATGCATTCGAAACTTTACCTCTTGAAATTCCCAGTCACAATATATGCAGCATCATCGAAGACCAACGCACATTGTGGCTCACCACCACCAAAGGGCTAGTGCGCTACACCCCTGGAGAAGGTTGCCGAGTATTTACTAAAAGCGACGGACTGCAAAGTGAACAATTCCTACCTAATGCTGCCTTAAAAGCATCGGATGGAAAAATCTATATCGGCTCAGTAAACGGATTCAATGCTTTCTACCCTCATCAGATTAAGACAAATGTGATGCTTCCTCCAGTAATCATTACAGAACTGGAAATAGATAATAAGGAAATCCAAACTGGAAACAAACTGCTTCCAAAATCTCTCAACCAGTTGGAAGAACTGGAGCTATCCTATAAAGAAAATGCATTCAGCTTGCTTTATACCTCTTTAAGCTATTGCACCCCCAATAAAAAACAAATACGCCTATAAACTGGAAGGATTTGACAAAGACTGGAACTATGTAGCTCCCAAAATAAGGCCACTTACACCAATTTGCCCGCAGGAACCTATCTTTTCAAAGTAAAGGCGACCAATAATGACGGAATATGGAATGAAAAAGGAACCAGTCTGAAAATCACCATCCACCCTCCTTTCTATTGGTCCACCGCTTCCAAAACTGCTCTATTTTATATTGATTTGCATAGCTTTCGGATTCGTCATCCGCTTCATCATCAAACGGACAGAGAAGAAACATACGGCTGAAATAAACAAACTGAACGCCAACAAGGAAAAAGAAGTACACGAAGCCAAAATCAAGTTCTTCACCATGATAGCCCACGAAATACGCACACCGGTATCCCTTATCATAGGACCTTTGGAGAAAATAATGAAATCTCCCGTGTCCCTGCCGTCTACAGTACGCGACGATCTGAATATTATTGACCGTAACAGCCAGCGTCTGCTGTTCCTGGTAAACCAATTGCTGGATTTCCGGAAGGTGGAACAGGAAGGAATGAAAATGAAGTTTGCTTCCCAAAATATCCACCAACTGCTCAAAGCGGTTTGTGAACGTTTCGAACCTTTCATCGCCCAACATGGAGCACGGCTTACTGTAAAATATCCTGAAGCAGATTTCACGGCTATAGTAGACAGTGAGGCGGTAACCAAACTAGTCAGCAATCTATTGACCAATGCCAGTAAATACACAAAAGATGAAGTTACTCTTACCTGTATCGTACAGCCGGAACAACATACTTTTATAATCCGAGTGACAGATAACGGCATAGGGATCAGCAAAGAAGAACAAAAGAAGATATTCCATCCGTTCTATCAGGCTATGGATAACAAGCCGGGAACAGGTATCGGCCTCAGCATTGTCAAAAGTATCGTAGAATCACACAATGGCTGTATTGAAGTGGAATCCGAGGTTAACAAAGGATCATCTTTTATCGTAACGTTGCCTATAGAACAAGCACAAGTCCTGCCACAGGATACGGGCACATCACTATTGAACAACCCAGCCATTCCCGAAGGAATCTTGCAAGAGGACCTCTCCGGTTCTCCTATCAAACATAAACCAACCATGCTGATTGTGGATGATAATAAGGAAATGTTGAATTTCCTTTCGAGTAGTCTGGCTGATAAATACAGCATACTTACCGCAGAAGACGGTATAGAAGCACTGAATAAACTGAAAGAAAACGAAGTGACACTCATTGTAAGCGACTGGATGATGCCACGCATGGACGGAGTGGAATTCTGCAAAGCAATAAGGACTAACCAGGCTACCAGTCATATACCCTTCATCCTGCTAACGGCCAAGACAGATACCAACTCCAAGATAGAAGGTATGGATTGTGGTGCAGATGCCTACATAGAGAAACCTTTCTCCATGCAATACTTGGAAGCATGTATCAAGAATCTGGTAGACTTGCGTAATCTGCTGCGTCAGAAATTCTCGAAGATGCCGTTGGTTCCGCTGAACAGCATTGCCAATAATTCTATGGACGACAAGTTCCTTACCCGTATGAATGAAATCATAGAAGAGAATTTCTCCAATCCGGAATTATCCGTAGATTTCCTGACCGAAAAAATTGTGTATCAGCCGTTCGGGCCTGTTTGCCAAAATAAAGACATTGGCCAATATCACCCCTAATGAACTGATTCAAAGTGGTACGTTTGAAAAAAGCAGCGATCTTGCTGGCAGAAAACAAATATCGCATCAATGAAATCTGTTATATGGTAGGATTCAATAATCCGTCTTATTTCTCCAAAATGTTTCCAAAAACAGTTCGGCATGAAACCGGGGGAATTTGTAAACGGGAAAAGAGAAGAATAAAAACCAATCAAAAATCATTTCCTAAAAATAAAAAATCCGGTTTCCCCTTTTCAGAGAAACCGGATCCATGATGAACGAGTGGTTTTATTTCAATCAATAATTATTCTTCTTCACTTCGAAATAAGCTTGCGGATGCAGACATGCAGGACATACTTCAGGAGCTTCCGTACCTACATAAATGTAACCGCAGTTACGGCACTGCCATACAGTTTCTTCCGCTTTCTTGAATACTGTGCCTTCTTCCACATTCTTCAATAAAGCCAGATATCTTTCCTCATGCCCCTTTTCAGCTTCAGCGATTCTGCGATACATAGTGGCGATAGCAGGAAAACCTTCCTGATCGGCCACATCAGCAAAGTGAGGGTAATCAGTAGTCCATTCTTCATTTTCACCGGCAGCGGCAGCTTTCAAATTTTCCATAGTGGTACCAATGATACCTGCAGGATAGCTGGCAGTAATTTCTACCATACCGCCTTCCAACCATTTAAACATACGTTTTGCATGTTCTTTTTCCTGATCGGCTGTTTCTGTAAAAATAGCTGCTATTTTGTTCATAACCTTCCTTCTTTGCTGTACTTGCAAAGTAAGTATAACGCATTCTAGCCTGTGATTCACCTGCAAATGAAGTCAGCAAGTTTTTTTTTCTGTCTGTGTACCTTTTACGCTCTTAGCCATAATAATTAGTTTTATTAGTTAGTTATTATTCAATCATCTTTTGGTAATACAAAGATATATCTTTTATTCCAAAATTGTATTCATTACAATTATATTTTTATATTTAATTAAACGTTCACTTTATATAAAATAAACAAGAACACCTATATTTGTGTTCACAACAACATTAACATTTTTTCATTATGAAAAGCATCATCAAATTAATTCACTTTTCCCCTCCTTACTATAATAGGATTTAATTCGTGTGCGTCCATACCGTTAAAGGTCGGAGATCTGAAAACAACTCCAACTTACACTGTCAGCTATCTGTTTGAACATGACGGTTGCAAGGTATATCGTTTTTACGATAAAGGAAATTACGTTTACTTCACTACGAGAGGAGATGTAACCAGTATCACAAATGATTCTACCGCCCAACGCACCATTACCATCAACAAAACACCCTATGAATAACAAAAATACGAATTTAAATAGAATAATACCTTAATTTATACATTAATTTATCTACTTTTGCAACTCGTTTAAAATCATAGCATAAAGTAGTTGACAAATGAAAGCATTTGAATTCAAACCGAAGCTCTTCACTACCCTACAGAATTATTCAAAAGAGAGCTTCATGGCCGACCTCATGGCCGGAATTATCGTAGGTATTGTTGCACTTCCACTGGCTATCGCATTTGGTATCGCTTCGGGAGTTTCCCCAGAAAAAAGGCATCATCACTGCTATTGTAGCAGGATTTATCATCTCTTTTATTAGGAGGAAGCAAAGTACAGATAGGCGGACCTACCGGAGCATTTATCGTAATTATCTATGGAATCATCCAAGAATACGGCATCAGTGGATTAACAGTAGCAACTCTTATGGCAGGAGTACTCCTTATTTTATTAGGTGTATTCAAGCTGGGAGCTGTTATCAAATTCATTCCTTATCCCATTATTGTAGGATTTACCAGTGGTATTGCCGTTACCATCTTTACGACACAGATTGCCGATATCTTCGGACTGAACTTCGGAGGAGAAAAAGTACCGGGAGACTTCATAGGTAAATGGATGATGTATTTCCATCATTTTGATACTGTTAATTGGTGGAACGCCATTGTCAGCATAGTCAGCGTCCTGATTATCGCACTGACTCCCCGGTTCTCAAAAAAGATTCCAGGTTCACTGATTGCCATCATTGTAGTAACCATTGCCGTGTACCTGATGAAAACATATGGCGGAATCACTTGTATCGACACCATTGGCGACCGTTTTACCATTCAGTCACAGCTGCCGGATGCAGTAGTACCCGAATTAAATTGGGAAGCTATCAAGAATTTATTTCCGGTTGCCATCACCATTGCTGTACTGGGAGCCATAGAATCTCTGTTGTCTGCTGCCGTAGCCGATGGTGTCATTGGTGACCGCCACGATTCAAACACGGAACTGATAGCCCAGGGCGCAGCCAATATTATCGCTCCGCTGTTTGGCGGTATTCCTGCTACAGGAGCCATCGCACGTACCATGACCAATATCAACAACGGTGGAAAATCACCTGTTGCAGGTATCATTCATGCAGTCATTCTGTTGCTGATTCTCTTGTTCCTGATGCCTCTAGCACAATATATCCCGATGGCCTGTCTGGCAGGTGTATTGGTGATTGTTTCCTATAACATGAGCGGCTGGCGTACTTTCAAAGCGTTGCTGAAGAATCCGAAATCAGACGTCACCGTACTGTTGATCACTTTCTTCTTGACTGTTATCTTCGATTTGACCGTAGCTATTGAAGTAGGTTTGCTCATTGCCTGTGTATTGTTCATGAAACGTGTCATGGAAACAACAGAAATATCGGTTATCAAAAATGAAATCGACCCCAATAATGAATCCGATCTGGAAGTGCACGAAGAACATCTCATGGTTCCCAAAGGTGTGGAAGTATATGAAATCAACGGTCCCTACTTCTTTGGTATCGCTACCAAGTTTGAGGAAATCATGTCCGAACTGGGCGACCGTCCCAAAGTACGGATCGTACGTATGCGTAAAGTACCATTCATTGATTCTACCGGTATTCACAACCTGACTAATCTATGCGAAATGTCTAAGAAAGAAAATATTCAGATTGTGCTTTCGGGAGTGAATGAAAAAGTGCATCAAATTCTTGAAAAATCAGGATTTAATGAACTGCTGGGAAAAGAAAATATCTGTCCTAATATCAATGTGGCTTTGGAGAAAGCAAAGGCTATTATAGAAAAATAAAATAAGAAAGGAGAGCATTATGGACTAAAATAAATGCTCTCCTTTTTGATTCTATTCTGCTAATGAAGGACAGGAATAGAAAGCCAATATCCTTTTTTCAGTAAATAAGTGTAAAATGCCCCCATACTCCTCACTGGTGTTTTAAAATCTTGAAATCAGATTTATCATTAAAAGACCTTATCCGCATCCCTAAGCCCTTCCTGCCATATAGTCAAGTGCTTTCTTCGTGTTTGTTGTATTTCCATAGCTTATGGAAATAGATAAATGAATATTCAATGCCTCCAACAGCATATTTCCTAAAAGGCTGTTACCTCCCCCCATTATACCGCATATCAAACAACCAGCAAAGAAACTTCCCTTTTGATTCATATCCTGAGTATGTGTTCCCAAAAATGGAGTATAAATAAAAAATCCCGTTAAAATAACGGACAGAAAATGGATATAGCGACAACGGTTCTATATTCACAAAAGTATGGGCATCCTGCAAAAGAACTAACAATTCATTAATTCTCAGATGGAAATCGGCTAAAGTGATGTTATTTATTCATATCACAAAGCTCATCGCAAGCGGACAGGACAAACTGACAGCATTAGGCTTTCAATGACTTGTCAAGAATAAAAGCTGGATGTACCTTGGTCAGAAAGATGAAAAAGTTCATCAGTTCGTTCTGATAAAGATTAAAGCTTCCATCATTATAATCAGGGATAGAAGTATATTCCATTATTATTCAAATCCATTCAATTGCAAGTATGTGAAACAACGTATCTCCAGTCTTTGAAAAATATCCAGGAATAAATTATATGTTTTAATAGTGACCTGAAAAAGTAAGATATGTTCATGAGCAAAGTAAGTTCACTTCATCGGCAAAGTAAGTCAACTTACTTGCCCTTTGAAGTCAACTTACTTTTTTTCTCAATACGAGACCGATACCGGAATACCGGAATCCTTTATCAATTTTTCCTATTCTGTCCAAATTCCTCATGAGTAGCCTTTTCCAAATCATGATCGGGCGTTTCACGGTCGATGGTGTAAATCATCACCTGACGGGGAGCAATCTCTTTCACCGTTTCCAGCCAGGGCAGCACATACCGATCTGAAGTATTATCCACATCCTGCCCTTGATATTTGCCTTTCATGAACATGGTCTGAATAATCAGATTACCTTTGAAAGCTTTCATCCCTTTTATAATTTTCCGTACATCATAGTGCCTGGTCGGGCGGTCTGTCAATCGAATATAATCCGTATCAATAGTATCCAGCTTCAATATATTATTATCTATCTTATTCAATGCATCAAATACCTCCGGTTTGTGAATAAAAGTAGAATTACTCAATACACTCACTTTTGCCTGAGGAAAATATATATCACGCAATGCCAAAGTATCCTCTATAATTCCTGCAAAGTGAGGATGAGCCGTCGGTTCGCCATTACCGGCAAAAGTCAGCACATCCGGTTTAGGACCATTTTGCCGCATATCAATCAAACGGGCTTCCAAAGCCTCACGAACCTGCTCGCGAGTAGGCAGTTTCTTTTGGGGACGATGATCTTCATTAAAACCACATTCGCAATAAATGCAATCGAAGGTACAAAATTTACCATCTTCAGGAAGAAGATTGATTCCTAAAGACACTCCCAAAAACGACGACTATGTACCGGACCGAAGATGGGAGAAGGATAAATGACTGTTGACATAGTTTCTTTTTTTCAGTTGATAACAGTACAAAAAATACAGAAATGTTTTTTCAAAAATTTTCAGTCTCAACTGCAAATAAAGGTCACTCTTTGTACTGCCGTCAATTTCCTCCAAAGCGGAACTTATCTTATCCCGATTGAAATAATGGGTAGTTCCGTACTTGGCCTGCAAGATAATGTGTTTATTCAATTCATAACGGGCGTTCACTGCCACACGCATACCTTTATAATAGAATGAAGGCATGGAAAAAGCATAGAGCACACTCTTTTCATAGATAGTAAGACGGGAATTATAGTCATCCGTATTAAACCATGCGGCACTCAAATCAAGCTGAAGAGGAAGCAAATGAAATGTATAAGCAGCACTTTGAGAAACCAGAAAACCATTGGAAGCAGATTGCCCACGAAAGTTGATGCGTACATAATCCGCTATGGTTTTCAATGTCAGTTTATCTTTCACGCTATAATTCAATTGGTATCGGCATTTCTGCTGAATAGATGGAATAGTTTGCTTGGTTTTATCCTCAGCAGTGAAGTCCTTTTCCTTCTTTTTATAACGATATCTTATAAACATTTCCAGTTCATAAGTAGGTGAATAACTTAATTGCAGTAATCCATCCAATCCTTTGGTTCCTGCTTTGCTTACTAAATAATTTCTTCCAAGGGAAATAGAAAAAATCAACCATAACAAGTCATTTTTATATACTTTAAAATACTGGTTTCCAATCCTATATAAAATCCACTCTCATTTTGTACCGTACTTCCCTCTCCTATAGAACGAGCATAAACCGATTGATATTTGGCATCATAATACCTGTTCATAACTATTAACTGTGTTCCTCCTTTCGGTGAATAACGTAACATATTCATGGTTGCCCAAGTACCACATTTGTCTATAGCCGTTTCACCCAATAAAGAGAAGCGTTTCCAAAAGAATTTATAATCTCCTCCCACATTATAAAAGTCCTTTCCACGGGGATAATAAATATTATAGTACTTCTTCTCAGGATTCAACGGCTTGTTGAAAACATTATAAACAGCTGTTAATCCTAACTCACAGTACTTTCCATTATAATTTAAATTACTGCCAACCAACTGATTAGTTAATGTATTTTTCTTCTCAAACTCACGATACAACCGATGATATCCATCTTTTTTCAACGACCTTATAAACTGGTTATCAACAATACCATCCATCTTCCGATAAGAATAGAAACCATCCAATGTCCATCTTTTCGCCAACTTATAGCTGACTGCCATTCCTTGAAAATAGTTATATTCATCGGTAGAAGAATGCTTGCGTATGCCCCGGCTCTTATTTCCCAAAGTAGAGAGTGTAGCTGTTTTTCCCATCCCGAAATCAGTGTTGATAACTAGTCCATAACCATAGCTGACACGGTAATTACCAAGAGCTAAAGTCTTGATATGACCTATATTACGAATTAACAAGTATAGTGAATAAATCATAACCTTTTTTTATTTTGTCCGGTAAAGAAAGGTTCTCCTGCATCCTTTTCAGCAGTAATTCCTGCATAAATCTGATCCCGATAATGAAAACTATATCGCAGATTATGATAATATCCATATCCCAAATACTGTTTGTTCGGATTCTTTTTTAAAGTTTCTGCCGGGTACTGTTGATACCCGGCCTCGTATAAAAAGGAATATCGACACGTGTTGATAACTCTTGTTTACCGTATTTCAATATTCGCTTTATATTTGGTTTATATTGCTCTTTTTCAGGAGTTTCAAAGTAAATAAAGGGTAGTAAATAGTGAATAGTCTGCCTGTCAATATCTTCAATCATCCATAACTCATTGCGGGTAAGCATAGGACCATATTTGTACAGATAATACAATATATTCTCTACCAGTGGTCAGAGAGAAATGGAAACGTTCCAGTTGCTCTTTAGTTGCTGTATTGATATTGATGGGATTTTCACGTAATTCGGAAAGCTCCTCAAAGTGAGTATCCCATTGAAACGAACTGTTTTCATCTTCATCCATCAATTGCTCTGCCAGTTCTTCCCATACTTCCTGCGCACATAGGTTATGCACCGATAAAAGTATTGTAATACAGATAATTAACATTATTCTTAACAACCTGTTCATTTTGTAATTCATTGGCGTGTTTTAAGTTAAATAGTTTTATCCACTATACAGAGTAATCATATTTCTTGCTACTTTTGCACCAAGATGAAAAGGAAACTCTTTATAGCATTGTTTTTTTCCTTTATAGCCGCTGCTGCTTATTCCCAGCAACAAACGACTACTATAAACGGATATATGGTACCTGTATGTGTATACAAAGGAGATACTATTCCAGCTGTACAGTTACCTAATGTATACATTTTCAGACCATTAAAATTCAAAAACGAAAAAGAAAGACGGGAATACTACCGCTTGGTAAGGAATGTGAAGAAAACCCTGCCATTAGCCCGTGAAATTAACCGTGCTGTGATAGAAACTTACGAATATATAGAAACACTGCCTGACAAAAAAAGCCAGGGAAAAGCACCTGAAACTCGTAGAGAAGGGACTAAAAGAGCAATATACACCGATTATGAAGAAATTAACCTTTTCACAGGGTAAACTGTTGATAAAGTTAGTAAACCGTCAGACGGATTCTTCCTCTTATGAATTGGTAAAAGCTTTTATGGGACCCTTTAAAGCCGGATTCTATCAAACTTTTGCAGCACTTTTTGGTGCCAGCCTGAAGAAAGAATATCATCCGGAGGGAGAGGATCGACTGACCGAACGGGTGGTATTGTTAGTTGAAAACGGACAAATCTAACTGATTCCTACTGTTTGAATTTTACTCTTATTATCTGAATTTCATTAATTTATTGGCAAACTCCCATACAATAATCCCTGTCGTTACTGATACATTTAACGAATGTTTTGTACCATACTGGGGAATCTCGATGCATCCGTCACAGGCATTGACTACTTCCTGTTGTACCCCTTTTCACTTCATTTCCCATTACGATGGCATATTTCTTATCGGCATCCAGTTCCAGTTTATCCAGCAAAGTACTGCCTTCCACCTGTTCGATAGCCAATACGGTAAACCCTTGATCATGAAGTTCCTGAACGGCATCAAGCGTATTCTTTTTATATCTCCACTCCACCGAATTCTCAGCTCCTAAAGCTGTTTTATGCATTTCGGGATGGGGAGGAGTGGCTGTAATACCACATAAATAAATGCAATCTACCAAAAATGCATCCGATGTGCGAAACACTGACCCTATGTTGTGTAAACTGCGTACTTCATCCAGCACCACTGCTAAAGGCAACTTATCGGCTTTCTTGAATTCGTCTACAGTAAGCCGGTTCAGTTCTGTTATTTTGAGTTTCCTCATACTCTATTTTCTACTTTATTATTAACGGTTACAAACTTACATAAAAATCTATGATCTTTACGCCTATATAATGAAAAAGAAGTCTCTCCTACTCTCTTTTTATTTTTACTTCAGTCCTAAACTCAATTGTAAAACAGATGGATTTCTTTATACAAGAAAAGATAATAACTAATTCACATCCCCCTGTTGATAACGGTTGAAAACATGTAAAAAGGATGAGGATATCATTTCAAAAGTATTTCTTGCATATTTCAAATAATGGTATAATGTACACTTAAAATCAACAATCCAAAAATTAATCACATAACTTAAACAATCAATATCAACACAATTTAATCACTATTTCAGGCGTTCATAACCATAAAGTTTTTAACTCATATTCTTATCAACAATATGTTAATAGAATAAGTAAAACCTGTATTATCAGTATTTAAGCCGGTTGATTATTTATTCATATCTTGGTATTATATATAAAATAACTTATCAGGCAAGAGAAAAGAACTCTTTTTTTACTAACAATATAAAACACCTATTATTAATACCATATTTCTTTTTTTTTGAAAAGAAGGAGAAAAAAAATATAGATATAATAGATACAAAGAAAATTGTTGGTAACTGTTCATTGTGTTTCTTGAAATGTAACCTGTAGTAATTTCCTGCGTCTAAGTAACAGAAATAAAAGGTAGAAGATCGCGGTCTTTTTTATTAACTAATGCACTAAGATAAAGAATATGATAAAAAGAATATTGGTTGCCACATCACTTTTGTGTATGTGCTGCATACTTTTTGCTCAAAATGTACAGGTTAAAGGAAAAGTTGTTTCAGAAAATGAAGCGGTGGAATTTGCGAATGTCGTATTGCAGACAAAGGATTCTATATTTATAGCCGGAGGAGTAACCGACAGTAAAGGAAGGTTCATGATGGAGAATATCCAAGCTGGAAGTTATCTGCTTTGTATTTCCGGTATGGGATATACCTCCCGGATTATATCATTGGATCATTTAGCTGTTTCTAAGGATTTAGGCGTTATCATGATATCTCCGGAATCGATCCTGTTAAAGGAAGTGGTGGTAACGGGAGCCAGTGTGATAAATGCCGCCGACAGGAAAATTATCCTTCCTACAGCACATCAGTTAAAATCGGCCGGCAATGGTCTGTCTTTATTGCAGCAGATGAAGCTGAGCAGAATACAAGTGGATCAAATGCGTAACAAGGTAACATCCTCCGGTGAAGGGGATGTACAGTTACGGATGAATGGAGTAAATGCCGAGATACAGGATATATTGGTTCTTCGTACTGAAGATGTGATTCGTATAGAATATCATGATGCTCCCGGTTTGCGATATGGGGATCATACGGCTGCTGTGATTGATTACATTGTAAGACGGCATGAAACCGGTGGCTATGTGGCTTTGGATGCGCAGGATTCTCCGCACGTACTTTTTGGAAACAATAATTTTATGGTGAAGATAAACCATAAAAAGTCAGAATTCGGTTTGAATTATAATAATGTTTATCGTTCGGTAGATAATTATTGGCGTAATAATTGGGAAACTTTCCGCTATGAGGATGGTTCTTCCTTTACACGGGTGGAAGATGGTATTCCGAGTAGAATTTCCACTTATGGGCATAATATAGGATTGAATTATAGTTTTCAGGATCAGGGGAAATGGTTCTTTAATTCCACTGTACGGTGGGCTTTTAATAAGAACAAGCAGAATAACCAAAGCAGTCTGTATATTTTGGAGAAGCCTGAAGAAATTTTGATGATGAAAGAACATAGTACGGGCCGACTTCCCGTCCATCGGTGGACTTGTATTTTCAATGTAAACTGAACAATGACCAGTCATTGATTATCAATGCTGTGACTACATATATTGACACTCAAAGTGACAGGAGTTATACGGAGGGGAAGAGTAATGAACCGCTGACTGATATTTATTCTACCGTATCGGGAAATAAATACTCATTTATAGGAGAGGGTATTTATGAAAGGAAAGTAACCAAGAAGAGCAGATTGAGTGCAGGAGTGAAATATCAGCAAAGTCTGGCGGATAATACCTATGGTGGAAACGAGTCATCTGAAACAAAGATGCATGAAACCCATGCGACAGCTTATGTGGAATACAGTGGGAAAATGGATCGTTTCAATTATTCTTTTGGACTGCAAGGCAGTTATTCCCGATTCAAACAGAAAGAGGAAGGATATAACAGGTATTCGTTATTGCCCCGTTTGAGGTTGGGGTACCAATTTTCAGATAATGTCTTTATCCGTTACCGGGGACAGATTTCACGTAAATCTCCCGGTTTGTCCGATATGGGAAATGTGAGACAATTGATTGACTCTTTACAGGTGAGAAGCGGAGATCCGGAATTAAAGATATTCACAGTATATAAAAATGAGTTGGAGGCAGATTTCTGGAAAGGTTTGTTTAGTAGTAATGTTCATTTGTCGTATCAGTATCAGCACAGGCCTATCATGGAAGAAACCATACGAGATAAGAATAACAGTTTTGTCCGTACCAATGCCAATCAGTTAAGTTGGCAGAAATTGAATCCTGAGTTGGAATTGAAACTCGGTCCTCTAGAAGATATTTTGACTTTTTTCTTTTTCTACGGTATAAATTATTATGATAGTCGTGGTTTGGATTATCATCATACATATACCAATTGGTATTACAGGGCCGAAGTGATGGCATCTTATAAAAGATGGTCCGGATTCTTTCAAATGGAAAATCATCGGAATAATTTCTATGGGGAAACATTGTCATACGGAGAGAGTTTTCATACCTTGGGATTGTCCTATCGATACAAGCGTTTGAATATCGGGATGATGACTTTGAATCATTTGTTGATAATTACAGAATGGGAGGAGAAATGTTCAGTAAAGTGGCTCCTTCTAAGAATTGGTGGTATGTGAAAGAGAGCTGCCGCCTGTTTGTGGCAAAAGTATCATGGAATATCAGTTTTGGACGTAAGTATGAAACCATGCAGAAAACGTGTGAATAACGAAGATAGCAATGCAGGTACGATTGAAAGTCGGGGAAATAAAAATCACTATTTTGGGTGGTCATAACCATAAAGTTTTTAACTTTGCATATTATCAATACCCATATTTCTTTTTTTGAAAGAAGGAGAAAAAAATATAGATATAATGAATAAAGAGGAATGGTTGAAAAAAAGGGTATGTTACCGAACTGGTAGACAAAAACTCTGGATTTGAAAACTGAAAATTGATAAGTTGCGTAAGGAAAAGAATGCGCTTATCCTAGGTCACTATTACCAGTCGGGCGAAATACAAGATATTGCCGACTTTGTAGGTGACAGCTTGCACTGGCACAATGGGCGGCAAAAACGGATGCGGATATCATTGTTGATGTGTGGTGTTCACTTTATGGGTGAAACAGCTAAGATTCTTTGTCCTGATAAAAAAAAGTGCTGGTACCGGATTTGAATGCAGGCTGTTCATTGGCCGACAGTTGTCCTGCTGATGAGTTTGCTAAATTTTGTTCAAGAGCATCCGGATTATACAGTGATTTCGTATGTTAACACTACAGCGGCTGTTTAAAGCGGTGACCGATGTGGTGGTCACTTCTACCAATGCCAAGCAGATCGTAGAAAGTTTTCCGGCAGATGAAAAGATTATTTTCGGTCCGGATAGAAATTTGGGTAATTATATCAATTCGATTACAGGACGCAATATGTTGCTTTGGGATGGTGCCTGCCATGTGCACGAACAGTTCTCTGTGGAGAAAATACTGGAGTTGAAAAAACAGTATCCTGACGCTGCTGTTCTGGTTCATCCCGAATGTAAAGGAGCCGTTTCCAAACTGGCCGACAAGGTTGCTTCTACGGCAGGATTGTTGAAATATGCCATTGCCAGTGACAAAAAAAGACTTTATTGTGGCTACGGAAAGCGGTATTTTGCACGAGATGCGTAAGAAATGTCCTGAGAAGAACTTTATTCCCGCTCCTCCCGAAGACAGTACCTGCGCTTGCAATGAATGTAATTTCATGCGGTTGAATACCATGGAAAAGCTGTATAATACACTGAAGTATGAATGGCCGGAAGTGACAGTGGATGAAGCGATAGCCCAAGAAGCGGTGAAACCTATCAAAAAGATGTTGGAAATCTCGGAGAAATTAGGATTGTAAAGTAGTAAAATTCAAATTGAATAAATTAGGCAGAAAATGTATTCTTTTGTGAATCGTTTTCCGCCTAATTTATTTTTTGATATTCTTCTCTTCACTTTTTACGCCTTCAGAAATCGGCAAAGCTTTTCTACTGCCAACGCACGATGGCTGATTTTATTCTTCGTCTCATTTCCCAGTTCGGCAAAAGTCTTGTCGTATCCTTCGGGCATAAAGATAGGATCATATCCGAAACCGGAGCCACCGCGTTTCTCTTTGATAATCTCACCTTTTACTATGCCTTCGAATAAATGCTTCTTTCCATTCGTTATTAAACAAATAACAGTGCGGAACTGTGCTTTTCTATTTTGTACTCCTTGCATATTCTGCAATAATTTTTGCATATTGGCTTCCGCATTATGTCCTTCTCCTCCTGCATAACGGGCAGAGTAAACACCCGGTTCTCCATTTAGTGCCTCTACTTCCAGACCCGTATCGTCGGCAAAACAGTCCAAACCGTAGTGTTCATAAATATACTCAGCTTTCAACATCGCATTACCTTCCAGTGTATCAGAAGTTTCGGGGATATCAATATCGCAATGGATATCTTTCAAGCTCAATAATTCTACTTTCTCTCCTAGAATAGCGGATATTTCATCCAGTTTTATGAGCATTGTTTGTAGCAAATACTAATTTTTCGTTTCATCTTACATCGTATTTTATTGAATGCAAAGATACTGAGAATGAACCAAAATAAGGTGATTCCTGACAAAAATAAAATATAGCCGCAAGGAAGATAGCAGTCTATTTGTTATGTTTACTTCGGATAGCAATCAGACTCCATATATAAAGCCAATCGGCTCTTGACATATTCGTTAATTCTACCACGTATTAATATGTGGTAGTGATTAATTAATCAGTGGCACTGATTATAGAACCGATGGTGATGATTAATGAATGCAACGGTTCGTTGTAAAGAATGTATCAGCTCGCCGGACGAAATATCTATTGTCCCGTTTAGGTTATTAAACCGGCATCTTGTGTGTTACTGTGGAAACTCCCCCTACAAACTTATCTTATATGTAATGACACTCTAAATAAACTTATAAATATAGTTAATTAATAGTTCTTTTTTGCCTTTAAATGATAATGACTAAAAATTAGTCATATATTTAGTTCGTACTTATCAATCTAATAAGTTATGGAACTAACAAAGGCAGAAGAACAAATATTGCATTATTTATGGAAGTTGGAGGAAGCTACCGTACAGGATATACTTTCGTGTATGGATGACGCAGGAAAACCTTCGCGCACTACCGTATCCACTATTATTCGTATTCTTGAAAACAAAGGGGCGGTCAGTCATAAACCGGGTACAGGGCGCGGTTACATTTATTATCCTTTGGTTAAAAAAGAAGAGTACTCCCGCAAACAGCTTTTTGGCTTTATCAGCCGTTATTTTGATAACTCCTTTTCATCCTTGGCTTCTTTTTTTGCCAAAGAAAGTAATATGACGGCAGAAGAGTTGGATGTACTGTTGGAAGAAACCAGACGGAAACTGAAAAATGAAAAAGGGAAGAGTAATTATGTGGATGTTACTCTTAAAAATTTGTTTGCTGACCACCCTTTTTATAAGTTTATTATCATTGGGCATTGCGTGGAAATACCTTTTTCAGATTTAATCGGGTATATCTTTTAGCGGGAATGTTTATAGCTTTAGCACTGCCTTTTATCCCTCTATATTATGCTGTGCCAACGGTCAGTGAGACTGATTTGCCGGAAACGGCTTTTCGGATTGGCAATATCATAAGTATAGAAATGAAAGTCAATGAATCTGTCAATTTCAGTCAGATAGGTTGTCTCATTATATTTCGGGACTATTGTATTTTTGTTATCTCGTATGTGGACTGTTTTCCGGTTGTTCTGATGTATTCGCAGCGGTTCAAAAGAAGTTTTTTGCGGTATTGTTTCGATAGAGACACCGATGGTTCAATCTTCTTTTTCTTTCCTTCGTTATATAGTGCTTCCACAAGGGATAAAAGAAGTGGATAAAAATGTGATTCTTGCACACGAAGAGACTCATATTCGCCAATGGCATTGCGTTGATTTAGTGTTGGGAGATATTTTTTGTATCATACAGTGGTTCAACCCTATTTGCTTGGCTGTATAAACGTGACTTGGTGGAAAACCATGAGTTTTTGGCGGATAGTAATGCCGGGAATGTGGCGGGAATGGATGTTTATAAGGAGACACTTACCCGATATTGGTTATATGGAACCATGAAAAAGTTTGGTTAATCCGTTTGCATATTCTACCCGATTAATGCGTCTTTCCATGTTGAAAAAGCCTTCTTCTCACGGCATACAAAAATGTTGGACAGTAGCTCTTGTTCCTTTATTATTGCTGTATGTCTGGATATTTGCAGTTCCGGTATCGAGTGCAGAGGTTACAGATTTTCAGCAGGTAACGCTTATGGGGAAAATTACAGATGAAACAGGACAGAAAATAGTAGCTGCATCTGTATTTGTTCCTCGAAAATCATTTGGAACTATCAGTGATATCGATGGGAACTATCAGTTGTCGGTTGGGAAAAAGGATACGGTTTATGTTTCGATAGCCGGCTATGAAAAACAAAAAAATATGTGTGTCCGATTATGCTGTAGAAAAATGGTAAGTTAAATGATTGATGTGCTTTTTACAATCTTTTAAAATAGTTATGTTATGAAACAGTGTCTACTATTATTTACTTTTTTATTGTGTGGCTATATTGCCATTCCTTTTCACAGCAGAAAAATTGATATCTATATACTTATCAAAATGAGGTGTATTATAAGAATCCGTTGAAGAATGTTATTTGTGTATTGCGTGATGGTTTGAAGCAGTATAGAAGATATGAATTGAATATCGGTATGGTGGATAATGAGAATCGGGATGACTATTTTAATCCCAAAAAGAATCGAAATATGATAAATATAGCCGGTGTATATAAACAGAAGATTTCTTGTTGTTTTTTATGGTTATAAAGAGAAAGCTTATTGGATGCTGTGCTCCAAGCAAGACTGGATGTGCAAGGCTGATAATTATGAAGATTGTTTCACAGATGACCTTTCTCCTAGTGAAGAAAAGTTTGTTTGTCGTTCGTTTACTTCTGTTACTCAGTGTCATCTGATATCAATACGCGAAGATAAGGAAGGAGATGCTAATCCGACTCTGTTGGTAGCGGAATTAAAATAAAGAACATTATTAATTTAATAAAAAATGAATATGAAGTATCTGTTTTTCTTTTTTTTATGCTTTGTGTGTGTTTTTGTCGGTTTTCAGCTCAAAAAACCTGTGGTCATTAATTTTGGCAAAAGCCATCAGTGAATCTCCTAAAAGAGATAATGTTAAAACGAGTTGGCTTCAGATATCAGGTATGTGCCTTTGGAGACAACCGATGATTGTCTGATGAATAATGAGTTCTACATCATGCAGTATACAGGGGAAGACATTATTACAAGTGGCATTTTCCATTTTGATAAGAATGGAAAGTTCCTCAATAAGATTGGAAGTAAAGGTCAGGGTCCGGAAGAATACTTGCAAGGTTTATTTGCTTTCGGCGATTGGAAAAACAAGTTATTATATGTTCAGAACTGGACTACTTTGACTTGTTATGGATTTGACGGAACGTTTTGTGAGGAGTGTTCCTACACCCCAATTAAATATGGGAGCAGCCGGATTGTTTGACGAGAATCATATTTTGTATAGTAATGATATTTATTATGCTGACAAGGCGAATCCGATACAGTTATATATGGTCGACAGTCAGAATGGAAAGACTGTAAGTAAGTGGCGTGGTCATTTGGAGGAGAATAAGAAATACGGTATGATTCTGACTTCCCGTGATTTTTATGTATAATTATGATAATAGTTTGTTCTATAAGCCGGCCTTGGAGAATGTAATATTTAAGATTTTATCCGCCAAAAAAACGTCAGTTGGTTTATAAATTCGATTGTTCCGGCAAAGATATTGATGTATCTGCTGATGAAGTTGACCCTAAGAAAAGATTTCAGTTTCTATCGGTGTATTGGGCTAAGGAAACAGCTCAGTATTTGTTTGTGAATTATGGAATGAAGAATATTTCTCGTTTGGGAATATATGATAAAGAGAAGAAAACCTTTACTAATGTTACTATTAAAGACAATCTGGCCGGTGGCTATGATATCCATCCTGCATGGACAAGTGATGACAATCATTTACTGATGGTCTATTATGCCGGTGGACTCCTGCAAGATAAAGAAAAGCGTTATTCAACCGGTCTCTTGCCTGAGAGAAAAAAGGAACTGGATGAGTTGCTGAAAAATATAAAAGAGGATGATAATCCGGTTGTCATTTTAGTGACTTTGAAACCTAAGAAAGAATAATAAACAGTAATAACATTTATTGCAAGATGGTCGGACTTGATTTTCCAATGAGGGCAGATATATCGTCTTGTTCACATAATTCACATTCGATGAGCATGAATGATGTCTTTCACAATGATTTCCCATAAACAGGCGGTTTCGGCAGTTGTTATGTGTGAAAGAAGATATGCAATAAACTTTCTATCGGGTTAGTTCTTGCTTTTTTGTGATGAGAACGGACGATAATTCTTCATTAAAAAGACCTTGAGATTTTAAAAAAAGTTCCTGGAGTTTTTTGAAAATACTTCCATCTTTTTGATATGCCGTTGGCATGTACTTATTTATATAGATTGTTTTAAGAAAATAACAGTCCGAAATGATTGCCAAGCAATAGATTTTATTAAATTTGCATTTGCGGTATATTTAAAACAGAAGGGTTTATGAAGTGGAAATCGGATTTATTTAACAATATAGTCCGCATGGGAATATATTTGTTGCTTTGGGGCGTTTCATCAGACATGGTTGCTCAAGAGGATGTGAAACGCATTGTTCGTGACAGTGTGCGGACATCGTCCGAAATACAGGAAGGAAACTCTTTTTCTGTTTCTTTTCTGCATGAAGATTTTTCTGTGTCGGATGAAAAGACTTTAAGTTTTCCTCTGCCCCAACCTACTCCAACCGATTCTTTACTTCGTCTTTCTTTAAAGAAGCCACTTGTTCTTCCTTATTATACAAATCCTTCACCTATGTTCAGGGGAGATTACAGCACCGGAGGGATAATAAAAAGGATTTGAAAATGGAATGTTTTATGGTTCGGGAGAGCAGACTGCCTTGCCTGGTATCGGACTGATGAATAAAGCTTCGTTGGGATACATGTACAGGTTCAATCCCCGATGGAGCGTACAGGTGGGTGTCGATGCCATGAAAATGAATATGCCTTTCGCTGTTGGGCAGTCTTTCGGAACTTCGGGTGCAGTGATGTATCGGGCTTCAGACCGTGTTGCCTTTAAAGTATTCGGTTCTTATTATAGAGGTCAGACGTATGGTATGGAATCGCACAGTTATGGTGCCAGCATGACGGTGGATATGAGCGAACGGTTCAGTGTGGAAATGGGAGTGCAGCGCTATTACAATCCTTTGCGTGGAGGTTGGGAAACGGTTCCGGTAGTAGTTCCTTGTTATAAGTTCAATAAGTTTAATTTAGGGATAGATGTAGGCGGGTTGATTTACGAGATTCTTCACAAGGTGGTGATTGACAAGGACAGGAGCAAGATGGGTAATCCTACCCTTGGGCCGCCGTCCCACTTTCAGATGCAGGGACGGTGAAACAAGGGATAGAATTTATTTTATTTTCAATTTATCGAACCCTTCGCCATACACTCCCACTACATTGCTTTGTGAGATGAATGCATTGGGGTCAATATCTTTCACCAATCGGAATATATCCAGTGACTGGCTTTTTTTTGCCAATACCACTACGACCTTTATGTTTTGCTTGCTGTACCAACCGGTACCGTCCAGCAATGTTACTCCGCGGTCAATTTGTTTGGTGATGCCTTCGGCTATTTCATCATGCTTACGTGAAAAGATGAGGAATTGAACAGACTGACGTGTACTGTTGATTACATAATCAATCACAATACTCATGATGAACAAGACACAAAATCCGAATAATACTCGCTTCCAATCGTGAAAGATAAAATAGCAGGAAGAAATAATGACGATATCACAGTACATCATCATTCGGCCTAACGTTACATCCTTATATTTTATTGATA
>ENA-OQAR01000011-OQAR01000011.1-human-gut-metagenome-genome-assembly--contig:-NODE-11-length-36298-cov-3.017003_pt1 | contig 36298 bp, 38 predicted proteins | sample MGYA00242738_ERZ504533 | MGnify/ENA primary metagenome ERZ504533 (study PRJEB26092, sample SAMD00036276) | human gut metagenome | host: Homo sapiens | study: EMG produced TPA metagenomics assembly of... | reverse complement strand
TGACCGTTTTCTTATTATAGACCAATCCGACGTATATCACATCGGAGCCTCTTTGAAAGATTTGGGAAAGAAACTGTTTGCCTTCTCCAAAATGGATATTCCGGCATCTATCCTCACAAAACTGCTATAAAGATGAGAGAAACAGAGTCCAATAATAAAAGTCCTACTAGGCATGAGCGGAGGAACAGACAGTTCCGTAGCCGCCCTTCTATTGCAGGATGCAGGATACGAAGTAACCGGCATCACCTTCCGCTTTTATGAAAAAGAAAAATGATACTGAGTATCTGGAGGACGCCCGCGCTTTATGTGAACGTCTGAACATCCCCCATCTCACATACGATGTTCGTGACACCTTCCGGAAAACCATCATTGACTATTTCATCAACGAATATATGGCAGGTCATACCCCGGTTCCCTGTACCTTGTGCAACAACTACCTGAAATGGCCTCTTTTGAAGAAAATATCCGATGAAATGGGAATTTATCACTTCGCTACAGGACATTATGTACGCCGGCGCTTCATCAATGGATGCTATCACATCACTACCGGTGCCGACCCGGATAAAGACCAATCCTTTTTCCTATGGGGGCTGCCACAAGAAATCCTGCAACGTATGCTTCTCCCTATGGGCAACCTGACTAAAGCCCGTGTCCGTGAAATCGCGGCAGAGCGTGGTTTTCTGAAAGCCGCCCATAAACGGGACAGTCTGGGAGTCTGCTTCTGCCCCATGGACTACCGCACATTCCTACATAAGGAATTACCTGAAGGAAGTATCCTACCGGGTAAATTCTTCGATGAAATGGGGAATTTTATCGCACGGCACAAAGGTTATCCTTTCTATACCATCGGCCAGCGGAGAGGATTGGGCATAGATCTTAACCGGGCTGTCTTTGTCAAAGAAATCATTCCGGCAGAAAACAAAGTCATACTGAGCGACTTGAAAGCACTGGAAAAAACAGAAATGAGACTGAAAGAATGGCGCATCACCAATCCCGCTTTATTACTAAACAAGGACGACATCATCGTCAAAATACGCTATCGGAAACAAGCCAACCGCTGCACAGTAACCCTGCAACCGGATAACACCCTGCATGTACAACTGCACGAGCCGCTGACAGCCATTGCTCCGGGACAGGCAGCCGCTTTCTATAGGGATGATGTAGTACTGGGTGGGGGCATTATCATCTAATTCCAGACACTTTCAAATCATATTTCGGCCCTCTTTTTTGCTGCTTCAAGATTTTCTTGATAACTTTCCGTCGTTCTTCACCTTCAGGTCGAGAAACCGGAAAGTGAAAATAGACATGTATCCGGATCAAACCTTAAATAAATAGAGATGAAAAGTAGAAATTATGCAGGCATATCCTTACTTGCCTCATTAGCCGCCTGTAACTCTGCAACAGCAGAAACCGTTCAAAAAAAACAGTACGCAGGCCCCCCCAAAAGCCCAATGTTATCGTTATTCTGGCAGATGACCTGGGATATGGAGATTTAAAAATGTTACGGAGCCAAGAATGTAGAAACTCCCCATGTTGACAAACTGGCATCGGAAGGCATTCGTTTCACTAATGCACATACCGTAGCCGCTACCAGCACCCCATCCCGCTACTCCTTGCTGACAGGAGAATATGCATGGCGCAGACCGGACACGGATATTGCCGCAGGAGATGTAAAAATGATTATCCGTCCCGAACAATACACCATGGCAGACATGTTTAAAAAGTGCCGGATATGCTACAGCCGCCATCGGCAAATGGCATCTGGGCCTGGGAGACAAGACAGGCGGGCAGGATTGGAATGCTCCTTTACCAGCCCGCTTTAGGTGACTTAGGCTTTGACTATCACTATATCATGGCCGCTACAGCCGACCGTGTACCTTGTGTATTTATAGAAAACGGCAAGGTAGCCAACTATGATCCGTCCGATCCCATAGAAGTGAGTTACACCAAGAACTTTCCGGGAGAACCGACCGGCAAAGATAATCCCGAATTACTGTATAACCTACATCCCAGCAACGGACATGACATGTCCATCGTCAATGGCATCAGCCGCATCGGATTTATGAAAGGGGGCGGAAAAGCACTTTGGAAAGACGAGAACATTGCCGATTCCATCACCGTTCATGCCATCGACTTTATCAAACAGCATAAAGACGAGCCTTTCTTTATGTATTTTGCAACCAATGATGTACACGTTCCTCGTTTTCCCCATGACCGCTTCCGTGGAAAGAATCCTATGGGACTACGCGGAGACGCAATCGCCCAATTCGACTGGACGGTAGGCCAGCTGATGGAAACATTGGACCAACTTGGACTAACTGAAAACACGCTGATTATTCTATCCAGCGACAATGGTCCGGTTGTAGACGACGGATATAAGGACAAGGCAGAAGAGCTGTTGAACGGACATACACCTTCCGGTCCATGGAGAGGGAACAAATACAGCGCTTTCGAGGGTGGAACAGCCGTTCCGGTCATCGTCCGCTGGCCACAGAAGATAAAAAAGGCAGGAGACTCGGACGTATTAATGTCACAGATTGACTGGCTAGCCTCTTTAGGAGCTTTGATCAACGCCAGATTACCTAAAGGCAGCGCTCCGGACAGTTATGACCGTTTAGGGAATCTGATAGGAACCGACAAGACAGACCGCCCCTGGATTGTGGAACAATCCATGAACCACACGTTGTCCGTCCGTACCAAAGACTGGAAATACATTGAACCGAATGATGATCCGACCACTTTCATGAAAGCAGAAAAAATAGAAACCGGAAACCTGAACGTTCCCCAGTTATATGAAATGGAAAAGGTGAGCGAACAAGAGAATGTAGCAGAAAAGTATCCTGAGAAAGTATTTGAGTTGCAGACCATTCTGAGGCAAGTACGCAATAAGAGAATAAAGATGTAAACAGGACTCATCCAATAAGAGGATATTTCAAAAATTCGAAATAACCATCAAATGTTCCACCGTATGGGCAGGCCCATGAGCCCGCCCATACAACATAACGACAACAAAAAATCACTTTTTGACTCATTTACATAAAAACACAAAAAGCATTCCATCACAACAACTCACTCATTACCAAGAGCTTCCCGTGCAACAGTCTTTCAAAACCTCCTCAATCGGTATGCCGGTGCGAAATACATCTGCTTCGGGGATGCTCTCGGACAGAATGTAAAATCAGCCCCTCGTTACCTCCCGGTAGCTCGTAGGCATCAGAAGAACCTATTCTCATCATACCTTCACCTCACTCCATTTGATATTTCACCCAGGTGAAGCAGTTATTCCACTTGGGTGAAAGCGGCTGTTCACCTAAGCGAAGCTGCCTCTTCACCTTAGTGAAGCAATGAACGCACCCGAACAAAAATACGCCTTATGACGCTCCCCTGCAAGGGAACAACCGTAGCTATGACACAGGAATCAGAACAACCGATATCCGTCAAACCAAATTTGGCAGCGGAGAATGGCAAACCGTTTCGGGGGGATTTAGAATGTATTTTCACGGTACATTACTGATTTACAGCAAAATACCGTGAGCAATCCAAGATAACAATATACGTATAATCAAAAAAACTCCCTTGGTACAACCAAGGGAGACAGGTATACATTTCCTTTAAAAGTTCCGGATGCAGTTGGGATTATAAAGCAGCCCTTCGGCTGCTTTATGTTTCTCTATCCTCTGTGTTAGCATTTAAAGGAATGATTCATCTTTTACTTATTACTTGCCTTAACAAACTTATAAAGCACGAAAGTCTTGGGCGCCATCTCTACATTCAGTACATTACCCTCAATCGTAACATCACTTTCTTTCGGAGTGATGACATTCGGATGCTCTACCGTGTTATCTTTATCCAAATCGGCAGACTGGAGCGTGATGCATTTACCTTCCACAAGTTTATCACTCTTCTTCAATCCGTTGAAAGTCACTGATACCGGTTGTGCCTTATCCGAAGTATTGGCAATTTTCACGATACAAGCCTTTTCATCCTTATCCCATACGGCACTGGCAAACAGACCATCCTGTCCTTCCTGACCGCTCACAGCTTTTTTATCCATTGTCAGCGGCAATACATGCGTGCCTTTATTATGACTGTACAACTGTTGTACATAGTAACTGCAAGTACGGACGGAATTCAGATTATCAAACCAAATCAAATCCGGACGCCACTGCCACCCTTCCACATGAGCAAACAAAGGCGCATAAGTAGCCATGTGTACCACATCGGCATTGCGTTCCAGTCCGGTCATGAACGCAGCTTCCATTAAAGCAGCATTAAAATGGTTCCATTTCTTGCCTTTTCCATGACAAGCATATTCTCCGGCAAAGACCTTCGGACCTTTGCGGTCGTAATTGTCATAACGGTTACCTTGTGCCAGGAACCAGCTTTCGGGACGATAGAAATGCTCATCCACCAAATCCACTTTCAGATTTTTCATTTCCGGCCATAAGTAATCAAAGTCTTTACCTTCAGACTGAGGTCCCGAACTGCCGACAATCTTGATTTCGGGATGCGCCTTACGAAGTACCTCGACAAACTGTTTCAGACGTTCCGGATATTCCGGTCCCCATTGTTCGTTACCAATGCCCAAGAACTTCAAGTTGAAGGGAGCAGGGTGTCCCATATCCGCACGAACTTTTCCCCAAGTAGTCGTAACATCACCATTGGCAAATTCAATCAGATCCAATGCATCCTGTATATACGAATCAAGTTTGGACAAGCTGACCTGCTGGTCGGGGTCATTCTGATACTGGCATACCAGCCGCAGTTCAGAATAGGCAACGGTTCGGCGCCTATATCCTCCGACAACTGGAAATACTCAAAGAAGCCCAGTCCGTAAGTCTGGAAATAATCGGGGAAGAAACGATGCTTGAACGTATAATGCCAGCGGTTTTCATTCAACGGACGATTCTCTACCGCACCTACTGTTTTTTTCCATTCGTAACGGGTAGCCTCATCCGTACCTTCCACAATACAGCCACCGGGAAAACGGAAAACACCGGGTTTGATATCATATAAAGCCTGCACCAAGTCCTTGCGAAGACCGTTCTTACGCTCTTTCCAAGTATCCACAGGGAAAAGAGAAACATGTTCCAGATCCACCGTTCCCGCACTTTCAAGGAAAATACGGAGATGAGCCTTGGGTTCCGTTCTCGGCGATTTCAATATCACCTCATATTGTTTCCAATCCTTCGAGTTCACTGTCAGTTCTTTTGACTCAAAAGCCTGACGTTCCTCCATCGTATCATTCTTGATCAATTCAATACGAAGTTTTCTGGTTCTCACCACGTGCCCATACGGAAAAGCGATACTCAGCCCCTTCCTTGACACCTATGCCGAAAAAACCTCGTTTTCAATTCCTGTGTGCTTTTCCCTGTGTCCGGAATTACCCAGACGGACGTAATGCGGATTTCGCTCGAACGGCCCGCCGTCCATCAAGGTCACATTGCCGAAAATATTCCAACCCATAAAACGTTGCGGGAATTCGAATGAACGGTTCTTTACCAGTTCGGCATACAATCCTCCGTCGGCTCCATAATTAATGTCCTCAAAAAACAAACCATACATGGTTGGTTGTATTTCCGCACCAAGTTTATTGGTCTGCACGACCATGTTGTGCGCATTCTGTGCATGTAGCGCTACTCCGGCAGCAAATACCCATGCTGTGAATAGAGTTCGGTGTAATTTCATGATAGTAATATTATTAATTTTTATTAGTTAATTCTCTTTCCCCATACAGAATGCCCTTGAGCATCCAGGCCGGTAAAGAGAATGGTTTCTGTTTCATTTTCCCAATCGTGTCCGGCAAAGATAATCAAATTGTTAATATCTTCTGTGGCTGTTTTTATAGTAAGAAGTTGTTTTTTAACATTAAAATCCCAAGTTGCATCTCCAACACTGCCATCTGCTTCCAAAACGACACGGGCAGACAATGCCTGCTCCCCATTTCGCAAGTCTCCTTCGCCCCACATTATCTGCCTGCCTCCAAGCTACGTTCCAGAGGCGGTTCCTGAAGACGGATAATTTCCCACTCACCTGCCAAATCTTCTTTAGTGAAAGAGCGCGGAGCAGTACCTGCATAGCGTTCGGGAGAAACCACAGGCCATCCGTTTACAGTAAAGAACACTTCACGTACATGCAGATCCATCAACTGGTTCTGAGGAGAGAGCCGTCCCTGATGAGCCATAAAATAACGGCCGTCACCGGCGTCAATAAGACCGCAATGAGCCGTTCCCGCCCATCCCGGATGATTTTCGAAGCGGTAAGGAGCTGTCAAAATGGGAACATTATTCGTTGTATCTTTTATATCCTCTCCATAGAAATCCACAAAAGGCCCTTCGGGAAAATCGGAATAAGCGACACGTACATTATAGGTAGTCATCAGCGGATCGTAGGATGTAAACAGATAATATTTGCCAGTTCCGGCTGATACATGATTTCCGGCGCTTCCAGATTGTCTTTCCGGTAATTGGCCCGGCGTGCTATCAAGTGCCCATGATCCTCCGGCTGCATAGTCATTCCTGTTTCGGGACTCAGTTCCACACAGTACAAACCGCCGAAATAAGAGCCATAATGCATCCACCACTTTCCGGTTTCCGGGTCCTCAATAACAGAAGGGTCTATGGCATTCATCGCATCCCCTTCCCTGTCTTGACCACACACCCTTTCTGTATCCAGGGACCTTCGGGAGAATCCGACTCGGCCATACCGATATAGGATGTATTCCTGCCGAATGCCGATACACAATAATACAAACGATAAATACCCTGATAAGGCATCAGGAAGGGAGCCCAAATGTTAGTCGCCCCTTTTCCCTCCGCCTGACTATGGACCCATTCTATAGCCGGAGCAGGTATTTCGGGAAAGGCCCATCCCACAAAATCCCAATGTACCAGATCTTTTGATTTGCGTACCTGGATAAAACCTAACGGTACATTCTTCTCTTCCGCCTCTTTCCGGTTCTCGGCAAAGATAGCATCAGTGGAATACATATAATAGGTATCCCCTATTTTTTTACAGGCCGGATCGTGTACATTATACGTTCCCCACTGCTTGTAATTTTCCATAGACGAAAGGGCGGTATAATCATCCCCCCAAGGATTCGGTGAAGGAACAGGCACGAAAGCCGTAGGTGCATTGCATGATACCAATGCCCCTACGACCAACAGGCCTAAACCAACCAACCTATTTATTATTAACCTCTTCATGTCCATGAATAATCTTTGAGGAAAAAATTGCTGTTTCATAGTATTTTGTTTATTATATGACCATTTGCTAATGTACTAATTTGTCAATGGCCATGTGGCATATAGCGCAGCCAATCGGCACATTGGCATATTGACACATTGACTAATTATTATTAATGCAAATATAGCTGCAACCAAAAGCTCGCCAGGTGGACAATATCGCTTAAAGGGTGGACATTTGTACAGCAGAGGGATAAAAATGATTTATTTGTTTTTGAGGAAAAACGAAAAGGTATATCTTTGTATAAGTAACGGTATATTCTTACGTCATTAATGAACAACACACTATGAAAAAACATTGTTTTCTATTCGCTCTGTTCATCTTTTTATCTAGTCTGTATATGCAAGCTGAAGGAACAGCCGGAAAATGGTCCGAACGTTATAATTTCACTGCCATTACGATGGATGAAGGACTGCCTCACAACTTCGTGGACGATATATTGAAAGACAGTCAGGGCTTTTTATGGATTGCCACCCGTGGGGAAGGAATCGCCCGTTATGACGGTTATGAATTTACCGCCTTCAATATGGGAAGCACCCACACCAAACTACGAAGCAACTTCATAAACAAACTGTGTGAGGATAACTTCAAGCGTATTTGGGCTGTCAGTGAAATGGGTATTGACATATTGGATATACAAACCATGCAGACTGTACAAGTCGCTGATACGAAAGACAAACTTATTTCACTGTGCAACCGCCCCTCCCATCTCATTCTCCATAGCAAAGCGGGAAATATTTGGGTTTGTTCGGAAAACAATTTATTCAAAATTACCTTTGACAAACAAGGAAATATAAGACAGATCATTAAAATATGCGAAGTGCCGGCAGGAGAATCCATCCGGACTATTTGTGAGGTGGAAGACTATCTTTGGATAAACTACAAAGACGGTATCTACCGCATCAAAGAATCGGCTATGGAAGTACAGGAACCCACATTCGATTTCATCTGCCCTGCAATTACCCGGTGTGTCCATACAAGTAATCTGCCGGAAAGAAAATGAAATTTGGATTGGCAGCGCACAAGGCCTTTCCGATACAATATGGATACGGAACTGATGAAGCATTATATGTACGATCCGAATGACAACAACTCGCTTTCCCAAAACTTTATCACAGACATAGCAGAAACAGGAGAACATACCATGCTGGTCGCCACCCTAAAAGGTATAAACCTTTATAATGCGTTGACAGACAATTTTGAGCGGATAAATAAAGATACCGGAGAAGGAGAAATTGTACAAAACACATTGAACTGTGACTTCGTAAACTGTCTGCTGACCGATGGTGACATTATCTGGGTAGGAACCGAAGTGGGAGGGCTGAACAAGATGAGCCGCCGGATGCTGTTGGTACAAAACTATTATCATATTCCCACCATTCCCGGAAGTCTTTCCCAAAATCCCGTCAATGCCATTTATGAAGACCCGTCGGGTGTTTTATGGGTAGGAACCGTAGAAGGAGGTTTAAACCGGCGGGCTCCCGGCAGCAACACTTTTGAACACTATACCACTGATGCACCCGCCCACCTAAGCCATAATACCGTCAGTTGTTTTACCAGCGATAACGATGGAAGGCTCTGGATAGGAACCTGGGGAGGAGGCATAGGATGGATAGACATGAAAAATCCGCAGAACAAACAATTCCACCACATAGAAATACCCGAATACGGAGACTTCTCATGGGGATGGGCCGGAAGTATCTGCTATGACCACTTGAATAATGCCATCTGGGTGGGAACCAGTACCAATATCTATGTTTACGACTTGAAAACACAAACGCTCACCGAACCATTCAAGGGTATGAACCTAGGTGGAATTGAAGGCTGTACAGGATACTATATAGATAAGGATAACCACCTGTGGCTGGGACTTACAGAAGGACTTTGCCGAATAGATCTAAGCAGTTTGAAAGCCCCCAGACTGATTTATCAACTCTGGAGGATCAAGCTGGACGAACCGGAATCAAAGTTGAAGGAAAGGGTAACCTACATCACCCAGTCTAAAGACGGAACCCTATGGATAGGCAGCAACGGATATGGTTTCTACAAATCCTCACCAACAGAAAACGGAGAATATACCTTCCGCTCCTTCACCACCGAAGACGGACTGATAAACAACAGTGTCCGCTGCATATCGGAAGATAAAGAAGGGTATCTTTGGATTACCACCACCAACGGACTCTCCCGCTTCAATCCTAACAACAACAGCTTCTTCAACTATACCCGGAAAGACGGACTATTATCCAACCAGTTCTATTGGAACGCAATATGCCGTGCCGCCAATGGAGATTTGTATGTAGGAAGTACTAAAGGGCTGTCTGTAGTCAAACCAGTCATAGACACAAATCCCAAGGAGGCTGTTCCTCTGGCATTCACCCATGTTCGTGTGGCCAATGAAGAACGATTGTACACAAACGGCACCCTACAGTTACACGAACGCGACAAATCTCTCTATATTGAATTTGCCGCACTGGATTATGATGCATCGACATTCGCCAATTATTATTACCGCTTAAAAGGATTTGACGACAAATGGATAAAAAGTGCCGGCCAACAGGCGACAAGCCGCCTATACCAACCTGCGTCCCGGCAACTATACTTTCGAACTGCGTTATGCCCCCGACGGCAAACAATGGCTGGAAGAATGGCAGAACTCCACATTGCCGTATCACCTTATTTCTATAAAACCATCTGGTTCATTCTGTCCATATTGGTTCTTCTATCTTTCCTTATATATAAGGTATTATCATGGAGGCTTCGTTCGTTAAAAGAACAACAAGAAATACTCCACATCAAAGTAGAGGAACGTACCCGTGAACTGGAAGAACAAAAAACTGCTTTCCACTCAGGCAAGCGAGCTCTATCGTCAAAACCAACTATTGAAACAGCAAAACGAAAAATAACCAAACAAAAGGACAACTGATACAAATGTCAAAGAAAGTACAGGAATTGACGGTTGACAAACTCGCCTTCTTCACCAATATCACCCATGAATTCCGTACTCCGTTGACATTAATCGTAGGACCTATAGAAAGGGCATTGAAACTAAGCTACAATCCTCAAGTCATTGAACAATTACATTTTGTGGAGCGCAACTCAAAATATCTGCTCTCACTGGTCAACCAATTAATGGACTTCCGCAAAGTAGAATCAGGGAAAATGGAAATTGTCCGCAACTCGGGCAACTTTGCCAAGTTACTCAATGAACTGCTGGTTCCCTTCGACGCATATGCATCCGAAAGAGGAATAACCATCGAACGTCGTTTCCGCCTTCCTTCATGTGAAATCATGTACGATGAGGATGCCATGCATAAAGTGATTGTCAATTTGATAGGAAATGCTTTGAAATTTACCCCCAAAGGAGGACAAATTACCATCTATGCCACCCCCTTCCGCCAGGAGAGCAGGAAAAGTTGTTCATCTGTATCCGGGATACGGGGCCAGGACTGCCCGAAGAAGAGATAGACAAAGTATTCAACCGCTTCTACCAATCACAAAACAAGACGCATTCCTCTATCAACGGACAAAGCGGGACCGGAATCGGCCTCTATCTATGCAAACGAATTGTCCAGTTGCATGGAGGTTCAATTTGTGCCAAGAATAATCAGAGCAAAGGATGTTCTTTCCGTATTTTACTCCCTTTGCAATATGCCGATGCAGACAGTCTGCCCGCACCAACAGAGCAAGTTAAAGAACCGGTAGAATCTCCGCTGGCCTTGCAACCTGCCACCAATGGAAAACTGACGATTCTGGTAGTAGAAGACAACAAAGATATGCGCGACTATATCCGTTCCATTCTGGCCGAATATTATAACGTGCTCGAAGCATCCCAAGGTGAAGAAGCATTGACTGTGCTCCAATCCCAGAACGTGGATTTTATTGTTAGCGACCTGATGATGCCTGTCATGGATGGTATGGAACTGTCCCGCCGGGTAAAATCCAATTTTGTCATCTCACATATCCCCTTTCTGATGCTCACAGCCAAAACATCCAACGAATCGCGCATCGAAAGCTTCCGTATAGGTGTAGACGAATACCTGCTGAAACCATTTGATGATACTTTGCTGCTGGCCCGGATATCCAATATACTGGAAAACCGCAAAACGTTTCCAACAAAAGTTCTCATACAGTATGGACGTGGATGCACTGAATATCGAAAAAGAATCCAGTGACAAGAAATTCCTGGACAAGGCGATGCAGATTGTGAAAGAAAACTATAAGAACTCCTATTACGAAATAAGCGATTTCATCGAAGCAATGGGGGTAAGCAAAAGTTTGATGAACAAAAAAAATGCAAAATCTGACGGGACAGTCTGCCGGACAATTCATGCGTAACTACCGGCTGAATCTTGCGCGGGAACTTATTATCCGTAACCGGCTGACGCACAATATGAATATATCTGAGATAGCATACGAAGTAGGATTCAATGATCCCAAATACTTCACACGCTGCTTTACAAAACATTTCGGAACAACACCCAGTTCGATGATGGAGAATGGAACCGACTGACTTATTCCAGAGCGTAAAATGAACGGATTGTATACCATAAATGCTCCGTTTTTCTACGCTCTCGTCTCGCTAAATAAATTATCTTTGCTCTACATTATAATAGCATATTTAATACCCATGAAAAACAATTTATGACTTGGCTGCTTGCCATCACTACAATGTCAGCTTTTGCCCAACAAGCTACAGTTACAGGACCCGATTCCTTTTTGAAAGTAAATGTATCCGTAAAACAGGGTATCCCCGTTTATTCCGTTACCTATAAGGACAAGACCATCCTGGAAGATTCACCTTTAGGTTTTGTTGCCAATGTGGGGGACTTCAGCCGGGATATGACTTTCACCGGACAAAAAGAGAATAAAATAGATAAGACCTATACACAAGACCGTATCAAACAATCACAAATTCATTATCAAGCCAATGAACTTACATGCACCTTTACCAATAAAGAAAAGAAAAATATAAATATAATATTCCGCGTAAGCAACAACGATATTGCTTTCCGCTACGAAATGCCCAAATATGGCGATACGAGGGAAGCATCGTGATAGAAAAAGAAACTACCGGTTTTGACTTCCCCTCCTTCACCACTACTTTCCTGTGCCCTCAAAGTGACGCCATGATAGGTTGGAAACGTACCAAGCCCAGTTATGAGGAAGAATATAAGGCTGACGCTCCTATGAATGTACGTTCACAATATGGGCACGGTTACACATTTCCTTGTCTGTTCCATGTAGGAGAAAATGGCTGGGCACTTATCAGTGAAACCGGAGTAGACAGCAAATACTGTGGTTCACACCTGAGCGATGCCACCGCCGACGGACTTTATACCCTCGCTTTCCCCATGCCCGAAGAAAACAACGGTAACGGTACGGCATCTCCCGGTCTTGCATTGCCCGGTTCCACTCCTTGGCGTACTATTACTGTAGGCGAAAACCTGAAGCCCATTGTAGAAACAACGATTCCATGGGATGTCGTGGAACCTCTTTACCCAACGGAGCATACATACAAAATGGGACGCGGAACCTGGAGCTGGATACTTTGGCAGGATGGAAGCATCAATTTCGACGATCAGAAAAAATATGTAGACCTCGCCGCCGCCATGGGATATGAATATGTATTGATAGACAACTGGTGGGATACCAACATCGGCCGTGAACGTATGAAAGACTTCATAGACTATGCACACAGTAAAAATGTAGATGTATTTTTATGGTATAGTTCCAGCGGCTACTGGAATGATATAGTGCAAGGTCCTACCAATTACATGGACAATCCCATTATCCGTAAAAAGGAAATGAAATGGCTGCATAATATAGGAGTAAAAGGAATCAAAGTAGACTTCTTCGGAGGTGACAAGCAGGAAACCATGCGTCTGTACGAAGCCATCCTGAGCGATGCGGATGATAATGGACTGATGGTCATTTTCCACGGCTGTACCCTTCCTCGGGGATGGGAGCGTATGTATCCTAATTATGTAGGAAGCGAAGCCGTGCTCGCATCGGAAAACCTGATTTTCCAACAACATTTTTTGCGATGAAGAAGCATTTAATGCCTGTCTGCATCCATTTATCCGCAACACCATCGGTTGCATGGAGTTTGGTGGCACATTCCTCAACAAACGCCTCAACCGCAACAATGACGGCGGAAGCATACGCAAGACCACTGATGTATTCCAACTGGCAACAGCCGTTTTATTCCAAAATCCTATTCAGAATTTTGCGTTGGCGCCTAAATAACCTGACCGATGCCCCCCAAGTTTGTTTGGATTTCATGAAGCAAGTTCCCACCACATGGGACGAAAACAAGATTCATTGACGGCTATCCGGGCAAATACGTAGTGCTGGCACGTCGGCATGCCGATAAATGGTACATAGCCGGATCAATGCACAAAAAAAAAAAGAACCGCTGAAATTAAAGTTGAACTTATCTATGTGTACTAAAGGAGATAAAGTGATGCTTTATCAGGACGATAAAAAACTAAATCCTCACGCTGAAGAGATAACATTAAAAAAGAATGATGAAGTCAGCATTACGATGCAGGCGGAAGGAGGATTTTTACTTGTGAAATAATTCCTTTCAGAGAATTTTATTTGTATTTTATCCCTCATGTAGCCGGGCAGTCCTTCATCAGGTTGTCCGGTACATGATTTTTTTATAAAAAAAGCCTTCTCCTGAGCCTATCTCACCGCCTCCAAAAGACATAAACTATAAGCGAAATAAATACATTTTTTCCCATTATTCATTCGTCCACCCTATAAAACCGTTTGTCCACCCCTGTTTACGGTGTAAATTATACTTTTGTCATGCAATCGGTGCTCAATCTTTCGGAAGAGAACCCTGCTTTTTAAAGTCTAATCCTAATCTTAAATATTATGAAGAATAGCTCCAGCATATTTATAAACTCTGTGGTTTGTCTACCTAGAGTATTCAACATTAGATTGTACAATAATCCAACATCTCAATTCAATACATCAGCAACAATTTAATCTACTAATTTAATACTTAAAAAAATGAGGAAACATTTATTATTTTCCGTAATGCTTAGTCTGTGTGCTATGGGTGGCATGATGGTGTATCCCACACCTGCTATAGCTACCGTGGCACAATCTCCGGCTATCAAGGTTCGCGGTCAAGTTATCGATGAACAAGGTGAGCCCTTGACAGGAGCTACTGTCAGAATTAAAGGAGGACAAGGTGGAACCATTACCGATGTGGACGGAAACTTCCAACTGGAGGTTGCCGGAAACGCTATCCTTTCGATAAGCTATGTAGGCTACAAGAACGCGAAGTAGCCGTTCGTAACCGCGCTATCATTGAAGCCATCCAATTGCAACCCGACAACCAGATGCTGGAACAAGTTGTTGTCATAGGTTATGGCACACAAAAGAAATCCGATTTGACCGGTTCTGTAGCTGTAGTAGACACGGAAGCCTTGAAACAGACATCCCATTCCAATATCTCCACCATGCTCGAAGGTAAAGTATCAGGCGTACAAGTCACTTCCGACGGGCAGCCCGGTGCCGACCCTACCGTCCGTATCCGTGCGTCGGATCTTTTGGTGACACTTCTCCTCTTTATGTTATCGATGGTGTCCCCATGGGTACTTCCATCCGCGATTTCTCTTCAAACGATATTGAAACCATCCAAATTCTGAAGGATGCATCGGCTGCTGCCATTTACGGTTCGCGTGCAGCCAACGGTGTGGTCATCATCACTACCAAAACGCGGTCAGAAAGACCAACCGCTGAAAGTAGACTACAATGGGTACGTAGGTATGGACTACATTCCCAGTAGTGTCTATGACGTAATGGATGCCGACCAATACAGCCAGTACATCGGTCAGGCATGCGCCAACTCCAACACTCCGCTGCCCGGCGGTTACAAGCTGGACAGTACCACCGGAAAATATCATTTCCAGGATAACACCAATACCAACTGGTTCAAAGAAGTGTTCAAAACAGGTATCCGTCAAAATCACAATGTGAACCTCTCCGGTGGCGGTGCCCACAATACTTATAACGTTTCATTAGATTACTACAACCAGAAAGGTACACTGGAAGGCGCCGGTCCCAACTACGAACGTTACACGGCGCGTGTCAACAACACGATGGACACCAAATTCATCAAGTTCCATACCAGCCTGGTTTACTCTCACTCCGATCAAGACAACATGGGGTTGTCAAACGCTTCCGAATACGTTCAAGGTCTGTATGGCGACGTAACCAATGTGCTGCGTGGTACTTTGCTGATGCAGCCCACCATCAAAGCCTATGACAACTCTACTTGGGTACTTGACAATCTGGTAGGGATCGCCAATAACTTCAACTATGACTCTTATGGTTATGGTGTTTACTACGACACCGTACATGGTGACATTTCAGCTTCCAACCCCTTGCTGGTCAATAACCTGTTAAAGCGCAATACCCGTGTAGACCGCTTTGTAGGAACAGCCTCTGCCGATGTGGATCTCCTGAAAATGATCGGTATTGGCAGCAAAAACCACAAGCTCAACTATAAAGTCAATCTCTCTTACAGCAAAACCCATTGCAAGGACTTCACCTGGATTCCTGCATGGGTACAGAGCAACCGTGTCTATCTGGCCAAAAAGCAACGAACGTCTCACCAAAGCTACCCGCTCTTATGCCGATGCTTTGATTGAAAACGTGCTGACTTATGATGCCACCGTCGGCAAACACCATTTTAACCTGGTAGCCGGCCAGACTTACGAAGAAGAAAACACCGACTTGCTGACAGGCTGGGGCGTCAACTTCACCGAGCCTTACTTCCTGCAACTCCAGAATGCCGCCAACACTTACGCTGAAAGCTTCGAATACAAACACACCCTCCTATCCTACATCGGGCGTATCAACTACAACTACGACGAGCGTTATCTGTTCTCGGCAACCGTGCGCCGCGACGGCAGTTCCCGCTTGTCCCAAAATATCCGTTGGGGCACCTTCCCCTCTGTTTCTGTGGGATGGCGTTTCGACAAGGAGTCTTTCTTCCCCTTCAACAGAAACATTGTCAACATGTTCAAGGTACGTGCCAGCTATGGCGAGCTCGGTAACGAAAACATTGGTGAATACATGTATCAGGCTGTAATGGCACGTAATAACATGACTTATAGCTTTGGCAACACGCCCATCACCGGTTCTGCCATTTCCACTTTCGTAGACAACAACCTTTCTTGGGAAAAGAAGAAAAGCTACAACGTGGGTATCGACCTCGCCTTGTTCAACAACCGTCTGGAATTCACTGCCGAATGGTACAAGAACACCAGTGAAGACCTGCTTTATGCTGTTCCCGTTCCCGAACAAGCCGGTGTATCCAATACCACCGTAACAATGAACGCCGCTTCGATGAACAATTCAGGTTTCGAATTTGCAGCTACTTACCGCAACCGAGACCACGACTTCAAGTATGAAGTGTCGGCTAACTTAAGTACTGTCCGTAACCGCGTAACCTCATTGGGCTTCGGTACCGATTCATACATCTCCGGCGCCTACATCACCAACGTAGGTGAAGAGATCGGCAAATTCTACGGATGGGTTTATGATGCATCGCCCGCACACAAGCTGACTTGGACAACCATGCCACACAAGAAGGCGCCCAAATTGGTGACTGCCTCTATAAGGACGTAAGCGGTCCCGACGGAAAGCCTGACGGAAAGGTAGATGCCAATGACCAGGTAGTATTGGGCAGCGGTATGCCTAAGATCAATTTCGGTTTGAACGCCCGCTTCGAATACAAACGTTCGACCTGAGCATCGCTACGTTCGGTGCACTCAACTATCATGTTAGCGACGACATCCACAACTCTCTGAACTCTTGCTATGGCTGGGGCAACAAAGACGTAGCCATGCTCGACGCCAATCGCTTCAGCGAAGACGGCAGCACCTATCTTTCCAGCGTACCACGTACCTATGTCACCAACAGTGCCAGCCTGGCCTGGAACGATCTCTTCAGCGACCGCAAAATTCAGAACGCAGCTATTGGAAAATTGCCAATATAGAACTGGGCTACAACTTCCCCAACGAATGGTTTGGCAAATACGTATCGGATGTACGTTTCTACGTGTCGGCACAGAACCTGCACACCTTTACCGGCTACAAAGGTTACAATGTGGACTATGCAGGAGGTACCTTCACACCGGGATATAACTTCTGTTCTTATCCTACCGCACGTACTTTCATGTGTGGCGTTCATTTCACTTTCTAATCACTAAAAACATAACAATATGAAACTCAATAAATATGCATTGGTTCTCTTTTTGGGATTAGGCACATTGACTTCTTGCAATGATAATTTGGAGCTGTTAAATCCCAACCAGCAAACCTCAAACACATTCGGTTTCAATGCCGATGATTTGGAAGAGAGCGTTATTGCCGCCTATAACCATATCCGTATGGAAGGTTCTTACGCCCGTGTAGGCTACACCATTGATGTGTGTCGTGGCGATGAAGCCTGGAATTCATCACAAGTATGGTATCTGCCTTTCGATGACCTGAATGCGGAAGTAACCTCGGACATCACGTGGTGGCCCTGGCGCGAATGGTACTACACCGTTAATGTATGTAATTTTGCCATTTCCCGTTGCGATGAAGACAACAGCCAGCTTTCCGAAAAATGAAACGCATCAAAGGACAAGTGCTCTTCCTGCGCGGTCTGTCATACTACAATCTGGTTGGTTATTACCAGAACCCGCCCCTCATCACAGATTATGCCACCTACTCTTCATTGGACGGGCTTTATACCGGCAACAGCACCTATGATGCCGTGCTGGACCAAGTGGAAAGTGATTTCAAAGAAGCCATGGAATTGTTACCCTCACGAGATCAAGGTGGCGAATGGGAAAAAGGACGTGCCACCTGTGGTGCCGCAGCCGGTTACTATGCCCGTGCGCTCATGGTACGCCATAAATTCAAAGACGCCCTTACTGTACTGAAAGACATTATCGGCAAAAAATATGGTACTTATGAACTGATGGATAACTATGGCGACAACTTTCGCGAAGGTCCTGCCTATGAGAACAACAAGGAAAGCCTTTTCGAAGTGCAATTCCTTGACTTAGAATCACAAGGAACCGACGACGAGTGGACTCCGGTGAACACCAGCCCGAATGCCACCCAAGGTTCGGCCATCGAGAGTAACTTCGCTCCCGGCAATTATGGCGGTTGGGCCGACATTTCGGCTTCCCCCTGGCTCTACCATCTCTTCAAAGCAGAACGTACTACTGACGGCAAACTCGACCCGCGTCTGTACTGGACCATCGGTACTTACGAATCCGATTGGGAAGACTTTGAATATGGCAATGTAGCTTATACGAGCAAACTTACAGCCACCGACAACATCGTAACCAACAACACATACGGTGGTCTACCCATCGCCAAGTTCACAAACCTCCGTACCGGACTCTATAGCACCGTTATTACAGGTTTACACGATGGAATCAACTTGCGTCTGATGCGCTACTCCGACGTGCTGCTCCGTGCTGCCGAATGTGAAAACGAAGTCAACGGCCCCACACAACAGGCCATCGACTGGATTAACGAAGTACGCAACCGCGCTGACTTGCCCGATCTGGAACTGGCTGACTTCCCTACAGCCGACAAACTCTTCGAGCAGATTGCCAATGTGGAGCGTCCGAAAGAATTTGGTTGTGAGTTCGGACGCGGATTCGATCTTATCCGCTGGGGATTCTTCTATAAGAATGATCGTTTGCAACAACTTAAGGAGCACAGTGTCGTACGCCGTTCTGTAACCGGAACCAAAGATCCTGTAGACTACAATGATATCGCAACCGACTCCGAACTAAAAAGTTCTTTTGACACCTACTTACCCGGGCACGAATTTCTGCCCATCGTACAACAGTTGTTGAACAAGAACCCTAACCTAAGTGGTAACTCTGCCAACTTTAGCACGGACAACTCTACTTATTTCAGTGAGAACGGATGGACTGTTCATCCGGTGGTTGACTTAAGCAAATAAACAAACCTATTAAAATGTAAGACAATGAGAATACTCAATAAATTAGTATACGCTTGCTGTTCCATCGCCTTCGGGTTGATGGCATTGCAAGCTGCGAGGGTGGCGAGCTGTATGATGTTACGCCCCTGACTGGATTTCCGAGAAAGTGGACTCCATAGCAAATTCAAAGAAAGATCCGGAAGAAGAAGTGCTGGAGGGCATGCAGGAAGATGTCTACTCCTTCGGTAATACGGACTACACCTCCGGTTTCTGGACAGCTTTCTCCAAGTATTACGTCGTGCCCGATGGTCAGAAGTGGCATGGAGTGTTCAACCTCAACATCAACCCTGCCGACAATACCTATTATAAAAACTTCGCCCTAGTCATTACCAATGACGCAGACCGCGGAGGTGAAGGATACACGGAATATGGCGCTTATCGTTTTGATACCACAAACGATACTTTGGCCTATAACTCCCAATGGGGTTCCCATCTCTTCTTCAAATACACATCCAGCACGCTGATGCTGTCACCCGTTGACAATCTGGACGAAGCTGTACAGAAATTGGGCGGCAAAGTAACACTCACCGTAGACCGCACCAATGAAAATGCCTTCTCTATCAAAATCCAGAACGCTCGGCAACCAAAACCTACAAACAGCCGTACAAGTTACCCAATCTGAATGCAGACGCGAGCAATACCAACATCCGCTGCTTCCTGGTACCCGAAGGCTCTTACATCAACTTCTTGCAATCGAACATCGTTCCTATCGGCGGCCTTACCTCTGCCGAAGACAAGAATCCGCTCTCGATGGTACTGCAAAATGTACCCGATCAGGTCAATGCCGGCACCTCACTCGAAGAAGCCGTGGCCGGGATTACTGCCATCGTCAGCTTCGAAGAGGGGTGACTAAGACCGTAACCGCAGAAGAACTCCAGTTCACTGCCATCCCCAATATGAACGAACTGGGCACGAAGACACTGGTAGTCATCTACAACAAGACCTTCAAGGGCGAGAATTGCAACCAGCCGGTGGTGGCCAATGCTACGTTTGAAGTAGTGGAAAAGATTGTATCCATCCAAGTGACGGCTCAACCTGCGCACACGCAGTATTACTATTATACTTCGGCAGCAACGGAAACGATGACCGACCGTACGCTGGCATTCCTTCCCGAAGGATTGGAAGTAACGGCTACTTATGCCGACGGAAGCACAAGAGTAGTAGACAACGCCAAACTCCATTTCTCTGCCATTCCTGCCAAAGCCGGTACGCAGACCGTAACCATTACTGCCGACGAAGTTACCGCTACCGTAGAAGTTAAAGTTGCCGAATCTGTGGTTGCCACTGTGAGCAACTCAGCCGGTATCATAGGAGCCGAAAACAATTCAACGGGTTGGTGGACTGTCTTTTCTGACAATTTCAACGTGCCGGCAGGTGAAACCAGATCCATCAGCTTCACCAATTACACCAGCCAAGCTAATAACTGGAGCAACTTCGCTATCGTTCTCCGCAAAGCCGATCTTGCCGAATATGCAGTGGTACGCGCCGACAACTATGGATGGGGTGCAGGATACGATGGAAATGCCAGCCTCGTTCACAACGGTACACAAGGCGACTGGGCCACTTGGCTTGCCGATATGAACGGAGCCAAAGTCACCGTCTACGTGACCAATTGCGGCAATGGTACAGCCGACATTCAAGCAGTAATGAAAGGCACTTCAGGTACTTCCTATGCCCAATACTATTTAGGGATCAACAAATTGGATATGAACGACTTGAACTTCGCTTTAACGATTGAAGGCGGCCATCTCGTCTTCTAATCCGAATCAGTAATCACACAAACCATGCCGTTTTCCTCAGGAAGAAGCGGCATGGCCTTTAAACTATCAACAGATGAAAAAACTATTACCATTGTGGATGTTCTTACCAATATTCCTTGTTTTAACCGCTTGTTCTGACAACAGCGAAGATATAGACCGCTATTATGCAACTGTAAGTACTCCGAAAGTAACTACAACCACCCCCACCTCGTTGACCGTCACCGCATCGGTTACAGGTGATCTGAACCAAATAGTCAAGAAAGGCTTCTGTTACAGTGCAGCAGCTTCCGTACCGACTATCAAAGACCACGTGGTGGATGCCGATGAGAATTTCAGTGCCTCCCTCTCAACCTTGACCTCCGGTACCTCCTACTATATCCGTGCATACGTCTACTGTGACAGCCGTTATGTCTATTCAGAGGTGGTCACGGCCACCACAGAAAGCTTAAGCTTAGACGATGAACTCAAGAATTACGTGGCCCCCACCTACTCCGATGACTATACCTCGATAAGTGACTGGAGCAAACGCTCTCAATGGAATCTTGCCAACGTACACGACCCCTCGGTTGTATTGGCCGAAGATGGTTATTATTACATGTATCAGACGGATGCTTCATACGGCAACGTCCACACCGCAGGCGGCCACTTCCACGGTCGTCGCTCCAAGGACCTTGTCAACTGGGAATACCTCGGCGGTACAATGAAGAACCTGCCCGAATGGGTAGTGCCCAAGCTCAATGAAATACGAAAAGAAATGGGACTTGCCGAAATCAATCCTAATGTTAATGACTTCGGCTATTGGGCTCCCGTAGTACGCAAGGTAAAGAACGGCCTCTATCGCATGTACTATTCCATTGTCTGCCCCGGCACACTCAACGGTGCCAACACCTGGTCGGAGCGCGCCTTTATCGGCCTGATGGAAAACAACGATCCCTCCAACAACGACGGATGGGTAGACAAAGGCTACGTCATCACCAATGCTTCCGACAAAGGACTTAACTTCAACGTGAAGCCGGATGATTGGGCCAATTGCTATTATAAATGGAATGCCATCGACCCCTCTTATGTCATCACGCCCGAAGGCGAGCACTGGTTGGTCTACGGTTCATGGCATAGCGGCATAGCCGCTCTCAAGCTCGATGGCGAAACAGGCAAGCCTGCCGAAACTTTGGGCCAACCTTGGGCTACAGGCCAAGCACCTGCCGAGTATGGTCAGTTGATCGCCACCCGCCAGACAGGTAACCGCTGGCAAGCCAGTGAAGGTCCCGAAGTCATTTACCGCGATGGCTACTACTACCTCTTCCTGGCCTACGACGCTCTCGACGTGCCCTATAACACCCGTGTGGTCCGCTCGAAAAGCATCACCGGTCCCTACGTGGGCATTGACGGCAAAGACGTGACCGCCGGTGCCGATGCACTGCCATAGTGACTCATCCCTATAAGTTCAGCAAAGGCTACGGCTGGGTAGCATCGCCCACTGCGCTATCTTCGACGATGGCAAAGACAACTGGTTCTACGCCTCACAAGGCCGTCTGCCTAAGGATGTTCCGGGCATCAACGCCAGCAACGCCATCATGATGGGGCACGTACGCAGCATCCGCTGGACGAAAAACGGTTGGCCTCTCGTAATGCCCGAACGTTACGGAGCCGTTCCCAAAGTAGCCATCACCGAAGAAGAATTGCCCGGCAATTGGGAACACATCGACCTTACATACAAATATGGAGAGCAGAGAACTTCAGCAACAATGACTCTCGCCGCCGACCACACTATCACCGAAGGTACCTGGAAAGGCAGTATGTGGAGCTATGACGCCGACCAACAGATTCTGACTGTTAACGGAGTGGAACTTTATCTGCAACGTGAAACCGATTGGGAAGCCAATCCACGTACCCATACCATCGTCTATGCCGGCTATGCCAACAACAAGACGTATTGGGGAAAGAAGTCCAAATAAACATTCCCGCTCCGCACGCAAACTTCATATAGAAACACCACCACTGCCCCCGTAAAACAACACCAAGGTTTATGAGGCAGTGGTCCTGTTTTACAAATCAATAGCAGAGATTAAAAGAGCATAAAACAGAAAACAAGAGAAAACCTATTTCATGAAAAGGAAAAAAGAGTTAGGTTCCCTAATCTCCATACAAAAAATCATCATTCTGTTCTTTTTACATTCAAAGAACAACCTACTTTTATTTATTACCATAAATCTCTATCCTTTAAACCAACAAACACCATTGTAGACAAGCAGAGGACATCAGCATCAGATTTTTTGTTAATTATTAGCCAAATACACACTTTAATTTATAACTTTGCAATTCTAATAGAATGAATTATGGAAAATAAACTAACCATTTACAATACATTAAGCCGTCAAAAGGAACTTTTCGTTCCCTTGCATGCCCCTCATGTAGGTATGTATGTATGCGGTCCTACCGTATATGGCGATGCCCATTTAGGACACGCACGCCCCGCCATCACGTTCGATATCCTGCTCCGTTATCTTACCCATCTGGGATACAAGGTACGTTATGTCCGTAACATTACCGATGTCGGTCATCTGGAACACGATGCAGACGAAGGCGAAGATAAAATCGCCAAAAAAGGCCCGTCTGGAGCAACTAGAACCCATGGAAGTAGTGCAATATTACCTCAATCGCTACCACAAGGCAATGGAAGCCTTGAATGTACTTCCACCCAGTATCGAGCCACATGCATCAGGCCATATCATTGAACAGATAGAACTGGTAGAAGAAATTCTGAAAAACGGCTATGCTTATGAAAGTGAAGGTTCCGTTTATTTCGATGTAGCAAAATACAACAAAGACCATCATTACGGCAAACTGTCCGGCCGCAACCTGGACGATGTGCTGAACACCACCCGCGAGCTGGACGGTCAAAGCGAGAAGCGCAATCCTGCCGATTTCGCCCTGTGGAAATGTGCACAACCCGAACATATCATGCGCTGGCCCAGCCCGTGGAGTAACGGATTCCCCGGTTGGCATTGTGAATGTACCGCAATGGGTAAGAAATACCTGGGCGAGCATTTCGATATTCACGGAGGGGGAATGGACTTAATTTTCCCACACCACGAATGTGAGATCGCACAAAGCGTGGCTTCACAAGGCGATGACATGGTTCACTATTGGATGCACAACAACATGATTACCATTAATGGACAGAAGATGGGAAAATCATACGGCAACTTCATTAACTTGGATGAGTTCTTCCACGGTACCCACAAGTTACTGACCCAAGCCTACAGCCCCATGACCATCCGTTTCTTCATCCTTCAGGCACATTACCGCAGTACAGTGGACTTCAGTAACGAAGCATTACAAGCAGCCGAAAAAGGATTGGAACGGCTGACAGAAGCTGTGAAAGGTCTTGAACGCATCACTCCGGCAACACAAACCACCGGCATAGAGGGGGTAAAAGACTTGCGTGAAAAGTGTTATACAGCCATGAATGATGACTTGAACTCACCGATTGTCATTGCCCATCTGTTTGACGGCGCCCGTATGATTAATACGGTTCTGGACAAGAAAGCCACTATTTCCGCAGAAGATCTGGAAGAACTGAAAAGTGTGTTCCATCTCTTTATGTACGAAATCCTGGGCCTGAAAGAAGAAGCCGCCAATAACGAGGCACGTGAAGAGGCATACGGCAAAGTAGTAGATATGCTGCTGGAACAACGTATGAAAGCCAAAGCCAATAAAGACTGGGCTACAAGCGATAAAATCCGTGATGAGCTGGCTGCTCTTGGCTTTGAAGTGAAAGATACCAAAGACGGTTCACATGGAAACTGAATAAATAGAATACATAGAGCGACACTATATTTTTCACCACAGACCATACAGATTCACACAGATTATCCACCTGACAATCAATGATTTAAGAAACATCTGCGTTTTGTTTGTTATAATCTGTGGTGAACCTTTCAGATAACCATCAAAACTGAAAAATCTCCCTTCGATGGTAATACTTATTTTTAAATAACTATTTTTGCGGAAATTATACAAAACTGCTTATCACACCAATCCAATGCTAGCTGAGAATAAGATAACTTTAGCGTCCCTGTATAAGATTTTGTTTGAAGAAGAGCCACTGACACTCTCCGACCAATGTATGCAAAAATTGGAAGAGAGTTTCCATTTTCTGAAAACATTCTCCAACGACAAGATCATCTATGGCATCAATACCGGCTTTGGACCGATGGCCCAATACCGTATTGAAGATGAATCCTTGTCACAATTACAGTATAATATCATCCGCAGCCATGCCACCGGAGCAGGGCAACCCCTTCCGGAACTCTATGTCAAAGCTGCCATGATAGCGCGTCTCTATACTTTTCTGCAAGGAAAATCCGGCGTACATAAAGAACTGGCATTGCTCATTACCGAGTTTATCAACCGGGGGATTACTCCATACGTACCCGAACACGGCAGTGTAGGGGCCAGTGGCGATTTGGTACAGCTTGCCCATATCGCCCTCACCCTGATTGGAGAAGGAGAGGTCTTTTACCAAGGCAAGAAAAGAGATACGGCATCCGTTTTGGCGGAAAACGGATTGCAACCCTTCAAAATGCATATCCGCGAAGGGCTTTCAGTGACCAACGGCACTTCGGTAATGACAGGTATAGGCATTGTCAACCTGATTTATGCCCGCCAACTGATGCATTGGGCAGTAGGCGCATCGGTCATGATGAATGAAATTGCCGCCTCGTACGATGATTTCATGTCCGAACCGCTGAACGAAGCCAAACGGCATGAAGGACAGCAAGAGATAGCCCGCATGATGCGCCAATGGGTGGAAGGCAGCCAATGTGTACGCAAAAGAGAGAATGAACTTTACAACGGAAAACACGAAGAGAAAATCTTCACCCATAAGGTTCAACCCTATTATTCGTTGCGCTGCATCCCACAGATTCTAGGACCGGTTTATGATGAATTGCTCAAATGCCGAAAAAGTATTGATAAACGAAATAAATTCAGCCTGTGACAACCCGATAGTGACCCCGACACGCAAAAACGTGTATCATGGCGGTAACTTTCACGGAGATTACGTTTCTTTTGAAATGGATAAACTGAAAATAGCGGTCACCAAACTGGCCATGCTTGCCGAACGGCAGATCAATTACTTGTTTCACGACCGCATCAACGGCATTCTGCCCCCCTTTGTCAATATGGGAGTGCTGGGATTGAACTATGGTTTGCAGGCGTCACAATTTACCGCGACTTCTACCACAGCGGAGTGCCAGACTTTGTCCAATCCGATGTATGTGCATAGCATCCCCAACAACAATGACAATCAGGATATTGTAAGCATGGGAACCAATTCCGCACTACTGGCAAAAACAGTCATAGAAAATGCTTATCAGGTGATGGCTATCCTGATGATGGGTATTGTACAAGCTGTAGACTGTTTGGAAATAGCCGGTCGGCTAAGCCCCCGGTCACAACAAGTATATAAAAGAGATACGAGCATTTTTTCCTGTGTTCCGGGAAGATACGCCTAAATATAAAGAGATAGAAAGAATGATGGTATATCTTAAAAAAAGGGAGGTTGCAAAGAAAAAATGAAATACGCACTAGTAACAGGAGGAAGCCGGGGCATCGGACAGGCTGTATGTCTGAAACTGGCCGAAATGGGATATCATATACTGATAAACTACCAAAGCAACGATACGGAAGCCGAAGCCACCCTGCAACAGATACGGGAACAAGGCTCGGATGGCGAACTGATGAAATTTGACGTGACAGACGCAGTAGCCACACACGCCGCACTGAACGGCTGGATGGAGAAGCATCCCGATACCTACATTGAGGTACTGGTGAACAATGCCGGTATACGCCGTGACAACCTGATGCTGTGGATGGAACAGGATGAATGGAGCCGGGTGTTGGATATCAGCCTGAACGGTTTCTTTAACGTCACCCAACCCTTGCTGAAAAATATGCTGGTAAAGCGATTCGGACGTATCATCAACATCGTTTCCCTGTCGGGTATCAAAGGAATGCCGGGACAAACCAACTATTCGGCAGCCAAAGGCGGAATGATAGCCGCCACCAAAGCACTGGCACAGGAAGTGGCCAGAAAACACGTGACGGTGAACGCCGTAGCACCGGGATTTATCCGCACGGATATGACCAACGGCATTGATGAAAATGAATGGAAAAAACAGATACCGGCAGGACGGTTCGGCGAACCCGGAGAAGTAGCCGCACTGGTAGGCTTCCTGGCATCGGAACAAGCTCCTATATCACCGGAGAGGTAATTTCCATCAATGGAGGAATCTATACATAAGCAGAAGATGAGAAGAGTAGTGATTACAGGCATGGGTATTTATTCGTGCATAGGCAAGAACCAAGATGAGGTGAAAGACTCTTTGTTCCAAGGGCGTTCAGGCATCGGCATCGATCCGGCACGTAAAGAGATGGGGTATTTTTCCGCATTGACAGGACTTGTCGAACGTCCTGATTTAAAGAAGTTATTGGACCGCAAAAAGCGGCATAGCCTCGCCGAACAGGGAGAATATGCCTATATGGCTACCTTGGAGGCATTCCGTCAGGCACAAATAGACGAGGAGTTTTTATTGGATCATGAAGTAGGCATATTGTATGGAAATGACAGTAGCGCCGCTCCGGTAATCGAGGCCATTGATGTCATTCGTGCCAAGAAGAATACGGCTATGGTAGGCTCCGGTTCTATCTTCCAGTCCATGAACTCTACGATTACCATGAACCTTTCGGTTATTTTCCATTTGAAGGGAATTAATTTTACCATATCGGGAGCTTGTGCCAGCGGTTCACACGCCATCGGCATGGCGTATATGCTCATCAAATCAGGACTTCAGGACTGCATTCTGTGCGGAGGAGCACAAGAGGTAAATCCTTACTCCGTGGGTAGTTTCGACGGATTGGGCGCGTTCTCCACCCGTGAGGACGAACCGGAAAAGGCATCGCGCCCCTTTGACAAGGGACGGGACGGTTTGGTACCCAGCGGAGGAGGCGCCAGCCTGGTACTCGAAAGTTATGAATCAGCCGTAAGCGCGGAGCTACTATTCTGGCAGAAGTCATAGGATACGGTTTCTCATCAAACGGAGATCATATTTCCGTACCGAATGTGGACGGTCCCAGACGCTCTTTACAGATGGCAATCAACGATGCGGGCATTCCCTTGGAAGAAATCCAATATATCAATGCACACGCCACTTCCACCCCCCGTGGGAGATTTGAATGAGGCAAAAGCCATAGCGGAAGTGTTCGGAAACCATCGGCCCTATGTCACATCCACCAAGTCACAAACCGGACATGAGATGTGGATGGCAGGCGCCAGTGAAGTCATTTATTCCATCTTGATGATGAATAACGGATTTATCGCTCCTAATCTCAATTTTGAAGAACCCGATGAAGCCTCTGCTCTGCTGAACATCCCCTCCCGGAGGATAGAAACGGAATTTGACACCTTCTTGTCCAACTCATTCGGATTCGGAGGAACCAATTCCTCACTGATTATCCGTAAATTTAAAGAAAACAATTAATTCAAACCAATATATAAATTTATGACCAACGAAGAAATCATCGAAAAGAATCAGAACCACCCTGGCCGAAGAATTTGAGATTGATGTAGAACAGATCCAACCGGACGCACCTTTGATGCAAACCTTGGAATTGGATAGCCTTGACCTGGTGGATATGGTAGTACTGATTGACAAGAATTTCGGTTTCACCGTTACAGCCAAAGATTTTGCCGGTATCAAAACCTTCCAGGATTTCTATAATCTGGTAATTTCACATATGCAAAAAAGAAGACTGATGTCCGAAACATGGAAAGGTAAGACAAGAGGAGGCATATTCGGATACATGTTCTTTATCTACATGATCCGCTGTCTGGGGATAACTGCGCCTACGGCTTCCTGGCATTGGTCGTCCTCTACTTCATACCTTTCGCACCGAAAGCAACGGGCAATACTTGGAGTTACGCACGGAACAGGCTGAAATACGGACGGCTGAAATCCGTCGCACTGCTCCTGAAAAACTATTACCGGCTGGGACAAATATTGATTGACAAAGTGGCCATCGGCAACGGAATGACCGGCAAGTATCATTTCAAATTTGAGAACTATCAGGCATTTTTAGACGTACTAAACGGAAACACCGGAGTAATTATGATTGGCGCCCATGTGGGCAACTGGGAAATAGGCGCTCCTTTCTTCGATGAATATGGCAAAAAGATCAATATCGTCATGTTTGACGCCGAACACGAACGGATAAAGGAGATTTTGGAAAAGAACGCCTCTACGCGAGACTACAAAATAATTCCGGTGAATGAAGACAGCCTGACACATGTATTCCGCATCACGGAAGCGCTGGACCGCCGGGAGTATGTCTGCTTTCAGGGAGACCGCTATCTGAATAAAGAGAAATTACTCACGACTTCTTTCATGGGAAAAGAAGCCAAATTTCCCGATGGGCCCTTTCCTGCTGGCTTCGAAGTTAAAAGTACCCGTCGTATTCTATTTTGCCATGCGTGAAGCCCAAAGAACGTATCGTTTCCATTTCTTTATAGCCGAGACAGTAGTACGGACGAAAGAGAAACGGGCCGAACAGGCATTATTGGAGCAATATACACAAACGCTGGAAAAGATTGTCCGGCAGTATCCGGAACAATGGTTCAATTACTACCCGTTCTGGACATAAAAATAAATCTGGTATGATGCATAAAAGATATACAAAAGAACAATGTACGGCTGCCGAAGCGCAAAGACTGGCACAAGAGATAGCTTTCGGTCCTGTGGTATTCCAAGTATCGCGCCTGATGTTGAAATTCGGAATTTTCCAATTATTGTCCGGCAAACGGGAAGGATATACGCTGCAAGAAATCAGCGGGCAGACCGGACTGACACGCTATGCGGCACAAGTATTACTGGAAGCATCGCTGACCATCGGAACCATCCTGTTGGAAGAAGACCGTTATGTACTGGCCAAGGCAGGCTGGTTTCTGCTGAACGATAAAATGGCTCGTGTCAATATGGAATTCAATCACGATGTGAACTATCAAGGCTTGTTCCATTTGGAAGAAGCTCTTTTAAACGGGCGTCCGGAAGGATTGAAAGTATTCGGAGAATGGCCTACCATTTACGAAGGTCTGTCCCAATTGCCGGAACAGGTACAGAAAAGCTGGTTCGGCTTTGATCATTTCTATTCGGACCAGTCATTCGGCAAAGCGTTGGAAATCGTGTTCAGCCATCACCCGAAACGCTTGCTCGATATTGGCGGGAATACCGGCAGATGGGCCACACAATGCGTACAATATAATAAGGAAGTGGAAGTAACCATCGTGGACCTGCCTCAACAACTGGAAATGATGAGAAAGCAAACGGCCGGTTTGTCCGGTAGTGAACGCATACACGGTCACGGCGCCAATCTGCTGGATCGGGACGTGCCCTTTCCCACGGGTTTTGACGCTGTATGGATGAGCCAGTTTCTGGACTGCTTCTCGGAAGAAGAAGTCATCAGCATCCTGACCCGTGTGGCACAATCCATCGGCAAAGACAGCAAAGTCTATATTATGGAAACATTATGGGATCGCCAACGGTATGAAACAGCATCTTATTGCCTGACACAAATCAGCCTCTACTTTACAGCAATGGCCAACGGCAACAGTAAGATGTTCCATTCGGATGACCTGATCCGCTGCATTGAAAATGCCGGATTGGAAGTGGAAGAAATTCAAGATAACATAGGACTGGGACACAGTATCCTGCAATGCAGACTGAAATGAGCAGCAAAGAAATCATCTGTCAGGGAGAAGAGCTGTTCCGGCTGATTCCCCAACGCCCGCCCATGGTAATGATAGACCGCTTCTATGGGATAGAAGAAAATACATCCTGGTCAGGGCTGACCGTCACTACCGACAACCTGTTCTGCCGGGACGGTGTATTACAGGAAACGGGAATCATAGAGCACATCGCCCAGTCGGCGGCGGCACGTGTAGGTTATATCTATATGCTGCGGAAAGAACCTGTACCATTAGGTTTTATCGGTTCGGTAGAAAGATGAAACTATTCCGTCTTCCTTCTGCCGGAGCAGAACTATATACCGGTATAACCATCGTTCAGGAAGTATTTGATATCACCCTGATTACCGCCGAGGTAAAAGAAAACGATGAATTGCTGGCCGAATGCCGGATGAAAATATATCTGAAGAAAGAATGAAACGAAAAACAAGTCCACATCAGGCGGCACTGACGGACCGGACCACCATCAAAGTCCGCTTCAGTGAGATAGATTCCATGCAGATAGTATGGCATGGAGAATATGTGCGTTATTTCGAAGACGGACGCGAAGCTTTCGGAAAGCGATATGGCTTGGACTATATGAGCATCTACCGGGAAGGCTATTTAGTTCCTATCGTAGACCTGAGCTGCCAGTTCAAACAGCCGCTGTCATTCGGTGAGGAAGCCATTGTCGAGACACGGTATATTCATAGTGATGCTGCCAAAATCCTTTTTGAATACACCATCTACCGGGCATCAGACCAAAACATTGTGGCAACAGGAACCACTACACAGGTATTCCTGAATACAAATAGAGAACTGGAATTGGTTAATCCTGCCTTTTACATAGAGTGGAAAAAGAAATGGAACATCATCTGACTACCTATATCACCCATGATACCCTGATCAGCGCGCTGGGTTTCGGCACACAGGAAAATCTGGAAGCCATCCGGAGCTATCACAGCGGTATCACCCTGCAGACGGACAAACGGATTGCAGACACTCCCCTATTGGCAGCTACTACTCTCGCAAGAGAGATTGCAACAACAGGCAGAAGCCATAGGAGTAAGTGGCTATCCCCGGATGGAACAACTGTTCATACTGACTATCAACGAACTCATCCGTCAGTCCGGACAAACTTTGGAAGATAAAACCTGCGGACTCATCCTCTCTACCACAAAAGGGAACATCGACTTACTGACCCGTCATACGGAACATCCCGATGAAGCGGTCTTTCTTTGGAAAATGGCAGAAAACATTGCCGGTTATTTCCATGCCGAGGAACGGGTGCATGTCATTTCCAATGCCTGCATTTCAGGAGTGTCAGCCTCATAGCAGGAAAACGCATGATAGAGAACGGAATCTACCACCGGGTAATCGTAGCGGGAGGTGACCTTCTCTCTCATTTCATCACCAGCGGTTTCGGGTCTTTCCGGTCTCTCAGCTCCCGCCCATGCCGTCCGTATGACAGCAGCCGTGACGGATTGAACTTGGGAGAGGCCTGCGGAGCCGTATTGCTCAGTTCAGAAGGAACAGAAGAACATGTTATCCTTTCGGGAGGAGCCGTCAGTAACGATGCCAACCACATCTCCGGTCCTTCCCGCACGGGAGACGGACTCTATTTCGCCATCCGCCAAGCCATGCAGGAAGCAGGGACAGCCCCTCAGGATATCAGTTTTGTGAATGCTCACGGCACTGCTACCGTATACAATGACGAAATGGAATCCAAAGCCCTCACACTGGCTCATCTGGAACAAGTGCCCGTCCATAGTTTGAAGCCCTATTTCGGCCATACCTTGGGAGCATCGGGAATCATTGAAAGCATTGTCTGTATGCACGAACTGAAACAAGGCATCCTGTTCGGCACTCCGGGTTACGAAACGCCGGGAGTTCCTATGCCGATACCGGTCTATGCCACCCACCGGAGCATCCCGATGAAACATTGCGTAAAAACCGCTTCGGGATTCGGCGGATGCAACGCAGCCATTGTCTTATCTTTACCGGAATATACTCCGTTCAAAGATGAGGACAACACCTTGCCCGAAATCCGATGTACACGGGAGGTTCGTATTGAAAACAGTTCTGTCTTCATAAACAACGAACTTATTTTTCATTCCGAAGAACCGGATTTCGGCACATTTATACGTGATACCTATAAAAAAACAGGCGGAAACAACCTGAAATTCTATAAAATGGATGACCTTTGCAAATTGGGATATGTGGCCGCCGAATACTTGCTGGAAGGTAAGACATTCGCTCCACTGGAAATGGGGATGTTACTTGCCAATGCCGCTTCCTCTCTGCATACGGACATCAGACACCAGCAACTGATAGACCGGGAAGGAGACCAGGCAGCCAGTCCGGCTGTATTTGTTTACACACTACCCAATGTAGTGTCCGGCGAGATTTGCATCCGCCACAAGATACAAGGGGAAAACACCTTTTTCATCACTGAAGCCTATCAGCCGGAAAAACTGGAAAGATACGCACGTATAGTCATGCAAAAAGGGAAACTGAACTATTGTATCATCGGGTGGTGTGAATTATGGAAGAACACCTATAAAGCAGTATTTAAACTGATTGAAAAAACAATAAAGAATATGGAAGAATTGATTGATAAACTGAAAGTTGAATTAATAGAAGCATTGAATCTGGAAGAAATCACTCCGGAGGACATTGACAGTGAAGCACCTTTATTCGGAGATGACGGTCTGGGCCTTGACTCGATTGACGCATTAGAGATTATCCTGATTCTGGAAAGGAATTATGGAATCAAGATAGAGAATCCTGCCAAAGGAAGGAAATATTCTATTCGGTACGTACCTGGCAGACTACATCACCGCCCATCAGAAATGAGGAAGATCTATGTCACCGGTCTGGGAGTGATTTCGGGCATAGGGAAAGGAGTGGAAGAAAACCTGGATTCCTTAAAAGCCGGGAAACACGGTATGGGGAAAATCACCCTTTTCCCCACCGCACTTGACGTACCCGTGTCCGAAGTAAAACAGAGCAATGAAGAATTAAAGAAACTCCTGTCCCTTCCATCCGGCAAGACGTATTCACGTACAGCCTTGCTGGGCTTGTGGGCAGCCCAAGGAGCGGCCCGTGATGCGGAACTCGATTTCACTTCTCCCCGTATCGGGCTCATTTCTTCCACTTCCATCGGAGGAATGGATGCAAGCGAGCGGTTTTATGCCTCTTTCCGGGAAGATAACCGAAAAGGGAGATTACGTGACATTATCTCCCATGACTGTGGGTCCAGTACCGAAATGATAGCCGCTTATTTGGGAGTGAAAGGAACGGTGACCACCCTCAGCACCGCCTGTTCTTCCGCCGCAAATGCCATTATGTTAGGGGCACGCCTCATCCGGCATGGTCTGCTGGACGCTGTCCTTGTAGGCGGAACGGATGCCTTATGCCGTTTCACGCTCAACGGTTTCAATTCATTGATGATACTGGACAAAGAGCACTGCCGTCCTTTCGACCGCACACGTGCCGGACTAAACCTGGGAGAAGGAGCCGGATACCTTGTTCTTCAATCTGATAAATCCCTTACTAAAGCTCCTTATTGCGAACTCAGCGGTTACGCCAATGCCAATGAAGCCTACCACCAGACAGGAAGTTCCCCCGACGGAGACGGGCCTTTCCTTTCCATGAGTCAGGCCATAGCCTCTGCCGGGCTGACAGCCGGAGCCATAGACTATATCAATGTACATGGTACAGGCACTCCCAGCAACGACGCTTCCGAAGGGAAAGCCATCCGGCGTATCTTCGATACCCGTATTCCTCCTTTCAGTTCGGTCAAGGCTTTCATCGGGCACACCCTGGGAGCCTCGGAAGGAATAGAAGCCGTATATTCCGTACTCTCCATCCGTCACGGACTGATTTACCCTAATCTGAACTTCCATCTGTCCGATGAAGAAAGCGGCCTCATTCCTGAAACGGTTTTCCGGTCGGGACTTCCCATACGGCATGTATTATCCAACTCCTTCGGATTCGGCGGCAACAACTCATCTCTCGTATTTTCCACTCTAACCCAATAGCGTATGTGCCCAGTATATATCAACCGTATCGCCTCTATCCATGCGGAAAGCAGAAATGAAAAGCCTTATTTCTCCGCACAGGAACCTGATTATAAAGAAATGATCACCAACGCCAATCTGCGGAGGCGCATGAGCCGCATGATCAAGATGGGAGTAGCCTGCGGACTGGAATGTCTGAAAGATATCCCGTCGGAAAAGGTAGATGCCATTATCACCGCTACAGGACTGGGTTGTCTGGCCGATACGGAAAAGTTTATGAACGCTTGATGGACAACCGGGAACAGATGCTCAATCCCACCGCTTTCATTCAGTCCACCTTTAATACGGTGGGTGCACAGCTAGCTTTGCTACTCAAAATACATGCTTATAATGTTACGTATGTACACCGTGGTTTAAGTTTTGAAAGTGCTCTGATAGATGGCATCATAAGCATTGCCGAAGGCAAACAGCATGTACTGGCAGGTGCTATGGATGAAATAACCCCTACCAGCCATATCATTCAGCAGCGTTTAGGACTGTTGAAAGGAACGACAGCCGGTGAGGGAGCACAATTTTTTCCTGTTAAGCGCACAAAAAGAGGAACAGACTTTTGCCGAACTGAAAGGGGTAGATACTTTTATCACCCGGATGAGTGCTCCGGAAATCAGTAACAGGATGCATCATTTTCTAAAATCTCACGGGCTTGCACCCGAAGACATTGACTGGTTTATCAGTGGCAAGAACGGGCAGGAAGCAACAGATGCCGTTTATACGGATCTGGAACACAGTCTGTTCCCTCATGCCCTGCATAGCAGTTTTAAAGAACAATGCGGAGAATATCAGACTGCTTCATCCTATGCTCTCTGGATGGCGGCAAAAGCCTTGAAAGAAGAAGCTTCATCCCGTTACGCATTGATTTATAACCAATATCAAGGTATCAATCACTCAATCATCTTAATCAAGCGATGCACATCCTAGTTTCTGTAGTCATCATAGTAAGCGTCATGGCCTATTAAAAAGATGCTTTTAAGATACTGAAAACAGGAATAATGCTTAACTTTATCCCTCATAAAATAAAAGTAGTAGAAATAATGAAGAAAATAACTGTTACGAATATTGATATATCCATATCTGTAAGACCTGATAATAATGATTATATCTGCCTGACAGACATGGCACATTTCAAAGACAGAGAACGTACTAACTACATTATACAAAACTGGATGCGTCTACGTAGTACGATTGATTTTCTAGGGTTATGGGAAAAACTAAATAATCCAAATTTTAAAGGCATCGAATTCGATGCTTTTAAAATGGAGAGTGGAACAAACAGTTTCACCCTAACCCCCAAACAATGGATAGAAAAACTAAAGCAATAGGGATTATATCCAAGCCCGGACGATATGGGGGAACTTTTGCCCATAAAGACATAGCTTTGAATTCGGGACCTGGCT
>ENA-OQAR01000010-OQAR01000010.1-human-gut-metagenome-genome-assembly--contig:-NODE-10-length-37295-cov-3.076302_pt1 | contig 37295 bp, 41 predicted proteins | sample MGYA00242738_ERZ504533 | MGnify/ENA primary metagenome ERZ504533 (study PRJEB26092, sample SAMD00036276) | human gut metagenome | host: Homo sapiens | study: EMG produced TPA metagenomics assembly of... | reverse complement strand
CAACAAATATTCGTAGCCTTTAAGCCCATGCCGCACGTAATTCGGACCGTCGAATTTCAGCGGTCCACCGTCGGAACCGTCTTGCTTGAGCAGAAAATACGTGCCGATATCATGCAGCAGACCACCGATCACCACCAGATGCTCGTCGATCAGCCTCGGCGGAACGGTCCCGCCCGTAAGCCCGTCCGATGATGGAATGGAGGGGATGCGAAGCATACCGAACGATTCGCTTCCATTGCCGTCTTGCGTAAGCCTAAGGCCGAAATCGCCCGCTTTTTCAGGGGCATCGTCCGGGTAGTGTGCAGCGGCGGGTGAACAGTGCATTCTGCCTGCGTGCCATGCGACGTGCGATGTCGGCGACGACTACGCAATGTCCGTGAATCAAATCGTATGCGGCTTGCGATTGCGCGATTTTTCGATGCAGTTCGTCAACTTGGGCGAGTGTAGGAATATATCCGGTTGTCATACCGCCTATCTTAGGCGCTGTATGACGATTGCCGCATGCTGAATCCGGTCGAAAAAACTGGAAATCCCCGATGAAAGTTTCAGCCGAAAAATTCCGAAATACGGATTTCAGATTACGGATTTCAGATGGAACGCACACGGAATGCGCCGGTACGGTTGGAGCACGATCATCTGATTGTTTCCAAACGAGTCCAGCCATCTTCGGCACACTGATCGAAACCGGAGCTGGCCACAACCACGCCCTTCGGCTGGCCTGCAGCCTGATCCGCTTCGGATTCACCGAGCGTACGATAGCGCATCACACGATAGTCATGCGCCTGGTCGCCACGGCCGTACTGGTCATAGATTTCCACAATGCGCTTGGACGTGACCTCACGACCGGCCGCGCACAGAGCGATGAATTGGTCTTGGCTCTGGATCATGCAGTTGTAGCTGGACTTCGGATAGCTTTTGCGCAGTTCGCGCACCGCCTGCGCGACCGCCTCGTCGAGTGCGAAACCAAAACCGATGTACTGCAGGATCACTGCGAAGAAAATGGCGGAATCGGAACGGCCGCCAGTGGACTGCACGATGTTGGGATCGACCGGGAACGCGCGGTTGGTGATGATGTTGCGACCCTGATCGTCGGAAACATCGCCATTGTGGATGAAGCTCAATCCGTTGGCGTAGAACGGCTGCTGGTTTTCGAGAATCAGCGGCAGGTTCGAGCTGGCCAAACGCAGGTGCCACAGGCCTCCACGAGCCGGAGTGTTCGCAAGCTCGTCGAAAATCGGATCATGTCGGGCTGCGATCGTGTTCTTGTAGACGGCGGTGCCGGTTCCGGGGTGGGAGCGCCACCGTCACGCAGGTACGGCGACTCGCTCGGCACGGTGACCAGCGCGGAGCCCCAGCCATCGTTGTGGATTTCGCTCAGATTCCGGAAATCGCGTACGGCCTGCATGCCGAGCACGCCATTGAGACTGGTGTTGCTTCCGGCTGCCGCGAATCCAAGTAATCTGCACATGGTTGATTACTCTACAGGGCTTGTAATGCAACGCGCGCATATGGCTATCGACATTGCTTATAGCGTGCGAAAAACAGCGTGATTCCAACGATTCTTCGAGATAAGACCATGCAAAAACCTACAAAATGCCCTACGAAAACGGGCTGCGCGACGATGGCAGATACGATCGCCATCATCACGCAGCCCGTTTCACGGCTTGTTTCACACACGCTTTAGCCGCGGAGGACGCTGAGTCGCGAGGAACAGCGGCTGTATCTCAATCAGCGGATTGTAAGGCGCAAGGCCGAACCATTTGACCGGAGATCCCGCAAAATGACGAATCGCATACTTGACTTCCAAAGAAATCGCGCCACGCTGCGACACCTTCGACTCAGGCATAAGCGCCTTGTGTATCAGCACATATCGAATCGGACCGATATTCGGATCAGCATCAAGCTTCGGATAGCGGCTTTCCTGCCTCGGCAGATCCCCCGACTTCGACAAATCGTTCATGATCTGATGAATGTAAGCTGGAATCGACTGAGAAACCTTGAAACCAAGCCGAATGCGAACACGGAACATATAATCCGTACCGAAATTCTCAACCGAATACTCGCGGGTGAACGGCTCATCGGCAGTCTCGACGGAAACCGCCCACCAAGCGCGGGCACGTTTTGGATGGTCGGCGAAAATCGAGAAGAAGATATCGGTATCGATACGCTTCGTCTCCGGATCCGACGTGAGATAGACGATATTGTCGGCAAAATACGGAATCGTATCGTCATCATGCAACCGCTTCAGCACCGGTAGCATTCGGCGGGCTGCATATGGCGACGCTGCGCACGTTCCAGCTTCGTGCCTTCGTTCCACGTGTACATAACCAGCAGAATCGCGAAGGTAAGCAGCATCGTGAACCAACCACCATGCAGGAACTTCGCCATGGAAGCGAAGAAGAACATGAATTGGATCGCAAGGAACAGCACGGTGAATACGACCGCTCCGATACGACGCCCCGAATGCCAGATGTAGACGGCAAGCAGAATGGTGGTAGTGATCATGGTGATGGTCAACGCCAGACCATACGCCGCGGAAATATGCTCGGAATCACGGAATAGCGCCAAAACCAACAGCGTGGAAACGCAAAGCACCGCATTGACCACAGGAATGTACAGCTGACCGCGGGTACGGGCCGGGTAACGGACCTGAAGATGCGGCATCCAGTTCAGATGGGTGGCTTCAGACACCATCGTGAACGCGCCGGTGATCAACGCCTGCGATGCGATAACGCCCGCGACCACGGAAAGCACGACGGCCACGTAACGCACGCTGGGCGTCATCATTTCGAAGAACGGGTTCAAACCGTGCGTGCGGATGTAAGCCGAATCATCCCAATGATTGAGCATCCATGCGCCTTGGCCGAAATAACAGAGCACAAGCGCGATTTTTGATGAACGGCCACGTGAAATAGATGTTGCCACGGCCAACATGACCCATGTCGGAATAAAGCGCTTCGGCACCGGTGGTTGACAGGAACACCGTACCCATGATGGCAAGCCCGGCGGCATTATGGCTGCTGAACAGGAATCTGACACCGTACACGGGGTTGAGCGCCGCGAAACACGCTCCAATACTGACTGAGGTTCGCCAAGCCGACAACCGCCAGGAACGAGAACCAGACAAGCACGACCGAACCGAACGCCTTGCCGATACGCTCGGTGCCACGCGACTGCACAGAGAACAGCATCAGAATGATGGCCGCGGTGATCATCAGGGTCAGCTGCTTGTTTTCAGTGAAAAGTTTTTCAAAAGCTGGTAGCGTCTCCAAGCCTTCCACTGCCGAGCTGATGGACACAGCCGGGGTGAGTACGGAATCGGCGAGGAACGCGGCGCCGCCGAGCATGGCAGGAATCGCAAGCCATGCACCGTACTTTCGAACCAACGAGTACAGCGCGAAAATGCCGCCTTCGCCCTTGTTGTCGATACGCATGGCAATCAGCACGTATTTGACGGTGGTGATAAGCGTGATTGACCAGAACACCAACGAAAGCACGCCGAGCACGGCTTCGCGGTCGGCATGCGCAAGTCCGCCCTGCCCGTTGAGGAACGTCTGCATGGTGTACAGCGGCGAGGTGCCGATATCGCCATATACCACGCCCAACGCCACGATCGCCATGGCGGGCGTGATTCTGTTTGGACCGGATTGCAGACGGCTCCACCAACGACCGACGGGACCCTTGCTGGCCACCTGGTCAAGTTTTGGCGGCCTCCTGCTGTTTCTCCTCGTGCTGCTTGATCACACCTGTCGCTCTTCCTTAGTCAGCACCTTGTGCGAAACCTTCGCGCCTGCGTGTATGTGGCTGCGTGAAACAGCGGCTCATCCTCGTTTGGCTCGTTAGCCATAACGCTACCTCCAAGTGGCGGGCCTTCCAACCCACTCCCCAAAATAAACGCAAAAAGGCACGTTAGGAGCCTTACGAAGTCTTGTCAAATCTTCACATTGTTTCTTGCGATTCTTGATCTCGCACGAAGTAAACTTCCTGTGGGTTTTTTCTTATTTTACCTCTTGTCTTTCTCTTACTCTCTCTTATTTTCGGATAAATCGTTTCCGTCCTGTCGATTTTCGGAATTTGTTCAGATTCCGTACACTTCGCGCGTGGTCTTTCGCGTTGCCTGCGCGACTTCCGTCAGCGGTTTATCGAGATAATTCGCCAACGACTGCAGGGTGTAGGGGATCATGTATGGCGCGTTGGTGCGGCCCCGATACGGCATCGGACTTAGGTAGGGGGCATCTGTTTCGACCATGACATGGCTCAATCCGACAATGCGCGCCGACTCGCGAATACCATCGTTGCCCTTATAGCTGGATGTGCCCGAAAGGCTGAGATACCAACCGTTTTCACGTGCGATCTCACCCATTTCGGCATCACCGGAATAGCTGTGGAACACGGTCCGTTCGGGAGCGCCGTCCGCCAGCAGCGTTTCGATGACTTCCTTATGTGAATCGCGATCATGGATCTGCATGGGCAGGTTCAGTTCTTTCGCGAGCGCGATGTGCGCGCGGAAGGCTTCTCGCTGCAGTTCTTTGGCGGCTTCTCCGGTGCGGAAGAGGTCCATGCCCGTCTCGCCGATGGCCACAACCTGGTTGGGGTAGGCGGTGGCGAGGCGGTGCACTTCGGCCATGGCGTCTTCGAAGCTGGTGTCGTGCCATGGCTTGTATTTGAGCGGCAACCCGTCTGGGCCCGGCACCCCGCGGTGACCGTGGAGCACGGATTCGTTGGGGTGTATGGCGATGGCCGCATGCACGGTTTGGGGGTGTTCGCGTGCCATGTCGATGGCCGTCATGAGGTTCGGCAGTTCGCATCCGCAGTCGATGACGCCTTCGACTCCGACTTGTTGCGCTTGGTTCAGCAGTTCGTCGACGCTGTATACGGGGACTTCCGGCTGTCCTTTTTCTTGCGCTTCGTGGCTCATGGCCCGCGAGAACGGCACGACGGACGCCACATGCGTGTGGTTGTCGATGACGTGCGCGTCTCGGGAAGTGGTTGCGGTGCTGGCGCCAGCTGCGGTCACGATGGTGTTTGCTCATGCCTCCAGCCTACGCTCGATGGCAGTCTTGCTTCGGAAGCCGCGTTATTCATCGATGGCAGTGGGATTAACCAACGCACCTCCATATGTTTTGCGACGTAGCGCTGAAACGCTTTCCGCGATTAGTCATGGAGGGTGAGGGTGGTGAAGGACCAGGAGGGGGCAGTGTAGGCGCCGCTGATTAGGTCGATTGCAGTTTCAACCGGAACGGTTGGCGAAGCCTTGCCGATTTCACCGGCGTACGGGTCGGTTCCGGCGAGCACGGTGGCGGTTGCCGAAGCGCGGGATCCGCGGAAACACCAAGCTCTTCAAGCACTTGGTTCAGATCAATCTCGCTTCAGCGTCGAGCGCGTTGACGATACGCACGTAGGTGACGCCTTCAGCATCATTGCGAGCCACGGTGACGGTACGGCGGGGCTCTTCCGGCTTCTCAACACCCTGCGCAACAAGCTCTCCATCGATATACAGCTTCATGCTTTCGCCGCGATCGGCCACTTCGATGCGCACCTGCCACACGGTTCCGGGGAACACTTCGTCCATGGACCATTCGGTGCCGTCAAGATTGTAGGCGGTACCGTCGCGCACCACCTTGATTTCGAAAGCACGACCGAAGGAGGTGATGTTGTGGTTCTTGCCGTTGATGTCGCCGTGGACCAGCTGCAAGCCCCAACGACCCTGATAGTAGGTGATGGTGGCGTTGATGGTGTAGGCGTCAGAGTCAATGTTGAGGCTCGTGTTCATCGGACCATTGCCTGCGTAATGGCAGTCCTCAAGATCGACATGGCGGCCATCAGCGGTGTCAACGCTGAAGTTGGTGATGTCGGCGTGAGCGGCACCTTCCAAGCGCAGGCCAACGGTTGGTGGCAGTTCGCGACGCAGCGTGGTCTTGCCTTCCACCGCGACCGGCCATGCGGTATCGGACGTGGTGGTGGCATACATCTGCTGCACCCAGTAGCTGTACGGCAGGTAGGTACGTTCGTTGTCGAAGTAGATCAGATCAGGATTCCAGCTGTGATGCCCGTTCTTGGCAAACAGCGGCGCATACGAAGACATGACCACGGCATCGCCGTTCAATTCCATGCGACCCATGAACGCCGCTTCGGAAAGACCGTTGATCAGCTGCGTGTTCCACGAACCATACTCGCCCAAGTACACCTTCGGGCCCTCACGATCCGTGGTGTCGTAGTGGTCGAGATTGTGGAACCACCAGCTGGAGGACTGATAGGAATGCTCGTCAACGATGGGAACGCCGGCTTCACGCGCATACTGCCAACCAGCCTCGTAGTCGGGACCGCTCGGAGCCGGACCGACCGTGCCAACCACAACAATATCCGGGTAGGTGGCCTTGACCGCGTCGAAGATCTGCTGGAAGCGGTTCCTGAACACGTCATCGATGAGATCTTCGTTGCCGATGCCCAAATATTCAAGGTTGAACGGTTCCGGATGACCCATGGCGGCACGCTTGGCACCCCATTCGGTGGTCGCGGCATCGCCATTGCAGAATTCGACCAAATGCAGCACTTCATCGATGTATGCCGGCATGTCTTTCTGCGCGATCGGCACCGGGCCCTGACTGGTGTTCTGGCAGCTCACGGCGGCGGGCAGCACCGGCAGCGGCTTCGCGCCAATGGTTTCGCACAGGCACAAGTATTCGTAGTAGCCGATACGGAACGACTCGGTGGTAGCCCCACAGGTTGAAATTGTGCGGCCGATGCTCAACATCACCATGGTGCGATCCCAGTGGTACATGTTATCCATGCCAAGACCGTGGGTGATGCAGCCGCCCGGGAAGCGCATGAAGCGCGGCTGCAGGTCGGCGAGCGCCTTGACCAAATCGGGACGGAAATGCTTGAGCCCGTTGTAGGTGGTGCGTGGTTCGAGGGTAACGAAATCAAGATCGACGGTACCTTCCGTGGTGAAGGTGAGTCGCAAAGCGCCTTCATGTACAACGATGGCATTGCTTTCACCGGAAACCGTCAGCGAAACCTCTTGCTTACGCCAATCGTTGGAATCGACGGTGATATCTTGTTCTGCAATCGCATTTCCATCGTCGTCAATCAGAGCGACGGTGACGGGAAGTGCGGAAGCTTCGCAATTGCTGGAAATACGCATCCATGCGGAGAAATCGTAGGTTTCGCCGGCACGGAAGACCATGCCGTCCCAGCCGATATTTTCAAGCGAAGCCGGCGCCTGTTCGACTTCAACGGACGCATAGTGCGGGTTTTCTTCGGCTACCGGATTGTCGGTGAGCACGTCGAAGGCTGCGAAGGAGCCGGCGGGCACGATTTTGCGCCAGAAGCTGTAGTTGCTCCAGTCGGAGGAGTCGGCGCGATTGTATTCGAATGCGCCGTTCTGTACGAGGTCGGCGTTGAGTCCGCCGTCGCCGGAGTAGCTGATGTCTTCGTAGAAGATGCCCCACAGGTCGGTGCTGATGTTGCGCACACCTGCCTTGTTGAGGGTTGCGATGATGGTATCGGTCATGGCATTCCTTTTTGTGTTTGGTTGGTGGTTTGTCATTGAGTTTTGTTGGAAATTTGATGATTGATGGCGATTTATAGCGACTGCTGGTTGCCGTCAGCGCGGGTCGAGTGCGAACCAGAGCACGCCATGCGCTGGTATGGTTCCACGGATGACTCGATCTTCGCCCTCACCTTCGATACGTGCGCCGGTTACATCAGTTTCGCCAGTTGCGTTGGTTTCGTCGTCAAACAGATTGGTAATCGTCCACGGATCGTTGCGTTGGCTTAATCCGACGATGGATTGCAGCTCGATGGTTGCCGGCAGTTCGTAGTCGCGATCGCCGGTCCAGAAGATGGCTGCATAATGTCCGCCCGAATGTGCGGAAGGAGTGCCATCCGCCCAGTCGGCCGCATCGGCGGCCCACACCACGAGATCCCCAAGGTAGGAGTTTTCGTCATCCCACGTTCGAAGATGCGTTCGTACACGGTTTCGTGATTGTTGGTGGATCCTGCGGTGACTTCGCGCAATGCCGGATTGGCGAGCAGTTCAATGGTTTCGCTGGTACTGGTCGGCAGGTCGCCGCCTACCATAAGTGGGCTGCGTCCCATGCACCAGAGGGCAAGCAACGTGCGGCTTTCATCTTCGGTGAGGCGGCTTTGGCGATCGTCTCCACGTTCGGCCCGCAATCCAATATGCCCCAACGGCAGCATGTCGGCGTCAGCCCAATGACCGGTGGTCTGGAACGGCGCCCACCTCGCAAGACGCGGGAATTGCTGGTAGATGTCTTCCCAACGATCCCATAAATCGTCGCTGATACGCCACATTTGCGCGCTGTCTCGCAGAAATTCGGTGTAGCCGGTGCTCACCCAACCGCCCGGCGAGAGCGACAGGCTGATGCTGCGACCGTATTTCGCTTCAGCTTTGGCGATGGCGTTATGGTAGGCGGCGATTTCCGCGCTGTGGAATGGCGTTTGCATGTCGTCGACTTTGAGGAAGTCAAGCCCCCATGAGGCGAACAGGTCGAGCTGTTCGTCATACCAAGCTTGAGCTCCGGAGTGGTTATGGTTCAGCCCATAATTGTCTGAATTCCACTTGCACACGTGGTTAAGGTCCGCCACCTCTTGCGCCGTGTATGGAGTGCCTTTGACCGGCAGATTGTTGTCGACCGCCAAGCGCGGAATGCCTCGCATCATATGTACGCCAAATTTGAGTCCCATGGCGTGGATCTGTTCGGCAAGCGGTGCGAAACCGTGCCCGTCTGCAGCGCTGGGGAATCGTTCAGGGTCGGGCAGTTGACGCCCGTATTCGTCGAGGATCAGCGGCGCATTGGCATTGTAACCGTGTGCGCGGGCGGTCGGGTCATACCAGTCGATGTCGACGACGATCGTATCCCAGCCGGCGTCTTTCAGGTGTTCCGCCATGAATCGTGCGTTGGCAAGCACTTCGCTTTCGGTGACGGTGGTGCCGTAGGAATCCCAGCTGTTCCAGCCCATTGGCGGTCGCCATGCTTTTGGCAGATCCTCGGTAGTCGCCATTGCCTTCTCCTTGTACAACGTTAGAAAAGCGTGCCGTTTACAGTAATCTGACGTCATCCTTGACTTACTTGTTCGACTTCATCATCTTGGAAACTTCAGATATGTACCGTTACATATTTTATAGCATATTTCAGAAATCACAATCATGATAGGATATCGGTGATTCTTTGAAATTTCAACGATTACCAGAAAATCATCATATATAATATCGTTACAGAAAAACTTGGCTGTAAGGAGCGGTGCATGGCAAACGGCAAACCGACATTGCGCGACGTGGCGGCGGAAGCCGGCGCTCCCCCATGACCGCATCGAATGCGCTGCACGGCAAAGCCGGCGTCAAAGGAATCGACCCGAGCCAAAGTGCTGGCAGCAGCGAAAAAACTCGACTATCGCATCAATCTGACAGCCAGCATGCTCAAATCAGGTCGCAGCAACATTATTCACATCATCGTCAACGAATTCGATTCGCCGTTCTATTCGAGCTGACGCAAACATTGAGCCGCGAGATCACCTCACGCGGATTCACGCCGTTCATCGAGCAAACCCAGTATTCGCCGGACGCGGCCGAACATGCGCTGACCAGCAATCCGTTCTCAGGGCAGCTCTTTCGACGGTGAGATTCTGCACGCCACCGGATTGGGCACGAATCTACCGCTCGCCAAACTCAACGGCGGGCGCCCTCTCGTACTGCTCGACGCATGCGAGGAAACGCCAACCGTGGATGCCGTGAATTTTCCCAACGAGGAGGGCGAACGCGCTGCGATGCAGTATCTGATCGCCCAGGGATGCCGGAATATTGCGATTGTCGGGCATACGTTCGTGCCGCGCGCCGAGTTGGCGCATGCGCAGAACGCATTTGCATTGCGACTTCGAGGAGCGTGCGCGGCGTTGCTGGACGCAGGATTGCCATATGACGAAACCATGGTGTTCGAAGGCGGTCGCTCCGACGAAGGCATTACCGCCGGGCACGCGATCGCCGAACGGATCATGGCGGCGCGAAGGACGGGCTGCGGAGCCGGCGCGGGTGCTGGAGACCGCGAAACAGGCACGGCCGGAACCGCCGATTTCAACGATGCAAGCGGCAAGATTACGGGCAGATCGATCGAAACGACCGACAAGATTCCCGCAATCGCGTTCGACGGAGTGTGCTGCGCCAATGATTTCGCCGCATTCGGCGTGATTCGCGGCCTCGCCGACTATGGCATCCATGTGCCGCAAGACGTGAAGGTGATCGGATTCGACGGCGTGACTTCCGGAACCTACGCCACCCCTTCGCTGAGCACCATCCAAGTGGATCTCGACCAGCTTGCCAAATTCGCGGTCGATATGATTGTCGAACGGATCGAACGCGGCGAAGTGAATGATAATTCCAGCAATGCCGGAAATTCCAATGATGCAGGCACGGTGCTGCCGCCGAGCCGCGCAACCATCGGATATCAGTTGGTCGAACGTGAATCCACGACCGCGATCATATAGCTATCGTGTGTTCCGCGCCCGATTGCAGCGGAACGCACGATAGCCGGAAATACGGCATTTCAGCGATTGGTTGGCTCAGCCCCGATCAGTCGCGGCGGCGAATGGCAAAGATGCGGGCGGAGGGTTGCTTGGAGGTGGCGGCGTTCAGACGAACCGTTTCCGGATCCATGCGTTCGATAGTCCACGGTTTGGCATTGGGCGCATGGTCCGGTTCGGCAGGGTTCGGAAACACCTGTTCGATGGTTTGATCCGCATCCAACGGCATGTTCACGGACGGTGTGCCGCCGCGACGCCACACGATGATGTAGTCGGGCTTATCTTCCGGCTGAGGTTGCTGATCGTTCTGCTCGGCAGCCTGCTCATTCCAAGCGGATTCGCCGTACACATACGCGTCACCCATATCCGTTTCGACATGACGCAAGCCGACGGCAAGCCAATCGCCGTCGAAGTCGGGAAGTCCGGACGGCCAGAACGGCACCATATGCTGCTGGTCGGCAAGTACACAACGATGTAAGGCGATAGCGTCGCGAACGAGCGAAAGACGCGGCTCCGTCATGCGATCGATGAAACCAGACAGATACAGCCTGCCGAGCACACCCGTAGCAAGCGTGAACACAGCAGTCTCATCATCCATCTCTTGCTGAGCGTAACCCCAATTACCCTGCTGTTCCGGCAGAATCGTCATACCTGCACCAGCCGCAATCGCAGCATAAATCAGAGGATCGCACTGGTCGGAAGTGGACTGCAAATCCAAGCGGGACAACTGCGCGTAATCGGCGCGCATGGCACCGGAACCGCAGTTTTCGATCATCACATCCGGATGACGGCGACGCAGATCGTCAAGCCAATCCACATATGCGCGGCAATGCTCGAGCAGGCCATCGCCAACGGACTCGGCATTCAAATCAGTGCGACGCCGGGAATGGTGTTGTAGTCGAACTTGAAGAACACCGCACCGAAATCGTCAATCAAACGATCAACAGTACGCGTAACATGCTCTCGCGCTTCGGGAGAACGGAAATCAAGCAGATAACGACCCGAATCGCACACGCGAACACCATGACGCTGGAAGAACGCGGAATCCGGCAACATGCTCGCAAGCGGCGATTTCACGCCGATCACTTCAGGTTCGAGCCACAGTCCCAAGCCCATGCCATGAGCACGAATCGTGTCGGCAGGACCGCGCAGACCGGCGTCGCCGAAACGGTTGGTGGAGGCCTGCCATTCGCCGACCATGTCCCACCAGCCGCCGTCGGTGCTGTCGTACCAGCCGGCGTCAATGCAGAAAAACATCCGCGCCAACGCTTGCCGCACCTTCAATCAGCGGCAGTTCCTTCTCAATACGAGGGTCACCGAACAGCGTATTCATGTAATCGTTGTAGATCACAAGACCCTGCGTATGCTCGAACTGATCGACGCGCCCCAACTCACGAGCCTTGGCAATGCGCAGCGCACGACGCTGCAACGTCATTTCGGCAACAGCCTGCTGCCAATCGCCTGCGGCAATGGCAAACGACACAGGAACGGACTCGAAATCATTGCCTTCACCAAGATTGGTGAACCAACCATGATCCTTATATTCCGGACCGAACGCAGTGACGTGCAGACCGGGATCGTCCTCGCCGACTTCCCACTCCCACGGACCGTTATGCTCGATCTGCCACATTACGGAAAAATCGCGGGCGCGGCGTACCGAACCTTCCACCTGCAGAATGCCGGCCGGCTCATGCTCTCCCGAGCTCCATGTAGAAGTCGAGCTCATGGCAAAACGCGAACTAGACTGACCAGGATTGATTTTCTGGTTGCGGTTACGCACCTGAGTGTCACGCAGCGGACGAACACGCCAATCGTTTTCCACAGCCCAAGCGGCATCGCCCCAGAAAATATTCGAACGATGTACCTTGCCGCAGTTGACGCGCATCGGAACGGTCAGATTCAACGATGACACCGCTTCAATCGGCAGTTGCCTGGCGGACTGCAGACGCGTGTAGGTGCGCACTGCGGAAAGATTCGGGAACGCCTCGAATACGGAAGTGGCCACCAAGCCTGCATTGGAATCGGCGGAAACCGCCTCGGACGCGGAATTCGCGGCGGAATCGGCTGCGTCACGTTCGCTTGCCGTCGGCTCGAATTCACGACCTTTCGGTTCAAGATCGGCATACGGCGCGAACTGCGTGATCTCCAAACGGAACGGATCGGCGGAACCTGGTTCAGGTTCGGAAGCAAGCGCGGAAACGAATCGCAATTGGCTGCCGGCAACTGTGGCAATCAGCGTCAGTCGGTTGTCTTGCGAACCGGTATTGGCGGCACACACCTCAACAATCGGACGCGGATCCTTTTCAACCACTGGCTTTCCATCGTCAGACAAGCGACCATCGATCGGAACCATGTTGCGCCCTACAACGTTGCAGAGGCGAACGGGGGAATCGGCGCAATGTCAAACAGCATGGAGACCACACCATTGCCCCATTCAAGGCGCCCATCCTGCCGAGGAACAAGGGGAGTCATATTGCCGTTCTCCATTGCCATCTCCTTCGAATTCCGAATGCCGCCTATCCGTTGACGTGCATCGTTTGACGTACCTCACTAGCTTAAGCGGAAAACGGGGCAACCGCGATGTGCGTGTCTACGCACATTCAGCAAATATTCAGCAACTGAAATGACCGTTCGAAGACCAGCAAATACCTACTCGAATTGCAGATATTCCACGAATTGAATCGGCATATCCTTGGATTCCGTGATATTGCTGAATCCGAGAATAACCCCTTCTTTCGGCAGTCCCTTCATGGAAGTCCATGTTTTCGAATGGGACAAGTCGAATCCGACAGCGTCGTTCACATCGGAAACCGGATTGCCTTTGGCGTCGACCAGCGCATCCTTGACCTGCTCAAGATCGGCGGCACTCATCACTTCCGCGGGTTTGGTGATGTCGCCGCGATCATTGACTTCGGCGAAAATATCGGTTTCGGCAACAATCATGTTGATCTGACCTGCCGAAAACGCGAGCCGTCAACGATGCGGAACCATCTTGCGCGGCATTCTCGCTAATCGCAATGGAGGCATCCGTCCGCACGAGACGCTCGTCTTCAATACCTTGCGTCTTCACAAAATCAGCGCCCAACGCATCAATCTGTTCGGAATATTCCGCCATATCGACACCTTCAAGACTCAGCTCGGCCTCGGGACCTTTGGTCACATACGAGATGACGAAAGCAAGTACCAAGCCGACCACTGCGATAATGATCAGCACATCGGTCAGAAAGTTCTGCTTGAAGTACGGCCACTTGTCTTTCGGCGGCAACTCGCGGAAGGTTTTGAATTTCGATTGCTTCGCATACACGTTGGTGGATGCGAGCGCTGCGACCGCATCTTGCTGCTCCTGGGTGAGAACTGGCTTCTCTACTGCCATACCAAACCTTCCCGCGTTGTTTCATCGACGCATTCACGCGTCATCTTCATGCGCAGCAACATGCGTTGCTTTCTGACTTCCCTATCTTCCGCCTCGTACCTGATAATTTGCGGCTAGCCGCCGGCCGAAAAAACGACAAGCGGCTAGCAGGAAGGCTGATTTCAAGCCAATCAGTCCAAGCCCTAATCAGCCCATTTAGACCTTTGATCATGGCGTATTGGGAGTCGTAGAGGCGATAGTAGGCGCCACGCTTGGCGAGCAGCTCGGCGTGGTTGCCTTGCTCCATGATCTGCCCATGATCGATGTAGCAGATCATGTCCGCGTTCTCGATGGTGGACAGTCGGTGCGCGATGATGAAGCTCGTGCGTCCCTTCAGCAGGTGGTTCAATCCGGCCTGAAGTGCCTCTTCGGTACGCGTGTCGATATTCGACGTGGCCTCGTCGAGAATCAGAATGCGCGGATCGGCCAGCAGCACGCGGGCGAATGCAATCAGCTGACGTTGACCAGCGGAAAGCGTGGAACCGCGCTCCTCCACCACCGTGTCGTATCCGTTCGGCAAATCCATAATGAACTCGTGCGCATGCACCGCCTTCGCGGCCGCTTCGATCTCAGCATCGGTCGCATCCAACTTGCCGTAACGGATGTTCTCGCGCACATTGCCGGAGAAAATGAACGTATCCTGCAGCATGACGCCCATCTGCCGACGCAACGATTCCAATGTGACAGAACGCACATCATGACCATCAATTGTGACCGAACCTTCTGCAACGTCGTAAAAAAACGCGACAGCAGATTGATAATCGTGGTTTTGCCGGCACCGGTCGGACCAACCAACGCAACGGTGCTGCCTGGCTCAACATGCAGATCAACCAGATTGAGAATATTGCGACCGTCAGGCTCGTAACGGAAAACTACATCGTTGAAATCGACGCGTCCTTCGATTTGCGGCAGTTCAGTCGCGTCAGGCGCGTTACGAATCTCCGGCTGCACGTCAAGCGTTTCGAAAATACGCTCAAGATATGCGGAACAAGTGATCAGCTGATTGTAGAAATTGCCGATGCTGATCACCGGATTCCAGAAATTATTCGCATAGCCAACGAACGCGATCAGCACGCCGGTGGAAACGTTCACCGCGCCGAAGCCCGTGACGCCCACATAGTAGATGAATGCGATCGTCATGACGGAAATGGTTTGAATGCCCGGCCACATGAGGAACTGGATATGCACGGCCTTCATCCACGAGGTGCGCACGTCGTCTTGCTGCTCTTGGAAGGTTTTGAACTGCGCCGCCTCCTGGGCGAAGGTCTGCGTGGTTTTCACGCCGGTGATCGACTCGTGAATGAACGCGTTGAGATTGCTCTGCTTGTTCGACAACACCTGATACGCGCGGCGCTGGAAATGCTGCAATACCAGCACCCACGCGATCAGGAACGGGAAGAGCACCAGGCTGAACAGCGCAAGCCGCCAATCGACCACGAACATGACCACCAGCGTGATCAGGAAGGTGAACACGTCGGAAATCACATTGATCAGGCCGGAACTCAACGTGTCGGAAAGCGTGTTCACATAATTGACCACGCGAATCAGGATTTTGCCGTGCGGACGCGAATCGAAATAGCTGAACGGCAGCGTCTGAATATGCGTGAAAATATCGCGGCGCATGTCTTTCAACATGAGCTGACCGACGCGAGTAATTTCGACGGTACGATAACGCAATCCAAACTCATACATCACAATAAGTACGGCCATCAACCCCGTTAATTCACCAAGTAAGGTGAGATTTTTCGAAGGAATCGCGCTGTCAATCATGATTTTCGTCAAATATGGCACGACTACCGCAATGCAGCTCATCATGACGACGACGGCAAGAATGCGTATGATTCGTGACATATACGGCTTTACATAGACGCCGATGCGCAGAATATCATGCAGGTTGATCTGTTCTTCCAGCTCTTCATCTTCGCGGTATGTGTTACGTTTTGCCATGGGTTTTCCCCCTTTCCTGCTTTCCCGCGCCTACGCTTCGAAACCTTGCGAACGACCCGCCTGCAAGCCGAGCTGCCTGTAGTAGATCTCCCAATATCGGCCGTGCGCGGCCACCAGTTCGTCATGCGTGCCGCGCTCCACAATGCGGCCATGCTCAAGCACGAGGATCAGATCGGAATCTTTCACCGATGAAATACGGTGTGCGATGGTGACGATGGTTTTCTGTTCGTCCAGTTCGCGCAGATGGCGCTGGATTTCCGCTTCCGTTTCCATGTCGACGGCGCTGGTCGTATCGTCCATGATGAGGATCGACGGATTGTCGGCGAGCGCGCGTGCGAGGCTCAGGCGCTGTTTTGGCCGCCGGAAAGGCCGACGCCACGCTCTCCGACCACGGTATCGTAGCCTTCCGGCATGCTGCGGATGAAGCCGTCCGCGCCGGCGATGGTGGCCATGCGGCGAATGTACCGTTCGTCGTATTCGCGTTGTTCGCCCGCGCCGAAGCTGATGTTGCCGCCGATGGTGTCGGAGAACAGGAACGTGTCTTGCGCCACGACGCACACTTGCGAGCGCAGTGTGGCGAGCGGCCAGTCTCGCGCGTCGACGCCGTCGATGAGCACATGGCCTTCGGTGGGGTCGTAGAAGCGGGAGATGAGGTTGACGAGGGTGGATTTGCCCGCGCCGGTTTCGCCGAGAATGCCGAGTTTGGCGCCTGCCGGAACATGGAAATCGACGTCTTCAAGCACGGGGGTGTCCGGTTCGTCGGGGAAGGCGAAGCTGACATGCTGGAAGTCGATGCTGCCTGCGATGCGGGTTGTGTTGGTTGTTGCAGCGGTTGCGGCCGCTGTGCTGGCGTGATTCGCGTCGGCGCTGTCTCCCGGTTTTTCCGTATTTTCCGGCTTTTCCGTAATACGTGACTGAGCGGTGAGCAGTTTGCGGATTTTGATGCAGGATGCGTTGAATCGCTGCCAGTCGTTGATCAGCCATCCGGATTGGCGTACCGGCCCGTCGATCATCCACAGGTAGGAGTTGAACGCCACGAGATTGCCGAGGGTCATGCGCCCGGTGATGACCAGGAATCCGCCGAATCCAAGCGTGATCAGCTGCAGTGAGAAGCCGAGACCGTCGAGCCATGGCATGTATTTGCGGCTGTTGTAGGCCTGGTCCATGTTGCGTTGCATGTAATCGTCGTTGTGTTTGTCGAATTTTTCGGTTTCATACGGTTCGCGCACGAACGCTTTGACCACGCGGTTGCCTTCGATGTTTTTCTTCGACCATTGAGTTCATTTCGGCAAGCGAGTTGCGGATGGCGAAGAACAGTGGTCTTGCGTGCGTGGAGAGTCCGCGCGTAAGGATGAAAATGAACGGCGTGACGCATGCGAGCGCGAGCGCGAGCCGCCAGTCGATGGTGAACATCATGGCGAGCGCGCCGATGAACATGACCACGCAGTCAAGCACCTGGTAGCTCACCCAGCTCAGCGCGTGGCGTATGGCATCGGTGTCGGAGGTCATGCGGCTCATGATGTCGCCGGTACGCGTGTGGTTGAAATAGGTGAAGTCGAGTTCGTGCAGTTTCTCGTATTCGTCGCTGACGAGACGGAATACGGAGTTCTGCCCGAAGCGTTCCATCCACATTTGGTAGCCGTAGCGCGAGGCGACGCGCACGATGGTGAACACGATCATCATGATGCACAGTCGCGTCAGTTCGTCGACTTGGCCTTGCACGATGACACGGTCCACGATGAGGCCTGACAATAGCGGAATGATGAGCGCCATGGTGTTGTTGACGCAGAACAGCACTATCGCGCCGGCCACTCGTGGCAGGTCGGGTTTGCAGTATGGCAGGATCCATTTAAGGTTGCCTGCTTCTGTATTACGATTCGGATCGACGTACATACGTAGCGTTCCTTCGGATTGTTTGCTGGTTGTCTGGGTTTTCGTGGGTTGGTTTTGCGTTTTTGCGTTGCTTTTACGGCCATTCGTTGCCGTTACGATTCACGTCCGTCGTTTGTCGAGCGTCCCGTTGCCGTCTCTCTCGGTCGAAACCCCTGTTCGGATTCGCAAACGCGACTTATTCTATGCGAACCGTTTTTTTGATGCAACGTGAGTGATTTCGGCGTGTCGCAATCGCAATAAAATCAACGCATGTACCGTTACATAAATTCGCTCTGGACGTAAAGGAATATGGGTGATCGCAGTAGCGCTTTCTATATCGAACCGGTACGATATATCGAGGTGCGGCATTCCGATGACGGAACGGCCGCAATCGCATGAACATCATGAAAGGACGGCGTCGATGACGAGCACACAGACCATTGAGGAACTCAGCGCACAATGCGCGGCAAAATATGGCATCACCCGTGAGATGATCGACCATGCGGAACGTTGGACGGAAACCGACGGCGATCTCGAGGCCTTTCCGAAGAGCGCGTCCGCGGCATTCTCGACATGCGTTTCGGCGCGATCGCGGTTGACACCCCGCGTTCCGAACTGTGGCACACACCTGACACAATCGACGTGATCGAAGATATTCCATACCTGCCTGACGGTGGCTACGATACGGAAGCCGGGCAGTGCAGAGGGCATTTGCTCGACCTGTATCTACCGCACGATGCGGTGCTGCGCTGCGGGCATACGCTGCCGGTGTACATCGATATACACGGCGGCGGTTTCACTTACGGATATAAGGAATTGAACCGCAACTTCAACGTGCATCTGGCCGAAACGGGCTTCGCCGTATTCTCACTGAACTACCGACCGGCCCCGCAAACCGATTTGAGGGGTCAGCTGGCGGACGTTCAGGCGGCATTGCGTTGGATCAAGGCGCATTTGACTGATTATCCGGTTAATCCGAACGCCGTGTTCCTCACCGGCGATTCGGCAGGCGGCGCGTTGACCATGCTGACGTTGGCGATTGAAACAATGCCGAAGCCGCGACCGCATCCGGCGGTCGGATGGAGCCTTCGGGGCATTGGTTTCGCCGGTGGCCGCTCCGGTGTGCGGTGCCTACAGTTCCGCATCGTTGGAAACCATGGGAAGCGAACTGACCGTAGGCTACGATCCGAATCGCCGCACCGGACTCGAACAGATGCTGGGCGCGAATTCTTCGACGCATCGAAGCCGCCGACCCGAAGTTCCTCACCGCCGAAGCCTGGCGTTCAACGTCAAACTGCCGCCACTGTTCATCGTGACCTGCGGCGACGATTTCCTCGAGGCCGACAATCTGGCGCTTGCTGCCGCACTGGCCCGCAAGGGAGCCGATTTCGAACTGTTCGACCCGAAGCCACGCCGCCACGAAACGCTCGGCCACGTGTTCGTGATCGGCATGCCATGGCTTGACGAAAGCGTGGAATGCTTCGAACGCCTGCGCAGGTTCTCGTACGAGCGCTGCTGAATCACGAATGCCTGCACGCGACCACGCATAATCACCAGCATCACAAACAGCCGACCATGCATTACTCACGCATGGTCGGCCGTTTTGTCTTGCAAACTCTTTTTCGGCAAAAATCGCGAAAACATAAAATCGCGAAATCGCACGAAATCGCACGAATCGTGTTCAGAAAAGAAGAAAGCCGGCGGAAAGAAGGGCCGCCGGCTGAGAGAGAAGAGAGAAGAAGGGTTCAGTTATGGGGTTCTTCAGGAACCTCGCCAGCCGCCGTAACTGCTGACATGTTCTATATAAGCGCCCGAGTCTTGGAGGAATGATACGTGTTCCTGCCAATTAGCTGAGAAAAATGTATCAGACATGTGAGCGGCCATACACATTCGTGAATTCCGTCGAATGATCGCAACATTACTTCCGATTTGCCCAATCGCACGTCTATATCACTCACCCACTCCGCAAAAATCATCCATTTCACCGGACGATTCTGAAAAAAAGCAAAATCATCCATTTCACCGGACGATATGTCGAGCTCAAGATGCTGCCGTTGTCTTTCTCGGAATACCGAAATGCATTGCAACCGACAGCAAATGACAATGCGCTGTTCGACCGGTATCTCACATATGGAGGTCTCCTCTACGTCACACAGCTCACCTTGGATACCATCGGGCTCGGCGACTACCAAGACATTCGACACCGCAACATCCTCGACTGGCTGCTCGAGTAGGACACACTCTCCCGACTGCACAATTTGCGTCCACGGATCACAAGGTACGAAAAATAGCGGGACCAAATAGTTCCTGCATAACGTGCGCCGTGTTCCACCTATGATGGATATATGAAACATTTCGAATATGAAATCTCCGGCATCGACGGCAGCGCAGCGAAATTCGTCGGATATTGCTTGATAACAGCGAAGAAGTCGTTCCCGACCGTGTGCGTCCGTCTGTGCTTGTGATTCCGGGCGGCGGTTACGAAATGACGTCGGATCGTGAGGCGGAGCCGATTGCGATGCAGTTTCTTGCGGCCGGTTTCAACGCTTTTGTGCTGCGATATTCGGTGAAGCCTTCCGTTTTTCCAGTTGCGCTGTTGGAAGCTGCCGATGCGATGACGATGATTCGTGAGCATGCCGCCGAGTGGCATGTCGATCCGGATGCGATTGCCGTGATTGGCTTTTCCGCAGGTGGTCATCTTGCTGCGAATCTCGCCACCTCCACCAGCGACGATGTTCTTGTCGCTCATGGTTACGATCCGGATGCGGTGCGTCCGAATGGTTTGATGCTCGCCTATCCGGTGATCACGTCTGGCCCGCTCGCCCATCGCGGCAGTTTCGATTCGCTGCTTGGTGAACGCCGCAACGATTCACAAGCGCTTGAATCCGTGTCGATCGAACGTCATATCGACGCCAAAACACCGCCGGTTTTCGCATGGCATACCGTTCCCGACGAAACCGTGCCATACGAAAACACACTGATGCTGATCGACGCTTGCAAGAAAGCCGGAGTCAGCATCGAAGCGCACCTATTCCCGCAAGGCGGGCATGGACTGTCGTTGGGCACTGCGGAAACCGCATGGCAGGCGTCAACGGCATTGAACCGAGTATCCAGATCTGGCCGCAGCTGGCTGTCTCTTGGATGCGCAGAACGTTCGCACGATAATCAGCGCAGCAGACGCCGTGACATCTAACCCCATCTAGTCACGTTTCCCGCCTGCGCAACCCGCACCCTGCATCTGCACAACCCATAAAATCGGGTTAAAACCCGGGTTGTGCAGACGCAGAACGCAAGTCGCGCAGACAGCACAACACCCCCGAACCGACCGGATAGACCGAAAATCGTAAGCTCGGGGGCAAAAATCAGCGGGGCTGACGGAAGCGACGATCGCCAATCGGATCGAACGGTGTATGCGGCTCGAGCTGATACCAGTACGCGACGGAAGCGACGTCGTCCTGACGCTCGAAATTGCCGCCCTCCTCAGTACCGATCTGCTGCCATTCCACACGCAAATCATGTTCGAAATAAATCGGATCGGGAATGTGCCAGCGATACAATCCGCGGGTCACCGGCGTATTCACATCCCAATACGCGCTCTCGCGATGCGAGGCGAGACGCTGCGAATAGAACGGGAAACCGACGTACGGCGCACAGAACGTCTGCTCATGCATACGCCCATGCTCGTCGAAATCGGCGAAACTCCACGCGCCACCGAAATAATCCTCGGCACCGGTGCTGCACCACGTGGGATACTGGTCGTCCCCATCGATGTACATCTTGACTTCACCCTCGCCCCACCAGCGGCTTTCCAACGCGGTGAGCGCCAGATACGTGCCGATATACGCGCCACGACCATGCACGCCGTCGAGCACCACATAGTCGCGGGCCAGTTCGGTGACGCGCTCGCGACGCCACTGCGCATGAAAACGCATGGTGCCGGCCGGAAGCGCGTCATATTCGGTGTAGTCGATCTGGTAGAAGAACGCGGGAACGTCTTCATTGTGATCGTTGCGGAGCACGATGCGCGCATGTTCGAACGGCATGGAGAAGTAGCAGTTGAAACCGCGATTGGGCACGACCACCACCGGCATCGAATTGACTCGGCAGGCCTGCGCGTGGCCGCAGCAGAAGAAGTCGCCGACCGGGCATTGCACGGACGGGGTCTCCTCGCCATCCCAATAGAATTCCAGGATCAGGTTGCGAAGCACGTTCGGACCGGTAGACGACGTGCGGTCGGTGACCGTCATCCAAATATGGCGGATCACGCCCGGACCGTCCACATCCATCAAAGTGACGCTCTCCCCCGCTTTTACGGTCTGGATGCAGGGGCTGCCCTTGCGCGACGGGCCAAGTGCACTGGCTGCAGTGGCCGCAGCGCCCTTGCCGCCCGTGGGATTCTCGGCGTTCACGCAACGTGTGCGCCTGGTGCCGCAACCGCAAGCAAGTCCAGCGGACTGCGCGCGGCGAACGCACCCAACGAATCAACCTGCATATCGTGACGTGAGCTGTTTTGCATGGTGCTCCAATCGTTATCTCGAGTCATAAGAAACCCCTTTTCCCGCTACTTTACGGCACCAGCGGTAATGCCCTGCGACAACTTGCGCTGGAAAATAATGAAGAAAATAATAGTCGGCACAATGCTCAGCAGCGAAGCCGAAGCAAGTGTGGTCGCATCCATCGTGCGTTGGCCCTGCAATGTGGCGAGCGCCAGCGGAATGGTCTGCACGTCGTCGCCCATCAGGAATGCCATCGGAATCATGTATTCGTTCCACGTCCACACGAAGAAGAACACGAACAGCACGCTGATGGTCGGCCAGGAAATCGGCAGCACCACCTTACGCAGAATCTGCCAGCGCGAGGCGCCGTCAATGGCTGCCGCTTCGAGAATGGCCTGCGGGAACGTACCGTATACGGACGACAGCAGATACGTGCCATACGCACTTTGAATGATGGTGAAGATGATGATGATCGCCAGTTTGGTGTTGTACAGTCCGACCTGCTTGAACATGGTGTACAGCGGGTAGAGCAGCGCTTCCTGCGGCATCATATTGGCAAGCATGATGGCGAGCACAATCCAAGTGTTGCCTTTGACCCTGCCGATGCCGAGCGCGAAGGAGTTCAGCACGGAAAGCACGACGGCGGCCACAGCCACTACCAGCGAAATAACCAAGCTGTTCCAGAATTTCAGCGGGAACTTGGTGGTGGTCCAGAAGGAGATGATGCCGTCCATGGTGAAATGCTTCGGCAGCGAAAGCGGGCCTGTTGCATTGTAATCGGCGGGTGTTTTGAACGCGTTGACGGTGAGCACGAGCAACGGGAAAAGCACGAGCAGTGCGGCTGCGATGAGCACGATGAGGGTGATCCAGTCGCCGGTCGAGCGCACATGTTGGGTTTTCTTGGATGCTTTCCGCGCTGCCGATGCGGTCATGGTTTGCGTCATGGTTGTTTCCTCGACTTTCGAAGTCTTGCGAGTCTTGCGAGTCTACATGTTACGGGTCAGTTGCGGTTTGAACCGTTCAGACCAGTTCCTTTTCGACGTGCTTCTGCACCATGGTGAACACGATGGAGAACACGATGATGACCACGGTGAGCGCTGTGGAGATGGCCGCGCCGTAGCCGACTTGTTGCACTTGGAAGAATTGATTGTAGGAATAGTATGATGGCACGGTGGTTGCCGTTCCCGGCCCGCCTTTGGTGAGCAGATAGACCGGTGCGAAGGTTTTCAGCGCGCCGATGGTGGCGGTGAGGATGACCACCAGCAGCTCGGGAATGATGGACGGCAGCGTGACCACACGGAATTTCTGCCACCAGTTGGCTCCGTCAAGACCGGCCGCCTCGTAAAGTTCAGGATCCACGCGCTGCAGACCGGACATGAAGATCACGATCGGATAGCCCAACTGGATCCACACCAGAATGAACATCAGCACCGGAAGCGCGCTATCAGGGCTGCCGAGCCAGTTATGCTGCAACGATCCCAGGCCGAGCTTGACGAGCAGCGCGTTCACCGCGCCATCTTCCGGACGGAAGATCCAGCCCATGATGATGGCCGCGACAGCAACCGGCAGCAACTGCGGCAGGTAGAACATGGCTCGCAGGAAGGAAGCCGTCTTGCCGCCGAATTTCTTCTGAATAACGTCAGTCAGCAGTGACGAAATAAATAGTCCAAGAATCGTAGGAATAACTACGATAGCCACAATAATCCAGAATGAATTAGCGAATGAAATCCAGAACGTGGAATCAGCGAACAGACGTTTCCAATTCTGCAATCCAACGAATTTAACCGGGCCGACTCCACGCCATCGAGTGAAACTCAAGTAAATGTTCCACACGAATGGAATAAACGACGATAACGAGCAGACCTACCAGTCCGGGAACAAGATATGGTACGAATTTTGCGGAACGGTTTCCGGGAAGCCTTGACATTGAGACTCCCCCGTTTTTGGTCTTCTTTGACATTTTGGCTTTTCCTTTGGTTGCGCTGCGTTGCCTGTGAATATTTACGATTGCGATATTGGTTCGCAAGTTGTAATTTGCGATACCGCACGGGATTATTCATGATTGATACTGAGCAAAACCGGAATAATCGTGCGATGTCGGATATGAGATCAGATATACGATCAGTTGGTCTTGACGCCCATGTCTTCCACACCGACGTCGTACTTCTCGTGGATACCCTTGAGCACGTCGGCCGGCTTCTTGGTGCCGTTCACCAGTTCCTGGAATTCCGCCGGAACAGCATCGGTAAGGTTGGAAGCGGCGTAATCCGGGTAGTAGCTGAGCTTGCCATCATTGGCGTAGGAGGCGTATTCCTCGATCATGGCCTTGCTCTTCTCGTCGTTGATCTTGCTGGCGTCGCCCGCCACCGGAATTCCGCCGGCGTTGCCGAGGTAGTTCTGCACATCGTCGGAAAGCACGTAGTCAATGAACTTCGCAGCGAGATCCTTGTGGTGAGAGCGTTCCGGAATCACCAGCAGATTGCCTGCGCAGCCAATCGCGAAATTCGATTCCGGCATCACCGCGGCGTCCCAATCGAAAGTGGTGATCTGCTTGACGAAACGTCCCTGATTCCAGGTGCCGGTCTGATAGATCGGATACTCCCCCTTGATGAATGCCTGCGTGGTGTCTTCGGCCTTCATACCGGTGGCGTTGTGGGAGATGAAGCCTTTGTCGAGCCAGTCGTTGATGGTGCTCACGGAATTGGTGAGAATCTTGGAGTTCCAGTCGACATCGCCCTTGTAGAGCTGCCAGTTGTCGATGAATTTGGCGTCGGCCTCCTTGGAAACCAGCTGCCACCACAGCCACATCACGCCGTATTCCTGCGCGTCGGCGGCGATCGGCGTCACTCCGGCATCCACGAATTTCTGGCAGACGTCCACGAACTCGTCATAGGTGGTCGAATCTCCAGCCCGTACTTGGCGAACAGATCCTTGTTGTAGTAGACGCGCTGGAATTCCGCGTAACTGGTCATGCCGTACCAGGTGTCACCATCCATGATGCCGTTTTCATCATACTTGGCCACGGCCGCATTGGCGCCGGTCACCTTCTTGTCCCAACCGTATTGATCGACGTAATCACCCAAATCGGTGAGCAGCCCCATGGTGGAGAGCACGCCGGCCGAACCGTTGCCGCGATTGGATTCCATAAGATCCGGCGCCTCATCGGAATTGAGGAATTGGCTGCCGTTCTGCGCGATCTGCGTGAACGACTTGCGTTCGAAATTGATTTTGACACCCGTTTCCTTTTCGAAGGCTTCCGCGGCGCGACGCCATGCCTGGGTCTGGCCAGCGTCGTCTTCCTCGTAATACCAGAACGACAGGCTGTCTGGCGTTTCCTCGTCTTGCGCGGTGTCGCTGCCGCATGCAGCGAGCGTGGTCAGCGACATTGCCGCCGCGGCCGCAAGTGCGATGCCTCGTGTGATCTTCATGGTTCTCCTTTGTTATTGGTGGTTGTGTTGTTGAGTTATGTCTCAAGTTGTTTTTCAGTTATGAAGATTGATATGTGTCGCCTCCTTTTTTCGAAACGTTTTCGACGATGGCCGCGGATTGGCGCTTTTCAATTCGGCAATCACCATCTTCGCTTCGGCTACAACGCCTTCACTTACTTTCGAATCGTTTCGATTATGGATACGGAAATCCGTCCGCCTTTCACGGACATACTCCTACAACCTTCTTTTCACACGTCACCAACTTTGGTAACGGAACCTCGACTATGCATGACCGGAGCGGACAGCTCCACCAATCCCTTGATGTCGCGATGCTCATCGATGGCGTCGACCAGCAGATCCACAGCCTTAGAACATAATTCCTGCGGCATGACCGGCATCTCGGTAATCGGCTGCGGCATCAGCTCTCCCTCGAAATACGTGCCGCACGACAATACCGAAATATCATCTGGCACCCGCAATCCCGAAGCCTGTAATTGCTGCAATACCAACTTCAGCACATTGGCGTTCGCCTGGTTGACAATCGCCGTGGGGCGCTCATCCAAAGAACGAAGCTCACGCACGAATTCCGCGGCATCAAAGCGATCGTCACGATGCTTGGAGGATTCATGAATCGTCATGCCCAACTCTTCGGCACGTTCCAGCAAAGCCTTGCGGAACAGCAGCACATAGCCCGAACCGCGATCGTAATCGGTCTCATTGTCACGCAAAAACATAGCGCTCCGATGCCCCTTGGAATACAGGCAATCCACAGCCATACGACCAGCCGTGGCAAAATCGATATCGACACAGGCACAGCCTTCATGCTCTGCAGGGTAACCGATGGCCACACAGGGTTTGGAATATGAGCCAGCCTGGGCGGTACGCTCGTCATGTTCCTCAATGTCGAGCAGCACCACGCCATCAACCAAGTTGCTTTGCGTCACGCGCGAATGTCGGCCACCGCGTCCTCGCCGGTAAGCCAACAGCACATCGTAGCCACGGTTCTTGCCTGCCATGCGGTCTGCAGAAAGTAAGCGTTGTATTTGGCCTGATTGATATCACCGCGAATCGGCGCGCTGAGCGCAAAAATATGATTACGCATACCACGCATTTTACGGGCGCTGGCATCCGGAGTATATCCAAGTCGTTCAACGGCGGCCATCACCTTATCGGTGGTTTTGGCGGAGATGGAACGCTTGCCGGAAAGTACGTACGAAACGGTGCTGACTGACACCCCCGCCTCCCGAGCACATCTTTGATGCCCGTCATCTTCCGCCTCCTTCGGCTCTCCAAGTCATTTGCGTTACACGTCATGCGTACCGCAGCTCTCGTCCATCGTTCAACAAAGCCATCCGCCGAGCCTTCCGGAATTTCTTCCGCAGAATCACGCTCGTATTTTATCGAATCGTTTCGTCAAACGTTTACACTAATCGTAAGCCAGCAACTCAGCTTTGTCAAACGTTTCGACACACCTACCCGTCATTCCTCGAAATGATGGACACCAGGATGCTGCGACCCCGTTCCTTCATATCATGATTTTGATGTACCGACCGTTGCAATCTTGAGTCCCGTCGCACGATTGCGATTTGGTTTCGACCTTACGATTTTATTTTCCGCTTTTTCCCAAATCGTGAGGTCAGCAAGCCAAAAACGTGCGGCCATCCTCCCCAAACACTAGGACGTGCAGACGGAAACGCAAGTTGCATAGGAATGGAGGCATCTACAACCGCCGCCCGTACACGTACACACGGGCTAGAGAAGTCTCAAGGCTACAGCGGGCGGGACTCGTAGATCATTTGGCGGTCGCCGAAGTAGAGGCGCACGCCAAGAGGCCTTCTTGCGGGCCGCCTCCTGCTGAGGCTCCTTGATCGGCACGAAGAACCAACGGACCAGACCAACCACCATGTCTTGCACGGAATGCCAGATGCCGATATACGCGGTCAACGCCCAGAACGTCACGATCGCATTGAAGCCGGCGAACACCGCGTTGCCCCAATTGTGCGAAAGCGTATCGGCGTAGAACACCATGCACGAGTAAATGATGATCACCCACGCATCGTCACATACAATGCCGGAGAAGCGGTACGATTATTGACTTTCGGCGTACGCGCGAACGGAATCTTCGTGTTCGTCATGCCCTGCTGAATCGACTTGAGCGTACCGGAAAGATTCACCGTCAACAGCACGATGTTGAAGCCGTAAAATACGGAAAAATATCGGAACGTTTATACCCGTTGCGTTTCAAATCGCTCGACATGGTGGCAAAATACGGCAGCGACGCGAGCACCACCCACGGGCTCAGCAACCGCTGGTCGAACGGATATGCCAAGAGGAACATCAGGCCGAAACTCGACCATGCGATGGACGCCATATAGTTCACGCGCAGCGCCCACTCACCCAGCTTCACATCATTGCCCTGCTGATGCCGCGCGTGCACAATGCGGAAGAATTTGCCGATGATCAGCAGACCGCCATTCGCCCAACGCCGCCGCTGCACCACCAACGAACCGAAATCAGGCGGGGTGGCACTATAGCTCAACCGCTCCGGATAGTTGACCAAATGCCAGCCGAAATAACCCAAATCGATACTGGATTCGGTGTCTTCGATCACCGTGCGATCCTGAATATACGTTTTCACCGTGCGTGTGCCCTCAGTCGACACCACGCAGATATCGTCGAGCGCGGCCTTGCGGATCACCGCGTTCGCACCTACCAGAACGTGGCGTCATAGTAGGTCATGCCCTGATGCAGCATGTGCTGAATGTCGGTGGTGGCGGCCGCGATGCGTTCGATTCGCGTCGGCGCGCCACGATACGAGGAATACGGGGTTTGGATCACGGCCACGCGCTCATTGCCGGGCTGTTCCATCTGGTACACCAAGCGCAGGCAGTAGTCGCGCAACAGCATGGAATCGGCGTCCAACGTCAGCACGTATTCGGAATTGCGCATCACGGAATCGGGAGATTCTCCCTCGCGCACGTCACGCAGAATCACCCCGTCCGACGTTTCCACGCGCTTGAGCGAGTGCCCCATCAATCCGATGAACGAATTCAGATTCATGGCTTTGTTGCCTTCACGGGAGGTCGACGCATACAGCTTGCGTTCGAACGACATCCTTTTGCGGTGAAAATGCGTACCAAACGTTCGTACAGTTGCAGAATGCGATTCGCGTCGACATGCTGCTGCAGGGTGATCGATTCGTTCAACGCCTGTTCCGTCAAACGCAGGTCGCGTGCAAGACCGCGCAATACCTGGTCGCAGAAGAAATCGTCGGTATGATCTTCGACCAGCCATGTGTCGGCCTTATGCTCCAACCATTGCGCGGCCGCACGATAGTCTTCCGCACAGCGTGCGACCACACTACGCCTTGCGTCCATCTGATCGGCGAGCGCCGCAACGGTTTCGTCGCGCGCTTTGGTGAAACGTTCCGCAGGTGCCGCCAATTCGGCCAATACTTTCGGCATGAGTTCGCGGCTTGCTTTGAGAATCGCTCGCGCTTCGTCATTGTTAGGATGCGGAGGATCGTCGATTAGGAGTACGACTGCAAGGTCGGGAAATTCCTGCAATGCCGCCGACCAGATCGTTTTTTCGACGACTTTCGGCTGTTCCACGTACGAAGGAATCAGCACTGTGATTCCCTTATCGTAGTTGTGTGCGAAATGGTCGTCGAGCATCGCCCGAGGCACGCGTTCATGCCGGATGAAACGGTATAGCGCCCCTTGCCGTGTGGTCAAGTAGACGAGCGCGCTGAAAATCAGCGTGGTCACAATCGTCATGTACAGCACGCCTTCAACCACGAAACGTAACGTGAGTGAAGGATTGTTGACGAACAACGACAGAATCATCGTGATCATGTAGATCAGCCATGAAACAACCGTGCAGATGATGGCAACGTAACCACGCACAACGCGCGTTGGCGAAGGCTTGGCATGCATGATCGCAAGCGGTTGCGTGGAGGTTTCAGCACCCCACTGGTGCCTGCGGTCATCGCCGTCAAAATCCCCTATTTTTGCCACCATATACCCCTTTGCCTTATCAGCGCTGCCTCACCTGCATAAACCATACATCACTGTTGAAATCGTCGTACTAGCCACAGTACTACACTCCCTAACTGTAAGCGAGATATAAGAAAAACAGCGCACGAGAGGAAAGCTTAATCCCCCGTAAAATCCCCCGCATATGCACTGAAGCCCAGCGGGACACAGCCTGCTAGACGCCCCAATGTCCCCATCAGCATTGGTGACCTGACGATTTCGAAAGGGAATGATGAAACCCCTGTTTCCAGGAAGACGATTTTCCTTCCTCCGACTGTTCATAGCGATACTGTGCATCGCGCTCGTCGCGGCCGGCACATGGTCGTGGATCACGTTCACGCGAACGGCGGCTAAGAAATTGCCGGAACCTTGGTTCGGCGGCTATGTGGACGTGACCGCAACACCCTCATACGAGTTCGAATCCAAGGTAGGCAACGTCTACCGGAATGTGATTCTCGGATTCGTCACCGCCGGCGACGGCTGCCAGCCAAGCTGGGGCGGCTACTACACGCTCGACGAAGCGGCCTCCACGCTCGATCTCGACAGCCGTATCGCGCAAACCTACAAAACCGATCGCACGGTAACCGTCAGCTTCGGCGGGCAGAACGGCACCGAACTTGCCAGCGCATGTTCCGACGTCGATTCCCTTGCCGACGCATACCAGCAGGTGATCGACCGCTATCACATCACCTCGCTCGACTTCGACATCGAAAACTCGAATCTCGACGGGTACAGCGAAACCGCAACCCGGCGAGCGCAAGCCGTGGCAAAACTCATCGCCAACGAAAAAGCCAAAAACAAAGGGAAAGACGATACCAGTCACGATCTGATCATCAGTTTGACGCTTCCAGCCGACGCGAAAAGGTCTTACAACGCAAGGAATGCAAACCGTGAACGCGTTTTCTGGATGCCGGCGTGACGCTATCCACCGTGAATCTCATGACCATGGATTTCAACGTGGCGTCCACGTCGATCACGCAATCCACGCTGATCAAAAGTTCGCTGAACGCGGCCCACGCGCAATATAAAACGTGCTGTACAGTCGCGGCAAACTCTTCAGCGACCATCAGATCTGGGAGCTGTTGGGAGCCACCGTGCTCATCGGCCAGAACGATACCAAAAACGAGTATTTCACGCTCGACAATGCGCGCGAAATCAACACGTTCGCACTGGAAACAAGCCTGGGCCACTTAAGCATGTGGTCGCTGAACCGCGACCAGCAATGCGGCGAAAACTATACGAACACCAACACGCTCAAAAACGTTCTGCAGCGGCATGAAACAGACGGACGGCGAATTCGCCACCACATTGGGGTCAGGATTCCGAGGCACGCCGGGCACGCTCGTCGACTTCGACAATGCCAGCTGGAATTCCTCGCAGCAGGCCTACCCCACGTGGGAGCCAGACGTACTGTACAAGCAAGGCGACAAGGTGATCTGGAACGGCAATATCTACGAATCGTTGGGCAACAACGAAAACGAGCAGCCGGACAGCGCCGAGGAAGGCACGAACGCACCGTGGCGCATCATCGGACCGGTGCTATAAACGCTTGCCGCAGCGAGACGCGACCACAGACACAATACAAGGCAGGAACACAAGGCAGTCGCTACTTTTCAGTAAAAGTGGCACGCAACAGGGGAACGAAATCAGGCAATCATGACATCGAAGCAATCAAAGCATCAGGCAGCCACCGGCAGCCAGCCAAAAGACGGCATCAGAAAACCAGCCAGACTCACCATTCTGGCCATCATCTGTGCGTTGTGCATTGCGGCCGCAATCGCATTCCATGCACAGGAAGGCGTGCAGCAACTTATGGAAGACCCTGCGCGCATCTGCATATGGTCGCTGTGCTTTCTGCTGTGCCTGATCTACCACAAAAAGCGTTCGTCGTATCGCGTTGCCGCCGAACACACCGTGCTGCCACCGTTGACCGTCATACTGCTGGTAACCGGCTATTTTCCCGACGTGGCCATGTTCCTGATCATCGTTACCATCATCACGTCGATCATCACCGCACGCAGTCTGAAAATCGGCATTCTTCGCGCCGGAACCACGCTTGCGCCAATCCCACTGATCAAAATATTATTTGCGAACACTTCTCACGTACTGTCAATTATCATCAGCCAGAATTCCGTCAATGCTGCGATTAATCCTTATCAATTCCAGCATTGGTTGCTGCCATTACTGATTATGACTGTTGCAGTGCCGATTATTCGATTGATTTGTGATATTGTAACGTTCTTTTTTTGTACAAATTCCGATTCGTAAAGCCATGCGCGAGTATTCGCTGTCTCACATTCTTGCCATGGCTTTGGCTGATTTGATGGCGATTGTGTGGATTCCTGAAATTCTGGAGTTCGCCAATATTGGCTCGGATACTGCCACCGTGCTTTCCGTGTTCATGCTGGCACTGATCGCCTACTCGCTGTTGCTGATGACGGTCGATACGATGAGCCGGCTCACGCGATCCCGAAGTGCGTTGAAATGCATAGCGAATGTGAGCGACGCGCTGCCGTTGCCGAATCAAGTGCCGGAAGAGACCGTCGTAAGACGCATCAATCGTGGCCTCACCCGCATGCGCTGTTTCATCAGCAATGCAAACAATCTTGATAAAAGAGGGTATTCCTACCGCTATTCCGCGCCTATTTCCACCGGCTCGCGACAGTATTATCTCGCGATGGAACGCAGTATTTGGAATCGTCCGTTCATGTCGACCGACGAGACGATATTGCTCACCTGCGGCGAAGTGCTTACCGAATCGTTACGCGTGAACAAGGAAGTGACGCTGCTACGCACCGAATCGGAAACGGATACGCTGACCGGCGCACTCACGTATCGTGCGTTCATCGGACATTTGAAGAGTCTGCAGACCGAGAATGTGCATAATCTGGTTGCCGTGGTGTATTTCGGCGTGGAGCATTTGCGCACCGTCAACGAACATTATGGACGCAAAATCGGCAATGCCGTGCTGCGATCCGTGGGCATGCGTTTAAGCCAGCTGCTGCCGGGAAACGCCACGCTTTCGCGCGTGAACGGCGCGGAATTCGCCATGATCGTAACCGATGTGACGTCAACCAGCGATGTGGAGGAGTTGGCCACACGCATGCGCAATCTTGCCGTCATGCCGGTATACACCGAAGAAGGCGAGGTTTCCGTGGACGTATCGAGCAGCATTTCGTTCTCGAACGCGACAGACGGCTTCTCCGTGCTCCTCGCCGATGCGAGCGCGCACATCTACGAGTCGGAGAGCTCCAATCTGCCCGTAGTCGACGGCATGACGTCCACGCTCGCCGCGCAGAATGGTTCGGGAGACTATTTCAACGCTTCCGACGTGCTTCGCCATGCGATCGAAGACAATACGATTTCCGTGCTCTACCAGCCGATTTTCGATGTGAATACGAAACGTATCACTTCGCTGGATACGATTGTGCGCGTGCATGACGCGAAGGGCCGTACGCTGGCACCGTATTTCGTAACGGCTGAAGCGCATCGTCTCAACATGAGCGTGCAGCTGACGCTCGACGTGCTGGAAACCTGCGTGAAAGACATGACCGCATTCCGCAAGGTGGCACCCGAATTGGATATTGTGGACATTTGCATGAATGGTTCGGAATTAGGCGCGTCCATCTTCCACGAGCGCTTGGAGCAGTTGACTCATGAGCAGCCACAGCTGCGTTTCGGCCTGCAGTTGGGATCGCATGCCATTCATGTGGTGCATGATGAAGTTGATGATGAGGTTGCCGCTCTTGCCGCTTTGCCGAACGTCGAGTTGGGTTTGACCAATGCTGGCACCACGTATTCGGAGGTTGCCGCGTTCGCGCATCTGCCATTGGATTTCGCACGATTCGACAAGACGGTGGTTCGCGATTTCCGTACGCCTCGCGCAAAGCAGATCATGCAGCGCACGCTCGAGATTTCGCGCGATAACGATGCGTTCCATGTGGTGTTCGATGGCGTGGAGTCCCTGGACCAGGTTGAGTTCATCCGTTCCATCGGAGGCACGCTCGCCGAGGGCACGCTGTTGAGCAACGCCATGAGCGCCAACGAGTTCCTCATGCGCCTCGAAACCATGGGCACTTCATTGCCCGAAGCCGCCCCGAGGCAAGCTGAGTAAAGAGGAGTCTCGTTTGTCGCACGATTGCTTCATCTCGTGAAACGCTTGGAGGAAATATGGCGAGATGGGAGCATGTGTGCTAAATTAATTAGTAAACGTGTTTAGCCAACGATGGCTTTGAGGAGGATTCACATGGCCACTATCAGAGAGATAGCGAAACGGGTAGGTTTCTCCCAAGCCACTGTTTCCAGGGTTTTGAAGGACGATCCCACTTTTTCGGTGAAGGATTCCACCCGCGAGAAGATTTTAAACGCCAGTCTGGAAATGGGATACAAGAACGTACCGCAATACCAGCGCATCACCATCCGCAGGATGTTGCGATTCTCGACAATGTCGTACCCGACAAGGGCTTGCAGGACGCGTATTTCGACGAGCTGCGCGAAGTGCTCGTCAAGCATGCCGAAGAGCAGCGTATGAACGTGACCATGCACGAGGACGTGGATTCGCTGATCGCCGATGCCGATAAATACGCGGGATTTATTTCGATCGGCCCGTCCCCACTAAATCACAAGACGCTTCACCGCTTGCATAAGAAGCTCTCCCACGGCGTATTCATCGACATCAATCCTGCGCCGGCATTGTTCGATTCGGTACAGCCGGATTTGGAACAAACCATATTGGATGCGATCGACGCGCTTATGGGGTCGGGTTGCTCTCGGATCGGCTTCATTGGCGGCTTGGGCAACATTATGGGCAAGCATGAATATCCGGAAGATATTCGTACGTTCGCATTCCGCAATTGGGCGTTGCGCTTGGGATTGGATGCGCAAGGATTGGTGTATGCGGACGGCCCGTTCACTGTGGAAAACGGCCGTTTGCAGGGGCGTCAGTTGGTGCAGGATCATGCGGACGATCTGCCCGACGCGGTAATCGTCGCAGCCGATCCGTTGGCGGTTGGCGTGCTGCAGGCATTTGCCACCGAAAATGTGATGGTGCCGCGAGATATCAAAGTGATCAGCATCAACAATCAGGAGATCGCAAAATACACGTCTCCCGCATTGTCGTCGTACGACATTAGCCAGGACGAGCTTGCGAAAGCCGCGGTGCTTATGCTTGCCGAAGCGCTGACCGCCGACCGCAAAATCAGCCAGCATATGCGAATCTCCACCAGTCTCGTCGCACGCGACAGCTTCACCCCGCAAGACTAAATATAAAAACTTGAGATACGGCAAGGGCCGGCATCCTATTGCGGAGCCGGCCCTGCAATTGTGCTTCAGTAATCTCGCTTCAGTAATCTCACCTTAGCGGAGAGGGCGAGCGTCACACCAGACGTGGGTGACGGACCAGGTGGCGGGATCGAGCAGAAGCACGTCGGCAGCGTAGCCGGGAGCAAGCAGACCGAGAGGTTGCTTGGTGACCGGGTTCGCGCGGTCGAAACCGAATGCTTTGGCCGGAGTCAACGTGGCGGCCTCCACCGCGTCGGCGGGCGTGAATCCCAATTCGAGCACCGCACGCTGAACAGCCTTTTCCAACGTCAGCGTGGAACCGGCAATCGCACCATTCGACACGAGCCGAGCGTGACCATCGATCACATCCACATCCAACGCACCCAGCAGATAATGACCGTCCGGGCAGTCGGTAGCAGCCATGGCATCAGTCACGAATGCCGTGCGATGCGGTGCGAAACCAAATCCCAAACGCACCATCGGATTCTGCACATGAAAACCATCATTGATCAACTCGATAGTGACGCGTGGATCCTCAACAGCAGCCGGAATTGGACCAGGCTCGCGATGATGCAAGCCATTCATCGCATTGAACATGTGCGTCATAATGCCCGCGCCCGCGTCGAAACCCTTGCGAGCGGTCGCATAATCGGCATCGCAATGTCCTACCGCAGGAACACTCCGGCCGCCGCGAAGCGACGAATCGCATCAATGCCGTGCGGCAATTCGGGGGCGATGGTGATCTGACGCAGACAGCCGTCTGCCGCTTGCAAAAGCCGATCAACATATTCGGGAACCGGATCCTTCAAACATTCCGGATCATGCGCACCCTTGCGAGACAGCGCAAGGAACGGTCCTTCCAGATGCGCGCCGAGAATGTCAGGGCGGGCGCTCATCATGCCGTGCACGGTTTCGAGATTGGCGCACATCACGTCAAGCGGATTGGTGATCAAACTGAGCACTTGGCGGGTGGTGCCGTGCATCATGTGACCCGCGCGAGCCAAACGTATGCCCTGCACGCCATCATCGAAGGAACTGCCCCACGAACCGTGCGCATGAATGTCGACATAACCGGGAGTCATCATGCGACCTGCAGCGTCGGTTACGGAACCGGCCGAACCGGTCATGGCATTGCCGGAATCAGCCGAACTGACCGAATCGGAATCAGTATCGGCATCCAAACCGACGCTTGCGCAAGCCGCAGCAAAATCAGCGTCCCGATCTCCGACCGCAACAATCGCATCGCCATCGGAAACCAGCCAATAATGTTCCGCAACACCTCGCGCATCGACTTTGCGCGCATTGCGAATCGCAAACGGACGGGCCGGCTGCGCCAACGCAACGTCCACATCATTCGCAAACCGCTCACGAGACTGTTCCATCTTCATACCTTCCAATTCACTCCCAGCCATATTCCTCAATTAGCATCCAATTCTTCCATTCAGTGGAAGAATTACCCCGCTGACAAGCCCATCAGCAACCCAATCCTTCCAGTCAGTGGAGAAATCCTCCCGCTAACAGCCACCCTCAGAGTCCCAATTCCTCCAGTCAGTGGAGAATCTGGACTGCCAAATACCCCCCGTACTGCCCCAAAACCTTCCAGCGAGTGGAGGAATCCTCCCGCTGGGAGGCCGAAAAACGTCCAGAATGTTCCAGCGAGTGGAAGAATCCGGACGCTAGCGGACACCGACTGCGGAGCAGCAATCAGATGTGCTGCCAGGCGGGCTTGTGGGCGTAGGCGTAACGGTAGTAGTCCTTGTGACGCAGGCGGCTCGCGGCCTCCTCGTCCACAATGATGGTGGCGTGCGGGTGCATTTGCAGCGCGGACGCCGGGCAGAACGCACTCACACCGCCCTCCACCGTTTCGGCCACAGCCTCGGCCTTGCCCGAACCGAAGGCAAGCAGCACCAAGTGGCGGGCTTTGAGAATCGTGCCGATACCCTGCGTGATGCAATGCGTAGGCACCTTGTCGATGTCGTCGTCAAAGAATCGGGCGTATCGATGCGCGTCTGCTCAACCAACGTTTTTGACGCGCGTGCCGGAAGCAAGTGACGATCCCGGCTCATTGAAGCCCACATGCCCATCCGTGCCAATGCCCAGAATCTGCACATCTATGCCACCGGCCTCTTCGATTGCCTTATCGTAGGCGGGGCCGGCAGCCGCAATGCGTTCGCCGTCGCTCAGCGGCGCCCCGTCGAGCACGTCACCCAGGCACGTGCACCAAATCAGGGTTCAGCTACCAAGCGGAGTTTCCACAACCCAGTGGTCCGGTGAATCGGTGGAATGA
>ENA-OQAR01000009-OQAR01000009.1-human-gut-metagenome-genome-assembly--contig:-NODE-9-length-38084-cov-2.825434_pt1 | contig 38084 bp, 49 predicted proteins | sample MGYA00242738_ERZ504533 | MGnify/ENA primary metagenome ERZ504533 (study PRJEB26092, sample SAMD00036276) | human gut metagenome | host: Homo sapiens | study: EMG produced TPA metagenomics assembly of the... | reverse complement strand
CATAGAATTTAAGCTCTTCTGCATACAATCTGTGCAGACATGTATGTTATTTGGAAGTTCGATCATCGGACCGGGCCTTGCTCTCAGGTCTGCGGCAGAGAAAACAGAAATTTTTCGGATTTTGTTTCTCTTTTTTCTCTGTATCTTTCGCTGCTGTCTATTATTTCATCATCATTATAGTTCTCGCTCATAATGACTCCTTTCTATATCCTCTTATTCGTAACAGTACAGTGCTCTTGCAGGATAGCAGGCCGCTGGATCATTACGCTTATTTAACTGAATTATATCATACAATTCCCTTATAACAAAATGAAAGTTTTATAAACACAAAAAAGAATCTTGCCCGGGTTACTGTTCACTGATAATATATAAAAGACACCGCCGCATGGGCGATGTCTTTTGTTTTATTCATTGTCCGGTCTGGTGCCGAGAGTCAGTTCTATAGTATTTTCTTCATATTCCCCATTAGTGGCTCTTGCAATAACTGCCTCAATCTTCTCTCCCGATTTATAATACTGCAGTTTATCCAGTAGATCATCACCATCACTGACTTTCTGTCCGTCGAATTTTACGATGATGTCGCCTTTACAGATACCTGCCTCCTGTGCCGGAGAATCATCCTCCACACTTCTTACAAAGGCGCTGTGGGCATATTATACATCTCAATTGCCTCTGTGGTCAGATTGGCAAGACTTACTCCCAGATATCCTTTTTGCTGCTGTCTACTTTCTCCCTGGTCTCACGATTCATCAGTTCTTCCAGAATAGGCTTTGCCTTGGAAATAGGAATGGCATATCCCATACCTTCTACAGCACTGTCTGCGTATTTTGCAGAATTGATGCCGATCAGCTCGCCTTTCATATTCAAAAGTGCACCACCACTGTTACCCGGATTGATTGCCGCATCCGTCTGGATCAGTCCTGTACTGTTCGTTCCATCATCTGTAGAAATCGTCCGGTTCAATGCACTTATCCAGCCTGATGTTACAGACTGACCATATCCAAGCGCATTACCGATCGCAACTACCTGCTGCCCTACTGCCAGATCATCCGAACTTCCTATCTGAGCAATCTTGATCTGATTTAAAGTGTCCTCAGGGATATCCGATTTCTTCACCGCAACTACTGCCAGATCATTATCAGCATCTGTACCCTTAATCTTGGCACTGACCGCATCCTCTACATTCAGATCTCCATTATCTCCCGCATTCACAGTCTCTGTCTCTGCATTTGCCACATCATCCCCGATAAAGCAGACACTCAGAGTTGTAGCTCCATCCACCACGTGATTATTCGTTGCGATCAGAAGCTCATCATCATTATCTCCAACGATAATCCCTGAACCTGTTGACGCACTCTTATATTGGTGGGAACTATATCCGAAAAAGCTTGGTATTTCCTGAACACTGACCGTAGTGATCGCAACTACAGAAGGCATGGAAGCCTGAGCCACTGCTGCTACTGTTCCATTCTCAGAGTCAGACAGCACCTTATCGGCAGTGCTGTCATCTGATGCCGTTTCCTGAAGATCCACACTGTCTGTAGTTTTAATCTGCACCGAAGACTTACCTGTATTCAGGAATCTGTCTGCTGCAAAATTTGCCGCCTGAAATACAACTGCCGCCACCAGGCCAAAGATCACAGCCAATGCGATTGTCGCCCCTGCTTTTTTCTGAAAAGAATTCTGATTTCTTCTGTGTCCAGAGGGACCGGATGGTTTCAAAACAGTTCTCTGTTCTTCATGGAACTGATAATGTTCATATCTGGGCTGCTGACCGGAATCATCTGTTTTTTCACCCAGGTTTCTTTCATCATTCATGTAATCTGCTCCCTTCTGTTCCTGTATTACTGTTTATCGGAACACTCCCCGAAATAAACAATGATCTGTAACTGTTTTATTTCTGCACAGTTACAGCAATTCTTCTCCTGAACTCTGGAATCAGTATATCAATTAATTGTGTTCAAAATGTGACAATTATCGTAAATTGGCGTGTCTTAAGGTCATCCTCTTACCTTTATTTTCTGTTCCAGTAATATGGACTCATGGTACATGCAAGAACAACTTTCCGGGGAAGTTTTCTGTATCTTTTCCCCAGAAAATATCCTGCATATTTCATTCCGCTCTGCCAGATCAGCTGAGGAATCAGCCAGAAGTGTCCCGTTCTTATCAGATAGCCCAGGCTTCTTTTTACCAGACGGATTCCCTCTCCCTCAGAAGGTACTCCTTCAAAAATTTCCGGATGCTCTGCCTGGGATACTCCCAGATCGAAGTTTCTGTGAAACTGCTGCCTTCCGGAATAATTATGGGAATGATACACTCTCGCATCTGCTGCATAGACAACTGAATAGCCTTTCTGAATCATTGTTCCGGCACAGATCATATCTTCATTGAAAATCGCCCGCTCTGTAAAACCGCCTGTTTTCAGATAAATCCCTTTATCATAGGCCGCACACACATTAGAACAGAAATAGGTCTTGATCCCGTACTTATCAATATCAGCCAGCGACTTTACCGAGGACTGCTCCGGATAATTAAAAAGAACGGGTATACGTTCCAGAAAGCGACAGTCTGCCCTGGGTAATTGTCTTGCATAGGCTGCTCCTGCACCCGGATTTTCACTGACAGCACAGACAAGATTTCCAATTACTTTTCTATCAGCAGGGAGAGCATCCTGTGTCATAAAGATCATAATATCTGCATTCGAAAGTTCTGCTGCCCTTCTTCTGGTTCCGCCATGATCAAAATCCTTCTGTTCCAGGTGATGAACCTCAAGGATCGGACATTTCTCCCATTCTCTGTTCCAGTACTGCTCTCCCGTATTCATAACCAGAATCCTGCGGGGACGGTATTCCTGTTCTTCCAGACTGTGCAGCAGTTCTCCAAATTCTCTGCCGGGACGATAGGCAGGAATGATTACATCAACTGTCGCAGTGTCATTATATTTTTCCTTATGCGTCATCCTCAACACTCCTTATCTGAAAAGAGGACCATCCTTTCCAACAGATGGTCCTCTTTTCTATTATTTATATTTTATAGCAGTTCCCTGTTACTGTTCTTCAGAACTTGCTCCGGAATCTGCTGCTGAATCATCGCTGAATCCATCGTCGCCGCCGGTCTCATCGCCACCGGTGTCATCGCCGCCGTCGTAGTCTCCACCACCAGTGTCACTGCCGGTGTCATCGCCGCCATTATCATAACTGCCGTCATCACCACTGTTATCATAATCGCCACCGCCGCCATAATCTCCGCCGCCATTATCATAACCGCCATCATAACCACCGTTATCATAATCATTGTCATAATCATAATCGCCGCTGTTATCCGTACTGCCGGAGGTATTATCGCCGGACCATACAAAAGTGTCATTTGCATTTGTGGTATCAGTGTCCTGTGTCGTAGTCTTGGCTGCATCATCCAGCTTACTTTCTCCGCCGACGATCTCAAGTATCTTATTACTGCGGGCCACTACCTCAGAAGACGGAGTATAATCCTGATCATCATACAGGAACTTGTGAAGTTCAACTACATTGTTCTCAAGATCAGTAGGAACAATAATACTTCCCTTGATATTGGAGAATTTAAACTTCTGCGGGAATCCCGTACTGTCTGTAAATTTATATCCGATCAGAGTCGGAATAAGTCCCAGAATATCCTGCTTTGAAAGAGATGTTGTAACCATCGGGAATACATCATCCATAATCTTAAAGATAGAAGAAAGACCTGCTATCTTCGCCTTATCAAAGAGCATTCCAAGTACTCGTCTCTGACGCTCTGTACGTCCCATATCCAGACTTGCAGTATAACGGATACGGCAATAGGATGTCGCCTGTACGCCGTTCAGATGATAAGTTCCTACAATTGCTTCCTGATCTTCCGGCTTTGGCTCCGGTTTCTCGAGCGGAGTGTAGTCTTTTCCTGTCAGCTTGGATGTTTCCACGCAATAGTTATTCATATGTTCAATTTCCGCATAAGATAACGGAATATCAAGACCGCCAAGATCATCTATCACTTCTACAAGTGCGGAAAAATCAGCCGTCGCATAATCGGAAATATCCAGATCCAGGTTTGTATTTAACATGGTGATCGCCTGTTCCGGACCACCCAGCGCATAGGCTGCATTTGCCTTCGTATAGGTATCATCTCCAACATTGAGAAGTGTATCTCTGTATACGGAAACCATACGCACTTCTTTTGTATCGTTGTTTACACTCACAATGATCATGGTATCACTGTTTCTGTGCAGAATACTGGGAGCCTTCCCCTCTGGTATCAATACCAAACAGCACATAGGTCTTGTATCCTGTCATCTTTGGTGCTTCCTGGTTTACGACTATTTTTTCCTTTTTCAGTTCCGGCTGCTCGATCTTATCCAGCCTGGAAGAAATCTGTCCATACACATACAGCCCGCCAATAAACAGCAGCAGTACAATGATCTCAAGCACAAACAGTACTTTTTTCTTTTTTCCTGGTTTAGCCATGACTTTTTCCCCTTATCTTAATATGCATTTTTGTTTATAAATCCCTTGAAAAATGTAAGGAATATAATCTTGATATCCAGCCCTATGCTCCAGTTTTCAATGTAATAAAGGTCATATTCGATTCTTTTTCTTATGGATGTGTCTCCGCGGTAACCATTCACCTGAGCCCAGCCGGTAAGTCCCGGGCGAACCTGATGTTTCACCATATATCTCGGGATTTCTTCTCTGAATTTCTCTACAAAAAAAACGGCCGCTCCGGTCGTGGTCCCACAAGGCTCATGTTACCCTTCAGTATGTTGAAAAGCTGTGGCAGTTCATCAATACTGGTGTGACGCATAAAACTTTCCGATGGGTGTTACTCTTGGGTCATTCTTTACTGTCCATGCCTTCTTCTCTTCCGATTCCGGCTGTACTTCCATGGAACGGAACTTATACATCCGAAAAGTCTGGTTATGAAGTCCAACCCTCTCCTGTTTTATAGATCAGTGGTCCCGGTGATGTCAGCTTAATGATAGCACACATTAACAGCATCAGCGGTGAGGTTACTATGATTCCAACAATAGATCCTGCAATGTCCATCGCCCGCTTGACCAGTGCATTGAATGTATTGTTCAACGGTACATAACGGATATTGATAACCGGAAGTCCCAGTATATCTTCTGTGTATGGTTTTGTCGGAATGATCTTATTATAATCCGGGATAAACTTGGTGTGTACTCCGGATTTTTCACACAGTGCTACAATCTCTTCCAGGCGGTAATATTCACTTAAGCCAGAGTGATCGCTATTTCATCCAGCCGGTTCTCCGGAAGTATTATATTCAGATTGGCAATCCTTCCAAGAACTTTGATTCCCTTGTACTCTGTTCCTGCCGGAACATTGTCATCCAGTATTCCGCGGATCACATATCCCCACTGAGGATTGGCAAGAACTCTGTCAATGTATTCCTCTGCTGCGCGGCTGTATCCCACACAGATCATCTGTTTCTGATTCAGTCCCTTCTCTCTCATATCTCTCAGAAGAGCGAAAATCAACATTCGGGCACACCACTGAAGCACAATATTGATTACATAAAACATAATATAAGTAGAACGGGAAAAATCGCTCTCATCTATCATGTAAAAATGTAAACATCAGAATAAGGAGCCCAAGCGAGTTGGCCTTTACAATATTTAGCCAATACAAGCCGACGCCCCTGCATCCGCATGGGAGTATACAATGTGAAAGCCTGATACAACAACAGATAAACCGGTACAATAAAAACCAGCATCAGCATATACTGCTGAAAGCTTCTGGTTCTGACTGCTGTTGCTGCCATAGGACCAACAAAACGGATCAGCCATGCCAGAAAATATGACAGTACCAGTACAATTGCATCAATGATCATATGGAGACGACTGAAATTCTTTTCATTGTCCTTTAGCAATCTTTTGTCACCTCATTTTTTTATCGTTTCTATATTATAATAGTTGTTTTATAAAAGCAATAAAAATTTATCTTTCTTTCTTATCATCCGCACAAACGCCTGAAGATATTCACCCACAATTCAACTTGAATCCCAAAATAGTTTGACAGATTTTGAAATTTAAAAAGGTATTTTATGATTTTTTTTGCTGATCTGGAATCCATTCTTAATTCCCGCAAATATACTCTCTTCCGAATCCTTCAGCGTAAAAACAGAATTTGATTCCAAATCCTGCAACAAGAAACGGAAGATTGATAATAATCTGTAACACCGGCATATTTTTGTATATCAGATAAATATTATTTCTGGAAGATACCGGATCTTGAACTGATTATATCTGGATCCGCTGGTACCGCTTCCCACATGGTATACCATGGCATCAGGTGCATACCAGTTTTCATATCCGTAGATTCTGGCCCGGTATCCCACGTCCATGTCCTCCAGATATGCAAAATGTTCTTCGTCAAAATATCCCAGTTCATCAAAGATCTTCTTTCTGTAAATAGCAGCTCCTGCGCAGGAAGCAAAAATCTTCTCTTCCTTTTCATAGGTATGGATATCTTTCCCCTTACCTCTTGCATAAGCCCATCCAAGCGCGCAGTAATAGTTTCCTGCATCATCCAGCCTGTCCCTGTCATGAAACTGAATCATTCTGGCAGCACAGGAGAAAGCTTTGGGATGCCTTTTGATGGCTGACAGCATTTCTTCTATAAAATTCTCCGTTACTTCAATATCATTGTTTAAAAGCAGTACATAAGGTGAGCGTGATGCTCTGATCCCTTCATTGACCGCTTTACAGAATCCGAAATTCTCCGGCAGTTCGATCAGATGGACCCATGGATACCTTGCAGCAACAAAAGCACAGCTTCCGTCATTGGATCCATTATCCACAAGAATTAACATCAAAATTGCTTACAGTCTGACACTCCAGACCTGCAAGTACGCCATCCAGATAAGCCATCCCATTAAAATTCGGAATGATCACTGATACTTCCTGCATGATTTCCTCCCTGTCTTCTCTTTTTTCTGTCCTGCTTCTGTCTCCATTCCCGGGATTGGCTTCAGAGAATAATTCCATTTGGTAAGAGACAGGTTTTTGTTATAACAGGGATCTCCGTTTTTGAGAATGTCTATCCAGTGACATCGCATATATTCAATCTCCGTCTGAAAACGGCGCACTTTCTCCTTGCTGTCTTCAGCTCCTCTGGTCTTTGATTCCATATGATAAGCTTCGCATAGGGATCATATACGATCAGATAGCCGTTTTTTCTTACTTTCAGGCAAAGATCCACATCATTAAATGCCACAGCCAGTTCTTCTGTAAATCCTCCTGCCTGCTCAAAAACCTCTTTCTTCATCAACAGACAGGCGGCAGTCACTGCACTCATATCCTGAAGAAGGGATGCCTTATGCAGATAGCCGGTATGGTCCGCAGGCATATCTACGAACATATGCCCCGCAATACCGCCCATTCCGATCACACATCCTGCATGCTGGATTGTATTATCCGGATAAATGAGCTTTGCTCCGACACCGCCCACTTCCGGACGCTGACACACTCCAAGCATTTCTTCCAGCCAGTCCGGATTGATGGATTTTACATCATTATTCAGGAAAAGCAGATATTCTCCCTTTGCATGTGCCGCAGCAAAGTTATTGATGGCAGAATAATTAAATTCTTTTCCCCATCTCAAAAGATGGATCTTCCGGTTTCCGGAAAGCTCTTTATAATATCGGAAAATCTCATCAGTGGTACTGTTATTCTCCACGATTATGATTTCAAAATTCTGATAACCGGTATTCTTCTCCAGCATTTCCAGACAGGTCTGAAGAGTCTCTTTCTCGTCTTTGTTTGGTATGATAACAGACACCAGAGGTTTTCCCTGCACCGGATATTTCACCCGGTAAAAGCCCAGATCCTGTGTATGGCTTACCTCGCCTTCTGTACCTGTTCTCTCAAGATGAGCTTCTATTGCTCTCTTGCCGGCTTCAAATGCGTACATTTTACTGGCAGGATTATCTGCAGTGGAGGCTTTGTGTGTTCTCCAGTGATACAGGATTTCCGGAACATGTAAAACCTCTCCGGCATTCTCCGTACAGCGGAAGATAAAATCGTAATCCTGAGCTCCGTCGAATTCTTTTCGGAAACCTCCGGCCTTTTTCTACAATACTCTTTCGCACTACAAAAAAGTGGCAGATATAATTATTGGAACGCAGGAGATCCAGATTAAAATCCGGTTTCAGATGTGGCTGAAAATGCTCGTCCAGTTCTGTTGTAACCTTATCCTCGTCTGTATAAAGCGCATCTGCCTGCGGATGATCCTGCAGTATTTTCACGATCTCATATAATGCATTGGGTGCCAGCAGGTCATCATGGTCAAGAAGCCCCACAAATTCACCTTTTGTCATTGCAAACGCGCGGTTTGTGTTCTCTGCAATGCCAAGGTTCTCTTTGAGATTGCAGAATCTTACCCGGGAATCTCCGGCTGAATATTCTGCCAGTACTTTCTGCATCTCCTCATTGTCAGGACTTGCATTTACGATACACAGCTCCCAGTTTGAATAAGTCTGAACGATCAGTGATTCTATCATCTGTCTCAAAAATTCTACAGGTGTCTGATAAGCCGGAACTGCAATGCTGATTAGCGGTGAATAATCAAATTTCTGTTTCCTCTGTGTTTCCAGTGTTTCCTCCGTCGGAATGTAAGCCCGGTACCATGGACCATATGGTACTTCTTCCGGTTCAAAAACGTTCATGCAGCCTGATCCAGAATTCCTTTAGTCCATAATGCTTCATGTAGCGGAACCCTTTCCGGATCGTATAGGGGGAAAGCTTCCTGAACATTTTCGTCCACTGGATTTTTCCTCCTGCAGATGGTTTTTTACTCATATGATAACCTCGATTTTTACTATGATTTTTTATTTTAACATTGTATGATATTTTTTGCAAGAAAGGAGAGAAATGTGTTATACTGTTATTGTTTTTATGTTATCGTTTTTATGTAACTGTTCACATACAATGAACAGTTACTTTTCAACATTTTTTATGTACAGGAGTATTATATACCATGATGATAAAGAAAAAAAGAATCACTGCAGCCCTGCTGGCTCTGGGACTTGGTGCTGTCACCATGTTTTCACAGTTTCCGGTATCTGCTGCTGAAGAAACAGCTCAGAATACAGACGCCGCCGCACAGACAGCAGATCCGTCTGTCGTAGTCACCAACGGTATCGACGGATGGCCCCAGGCTTCCCGATATTTCGTTCTGCCGCAGCAATTGTAATGGAAACTTCCACTAACACAGTCCTGTATTCCAAAAATGCAGATCAGCCCCTTTACCCTGCAAGCGCAGTCAAGATCATGACCTGCCTGGTTGCTCTTGAGAACAGCAGTCTGGATGAACAGGTAACCATGACTGCAACCGGTGTTTCCGGTGTTACTGACGGAGGAGCCAATATTTCCTCACAGTTAGATGAGGTTTTCACCATGGAACAATGTTTATATGCCATCATGGTTGCCTCTGCCAATGATATCGCACTGCAGGTAGCTGAACATGTGGGAGGTTCTGTGGATGCTTTTGTACAGATAATGAATACCCGGGCACAGGAACTTGGCTGCACCAATACTGTCTTTACCAATCCTACCGGTCTTCCTGATGAGAACCAGCATATCACCGCCCATGATATGGCTCTGATCATGGAAGCAGCTATGGCAAATGACACTTTCCGCACTATTGCAGCAACTACTTCCTATACACTTCCGGCAACAAATGTTTCCGGCGGTGAACGTGTACTTACAAACAATTTTACCATGATAAACAGCACCAGCGACGGTTATTATAAACCCTGTATCGGCGGTAAGGAAGGGTACACAGAAGCTTCCGGAAGTACCCTGGTATGTGAAGCTTCCAAAAATAACATGAAGCTGGTATGCATTGTATTAAATGGCGCATCCGGTGTTACCGATGATGAAGCGATCGCGCTTCTCAATTATGGTTTTGACAATTTTGCACCCCTTACCATCGCAGACGATGATTTTAACCGTCTTTCCGGTGGTACAGTCATTGCACCAAACGGTGCCACAGAAGATAATCTGACCACAGAAGATACTTCTTCTGACGGACAGATCACACGCCAGTATTACTTTGGAGGAACTCCTGTAGGAACTGCGATTCTGGAGACGCAGAGCAGCAGACAAATGATGCCGCAGTAACCGGTCAGAAGAATATGGAGGCAGCACAGGCATATTCTGCTTCCCATACAACTGCTCCTTATTATATCATCGGGGCGATCGGGGCAGCATTCCTGCTGTTTTTCCTGTTCCTGATGATCAAAGTGATCAAATCCTGAAGTCTACTTCTGAATACCAGACAGTAACCATTTCTTTGATAGATAAAATAGATAAATTTAAGGGACTTCCGCAAGAGCTTTTCATGCGGCAGTCCCTTTATTTCTTTTAAGGCAAGATTAAAAATGCCCAGCAGGCAAATGGCGAAATCACCAGCAGTACAGTCAGTACTCTGTATATCAAACTCCGCACCTTTTCATTTTTCACTGTTTTTGTCAGAATATTATTCCAGCCCAGCGTAACAAAGTACATCAGAGGATATAACGCAGGCATAAGATATCTTCCCTGTGGCTGATTATCACTGTAATAAACATAATACAGAAACAGAAATACCGGAATCATAATCAGAAATACCATCATCAAATGGAAAATACCTTCTTTATTCCACTCTCGGGATATCACCTTTGTTTTGATCTTCCATCTGTCATTTCCAACTGCTTTCCGCTGTGCAACATACATTTTTTTTTCTCAGATCAAATGTCTCTTTTACAAAAAAATACACTGATGATTCCAACAGCAAAGAACAGCATATACAGTTTGCTGACCGTATATGGCATATAAATTTCCATCTGTCCAAAAGTACCGATGAAACTTACACACACTGTCAGAATCCAGTTATGATACCAGCCGGGATCCTGATAAAGGATAATATCTTTCCAGTTCCATCCCAGCTTTGCAGGCGTCGGATACAGTGAAGGTCTGTAATCCTTCTGAGCATATTTTTCCGCACATTCCGCACAGGATTTCCTTCCCAGGAAATCTCCGTTATACAAACTGCGTTACGGATGAACCACCAGCCGCAGAGAACTAAAGTAATTGCTGCGATCACTGCTCCTCTGCTGAAAAGGAAACGAACTCTCTGTGAAAAAGCTTCTTCTCTGCAGAGTAATACCGTAAAACAGAAGAAGAAAAAACTGCAGAGTATCCAACCGTATGCATTATAATAAGACAATGCACATACGGCCATTCCCACTGCAAGGAGTATACAGTTTTTCCATGTCCAGTCTTCTCTCAGATAAGAGGCCCATGCATACAGAATCATGGCTGCTGCCAGCAGTGCCAGTGAGTCTGTATTCACATAAGTTCCCACAAAGATTGCCTGCGGCATAAATCCTGCCAGTGCTGCAAACAGCCATCTAACTTCTCTGGAATATTTTTCTTTCGGAAACAGTTTGCCCGAAGCTTTTACAACAAAATACACTGCACCTGTGACAAACAGTACATCTGCCATACGTGCAATTTTGAACATGGAGTATCCCGGATCTGCAAAAAGCCGGGATATTCTCATAAATAATGCAGACACCATATAAGATACAACCGGATAATATGCATAGGAAATTCCCCACACTTTATTCCTGACAGCCGGATCATCTCCCCCCGGAAGAGCTCCATGATGTTTATAAATGTAATCTGCAACATAATATCTCATCTGTTCATCCGGCCCTGAATTAAAAGGCTGTGTCATCGCCCAGGTTGTCAGCAGGATAAACGCCAGAAATACAAAAATGAAAATTTCTGTTTTTTCATTGATCTCTTTCTTTTTCTTTAACATATCTTCTTTCACATTCATTTTATAGCAATTTCATCTTCAGATTCTTTTCAGAGAAAAGTCCTGGCTCTTCAGAGTGAGATTGGGGTTATAATAAGGATCTCCGTTCTCCAGGATCTCCGGCCATTTTTTCTCAAAGGTGGCAATTTCTTTGTTAAATCGTGCCACTTTTTTCCGGAGTATCCTCAAGGCCTCTGGATTTGGATTCATAATGGTATAATTCCGCATATGGATTATACACGATCAGATATTCCGCCTTTCTCAGCTTCATGCAGAAATCAATATCATTAAATGCAACAGCCAGTTCCTCTGAAAGTCCTCCCACTGCATCAAATGCAGATTTTCTTCACCATCATGCAGGCAGCTGTAACCGCACTGTAATCCTGTGCACAGATAATTCTGTGACAATATCCGGTGGTACCTCTCTTCTGCTGGACAAAACAGTGTCCTGCAATTCCGCCAAAACCGATCACAACACCTGCATGCTGGATCGTATCATCCTCATAATAAAGTCTTGCACCCACTGCGCCTACATCTTTACGCATGCAATAACCCAGGAGTTCTTCCAGACAGTCCGGATTAATGATCTCTGTATCATTGTTAAGCAGAAGCAGATACTCACCCTTTGCAAAAGATGCACCATAATTATTAATGGCAGAATAGTTAAAGACTCCGTCCCAGTATACCATGCGAACCTTCGGATTCTCTGCCTCCAGTTTTTTGTAATATTCAAAAGTAGCAGAATCTGTACTGTTATTCTCTACAATAATGTACTCATAATTTTTGTACGTAGATTTCTGTTCAATGGATTCCATACATCTCTTCAGATCATCAATATGGTCTTTATTCGGAATAATAATAGAAATCAGCGGATCATGATCTCTGATAAACTTCGTTCTGTACAGCCCCAGATATTCACCCTTAAAAACCTCTGCGTGGATTCCTGTTCTCTCATAGTGAGCCTGTACTGCACGTCTTCCGGCTTCAAAGGCATAAAGCTTGCTCTCGGGATTCTCTGCTGTGGAGTCCTCATGGCAACGCCAGTGATACAGGATTTTTGGAATATGACAGATTTCTTCATCCTTTACTGCTTCCACACAGCGTAACACAAAATCATAATCCTGTGCACCGTCAAACTCACTTCGCAGCCCGCCAACTTTTTCAATTACTTTTCGTGATACCACAAACAGATGGCAGATATAATTGACCGTACACAGCAAATCCGGATTATAGTCCGGTTTAAAATGCGGCTGAAAGAATTTATGTCCATCCATAGACATCTTATCTTCATCTGTGTAGATCACCAGTGTCTGCGGTTTCTCATTTATTGCTTTCACACATTCAAATAATGCATTCGGCGTCAGCTCATCATCATGGTCTGCAAAGGCAATGAAATCACCTGTTGCAATTTCAATGGCACTGTTGGTATTCTCTGAAATCTGAAGCGGCTCCTCATGAGAAACGTATTTAATTCTGTTATCCTTCGCTGTCAGTTCTTTTAACAATTCCGTCAACGGTGACTGTGCGCCGCTTCCGTCAGAGAAACAAAGTTCCCAGTTTGAATAAGTCTGTTCCTGAAATGATTCTGTCAGTCTTCTGAGATATTTCTCCGGTGTCTTATACAGCGGTACTACAAAAGAAATCTTGGGTCTGTATCCAAAGGATGTTTTCTTCTGTTTCTCCAGTTCGTTCCTGTCCGGCAGATGATGTCTGATCCATTTCTGATAGGATGGCGGTCCCTGACGTACATTTTTAACCTTTGTCACTACCTTCTCAGCAAGAGCCGCCGCACCCTGAGATTTCCAGTAGCGGATTCCTTTTTCTACATATTTGTCTAATTTCTTTGCCAGAATATCAGCTTTTCTCAGAGGAACCACATGTACAGTTTTCTTCTCGCCTGCATAAAACACTACATACAGGCATTTTCCCGAAACGTTGGTGATCTCAGAGAAGAATCCTGTCTTTCCCGGATCCTGTGCTTCTTCAAACAGCTGGTTGACATCCACCCTGTCTGTTCTCTGGATTTCAGCGGCAACCGGCTTTTTATCCGCATCAAAGATACGGACAGTCACAGGCTTCGGTGCAATGGCCCACCCTCTGATTCGTACAGTTCCCTGTTCTGCACTCTCTTCTTCAAAATATACCTGCGGTTTATCTCTTTTTTATCCAGTTCACCGGCAGTGATGGAAAACCAGACATGTTTTTTTATCCGAAAAACTTCTCATAGATCACAAGCTTATGATACCCCTCCAGATTTTCCGGTATCTGAACAGTTGCCGTAATCTGTATTCCCTGCATTTTCTCCGGATCTTTAAAACGTTCCAGTGCACTTACATTTTCATTTTCTTTCACAGACACCTTCAGTTTGTGCTGATCCAGATATGCCTCCATCACCGCATCTTTCGGCCAGTGTCCCTGCACAATATACTGTGTCCTGTCTGATAAATGAAATCTTTCTCTTACTACTTCAAATATTTCCTTAGGCATGTTAATCTCCGTTCTTCTCCTGTTTTCTCAGAGAACAGTCTGTGTTGTTTAATGTCAGATTGGGATTATAATAGGGATCTCCTTTCAGGAGCTCTCTTTCCCATTTTCTCCGGAAACAGTTTACTTCTCTGGAAAAAACGCAGCTGTTTCTCCGGTGTATCTTCCATTCCTCTGGATTTGGATTCATAATGATACAGTTCTGCATACGGTGTGAATATAATTTTCACTCCATATTTTCTCACTTTCATACAGAGGTCAATATCATTAAATGCAACCTTCAGCTCCTCGTCAAATCCTCTAACTGCTTTAAAAAACAGAAGTCTTTACCATCATGCAGGCGGCAGTGACTGCACTTATCTCCTGCACACAGCGCAGACGTCCCATATATCCTTCCGCATCCCGGGGAAGTTTACATAATACATGGGCAGCAACTCCACCAAGACCAACTACCACTCCTGCATGCTGAATGGTATCATCCGGATAATACAGTTTCGCACCGACCATTCCCACGTCTTTTTGCTGACAAAGCTGAAGCATTTCTTCAAGCCAGTTCTCTGTAATGATTTCCACATCATTGTTAAGAAACAGCAGATATTCTCCCTGCGCCTCTCTTACTGCAAAGTTATTGATCGCAGAATAATTAATTCTTTTTTCCATGTAAGGATCCTTACATTTGGGTATCTGTTTTTCAGTGTCTCATAGTATACGAAGGTTTCTTTTTCCACACTGTTGTTCTCAACAATAATGATCTCGTAATTCTTCCATGTTGTCTTCTCTTCTATGGATGAAATACACAGTTCCAGATCATTAATGTGATCTTTACTTGGAATGATCACAGAAATCATCGGTTCGCCGGAAATAGTCAGATGGCTTCTGTACCATCCCTTCTTGTCTGCAAGTTCCGCTGTTGCAGAAACCTCCGCCCTGCGGTAATGCTCCTCCAGTGCCTTTCTGCCTGCTTCCCAGTTTTTCTTCTCCTGTTCTTCTGTGATCAGGTTCTCTGCTTTCATGGAATGACAGAGGATCTTTGGAATATGCACAATATTTTCTGCCTGCTCACTGCATCTTAAGAGCATATCATAATCCTGTGCACCATCATATTCCGGATCAAACTTTCCGGCCTGTTCCAGAATTTCCTTCCGGATTGCCCAGAACTGTCCGATATAATTATTTTCCCTTAATCTGAACAGATTGAAATCCGGCTTGAATTCCGGCTCAGAATAATGTTTTCCGTCTGCGCTGATCTCATCTTCATCTGTATAGATCATATCCGCTTTTTTCTCTGTGATCGCTTTGACCATCTGAAAAAGTGCATCAGGTTCAGGTATGATCTCCTGACCGGCAAACAGAACATACTCTCCCATTGCAAGTTTCAGAGATGCATTAAGATTTCCCGAAATGCCGTTGTTTTCCGTAACCTTCTTGTAGGAAAGGCGAATCTCTTTTTTATATTTTTTCCGCAGAAACTCTCCTGTTTCCTCTCCCTCACATGCATCTGCAAGACACAGCTGCCAGTTACCATAGGTCTGTTCTGTATAAGCATCGATCACACTTTTTAACCTTTGTTCATCTGTATCCGTCACCACCATCACAATACTGATCAGCGGTGAATAAGAAAAAACAGCATTTCTCTGTCTTTTTAATTCCTTTCGGAATGCGACATGATCTTTCAGCCAGTCTTCATAATCCTGATCTCCGTCCTTAAGCTGGGAATTTCTCACATAACGGATAAATCTTCCAATGCCGTTTTTCTTTATATATTCCTGATTCTTCTGCCTGTTCTTCAGAGACAGCAGTTTCATCTGCTGATACAGTCCGGTATTTTCCCGTTTTATTTTTTTTACATTTACAGTATAAATTTTCTGTACATCTTTTCCCCTGAAACAGATGCAGATATTCTGATCGTTTGTATTCTCCAGATTGACAGTAATACTGAATCCCAGATTTCTTTTCTCTTCTTCGGAAATCCCCTTTGCCTCTTCCACGTCCGGACGTCTTTGTCTGGTGATCGTACATTCCAGAACCTTCCCATCTGTACCCTGTACAAATATCTCATCCGGCTCCAGCTGGTTTACAACCCAGCCTCTGACTGTCAGGATACTCTCCTGTGTAATCTGTTCCTCATCAATATGATATTCAATAAGACTTCCTCACAAAAGTCCTTCACTTCTGCAGCTGTGGCTTCCCAGATGATTTCTTTTTCATCTCCTGCTCTCAGCGCAAGCTGCAGTTTCTCATGTTCTTCTGCAAGTTTTATAATTTCCGGTATCTTTACTGTGAATCCGACATTTCCCACTTCTTTTATATCTTTTGTTTCTTTTAAATCTTTGGCAACATCCGCTCTTTCACAACGCGAAGGTTCAGGAACGAAGAGTTCCTTTCCCGAGCCATAAAGAATGAAATCACATTCTGACTGATTTCTGGTTATCGCCCATCCGGTAATGGCCAGAGTATGATCTTCTTTGTCACTGTATATTTTTTTATCTACACTCCAAAGTATATTTCCCATAACTAAACCCTTTTGATGGCACGATACACTTTCCATGCCTTACTGCCTTCCACCTGATCGACCAGAGCTTTCTTCTGCGCAAGCTCCTGACTCATCTGCTCCATTGCCCTTTTCTGCTCTGCATATACTTTCCAGAATTTCTTTTCTGTGGTTTTCCGGTCCAGGATCTCCATCTCAATCTTTATGGACTTTCTGTTCTCAGGAACAGAATCTACTATGATCTGCGGATCGTCACCGCCGAAATAGAATTCTCCGGAGGACACTTCACAGCCATCTGTGTGAAACTTTACCTGACTTTCATCTTCCCATGTCAGCTTTACAATTTTAAGTCCCTTGGACATTTCGCCCGGATCAAGGCGAAGCATTGTGGTATTCTCCGGAAGTTCAAACTCCGTCTGAATTTTCCCGTTTCTGAACAGATATCTCACAGAATCAGCCTCATTAAAGCTCTTTCCGTTATCCCAGAAAATCTGAAGCATTTCCAGAGATTCCTGTTTCTTTTCTCTGTAATAATCTTCTACTTCCACCCGCCCGGAGAGATCTGGGCATACATATTTCTCATTGCTGTATGCTCACCCAGAATATACTGCTGGAAATTATGTTCCATCTCCACATAAACTTCTATATCTTCAGGCAGGATTCCTGCTTTCTCATAGAAATCCCGTTCTTTAAGTATTCCTCGTTTGTCATTCAGTTCCAGATAATAAAAGATCATCCTGTAAACCAGGAACTGTGAAGGTACAGGAAATGCAAAGGTCCACTCATAGTCGATCACAGATACTTTATTCTCAGAGAGGATAATATTTGCAGGAACAAAATCAATATTGGATATTTCTGTACATTTCAGATCAGAACGCAGGTTTACATTTCCAAATACCCTTACAAATTCCGGTGTTTTCTCAAAGGGTTTCTTCTCATGAATATTCTTTACTTTCTGTATATAAGAGAAGAATAATTTCTCCAGTTCCTCTGTTCTGCCTTCTTCCAGAAGATGATCCAGCTTATCTTCCAGGGTGATACCTGTCAGATATTCCAGCTGCGCACAGTCACCTTTGATCCGGCAGCGGTTTACTTCAATTTCCTCTTCTTTATACATTCCGGTCAGTTCTTCGCAGATAGTTCCCAGATTCCGTACATGAGCTGCCGCTTTCTTCTGCGACGGTACTTTCTTCACAGTCAGCTGCCCATCTGCTGCTTCACTGATTTCCGTATAAATGGAGAGCTTCTGATCTCTCTCATTGGAAAACTTCACATAAACCGGTGCTGTCTGTGGCTGTTCTTTTCCGATCACAAGAAGAAAGGAATTGGCAAACTGCGGGTAAAGATCATTGCTCAAAAGTGTATTATACACCTGAGATTCCTGAAACAGATCCAGACGGAGTCTGTCAAAAATTGTAGTCCCTCATATGCAGCTCTCCGCTTGCAGGGAGATGTCTGTCTGAATGAATAGTCATTGGAAATTTGTAATCCGGATATGGATAATACCAGTCGGCTTTTAAGTTTCCTGCTTCCTCCAAAATTCCATTAAATTCTTTTCTTGAAAAAGTTTTAACCCCTTTTGTTTTGGGGTATCCCTGGATCCTTCGAATAAAGTTCCAAAATGGTCCTCTGTACATCCGGCCCAGTATTTCAGTCCCAGTCTGTTCTCAATGGCCAGAATGATCTTTCCATCCGGCTTCAGATGCTTTGATATGATCCTGAGAAAGTCCACATAGGGATTCTCACTCCGGATATAGGATTCTCCATACTCAAATACACCGATCAAAGTAATATAGTCGTATTTCTCAGTAAGGTTTTTCTCGATCTCCTGAAAGTTTCCCACAAGGATCTTAAGATTATCCTGATCCTGATGTCTGTATGCATTGATCTTACTTCTTTTCATAGAAAGCTCGATGCAGGTAACTTCCTTCGCCCTTTCACAGAGAGCTCCTGTCACAGCACCACATCCGGAACCAATCTCCAGAACCTTCTCTTCTCCTGTAAAGGGAATCCAGCTCAGAATATTCTCCCTGATATGAGAAAAATGATAAAGAATTGGCCAGCTCTTTCTCTCACTGATCACTCTATTAAATTCTTCCGGTGCAAAATCTCTGGAAATTGCAAGCATTTCATCCTCTATCGCACCATCACTGTATAGATCTTTTTCCCCGGATAGCACGTGGTATCCAGAATTACTTTTCCCCGATTTTTTTTCTTTCCATATATAGTCCTCGCGCTGATTATTTTTTTTCGCACTGATATTTGTCATCATAACTTTCTCAGACCTGTTCTTCGCACCGTACTTCCACCTTTGAATCCATATCATAGAATCCAACTGTATTTTTACTGGAAATAACTGTTATGTTACATGCGTCATAAAGTCTGTGGAATACCGTAAAATCTCCGTTTTTATACCCTGTACATCCAAATGACAGGAGATACTCACCGCCCTGAAGGTTCATGTTCTGTGTAAATGTTTACAGTACATATACTTCCCCTTTCGGAGTGTCTATCTTTGCATTTTCATACATGGTATTGGTACCTGTGATTTCCGTACCCTGAATATTTTTTAAAGGTGTATGCCATGATCGGCTCCTGAATCTCTTCATTAAACCGGACTTTCATACGGATTTTGAAGCAGCTTCCCTTTTCAACAGTATTGGAACATCTTCCTTTATCATCAATGACTCTGAAATCTGTGATCTCAGCAATACGGCTCCATATTCCAGCATATTGGGGTTTACCTGAAAATCTCCCAGTCCTTCACTGTCCTCTGCCACAATCTGCTCTGTACTGTCAGATTCATTCTGTTTTACAGGATTCTGTCCTACCAGAAGCTGTTTGTACAAGTCAACCATCTGCTTTGGTGAACCTTCATCCATCTTTACCCCTTTGTTCAAAAGAATAACTCTGTCACAATACTTGGAAACGCTTCCAAGATCATGACTTACAAACAGGATCGTCTTTCCCTGTTTCTTAAATTCCTCAAACTTGTGATAACATTTTGCCTGAAAGAACACGTCGCCTACAGACAACGCCTCATCTACCACCAGGATTTCCGGATCAATATTGATCGCAACAGCAAAAGCCAGACGCACGAACATACCACTGGAATAAGTCTTTACAGGCTGGTGGATAAAGTCTCCAATGTCCGCAAATTCCAGAATATCATTCAGTCTGGCATCAATCTCTTCTTTTGAAAAACCGATCATGGTTCCATTCAGGTATACATTCTCAAGACCTGAATATTCCATGTTAAATCCGGCTCCCAGTTCCAGCAGCGCGGAAATTCGTCCGTCTACCTTTACTTCCCCTGCTGTGGGAGTCAGGACACCGGTGATGATCTTTAAGATCGTGGATTTACCGGAACCGTTGGTTCCGATAATTCCCACGCATTCTCCTTCATAAATATCAAAATTACATCATGAAGTGCATAATGCTCTTTATAAAGTTTCTTTCTGGTAAGCCCCAGCGCTTCTTTCAGTCTGTCCGAAGGCTTATCATATAATTTATACATTTTGGTGAGATCTTTCACCTGAATTACTTTCTTGTTCTCCACGTGATTTCCTTTCTGTTATGTTCCTGTGTTTTTCATCTTCCTCTGACTTATTTCGCGCTTACCAGTACAGCGAAAATTAAGTTTCTGCTATATTAATATTCGCTGTACTAGTTACAGTACATCTGCAAAATGAATGCGCAGACGTTTAAATACCCAGCTTCCGAACAGGAAACACAGAATTGTAAATATCCAGAAATAAACCGTCCATCCTGCATGTTCCCAGAACCAGGTTTTCATCAGGAATGTATCTCTGTATCCGGAAACAATATAATACATCGGATTCAGTTTCAGGATCTTCATGATCACAGGATGTCCCATCAGAGGTGAAGCCTCAACGATCCACATGATCGGAGTCAGCCAGACTCCTACCTGAAGCACAATGTTGATGATCTGGGTCAGATCTCTGAAAAAATAACGATTGCACTTGTGGCATAGGATAAGCCCAATACCAGAATGAACACACATACACTGTAATAAATAATCTGCAGATAGTAGAAATCAGGAAATTTCCCATACGCTGCATACAGGATGATCGTAAACAACACAAAGAATGCATGCACAAACATGGCAGAAATGATCTTGACTACCGGAAGCACACTGATATTAAAAAACGACTTTTTTACCAGATAATTGTATTCCAGCAGAGAATTTGTCCCCCCTATCAGCGCATCCTGGAAAAAAGAACCATGGCACAATACCTGCTACCAGATAAAGAACAAAAGGAACTCCCAGATCCCCTGTTCCGGAACGAAAACCTACAGAGAATACAAACCAGTATACCAGGATCGTGATCACAGGCTGGATAAACGCCCACACAATTCCCAGATAAGAACCTGCATATCTTGTTTTGAAATATTCTTTGCAAGCTTTGCAACAAGCCGTCTGTTCTTATAAATATCATCGGTAAAGAAAAAATTGTATTCAATCGCTCATTCTCCTATTTACGGTACTCTTTAAAGCTTCCCCATTTGGTATCTTTGTCAGAAAAGCTTAATTCCATTCCTTCCGGAATCGGCCATTCAACTCCGATATCCGGATCGTTCCAGATCAGGCCGCCCTCATCATTTGGATGATAGAAATCAGAGCATTTGTAAACGAATTCCGCATGCTCGGAAAGCACAAGAAAACCATGTGCAAATCCTTTCGGAATGAAGAACTGTTTCTTGTTTTCAGCAGAAAGTACGACTCCAAACCATTTTCCATATGTTTCTGAACCTTCACGAAGATCTACCGCCACATCAAATACCTCACCATTTACAACACGTACCAGTTTATCCTGTGGGTAATTGATCTGGAAATGGAGTCCGCGAAGTACACCCTTATGTGAGCTTGACTGATTATCCTGTACAAATTCGACATCAATTCCTGCTTCTTTGAAATCATTGTAATTGTAGGTTTCCATGAAATATCCTCTGGCATCTCCGAAACTGTAGGTTCTACCACTTTTAATCCCTTAATTCCACCACATTCTGTAACTTTGATTTTTCCCATTTTATTTTCCTCTTTTCTTTAGCTTTCTCTGTGTTTCTGTTATATCTGTTCGCATAAATCCACATGATATGCAGACTTAGCCATAATATCTTTTTTTCCTTTTTTGCAAGTGCAATGCTCAGAATGATAATAAGAAGAAGCATTGCCGCTCCTATGATCAGAAGTATTTTTCGCAGTTCCGGCATCCCCGCAGAAGTTTTTTCTTCTCCGACAGTATCTGATTTCTCATTTTGATCCGCCTGATCCGTATTTCCTCCGGATGTATCAGAAAGGGCATCCGCTACAGGTTCCGGTGTAGGTGTAGCTTTCGGAACTTCAACGCTTCCCAACAGATAATCATTATAATAGTAATCATTTACTGTATTTCCATTCTGTGAATTCTCCTGAACAGTCAGGTTATCCACAGTCACTCCGTTTGGAACTGATACTTCTCCACCATTTACCTGTGCTTTTGTGAAATTTTGATAACCATAGTTGAACAGTGCTGTGGAATCCGTACTGGCAACTGCAAGGTCTGCCGCCTTCATTGTCACTGTAATATAAGTAGTTCCATTCTTCTCTGCTGCTGTCACAAGAGTGTTTCCGGCCTCACTGGTATATCCTGTCTTGCCGCCAATACAGCCATCATAATGATAACTGCTCTCAGGGGCAAGCATCGGATGATGCGTATGCAGTACCCTTGACTCACTGTTCATGTTCGTAGGTTTGATCGTATAATCTGTAGCGCCGATGATCCTGCGGAATTTTTTTATTCTTCAGACCTTCCCGCATGATCAACGCCATGTCATGTGCAGTAGAATAGTGGTCAGGATCCGGAAGACCACTGGCATTTACAAAATGTGTATTTGTGCATCCGATCTGTGCCGCACGTTCATTCATCATATCTACAAAGTGCTGCTCTGTGCCGCCTACATGTTCTGCAATCTGGGCTGCGACCTCGTTTGCAGAGCGGATCACAAGTGCATAAAGGCATGCTCTCATGCTCATCACTTCTCCCACCTGCATTCCAATATTGCCGGAATCCCAACTGATATCACGTGTTCCTGTTTCCGTAAAGACAACATCTTCTTTCAGGGAACAGTTCTCCACCGCCAGAAGCAGTGTCATGATTTTGGTAATACTTGCCGGATAACGGATTTCATCTCCGCCCTTGCTGTACAGAAGAGTTCCGCTGTCTGCATCCATCAGTACCCCTGTCTCAGATGTGATCTCAGGACCTGCAGGCCAGCCTGAAATCTCATTAGTTGAAATGGATACGGGTGTAACCTCTGAAACAGCAGCCTGCGCAGTTCCTTCCGCAGCAGCGCAGATCTGAACAGCAGTCATTGCAATGACTCCCACAGCCATAACAACCTTTAATAAATATTTCCATTTTTCATAATATTTCCTCTTAATATATGTCTCTGTTTTCCGTCCGATGTGCCGACAAGTTGATTCCTGAAACAGACTTGCGGCACACGATTATCAGAATCCGTCAAAAAGAAGCTATGGTATCTGTGATATACTTCACATCCTCCATATCCAGATTATAAAACATCGGCAGTCTCAACAGACGTTCACTTTCCTTTGTAGTATAAACATCTTCCCCTGAAAATCTTCCAAATTTCTGTCCCGCAGGTGCAGAATGAAGAGGCACGTAATGAAATACGCTGCAGATTCCTTTTTCCCGAAGGTAAGCAATCAGCCGGGTTCTTACCTGTATATCACGCACCTTGATATAATACATATGGGCATTGTGGCTGCATTCCTCCGGCACATAAGGCTGTTCGATCTTACCTTCCTGTGCAAGATGAGCCAGATTTTTATGATAATAATTGTATATCTCCATTCTTTTGGCAAAAATCTGATCTCTTGCTTCCAGCTGTGCATAAAGATATGCTGCATTCAGCTCACTTGGAAGATAGGAAGAACCATAATCTATCCAGCGGTACTTGTCAACCTGTCCGCGGAAAAACTTACTTCTGTCAGTTCCCTTTTCTCTCAGGATCTCTGCCTTCTCCAGATATTCATCCCTGTTAAAAAGGATTGCACCGCCCTCTCCCATAGTATAGTTCTTTGTCTCATGGAAACTGTAACACCCAAAATCTCCAATGGTACCAAGAGCTTTTCCCTTATAACAGGCATCTACTCCCTGCGCAGCGTCTTCAACAACCTTCAGATTGTATTTTTTGCAATCTCCATAATAGTATCCATCTCACAGGCAACCCCTGCATAGTGGACCGGGACGATCACTTTTGTTTTCTCAGTCACTGCCGCCTCGATCAGTTTCTCATCAATATTCATTGTATCCGGTCTGATATCAACAAATACAATCTTTGCTCCCTTTAATACAAAGGCATCTGCGGTTGAAACAAAATGTATAGGACGGCATGATCACCTCATCACCGGGCTTAATGTCGCAAAGATGGGCTGCCATCTCCAGAGCATGGGTACAGGATGTGGTAAGCATTACATGATTTACATGAAATTTATCCATCATCCACTGAGAACATCTTTTCGTATATTCTCCATCCCCACAGAGCATTCCTCTCTGTACCGCATCACGTATGTAATCAAATTCCCTGCCTGTAAAAGCAGGTCTGTTAAAATCAATCATCTGTTTTCTTTTCCTTCTCATATTCCGGTATCTTATTTCTGTAGGCAACTTCTCTTCCCTCCGGATCCCGGATACTCATCTCACTGAAAAATTTCTCAGTCTCCAGCTCCAGCTGCCTGCGGTTTTCTGTTTCTATATAATACAATGCAAGATATGGATTCGGCCCATATTCTATCACACGTTCGCCTTCTTTATAAAAAATCCAGGGTTTTACAACGCATTTTTCTTTTGCAAGCTCACAGGCTGCCGTCTGATCTGCAATCTGAAGCTGTCGTCCCTGAAAATACAGTACAGCCCCATATTTTACCGGATGATAAATATCATGACGGTCAAACATCTCCTTTATCCGGTCTTTTTCATAAAGATAATCCAGCAGCAGTTCCTCTGTCTGAAATCCATAAACCATATCTGTCAGCTCATGTTCATATCCAAAGAAACGTCCTGCAATCTCACATACCTGAATGCCCCTGCCAGGTTTCCAGAAAAACTGCATGGATAATGCACCTTCCGTCTGTCCGGTATAGCGGATATAATTCTGCAGAATATCTGTGGCACTTTTTTCGACCTCCGCCAGGAAACGGGATGGATAAACATTTCGTGTGCTGAGCGGAAGCATTCCCTCTTCCATTTCCGTTTTCTCACGATCCGCAATACTGATCACATTGACTTTCCCATCCATTACCCATGTCATCATGTTAAACTCATAACCGTCATTGTATTCCTCAACCAGAATTTCCTGACAGTCCGTATATTCCGCTGTCTGCAGGGCTTTTTTTTCTGACTTCATCTGAATGATGAATAATAAATATTCCTCTTGAACCATATTTATCCAGAGGTTTACTGATCAGAGGATACTGCAGATTTGCAATACTCTGTTGTATTTCTTCTTCTGATCCCTGTTTCAGCAGTTCCACAGATATTTTCCGAAATCCCGGTGCCGGCAGTCCAAGCTTGTCCAGAACATCCCGGCATGCCGATTTATCCCTGTACCAGGAAAGCTGTTCCGGTTTCAGATAACAGGGCAGTCCTGCTTTGTCTGCAATTTTAACCATACACTCCAGGAGCAGATCTGAAAATGATGTGATGATCCCATCCACACCTTCTTCCCTGCACATCAGGGCAATAGCATCTACATCTGTTACAGGAATGGTATAAGCCTTATCTGCATACGTTCTGGCAATACCATCTGCATATCCGTCGCACACAACAGTCTCATAACCTTTCTCTTTTGCTTTCTTTACCAGCTCTGTAAATTCTCCGAGCGTTCCCAGAATCAACACTTTATGTTTCATATCCGTTCCTCACATTCTCTGACAACCGAAGCCATATATTTCATATCCTCCACACTGTAACGCTGATCGCAGGGCAACGGAAGAATATTGGCAGCCCAGGTATATTCCAGACTTTTTTGTCTCAGAGTTCTCAATTATATTTTTCCAGTAAGTCGGCACAAATATCTTCTTTTCGGCAAGATATCTGCGAAGTTTCATTCCATCAGCGTGGAAATACGGATATGCAAAAGGTCCCTCCGGCACAGTCTGATGAAATATACTTTCCGATGGGAGCAGTTCTCCGAGAATCCGGTAGTTTTCTTCCCTTTTTTTCTTTGCTCTGTCATAATCCACAGCTTTCAGAAGATTCTGTGTAAGCTTTGACATCTGCCGAAGCTCCATCCCGTCATATTTTGCCGCATTTTCCAGCATATCTTTGTAGTAGGTTCCGGCATTATGCTCATAACGCCCCCAGAATATGTTTCATACGCTCTGCAGAATAATCGACAGTCTTATTTTCTGTCAGGCTGGCATCTGTTGACAGATATGCGCCATCGCTGACACCCCAGAATTTTCTGCAGGAATACAGTGTATCTATCCCTTTTAATGGTTTCTGAAAAAATGCATGGGTATGGTCCACTATGATGTTTCCGTAAATCTTTTTTATACTCTGATATCCGGGAATCAGACAGCTGACCATAGTAATTAACCAGATAAAGATATTCCCCTTCCGGAAGCTGTTCTTTCGGATACAGAACTTCCAGTTTCTCATTCAGATGATAAAATTCTGTCTCTATCTGATTTTCCTGACAGGTATGCACCACTGATCCACACAGAAAATACGGTAATAGGATTTTCCTGCACCTGCGGCTCTTCAAAAGCCACAGCAGTGCGGTTCTTCCAAGATTGACCCTGTACAGGTCAGGATAATATTCCTCTCCCGGCATCTCTTCCAGCTGAAAATATCCGCCAATTTCCTTCATTATTCGTCCGTATCCTCCCGACGTATTACATAATGGGGCATTTTTTTTTTGCCTCATTAAGAATGTTCATTAAATAGATTCCCATAATTCCGATTGATAACAAAATCAGTCCAAAAAACGCCAGCATAACCAGCATCAGCGAAGTCCAGCCCTGCACAGATATGCCCAGTGTAAAATATCTTACCAGATAACAGACCGCCAGAACTGCACTTATCAGGAAACTGACAATTCCGATATTTCTCACCAGCAGAAGGGGAAATGCAGTATGTGTCGTGATATCATAAATCAGATCTTTCAGCAGTCTCTTAAAGGAATAACCGCTTTTTCCGTAAGCTCTGTCTGCATGCTGAACCGGAACATTAATAATACGGTTAGAACTCCTGATTAGAAGGTTTCCAATCTGTGGAAGATATGTATTTGTTTTTACCATGGCATCCACAAGGAATCTGCGGATCAGCCTGTAACTGGTGATCTGAAGATCCGGATCTTTTCCCAGCATCTTTGAAGTTGCCCATACAGAAAACTTCGTTCCCAGTTTGCGTATCGGACCATGCTTTCTTCCTTCATAGCTTGCAATGATAACATCCACATCCGGTCTCTCCTGCATGGTTCTGACCATCTTCGGAAGTTCCTCCGGCTGATGCTGAAGGTCATCATCCATTGTTACCACAAACTCTCCTTTTACATGTGCAAATCCGCACAGAAGTGCCGGATGCTGTCCGAAGTTACGGGCCATCTGTATGATCCGTACCCTGTGATCCTTTTCTCTGAGTTCCGTCATGATCTCATAAGATCTGTCCTTTGATCCGTCATCTACCAGGATCAGTTCAAAGTCTTCTTTAAGAGTTTCCCGGAATACTTTCTCCAAACGGGTATATAGTTCTCCCAGTGTATGTTCAGAATTATATACAGGAACAACCACTGAATATAAGCTCATATGCTTTTCCTTTCTCTTTTCATCTTTTTGCAATCATTTTTATCATATCATTTTCAACATTTCTTTTCAAGATTCCTGCTGCACAAACCTTGACTTCCCTGCTTTTTTATGTAAAATAGTTACTGTCCGACAGCTTTCAAACACGCTCTATTGGACGAAATCCGTAAAATACCATTATCGCCCGGAGGTATTATGTCAAAACTCAAAGACTACATACAACTTCATCTGAATATCCTGCTGTTTTCACTGACAAGTGTTTTTTCCAAAGCTGCATCTGTTCAGTATAATAAACATGGTCTCAGCAGTCCTCTGCTTTACCTGTTCCTGTTTCTGATGGTAGCCAACTGCGGAATCTACGCCATCACCTGGCAGCAGGTCATCAAGAAATTCTCTTTGTCTACTGCCTATGCCAATAAAAGTGTTTATCTTCTGTGGTCGCAGATATGGGCAGTGCTGATCTTTCATGAAAATCTTTCCATTCAGAATATCATAGGTATTCTGGTGGTTTTATTTGGAGTATGGACGGTGCAGAGATATGAATAGAACATTTATTTTAATCATGTTGAGCGGAACATTTTTTTCCGCTGTTTCACAGATACTTCTGAAACAGAGCGCAAATATCAGATACGAAAACCGAATCAGGGAATATCTCAATTTCCGGGTGATTCTCTCATACACCATATATATGCTGATCCTCCTCCTCAATACATGGTGTTATACAAAAGTAGATATGCGCTATGGTCCTGTCATTGATACTGCCGCCTATGTGTTTGTCCTGCTTCTCTCTCATTTCATTCTGAAGGAAAAAATCACGAAAGGAAAAATCATGGGAAACCTGATCATCATTGCAGGTATCCTGATCTATACGCTTTAATTACGGCAATTTCATAAAAAGATCCCGAAGCTGTTGCAGAATTTCCATCAGTGCCACAGCTACAGGATCTTTTTATATGTTTCAATATTTTTTACCGCTTTTTATATTGTCTGGTACACACTCCATTTCCATCAAACACAGATACAATCCTGTTGGAACTGGTCAGTGTAATGTTCTCGGCACGCGTACCGGAAAGTGCGGAACTGCCTTTTGTAAAAAATAGTATTTTTTTACCATTCAGTGTCAGCCATCCTTTTATACGCTTTTTCCGTTTTTTCTGGAAATAATAGGTGTGCTCCCCCACTTTTTTTCCCTGATTTTTGTACATTCCATTCTCGCAGCGTACACCGTCGCTTCCAAAAATAGTAGATATCGCCGGTAGATCTGGTCACGCGGCGGTTTTTTAAACATATATCCGGATTTTGTATGGAACCAGTAATATTTCCCGTCTACTTTCTTCATTCCCATCAGAGCATAACCATCAGAACTGATATAATAGGTCTTTCCATTTACAGTTACCCACTGATCTGACACACGTTCGCCATTTTCATTGACATAATAGTATTTTCCATTTTCCTGATGAAGTCCTGTCTGTTCCTGGCTTCCATCGTTGCTACCTGTATCGGGTTTCATTGCCGGAACATAGGAATCCAGAGATTTCCATCTCGGCGTAATTTTCTTTGTATAGTCCACATAGCCAAAATCCATATCAACATCATTGCCTGCAGGAATTCCTGCTACCAGCCCGCTGGTACTGTTCAGTCCGCTTTCCCGGTTACCGTCTGTGGACTGCCATATTGTATAATTGTACCGTTCCTTATCAGGTGCCTGAATCGTGTCCCCATATCTTGCGATCCATACATCCACTCCTGATAATAAGGACCAGTCTATGTAATTATCATACCAGTTGGTATTGCAGTAAACCATTGGATAATATCCGGCCCTGCGCACTTCATTGCAGAAGGTCAGTGCCATCTCTGAGACTGTTTTTGCAGAGAGCTTACTTGCTTTTGCGTACTCCAGATCATATACGACCGGATAGGAAACCTTGTAACCCTGCATTTTGCTGATGGCAAGCTGTGCTTCCTTTAATGCGGTAGTTGTCGATAAGGCTGTACTGTACACATAGGTGCCCGTGGGTACTCCGGCAAGTTCTGCATTTGTCATATTCTCATCATAGGTATAATCTTCGTGAGTCAGGCCATAGGAGATCCGGACAAACGCAAAATCTATGTCAGACTTCTTCACCTGTTTCCAGTCAATATTGCCCTGCCATTCAGAGACATCCATGCCTCTGGTTATCGCACCCGGAATGATTTTACCACTTCCGTTATAGCAGACACCGTTGATCTTTTTCCATGCTTTGGAGTTCACTTTTTTCTTGATGACTCTGTACCGGAAGTCTTGCAGAATAAATAAATTCCTCCTCAGCCACTGTATCACGTCTGTCATAATGCGGATTTGCAAAAACAGAGCTTACAGGCTGCGCTACAGCTATCGCAGCTGCCAGACAACCAACAATAAGCCTTTTTCTGATTTTTAAAAAAACTCTTTTCATCTTTCTACTCCTGTCTTCTAATAAACGTCCATTTTATTACAATACTATTAACATATTATACACACTATATTACATTTTCGCAAGATAATCCCTGATATATACCCAAAAACGCTGCACATTTCTTGCTCTGTGCAGCCGTTTTGCATATTTCGTTTCTATAAGCAATTATGTTTATTTATCCTGGCAGAAATATCCGGATCAGACAGCCGGATCTGTAGGATCAAAATTAGCAGCTCCTCTTAACGGAGTCAGTGCTTTCTTTCCAAGAGGTCCTTTCATTGCATCATCTGCTTTATATTTACCATCAATAATACTGATCGGTGCGCCATTACAGTTCTCATAAACCCACTTCGCATCTGCCACACAGGTTCTGATACATCCATGTGATGCGGGAGATCCAAGCTTATTGTACTCTACTGCCGGAAGATTATATGAGTTTGCCTGGCCGCAGGCTACAGAATGAACAAAGATTCCTCCCTGTCCGGCACCGTCTACATGAGTTCCATACTGTCCCCAGGATGGTCCCATAAGAGGCTGCCACCTCAGGCTTCTGCTCAGTGTAAAGTTACCGGTCGGAGTTGGTGTTCCTGCTAAACCTACAGATACCCTGATCGTCTTAACAGGAATTGTTCTGGCTGAATCAGCATAAACAGTCATAACTCCGTTTACTCTGTCCACCTGAACAGAATACGGTCCTCTGTATCTGTTTGTCAGATCAGTGATACGGTATCCGTTACTGTCAAAGTAATACAGAATTCCATTAACTCTCATACTCTTATTTCTTGCAAATCCGTTTCCTGACGATCGATATATCTCACCAGGTTTTAGCATTACTTACAATTACCCATCCTCTTGTATATTTACCGTTTGCATCCAGATAACCGTTTACTCCATTCTTTTTCATAAAACTGATTTGTCTGAACCACACATTCTTTTAAGATAATAGTAATTGCCGCTGTATTTTCTCCATCCGCTCTTATACAGGCTTCCCTTAGAAGATGCGATATACCATTTTCTTTTTTATAGCGCACCATTGTGCTCTTATATACTTTACCTTTGTGTTCTGCGGATGTAGATGATTCAAATATATATTTCTTTCCATCGATTTCTGTCAAACCGCTTGCAAGCTTTCCTGATGGTTTAAAATAATAACCTGCGGAAGTCCACTTATCCGTATAATGATTTCCCTTGGAATCAAAATACAGCCAGCCAAGGAATTTGCCACTGGTGCTGACAAGTTTCTGCCAGCCATGTTTCTCAACAACACGACCCGGAGTACTTCCAAAGTAATAGTAATGATCGCCTGCTTTTGCCCATCTCTTTGTCCAGGTTGCCCGCTTTCCGTTTGAGCCAAAATAATATCTGAAATTGCCGTATTTTACAAGTTTATTTCTATAAATCTGGCCGTTACTGTCGGTACAGTAATATGCACCATTCTGAGCCTTCTTCATCACTGATTTCAGAACATATCCATTGGCATCCAGCAAGTAATCTCCGGTTCCTTTCTCCGGGATAGCTGTGGCAACTACGCCACGCTTATAATATTTACCGATGTCTGCCGGAACATTTCCCTTTTTAAAATACAGCCAGCGCTCTCCCTTAGTGGTATCTGAACGAAGCCATCCATTGTGGAACATTTTTCCGGGAATGTCGCTGCTTGCAGGATCAAAATAATACAGGTTTGATTCGCCGTTAACTGTGAGGGTGATCTCTCCTGTCTGTGGCTTACCTTCAGAATCAAGGCAGTAATAATCCTCATTGATCTTGAAATATCCGGTATATGTACCTGCTGCTTTTGCTTTCGCTTCAAGCTGTGCAATTGTCTCCAGATTACCATTCTCATCGTAGTACTGGAAATATGTTCCTGTCCATTTCCATACACTCTTCTCCTGCTGGCCTACTGTAGATGTATATGGAGTTATCGCTTCTCCTTCACATCCGGTATAAACAACAGCCTCATCTGCAGTTGTAAAATAAGACTGATTTGCCTGGGCTTCTGTTTCTTCCCCTGCGGCATCTTCTCCTGCTGACTGAGCTGCATCTGATGTCGGTTCTTCATCAGCTGAAGATTTTTCTTTTACCTCAGCCTGTCCAGTTACAAGGATTCCCTCTTCATCAAACAGATAATATCCTGTATGGGTTTCCCCTTTATACTCTGTGCTGATCTTTACAATTCCGTCTGCCACTGTATAAAATTCTTCATTTGTTACAGACACTGTATCCGTTGCTGCTGGTGTTTCCATTGCTGTAACCTCTGCTGTCACAGCTGTTGTATCTGTTTCAGCCACTGCTGTTTCAGATGATTCTGTCTGATCTCCTGAGAATCCGTCAGTCTCAGACAGCATCTCCTCATCGGGTAGTGCTGCTGTTGCTGCTTTCTGATCATCTGTATTTGCTGTATCCTGATTTTTTGCAGGTTTGCGCAGTTTAAAGCCATTCTCTGTGCTTACCCAGTCCTCAGCTTTCACTACAGCGGCTCCAACGGCATCCGTAGCATCTGCTGTTGACGGCGTCTCGTCCGGCAATGCAGCAGCCGTATCCGTTCCCGCTGTAAATGCGTCGTCTGTCTGTTCCTGTGATGGTACTGCTGTCCCATCATCTCCATTCTGAAAAAGCGTCTGCTTCTTGTTTCAGAAGTTTTCTTCTGTAAACATTTACTTCTTCTGCATCTGTCTGTGTGGCAACAGCCGGAGCTGTATCAGGTGAAGTAAATGCAGCAGCACCTGCTTCACTGACAGTTGCCATTGTCATAATAAGACTCAATGTAACCGCAACTAATCTTCTTTTCACAATAAGTTCCTCCTCTTTTATTCATGTTACTTTATGGTTACTGTTCACTCTGTTTGTGCACAGCAGCTTTCTACTCGCCAAGGCCGCTATCAATAGCAGCAACAAGATGATCCAGGGCTTCCTGTTCATCAACACCTTCACAGGTAAGTTCTATCTCATTTCCGCATTTTACGCATGCACCAAGTACACTCAGTACACTCTTTGCATTTGCCATGCCCCCATCGTAGACAAATGTTATCTGTGACTGGTATTTCATTGCCTCATTGCACAAAATCCCCGCAGGTCTCAGATGAAGACCTGTGGGATTTTTAACTGTCACTTTTTTACTGACCATTTCACTGTTCCTCTTATATTGTTACTACCCCTTCTGTAAGTGGAGAATTCTTTTATTCCTTGTTTTCCTTACTGTCATCAACAGCAGTCCCTGATGAAATCACTACTTCCGTAGTCACATCTTCCACTGTCTCATAACCATCCGGCAAGACTATCTCAACCGGGACTTCATAACTTCCTTCTTTTTTGCCATCCAGATCTATAGATGCCTTAATGTCTTTGTCATTATTCAGATCATCCAGATCTTTGTTATCTGATTTGATTCTCACTTCTATCTGCGCAGTCTCAAATGTTACCTGCAGATCTTTCGGCTTATTCTTAACCTCTATATTCTTAGTCGGAAATTCAAACTCTCTGCTTCCGCCGGAAGAATACTTACAGTCACCCATACATCTTCACTGGAGTCACTGGTAAGTTTCACATTGTCCGGCAGAAGATTCGTAAGACTGATTTTTTTCTCCACATCTTCGGATTCACCGGAAATATCAATACTGTCTTCCGGTATAGTGATCACATTATTATTATCCGCAAGACTTTCAAGACCTTCTGTACTGCCTGCTACACTGATCGTATCCGGCACTGTTCTCACAGCCCCAACCTGATATCCTTCAGCCGGTGTCCCTACATAATCTGCAGATATCTGCACTCCCTGACGGATTTTCCATAATTTTGCAGTCACTGTTACTTTTGCATTATTCTCAATCCGCAATGAATTCATTTCAGAATCAGTAAGTACCTCCTGATTCTTATCAATGATCGTAAGGTTTACATCCTGTGTAAAATCCTCTGTATTCCCATCCAGTTCAATGGAAGCATTTACCTTATCTATTTTATTGATCAGCGTCTTCGGGCCTGTAATCCTTACTTTCTCCGGACTGGCAGTCAGACTTCCTACTTCATAATCTTTGCCCGGTTTCGTATCACCTCTGCTGACATTTACCACAAACTCCTGTGTCTCTTTTTCATCAAGATTTACACTGAGATTCTGAGGAGTAACTTTGATATCACTGGGAGATACCCCCGGTACAGAACAGGTAACGGTAATAGGAACCATAACCGGATTTGTATCCAGGCTTACCGCCTGCTGAAGATCAGCTACCGCAGAGATGTCTGTGACTTTGATCTTGTCTCTGATCTTCTTGGTTGCAGTGATCGCAACTTTTATGGAATCCTGGTTCTGTTCCGGCATACACATCTTACCGATGGTATCTGAAGATTCCACATATTCCTTGTTGATCAGTTCCACATCATTGAGCGTATAGTAATTGGTTCCTGTCGGATTATCTATGTTTACAACGATCAGCCATAGCACAACAGCTATTGCGACAGACATGATTTTCAGAGGTATATTATCTGTTATTTTTCGCTTCTTCATGCTTCACTCTTCCTTTCAGTAAATGGCGAAGTTTGCTGTTGTCTACAACCTGCTTATTCTGCGCTCTGACCAGGATTTCTCTGAGTTTTGCACTGTTTACACTTCTGGTCAGCTTTCCTCCCTGCGCTACAGATACCTGACCGGTTTCCTCTGATACAATGATCGTAACAGAATCTGTCTGCTCACTGATCCCCACACCTGCCTGTGCCGCGTTCCAAGCTGTTTGCTCAGTTCCATATTATCAGACAGTGGAAGATAGCATGTTGCAGCCACAATCCTGTTCTCTCTTACAATAACAGCTCCGTCATGAAGTGGTGTGTTATGTTCAAATATATTGATCAGAAGCTGACTGGTAAGGATTGCATCCAGATTAATACCTGTTCTTATATAATCGGTCAGCAGCTCATTCTGCTCAATTACGATCAGTGCTCCGGTCTTAACTTCTCCCATATCAAAACATGCTTTGACCAGCTCACTGATGGTTTTATCCGTAAATCTTTCCTTCACCTCTTTACCTGCATCAAAAGGTATCAGTGAAGCCATGATCCGCTTTTGTCCAAGCTGTTCCAGAACTTTTCTGAGCTCCGGCTGAAAAATAACGATCACACCTACGATCAGTGTACTTGCCAGATTTGAAAAAATCCACAGAATCGTATTCATCCTGAAAATATACGCGATCAGAATGAAGAGGAGAACGACCAGTATTCCTTCAGAAGTGTATATGCATGAGTATATTTGATCCATACCATGAACTGATATACAAAAAAAGCGATCAGTGCAATCTGTATGATATCTATAATCCCAATCTTAGGAAATGCCAGTCTTGATAATGTTTCTATCAAATTTCCTGAAAAATCCTGCATATGGCTCTCCTTTCCTTATCATTTTTATATATCTTATCGTTGAAAATGTTTCAGTGGATTTGTGTTACTGTTCACTCCGTTCACAGTAACGTAGCAAAATTCATTCCAGATTGCCTGCGGCAATGGAATTTTGGCTCGTATGTCTCATCGTTACCGGAAACTGCTTTTTACAGATTTTTTTAATGATTCTTCCAGTTTCTTCTCAAAATCCACGCTGTCAATATCTTTCTTTCTCTCTACAGGTGCTGCAGCTCATCTGTCGTCACTGCTTTCTCATCACCATGAAAAATAGGATTCGCATAAGAAACAACGTTATCCTGTGCCGGTCTTTCATCCTTTGCGGAACTTCCGTTAATCTTCTTTATACTTCTTTCAGATGTTGTGACACAGGCTTTCGGCACTGCTTTTACATAATAATAATATTCATCATCCTCATATTCCAGTCTCTCGGTACGGGTATAGTCACCACCAAATACAAAGAATTCAAGAAGTAATCCTATCACCACAGAGATCACTGTATAAATGATCAGCGTAACAACATCAATATCCAGTCTAAAATAAAATCCACCTGCAATAATCATCAGAACATACACAACTCCACCTGCAATAATGGCAATTCTCCATGCATAGTCAAAAGAGCGGGTACGTATCAGATTCACCAGCAGAATCACTGCGATAAAGGCAATCACTGTGATCCACATTCCCCAGTTCTGCACGATTCCATCTGTCAGAAGTTTTAATTTGTCAGCTATGGCAACATCCGGGTTTTCCAGAAGTTTATGCTGTACACGTATAAAAACGGAATAAAATAGTAAATAATCACTCCGCAGCCTGCAGGAAGTGCAGAAAACGCATTGCACAAAAGTCCGCTTCCGATAGGAAGAAGCGTCGGAACACTGAACCCAAAGGAAAGCGGTGTAAATACAAGTACTAAATTATTGTCTGAACTGAATCTCAGGAAGAGAATTGCCATAAACAGGATCAGCACAAGCATAAAACCTGCAACTTCTATCCCCAGTGCATAACCATGTGCGACCATCAGGGCAAATCCTACAAAAATCATTACACCTGAAGGAAGAATGGAACAGATCAGTGCAAGGATCAGAACAATAAATATATTATCGATCTGCTTCATATATCCCATATTGGTATTGATCCATATGAAATAAACCATTGCCAGAACGAAACGTAAGACAGGCAGGATATAAATCTCATACTGGCTGTATAAATTCTTTATTCGCTGTTTTAATTCGAGTAATGCTGTCATTTTTTTATATCCTCCTGTAACTCCTCTGGCTGAAGATTTTTTTATCTTCGCGACCGTAGATTTTTACTTAAATTTGTGTAAGTTTCTTCATAATAAATTTTTTTCACACTTTTTTCTTTTACTGCACTTTCAACTTCTGATGAATTATTAATAATCTCTTCTTCATTAGTTTCTACTGCTTCTTTTTTTACTAGCCTTATTTTTGGATAAAAATGTATTAAATAAACTTACATTCCCTAACCCTAATAAAGAGTTAACTGGTCCTCCAGTTAAAAATAAGAAAACTAATAATACAATTTTCCATTTCTCTGCTCCTTCTTTTCCTTCATTTCGATATAAAATATAGGAAATTAATAAGTTGCATAAAAATACTGAAAAGGATCCAATCATAAACACAATATCACCCAAAATAATTGCTTTTTGTAATGTTGTTGTTTGATTTTTAACCTTTAGTGTTGTTTCTTTCATTGTTTGTTCTTTCATTACTCATTCTCCTTAATATATATAATTAATTATCTCCATTTTGCATAAAGTCATTTGGATCTGGTAAATTTCCATCTCCGTAAGGGGTTATGAAACTCATCATCCTTCACCGCTGCCATATTAAAATGGATTTTCTTCCGGTGCAAGACCAGCAAACTCATTATTACTACTACTTGGCTGTTGATTTGATCTTTCAGAATTTTTTCTTCCAGAATTATTACTTCTTTGAGTTGAAGCATTTTTGCCAGTATTAGATTGTGAATTCTGCTGATTTGAATTTGATGTTCTATTGGATGAATTCCCTGCTGATTGCTGCTGATTTCCTTCTTGTGCCATTGGCATTGTAGCTCTTTTTTTAGGCGGTACACTTGTACTTGTTTCAGTTGTGTTCTGCCCTTGCATCTCAGAATGCTGTCCTCTATTAGAGTTTCTTGATTCCTGATTCTGAGGATTTGCATGGTTAGACTGCCTCTGCTGTCTTTTGCTTGAATTATTCTGATTTTGTTTCTGTGTATTTTGATTATTGTTCTGCTGATTTAGCTGATTCATTGGAATACATGTATTGGCCATGATTTGAAGCCCATACACTTTTTCCATCTTCTCTGTCATAATTATTTGGTCTAAGCTCTCCTGAAACTTGCACATAAGATCCTTTTTTAACCTTATTAACCAATTCCATTGCCGTTTTCCCATAATTGACACAATTAAGATAGATTTTTTCATGAACTAACTGCTTCTTTTCTTTGTCTGGATAATAATCTCTTCCTGTATAAATTTCAATACTATAATATAAAATCGTTCTGTTTGGTATTTTCTTTATTCTCTTTATAAGCTGGTTCACGATTTACAGTTCCTGACACTGTGATTATGTTTAAGTCTCTCATTTTTT
>ENA-OQAR01000008-OQAR01000008.1-human-gut-metagenome-genome-assembly--contig:-NODE-8-length-38207-cov-5.004254_pt1 | contig 38207 bp, 49 predicted proteins | sample MGYA00242738_ERZ504533 | MGnify/ENA primary metagenome ERZ504533 (study PRJEB26092, sample SAMD00036276) | human gut metagenome | host: Homo sapiens | study: EMG produced TPA metagenomics assembly of the... | reverse complement strand
TTTGATTTTTGCTTTCTCCAACAAAAAGAATCAAAGGAGCGTATAAATTGAACAATCCGTTTTCTACCCTGACCAAAAAAAGAATGGCTGCTCTGGCTCTGTTCGCTTTTTTATTGTGCTGGTTTCCAATATTCTGGCAGCAAACTTTGACCCTCTCACCCTGATTGCTGCGCTGGTGGGGCGTTACCTCCCTGGTGTTTTGCGGCCAAAAGGCAAACGTTTTGGGGCGCAGGTGCTGATGATCGTGTTCAGTATTTTTATACGGTATCATCTCCTTCCGGTTCCGCTACTGGGGTGAGATGATCACCTATCTGGGCATGGCGCTGCCCATGGCGGTATGGTCCGCCATCACCTGGCTGCGGCACCCTGCCGAGAGCGGCGATGCTGTTGCCATCCAGAAGTTGAACCTGCGCCAGTTTGCCGGGCTGCTGGCCAGCTGCGTTGTGGTCACGGTGCTGTTTTACCGCATTTTGGCCGCACTGGACACGCCAAATCTTGCTTTCAGCACCCTCTCTGTCATCACTAGCTTCCTTGCGGCGGCACTGACCATGCTGCGGTCATCCTATTATGCTTTAGGGTATGCCGCCAATGATGTGGTGCTGATCGTGCTGTGGCTGCTGGCTTCGCTGACAAATTCGGGGTATCTTCCGGTGGCCGTCAACTTTATCATTTTCTTTTTTAATGATCTGTACGGCTTTATCAGTTGGAAAAAGCGCGAAGTTCTGCAAGCTTAACATTTTATACTTCTTTTCCCTGCTGTTTGCTACGGCAGGGATTTTTTGTATCTGCCGCGTTTCGCCGCCCCATTGCAAAGCGCCCCCCCTGCACGGTATAATGGGGCCAGATAAATAACCGCCGGGGCTGCCCGGCAGTTGGAGAAACGCCATAGGAGGGTTCCACCATGAAAGATAACTTGAACTGGGCTGTGCTTGGCACCGGTGTGATTGCCAACGAGATGGCACAGACTTTGCAGAAGATGGGCAAAAAGCTGTATGCCGTCGGCAACCGCACCCACGCCAAAGCTGTTGCCTTCGCGGAAAAGTACGGTATTGAAATGGTGTACGACTGCATTGATGATATGTTCCTGGATGAAAATGTGGACATCATCTACATTACCAGCCCACACAACACCCACTTCCAGTTTATGGAAAAGGCTCTGACCCACGGCAAGCATATCCTGGTGGAAAAATCCATCACGCTGAACAGCACCGAGCTGGAACGCATGGCCGCCCTAGCCGATGCCAACCACCTGATTATGGCGGAAGCCATGACTATCTGGCACATGCCGCTTTACAAAAAGCTGTGGGAGATCGTGCAGAGCGGCGCACTGGGCAAAGTGCAGATCATGACGCTGAACTTTGGCAGCTACAAAGAATACAACATGCAGAACCGCTTTTTCAATATGAACCTGGCGGGCGGTGCCATGCTGGATATTGGCGTGTATGCGCTTTCCATCGTGCGCAGCTTTATGGAGGAAACGCCCACCAACATCCTCAGCCAGTGGAAGCCCTCCCCCACCGGGTCCGATGAACAGGCAACCGTTTTGCTGCAAAACCGTCTGGGCCAGATGGCCACAGTAGCGCTTTCGATGCACTCCAAGCAGCCCAAACGCGCAATGATCAGCTGTGAAAAAGGCTATATTGAAATCATGGAGTACCCCCGTGCCGATAAGGCCGTGATTGTGGATGCTGAGACCGGTGCCCGCACCGAAGTTGCCGCAGGCAGCACGGCGGATGCCTGTATTATGAAATGTTGGATATGGAGCACGCCGTGCAGACCAGGGATGCTTCCGCCATGTGCCTTGGCTACAGCCGGGATGTGATGGACATCATGACCCGGCTGCGCAAGGAGTGGGGGATGAAATATCCGGGGGAGGAGTGGGATTAAGGCGGCGGAGCGAGCGGCGCATTTGAGTGGCATGTTTGCCGCAACGTTCCGGAACGGTTAAGACCGTTCCCTACAGGATTATTTTGCAAAGAGCAGCCAACATAAAAAATAATTCGTAGGGGACAATGCTTGCACCGTTCCGGATGTTGTGCTGTACTGAATATCTCACCCCGTCATCCGCCCGCAAACTCGCGGGCGCACACTATGCACCTCTACGGCAAAAGCGCAATTTTCTAACACATAACCAAACGGCCCACCGGCACAAAGCAGTCACACGCTTTATGCCGGTGGGCTGACGATATCTCGCTTTCCTGCTTACTCGCTGGGATAATCTGCCTCGTCCGGCAGGGCGGCGCTGGTTTCGGCGGCCTGCTGTTCGGCTTCGGCGGCGGTTTGGGCCGCGGTAATCAGGCCGCTCACCTCGCCGGAGGGCTTTTCCAGCAGGTAGGCGCCAACCGGCTTTGCTTTATATACCAGCAGCACACAGTAGGTGTCTGTTGCGCCATCTGAGCGTGCCGGGCAGAGTACCGTCCATTTTTCCACCGTTTTTCCCTTATAGTCCGCCAGGGTCAGGCCGCTTTCCCCCACCACCTGGTTAAAGGCAGTAAAGCTGTCGTCCCACTTTTTGGGGATCTTCACTTTGTCCACCGCAGCGGTGCTCAAGTCCACCTCAAAACCGTAGCCGGTAAAGTAGGTGCCGATATCCTGGGTATTTTCAATTGTGGTTTGCACTGTAGCGCTGGCAGCCACACTTTTGCCCGCCAGGCGCACCGCCGCCGTAACCGTGCCAGCCAGGCAGACAGCGCAAAGGGCAAGCGCCCCCGCCTGCCGCAGACCAGGTTTGGTAACTGTAAATAAAAACATAAATGCAGCCCCCTCAAAAACGTTGCAATGCTTTTACGCAACGATATGAGGGGGCTGCTGTATTTAGAACTGCGGTTTTATTTGTACTTGACTTCCGGGTGGTACCACTGGAAGATGACGGCATCGTACTGTTTTTCCAGCGCGGCCTGGTCATGCTCCGGCAGGGCGGTCCACATAACCATCATGGCACCAAGGCGGGCGCACAGCCGCACGGCCCAGTTCTGTTTGTCCGGGCACCAGGCAATAAAGTCCGGCCGGGCCATAAAGTTGCCAAAGCAGTGGCTGATGACAAACGCATGGATGGGGTTCGCGCCTTCCTTACGGTAAGCACGGTAACTATCCACCAGCTGGCCACGCAGTACCTGCGGCGCAAATTTACGGATGCGCTTGACCACGCGGGGGTCAAAGCTTTCAATGCAATAGGGGCCGTTGTAGCCTTTCAGGCCATCCAGCGTGGCGTGGCACAGGGCGTCCAGATATTCGCCGGTATATTCATGGCGGCTCTTGATCTCGATAATCAGTGGGGTTTTGCCGTCCACTGTCTGCAAAAACTCACTGAACAGCGGGGCGTGCTCGGCGCTGCCTTTCAGCGGCATCTGGCATATCTGGTCATAGGGGTAATCCCGCACCCAGCCTTTGGTGCCGGTCATGCGGGTCAGGGTATCATCATGGAACACCAGCAGCTTACGGTCGCTGCTGAACTGCACATCCATCTCCATGCCGTATCCGTTTTGCACGGCGGCGGCAAAGGCGGGCAGGCTGTTTTCCGGCGGGCGCTGATCCTTGCCAAAATAGCCGCGGTGGGCAAAATTGCGGCCCGCAAAGGGGGTGCGCAGCTCCTTGCGGCCAGCGGCGGGAGCCACCAAAAAACAGCACCGGCGCGCACAGTGCCGCCACAACAATCAGCAAAATCAACCAGAACATGCGATCAACTTCCTTTTTTCATCCGGCGCACGTTGTAAAATATGTACCGGGCATTGCATCCATATTGTAGCGCATTGCCCGCGGGCTTGCAAGAGCTGGCGGAGCAAAATTGCGGTACAGTTTTGCGTAATAGACCGTGGCGGATAAAAATTTGAAAAAAACTTAAAAAGTTTTCACAAATTCTCCACGGTTCGCCGTTATTATGGTATAGTAATAGTAACTCAAGGGTGATTTGCGCCCAGATGAGGTGGATTAGAAATGGCAAGAGTATTGATCGTTGACGATGAACCGCGCATTCGGGATTTGATCCGCGAGCACCTGCAGTACGCGGGCTTTACCTGTGCCGAAGCCGGGGACGGCACACAGGCGCTGGCCGAGCTGGCAAACGGCGGCATTGACCTGGTGATCCTTGATATTATGATGCCGTTTATGGATGGCATGACCTGCCTGCGCGAGATGCGCACCCGCAAGATCATGACACCGGTGATCATGCTGACCGCCCGCAGCGAGGAATATGACAAACTGGCCGGGCTGGAGGGCGGCGCGGATGACTATGTGGTAAAGCCGTTCAGCCGCGGGAGCTGGTTGCCCGCGTGAAGGCCGTACTGGCCCGCACCATGCCCGCCCCGGTTGCCGAGGGTAATGTGTATACCTTTGGGAATCTGGTGATCGACACTGCCAGCCACAGCGTTAAGGTGGCCGGGCAGGAAGCCCCGCTGACACCTAAAGAGTTTGACCTGCTGGTGTTTCTGGTCAACAACAAGGGCATTGCCCTTTCCCGCGAGAAAATTTTGCAAAAAGTGTGGAACTATGACTATTATGGCGAGGACCGCACGGTAGATACCCATGTTAAAATGTTGCGCAGCCACCTTGGCAGCTGCCGCGGCTATATTGTTACCGTGTGGGGCGTGGGGTACAAGTTTGACCCCGATACCGCACAGTAACGTTAGGGGGCCGCGATTTGCGTAAACCAAAGCAACCGGGCAGCGCACCGCACACCCATGGCTGGGCGCTGGGGGTGCAGGGCCAGCTGATGCTGTTTTTGTGCGGTATTACTGTGCTGACCCTTGGGCTGGTGTGGGGGCTGATCACCTATGGCCTGCAGCCCATGTACAACCGCAACATTCAAAAGCGGCTGGAACGCGAATCCAGCGTGATCGCCGGAATGATTGATTCCGCCGGGGGCCAGATTTCCAGCCGGGATTATGGTTCCCTGACCTTACAGAACGAAACGTTCTGGTCCAACCTGAAAACCGCACTGGAAAACGGCGTGATCAATGTGGACAACTGCTGCATTGATATCAGCGATAACACCTGCCGCAGCGTGCAGTTTTTGGAGGGGCTTTACCCCTGCATTTTACACAACAGCATGGCCACTTTCGGCGATAACATGACGGTATATACCCCAGACACCCGAACCGCCATTCTGGCCCGCCATGCCCTGTACAATGAGGGTTCGCTGTACAAAATTATTGAATCCGGCGCAACCGGCAGATGCTGGTGGGCTGCCTGACCAAAGACGCAGTTACGGTGTGATCGTATCCGCCAGCCTGGCACAGATTGAAACAGCCGCCGAGGTCATGCGCAGTGTGCTGATTCCGGTTGCCATCTTTTTGATTGCGCTCAACCTGTTGGTGGCGGCGCTGTTCAGCCGGTGGTTCACCCGCCCGATGCGCCAGCTTTCGGAGGGTGCCCGCGAGATTGCCGACGGCAACTATGATGTTCAGGTGCCGGTAGTCCGCAATGATGAGCTGGGCCTGCTGGGGCGGGAGTTCAACCACATGGCGCAGGAAGTCAAACGCTCCGCCCAGCTGGAAAAAGATATCCTGGCTAATGTCAGCCATGACCTGCGCACCCCGCTGACCCTGATTAAGGGCTATGCCGAAACGGTGCGCGATATTACCGGCGATGACAAGGCCAAGCGCACCGAACAGTGCAGCATTATTGTGGACGAAACTGACCGCCTGAGCGCGCTGGTAAACAGCGTGATGGAGCTGAGCAAAGTTTCCAGCGGTGCAGAAAAGCTTAACCCCGTTGATTTTGACATGAGCCAGCTTTGCTTTGAGGTCGCGGGCCGCTATGACGCCGTGTGCGAGCAGAATGGCTGGAAGCTGCAGCTGGAAGCCAACAAGGAATGCATGGTACGCGCCGACCCCGCCATGATGGAACGGGTGTTGCACAACCTGTTGGGCAACGCCACCCACCATATGGGTGCGGACGGTGTGTTTGTGCTGCGGGCTATCCCCATGCCAAACGCGGTTGCCGGGTGGAAGTGGAGGACCACGGCCCCGGCATCCCGCCGGAGGAACTGCCGCACCTGTTCGACCGCTACTATCGCGCCCGCCAGGATGCCGGCAAGACCGGTACCGGGTTGGGGCTTTCCATCACCAAGGCCATTTTGCAGCAGCATGATTTCCCCTTTGGGGTAAACAGTACGGTCGGCAAAGGTTCCACCTTCTGGTTTGAGATGAAAGCCCCACAGTAACCAAAGCATGCCGCATGCAGCCCATACAAGAAAGGAGTTTTGCCCCATGGAAAAGCTGAACAAACAGATGGACGATGCCCTGAACACCAAAGTGGCCGCCCTGAATGCCACTGACGATGAAACCGGTGACGGCAAGGTGGACGCCCTGGACCTGAAGCACCAGCTGGACCGCGTGGAAGCGCAGCTGGAATTGCAGGATCAACAAAACCGCGCCCTGCTGCGCAGCCAAAAGCGGCTGCTGTGGGCCGCTATTGCCATTGTGGTGGTGCTCTGCCTGATTATGGGCGGGCTGCTGCTGCGGTTCAACACAGCGTATAACGAGGTGATCATCACCTGCGCCCAGGTGAACGAGATTGCCGGCACCTTGCAGGACAGCCTTGCCAAGCTGGACACCGAACAGCTGGACAGCATGATGCAGACCCTGCCCGACATTGCCGATAAGCTGAGCCAGATCGATGTGGACGCCCTGAACGATGTGATGGCCAAGCTGCCCGCCACCATGGACGCAGTGGCCCAGCTGCAGCAGCAGTTGAACAGCGTGGCATCTTTCCTGGGCAACGTGGGCTCCATCTTTGGGTAAGCGGCTCCCCTGCTGTTTTTGAAAAACGGTTATCCATAACGCAAAAGCGCATGTGCATCTTTCCCGGTTCGGGAACAGCACATGCGCTTTTTGTTACAATTTTACGGCAGGATGTCAGCCGATAACTTCGACCTTTTCCATCACGACCGGGGTGCGGGGCTTATCGTTCCAGTCAGTGGCAGCTGCGGCGATTTCATCCACAGCGTCCATGCCGCTGACAACATGGCCAAATGCAGCATACTGGCCATCCAGATGCGGAGCATCCTGGTGCATGATGAAGAACTGGCTGCCGGCAGAGTTGGGGTCCATAGCGCGGGCCATGCTGATCACGCCGCGGGTGTGCTTGATGGGGTTGTTCACGCCGTTCTGCAGGAACTCGCCCTTGATGTGCCAGCCGGGGCCGCCGGTGCCGTTGCCGGACGGGTCGCCGCCCTGGATCATAAAGCCGGGGATGACGCGGTGGAAGGTCAGGCCGTTATAAAAGCCCTGATTGACCAGTTTCAAAAAGTTTTCGCAGGTGATCGGTGCTGCGGTAGCATCCAGTTCAATGTCAATGGTTTTTCCGTTCTGCATCGTAATACGAACCATAGGTGTTAGTTCCTTTCGTGTTGTAATAATCTATCCGCAAAGGTCGGGCGCGGGGATGTCAGGCGGTTTCGCCTGCCTGTTCCGCATCCGGCACTTGTTGGCTTTTGCTTTGCTCGGTTTCGGTACCGGTGATGTAGCTCATGCTGCCAAGGGTCTTTTCCAGAATTTTCTCGTCCAGCTTGCCCATCCAGTGGCCAAGGGCGGCCGTCATAAACAGCTCGCAGCGGTGCTGGGCATCCTTCAGCAGGGCAAAGGCACCGCCGTGGCGCTCTTCGCCGGTGGCGGGGTCAGTCCAATCCTCCGGCAGGTTCAGCTTGAGGTGTGCCGGGGATACATGCCCGGTGATGAACCCGCGCCCGCCAAAAAACAGCTCCAGAACCCAATAGACGCCCGCCGCACGCCGTGGCGGCTGGTGAAAAGGCGGCGCAGGCGTAGGTGTAATAAAAGCTGTCTGCCAGGGCTTCCACGCTGATATCCTGCCCATATACCTCCAGAATACACTGGTGCAGCAATGCGGCAATTTCCGCCAGGTCCTGCCCGACCGGCACCGGGCTGGAATCATCCGCCGGGACCTCCGAAACGCCGGTATCCTCGGCATGCAGGGTGGAATCCAGCGCAATTTCAAAGTAGCCGTGGCCGCCTTTCATGCCGTAGGGCTGGCCGGGGCTGCTGACGAACACAACGTAAGGGTGCATAACGGTATCCGCCGCATAGTGGCACAAAAAGCCCAGCGTATACTCGATCTGCGCCTGGGTGTGGGTGTGGTGCAGCAGGGCCAGTAGAAAGGCGCCGGTCTTATCCTCGTGCATACGGTTGCCAAGCAGCGGCAGGTTATAGGTGCGGTTTTGGCCCTTTTTCCACACTTCATAGCAGAAAAAGCTGTCCGGCCCATTGGCACCGGCGGCAAACGCTGCGGGGCATTGCAATTTATAATGGATGGCATGCGCGGCCTTTTGGGCGGTGCGCACATGGGTGTAGCCTTCCGGCATAGGGGGGGTCACTTCCTTTTGAGATAGCCCTAAGGTGTCTCTGAAACGTCGAAAATATATTGGCAACACCGCACAATTCCCGCCTGACGGCTTAAGCACCGCTCCGGCGGCTGCGGCACGGCATCTGCGTTGCCAAAATGCTCGATAATACACAAAGTATTATCTGCGCTTTTGGCTTAGCAGCTGCCGCACCTCGCTCGCCGTATCGGCACTTAGAATTATGCGGTATTGCCATTCTGTTTCTACAAACGCAGCGGGATTTTGCGTTAAAAACTCTTGGAATCCACAAAGAATTCCTGCGGCTCTTTGCCTTACATCCTGTCTGTGTTTGCGAAATATCCGGCATTTTCTTTGTTTTCAGATATACCTTAAAAAGGGGTATATTCCCCAGGTGTACCTGAACAGAATATACCCCTATATTGTAATGCGAATCGAATATCTTGTCAAATTTACTGCTTGGCGTGCTCTGCTTTGGGCAAAAAGCCGAAGTACAGCACCGCGCCCACAATGATGATAATAATGATGGACAAAATGCCGTAATGGCTGGACTGGGCGTTGATCGCATCGATCTGCTCCGCCGTTGCGGTCTGAGCGGTCAGCCCCTGGGCCCCCAGCATTCCATTTGCCACCGCACTGCTGACAACGCCGACCAAAGCCGGGCCCATGATGGAGCTGAACTTGCCAAAGATATCGAAGAAGCCGAAGAACTCGCCGGAGCGGTCTTTATCCGGGATCAGCTTGCCGTACATGGAGCGGGACAGCGCCTGAATGCCGCCCTGGCTGGTGGCGCACAACACAGCCAGCACCCAGAACTGCCACAGGCTGTTCATAAAGAACGCAAAGATGCAGATGAACATATACACGCAGATGCCAAAGCCCACCATGGTGCGGGCACCGAACTTTTCGCTGCACTTGATGTAAAGCAGGCAGAACGGCAGGCCCAGAATCTGCACCAGCAGCAACGCCAGCATCATGCCTGTGGAATCCAGCCCCAGGTTGGTGCCATAGGTGGTTGCCATGCTGATGACGGTGTGCACGCCGTCAATATAGAAGAAATACGAAAGAATATAGATCAGCATCGGCTTGTTGGCAATGATCTCCTTGATGGTGGTACCAACGCCCTTAATGCTGCGGGCAACATCGCCTTTTTCATACGGCTTGCCAGAGGTCTGCTCGCAGTTTTTCAGCAGCGGCAAGCTGAACGCCAGCCACCACACAGCGGTCAGGCCAAACACAACCGCCAGGCAGGTCAGCATGGGCACGCCAACCAGGTTCATGATCAGAAAAATAAGCAGCGGAATGGTGGAGCCGCCGATGTAACCCAGGCCGTACCCCATGGTGGAAACTTTATCCATGCGGTCCTCGGTGGTAACATCAGTCAAAAAGGCATCGTAATAGATGGCGGAAGCATCAAAACCAATGACGCTGACGATGTACAGAACCAGGATCAGGCTGGCCACCTTGCCTGCTGCCACCGGGCCGGAGGTAAAATCCATCCCAGGCGTAAACGCCATGCCCGCGCAGGCTGCAACGCCCAGCAGCATGAAAAAGCTGAACAGCTTTTTGCGCATACCGCGGATATCGCCAAACACGCCCAGGAACGGAGCGGCCAGCGCCACGATCAGCATGGCGATGCTGGTTGCATAGCCCCAGGTGGACATGCTGGAAACACTGTCCGCCGTATAGCCCGCAACCGTGTCAAAAAAGATGGGGAGCAGCGTTACAATGATAACGGAATGGGCGCTGTTGGCCCAGTCGTACATCATCCAACTGATTTCCTGCTTGGTATAGCCTTTAAGGATGTGCATGGGGTACCTCCTGATTTTGCATCCCGCCGCCGGGCAGGCCGCATTTACAGGGCAAAATTGCCCTTATTGGTATTGTAGCATTTCAGGCGGGCAAAAACAACAAGCCCCGCGTATGCGGGGCGTAAAAATCTGGTCAACTTTTCCGTCGTTTTTAACGAAATTGCACAAATATATTATTTTTGTTCAAATATCAGTTTGCATTTTCAGAGGCAGCTTCCGCAGCGCTCGCTGCGGGTTCAGTGGCTTCCATCGTCGCATCGTCCTGCGCTGCGGGTGTTTCCTCACTGGCTGCGGTTTTCCCAGCGTTGTCAGTGTCCGTCAGGTCCTGGCCGGCTTCGTTTTCCACGCGGTTCTGCATGTACTCTTCCAGCTCATCACCAAATTCAACGGTGCCGTATTCATTTTGGTAATCGGTCAGCGGGTTGGTGCCAAAGGCGGCCATGTAGCGGTTCAACAGTTCATCGCCGTCCTTTTTGGGCACATCATCCAGGCTGGTGTAGGCATCGCCGTCCACATAGTACATGGTATCAACATGGGCCGCAATGTTTTGCAGGTTGCCGTGCATTTCCCACTCATCCAGCCATACACTCCACACTTCGCCATCGGTCAGGTTGCTCTGGTCCACATCAAAGCGATAGTATTCTACCGGGATATCTGTGGCATTTACCGCATCCATTACCTTCATGCAGTCGCGCACAAATTCTTCGGCGGTGGTCTGGGCACCGTAATTCATGGTCAGGTACACCGTTGCGTGCATCGTACCCACCGGCATATCCATGAACCAGCTCTCGCTGCTGACATCGATGGAATAATCATGTACAAAATCATGGGCATTGGGGGATATTGCTCAGTGCCTTCTGAACAGACTTCTTGTACTGTTCCTCGGTGGTAACACGCTTGGTCACGTTTTCGGGAGTGAATGCCTGGGCTACTGCGGCCACTGCACCGGAAGCCCCCGCCGTGAGCATGATGATAATGCAGAGGAAGATGGAAATGACGTCATACTTGATCTTTACATCGGGGCGTGCGGCGTAAATCAGCACCTCAATGCCCAGAACGATCAGCACCACCGGGGCATACTTTACCACGCTGAGCACATTGACATTCGGCATAAAAATCTGGGCCAGCTGGATGGCACCGATGGCAACCAGCATCAGGCCAAGGCTGAAGGTGCCCACCCGCCGCACTTTGACCGGGGGCTTGGGGGCCGTTTCGGGCGCGGCCTGCGCGGTGGTTTCCTGGCTGGCATCCTGGGTCGGTTCCTCCGGCACAGGGGTATTCTGGTTAAAATTGTTTTCCATAGTGAATCACCATTTTCTCTTTTGTCTGTTGAATCATTGTCAGGCTATCGGGCGGCGCTGTTTTTATTCCAAATGGCCGCAGGCTACCAGGCGGGGTGCTGTGCTGCACCCTGCCCTACACTTCTTTTCAAATTTGCTTGCTTTGCCGGTTCAGCCTGGTACGGGGGCAGGTCGTCGGTATCGTTGTGGTGGGCATGTTTGCCAAAGCCCAGCAGGCGGCCGCCAAAAGCAATCAGCAGCACCGCCACCACAACGGAAGGGATTGCGTTGTTGATGGTATAGATTATATCCCAGTAAACGCCCAGCTGCTGCAGAATATTGCTCACGATCGGCCAGATCACGCGGTCATACATCACATAGGCACCCGTAAGCAGCAGGCACCAGCCGATGATTTTGTTCATTTTGGGGGTCATTTTGGTTTTGGCACCGCCGAGCTGATTCTGCCAGTCCGGCGGGAGCAGGAAGCCATCCGGCTTGGGGTCCCCTGCTACCAGGTAGCGGATGAGGTCATAGGTGTCAAAAAAGCTGAACATATACACCACGGCGACGCCCACCACCAGCGGGGAAATGATGGCGCCCAGCATGATGAACAGGCAGAAGTAGACCAGCAGCGAGGTACCGCGCTTCATATACCCGTAATACATCTGCCCTGCGCCGGGGATGCAGGCAAAAATAAAGGTCAAAAATGCGTTTTTCTTCATAGTGTATCACTCTCCGTGGGCGGGGCTGCCGCCGTTATTGGTGGGGTTGCTGTGGGGCACAACCGGGTCGGCCAGCTGGGCCAGCCCACTGTTGATGGTAAGCTGCATTCCGTCGAACATATTGCTCAGGCCGCTGCTCATGCTGTCAAACATACCGCCAAGCGCCTGGCTTACCGTCACTCTGGGGGTAACGTCCGGCAGCTGCTGCATGGGCTTTTGCACCGTACCAACGCCGCCAAAGAACCCGAACCGCCACAGCGCAAAGGCCAGCATTACGGCGGCAGCCGTGGAAACATAGCGGTTTGTCATAATGCGGAAGCTGCGCAGCCGCATCAAGGCCTGCACCTGGGGGATCAGGTCCCGCATGGGCTGTTTCAGCTTTTCGGGGGCCGATTCAATCAGGGCGGTATAGCGGGCAAGGCAGTAATCACAGAAGGTCAGGTGCTCTGCGGTCTCCAGGCTGCCCAGTTCATCCAGGCGGCCCTCCTGCAGGGCGTGCAGCCCCTCATCCGTCAGGTGGCCTTCAGCATCAAACAGGGCTTCGTTATCAAATGGGGTGTTATTTTCGTTTTGCGGAAACATTGCCTGTTCCATTATTCCTGCCTCCTTTCCATGATCTGTTTGCGCAGGATCGCTTTTGCGCGGAACAGCTGGTTCTGAACAGTGGGTGCCGGGCGGCCCAGCTTTTGGGCTATGGCCGCCACGGGCAGCCCGTCCAGCAGATACATGGCCGCGGCCCGGCCATAGGGTTCGCGCAGGGTGCGCACCATCGTTTCCAGCTCTGCGGCATCGGTCTGGCGCATAAATTCATCCTGCGGGTCCGGCTCTGCGCTTTGCAGGCCGCTGCCGGGCGGCGGTGTGCCGCGTGGTTCCGGCATCGTTTCGTCGGATTGTGCCTCCACCCTGCGCGCCCAGGAGCTTTTCAGGTGGTCCTTGCATTTGTTGGCTGCCACACGCACCAGCCATTGCTTATAGTATTGGGGCTCGCACCGGTCAATGGACGACCATGCCGAAAGGAAGGTATCCTGGGTCAGATCCTCGGCGGTGTGGGGGTTGTGGACAAACTGCAAACAAACGGTATAAACCAGTTTTGGTATTGCTGCATCAGCTGGGTAAAATCTGTTTGGTTCAGTGCCCCACACCTCCTTTCGCATTCATCTGCCGGCGCGCTTTCTTTGTTGGAAGCGCTTCTGTATACTAATACGAAAAATGCTCCCGGCATTTTGCAGCGGGAGCAGATATTTTTGAAAAAATCATGAAAATTTCAGATTGTCGAAAAGGTCTTCATAGGGGGGCGCATTGTGCGCCCGATGCCTTGCGGAGAATGATGTGATGGAATATATGGCAAGGTCCGACATGCGGGGTGAGATCGTGCACCCCTACATGTTTTATACCCACATGCTCTGCAAAAGAAAGGCACAGTTTTTTCGACACACCGAATATTTCTTGGACGTTTTGCAGCGTTACAGTTCCAGCAGCACCGGGCAATGGTCGCTGCCCTGCACATCCATCAAAATCTCGGCCTTTTTGATCTGTGGGGCCAGCCGGTCCGATACCAGGAAATAATCAATGCGCCAGCCTGCGTTCCGCTCTCTTGCGCGGAACCGCATGCTCCACCAGCTGTACATGCCGGTGGCATCAGGGTACAGGTAGCGGAAGCTATCGGTAAAGCCAGCGGCCAGCAGCTCGTTCAGCTTGCCGCGCTCCTGGTCCGAAAAGCCCGCAGCACCGCGGTTGGGGCCGGGGTTCTTCAGGTCAATATCCTCATGGGCCACGTTCAAATCTCCGCACAGGATCACCGGCTTTTTGCTGTCCAGGTCTTTCAGGTAGGCGCGCAAGTCGTCCTCCCACTGCATGCGGTAGTCAATGCGGGCCAGCTCGTTTTGGGAGTTGGGTACATAGACATTGACGAGGTAGTAATCCTCAAATTCCAGTGTGATGGCACGGCCTTCGTGGCTGTGGGCTTCCACCCCAATGCCGTTCCAGGCGTTCAGGGGCTTTACGCGGGTATAGATCAGCGTGCCGGAATAGCCCTTTTTCTCAGCGCTGTTGATGTATTCGGTATAGCCTTCGGGGGCAAAATCCGCCTGGCCGGGCTGCATTTTAGTTTCCTGAATGCAGAACACATCCGCATCCAGCTGGTTGAAAGTATCCTCAAAGCCTTTTTTCAGGCAGGCGCGCAGGCCGTTCACATTCCAACTGATAAGCTTCATCGGGGGTTCCTCCTATTATTTTGCCACACATTTTTTTCTTCCACGCACCAGATACAAAGCGGACCACAAAGCAGGTCACGCGGCACACCCAGTCCACCACCATGGCGATCCAGACACCGACAGCACCCATACCCATCTGAACGCACAGGATGTAAGAGAAGGCCAGACGCCAGATTCCCATGGACAGAATGGAAGTAAGCATGGTAAAGCGCACATCATTGGCTGCACGCAGGGCGTTGGGCAGAACAAAGCCCGCCGGCCACAGGAAGATGGCGCTGCCCGCATGGATCATAACCAGCAGCCAGGCCAGGTGGCGGGTTTCATCCGAAAGGGTGTACACGCTGAGCAGCGGGTTCAGGAAGATCAAAATCAGGGCATTGGTAGCGCCCTGGGCAATGTAATCCCACAGCAGCAGCTTTTTGGTAAAGTAGCTGGCCTGGTCCAGCTGTTGGGCGCCCACACAGCGCCCCACCACAGTGATCATGGCAAGGCCGATGGCCTGGCCCACAATGCAGCCCATGCCGTCCAGGTTGTTGGCCACCGCATTGGCGGAAATATGCACCGTGCCGAACAAAGAGATCATACTGACGACCAGCACACGCCCCAGCTGGAACAGGCTGTTTTCCAGCGCGGAGGGGATGCCGATATACAAAATGTTCTTTGCCATCTGGGGCTGCAGGTGCTTGACGCCATCCCAGGTAACGCGGGCGACATTATCATGCCGGGTGGTCAGTTTCAGGATGATGACAGCGCCCAGCACGCGGGAAACCAGCGTGGGCACCGCAACACCGGCAACCCCCATGCGCAGCACAAAGATGCAGAACGCATTGCCCACAATATTGGTAATGTTCATGACAACGGATACCCGCATGGATACCTCGCTGTTGCCGACGGAGCGGAAGATGGCCGCGCCCGCGTTGTACAGCGCCAAAAACGGGTAAGAGATTGCCGTGATGGTAAAGTAGATCATGGCTGCCTGGAACACATCGTCCGCAATGCTGCCAAAGAACAGCCGCAGCATGGGCCCGCGCAGCAGCAGGCAGAGCGCCATGACAGCCGTACCCAGGATAGAGCTTAAAGTAACCAGCTGCCCCGCGCTGCGGGAGGCTTCCCCCGGCTTTTTTGGCTCCCAGGAACTGGCTGGTGATAACCGCGCCGCCGGTGGCCAGCGCGGCAAAAATATTCAGGATCAGGTAGTTGATCATATCCACCAGCGAAACACCGGAAATGGCGGCTTCGCCCACGCTGGATACCATCACGGTATCGGACATGCCCACCAGCACGTTCAGCGCCTGCTCCACCACCAGCGGCCACAATAGTGTTAGCAGCATGCGGTTGGTAAATAGTTTTTGTTGTGTCTGCATTGTCAGACCTTCCTTCTTTCCTCTCCGCTCTAAGGTGTGTATCTGAAAGAAAAGAAGATGCCGCATTTTGCAAGCGCAAAATCCGGCTGCAACTGCCGAAACAGACTGTACTTTTGACTTTTCAGATACACCCCAGGGCAAAACTACCCCATTTTTATCATTCAAGCAGAAGTATACCACAAAATACTCCCGTGCAACGGGAGCATGCCCGCCAGTTCGTCATCGTCTGCTTTATGGATATCCACCCCGTCCAGCGTATACTCGCCAGAGGTCGCTTGTCCAGCACGCCGATAATATTCATCAGGGTACTTTTGCCGGAGCCGGATTCACCCACAATAGCAACGAACTCCCCCGGCTACACAGTCAAATCAAAATGTGTGATGGGCCATGCCGGATATCACCTCTCCGAAATCCGCCCAATCCCCCTGCCCTTCCCCAAAAAACAAAAAAGCCCCATTTCCAATAGGAAACGAGGCTTTGATGCAAAAATAAGCAATTTTTTGCGAATTCTGCAAAAAAATATTTTTTTACCGCTCCCTCGCGGAAGTAGGAAAAGGCCCAGATGCTCCGGGGGGCTGGTTTTCCTTCTTTTTTGCGCAGGCTGACCACGATTAGCACCACAATGGTAACCACATAGGGCAGCATTTGGATCAGATCGGTCATGTAGCTGGCAACGGTAATGCCAAGCAGGCTGGGCAGGAACTGATACAACCAGTACAGCACGCCAAACAGGTAAGCGCCCCAAATGGCGTTCAGTGGCTTCCAGGTGGTAAAGATGACCAGCGCTACAGCCAGCCAGCCCAAGGCTTCGATCTGGCCGGTGGTTGCCCAGATGCCCTGGTTATAATCCAGAACATAATACAAACCACCCACACCACAGATGGCAGCACCCGTGCAGGTAGCCACATATTTATACAGCGTAACGTTAATGCCGGCGGCATCGGCAGTGGCGGGGTTTTCGCCAACCGCGCGCAGGTTCAGGCCCGCGCGGGTGCGGGTAAAGAACCAGTGCAGCACAACTGCCAGCACAATGGCCGCATAAGCCAAAAAGCCGTAAGAGAAAAGCACCTTGCCCACAACGCCAAAGCCGGAAAGCACCGGAATCATGGCACTGAATGCTTTATAAGCCAGCGGTGCCGCGGTGTAGCTGGCACCGTTCAGGATAAACACACCAAAAAAGTTTGCCACACCCATGCCAAAGGTGGTCAGCGCAAGGCCGGTCACGTTCTGGTTTGCACGCAGGGTGATGGTCAGGAAGGCGTAAATCAGACCGCCCAGGGCGGATGCGATCAGGGCGCACAGCAGGGCCAGAATCACGCAGACAAAGGCGCTGGGGTTGGCGCTGAGTTTTTCGTAATAATAAGCGCTGGCAAAACCAGCAAAGCCGCCCAGGTACATGATACCGGGAACACCCAGGTTCAGGTTGCCAGATTTTTCCGTCAGGGTCTCGCCCAAAGCGCCGTACATAATGATGGTGCCAAACGGGATGGCACGCAGGATCCATGCAATCAGACTGCTCATACTTACTTGCCCTCCTTACCATCATGATGGCCGCGCCAGACCAGGCGGTAGTTGATGAAAAATTCGCTGCCCAGGATAAAGAACAGGATAATGCCGGTGATGATATCCGCTGCATATTCGTTCAGGGAATATGCAGAAGCAATTTCCGAAGCGCCGCGGTCCAGGAAGATCAGCAGGAAAGAAATCAGCATCATATAGAAGGTGTTGAACTTTGCCAGCCAGGCCACAATAATGGCGGTAAAGCCGTTGCCGCCTGCCGAGGTAGTGGAGATCGTTTGGTCCTTACCGGCCACAACCAAAAAGCCGCACAGGCCGCAGATGGCACCGGACAGCAGCATAGTACGGATCATCACGCGGCTGACATTGATGCCGGCATAGCGGGCGGTGTTTTCACTCTCGCCCACAACGCTGATCTCGTACCCCTGCTTGGAGTATTTGAGGTAAGCGTACATTGCAAAGGTCAGCACCAGCACCACAATAATATTGATGGTGTAGCGCTGGCCGTTGATCACGGGCAGCCATCCAGCCTTGGTGGCTTTGTTCAGGGTGCCCAGGCTGGATGCCTGGCCGCGCATGATATTCGTCATGCAGGCCACAATGCTGGTGGCAACGTAGTTCATCATCAGGGTGAACAGCGTTTCGTTGGTGTTCCAGCGGGATTTGAACCAGGCCGGAACAAAGGCCCAGATGGCACCGGCCAGCACACTGCCGATGACCATGGCGGCAAACAGCAGCGGTGCGGGCAGCTGCTGCCAAAATACACCATGATGAGCGCCGCGACCAGGCCGCCGATCAGCACCTGGCCTTCGCCGCCGATGTTCCAAAAGCGCATCTTAAAGGCAGGAGCCAGTGCAATGGCAATGCACAGCAGGCTGGAAAGATCACGCAGCGCCCAAGAGAAACGGGTGGTGTTCATAAACGTGCCGTTCCACATAACGCCGTACACGCTGATGGGGTTCAGGCCGGTAACAAAAAAGATGAAGAACGCATCCACAACAAGTGCCAGCAGGATAGCAATGGCACGCACCAGCACTTTTTGCACAAAGGTGGTACCCTCCCGCTTGGAGATACGCACAAGCGGTTCAGCTGCAGTTTTGCTCATCATTTGCCCTCCTTTTGTACAAGGTTGGTCATGCGCAGGCCAACTTCTTCCTTGGTGGTGGTGCGGGCATCCAGCATGCCGTTGGCTTTGCCGCCGCACAGCACCAGAATGCGGTCACACAGCTCCAGCAGAACGTCCAGGTCCTCGCCAACATAAATCACGGCAACGCCTTTTTCTTTCTGCTCATTCAGCAGGTTGTAAATGGTGTAGGATGTATTGATGTCCAGGCCGCGCACGGCGTAAGCCGTCATCAGCACAATGGGCGAAGCCGCCAGCTCGCGGCCAACCAGCACCTTTTGCACGTTGCCGCCGGACAGGCGGGAAACGGGGGTGTTCAGGCCGGGGGTAACCACACCAAGCTCCTTGCGAATCTTTTCGGCCAGTTCACGCGGGGCACGGTGGTCCACCAGCGGGGAGTGGCCTTCGCCATAGCTTTTCAGCATCATGTTGTCCGTCATGCCCATGGTGCCAACCAGGCCCATGCCCAGGCGGTCCTCCGGTACAAAGCTCAGGTGCACACCGGCATCGCGGATATCCTTGGGACTCTTGCCCAGCAGCTCCATCGGCTTGTCCTCTTCGCCGGGGGCAAAAAACTTAACGTCGGAGCCGGATTCGGTATGCTGCAAACCGGCAATGGCTTCCAGCAGTTCTTTCTGGCCGTTGCCGGAAATACCGGCAATGCCCAAAATCTCGCCGCCATACACATCAAAGCTCACATCGTCCAACACGTGGTACCTTCGGGGCTGCGCACCGAAAGGTGGCTGATAGCCAAACGCCGGGTGGGGTCCTGCGGCGTGGTGCGGTTGATGTTCAGCTCCACCTTCTGGCCCACCATCATCTCAGTCAGGCTGGATTCCGTTGCGGTGGCGGTTTCCACCGTGCCAACGTATTCACCCTTGCGCAGAATGGCCACGCGGTCCGAAACCGAAAGCACCTCATGCAACTTGTGGGTAATGATGACCACGGCCTTGCCGTCCGCCTTCATGTTGCGCATCACGGCAAACAGCTTTTCGGTCTCCTGCGGGGTCAGCACGGCGGTGGGTTCGTCCAGGATCAGGATATCTGCACCACGGAACAGCACCTTTACGATTTCCAGCGTCTGCTTCTGGCTCACGCTCATCTCGTACACTTTCTGGTCCAGATCCAGCGCAAACTGGTATTTTTCGCAAATAGCACGGGCTTTGTCCCGCACGCGGCGCAGGTCAAATTTTTTCGCCTTTGTCCATGCTCAGGGCAATGTTTTCCACGGCGGTAAACACATCCACCAGTTTTGAAGTGCTGGTGAATCATGCCAATGCCAAGGGCAAGGGCATCGCGCGGGGAACGGATATCTGCCGGCTGGCCGTTGACGATGATCTGCCCGCCGTCCGGGTAATAGATACCGGCGATCATATTCATCAGGGTGGTTTTGCCGGAGCCGTTCTCGCCCAGCAGGGACAAAATCTCCCCGCGGCGGATATTCATGGTAACATCATGGTTTGCAATGACCGGGCCAAAAGTTTTGGTTACATGTTCCAGCTGGATGGCGTACTCAGTCTGCGGCATGGGAATGCTCCTCTCTGTAAAAATCCATCATGCGGTGCCGTAAACACCAATAGAGGGAAGCTCTGTTCAGTAACAGGCAGAGCTTCCCTCCATGTCAGTTCAGTTTGTGGGATCAGCAACCGGGTCTGCATCCTCGGTAATGCCGTCAATGCGCAGGGAGAAATACGGAGCGCTGCGAGGGTGGATTCAGAGAAGTAACCATCGGTGATGGCTTCCTCGGTATCGCCCTGGTACACAGCAACCGGGGTGCCGGTGGAGTAATCATAGAAAGTCAGGTCGATGGGAGCGGTGGTAACAGTCTCACCGTTGACGGTGAACTTGCTGGTATCAAACACATGCAGGCTGCCATCTTTCAGGGCTGCTTCCACTTCGGCAACCTTCTCGGCAGTGCCTTCGGCAACTTCGGGGCCAAGGTCAGTGATGGCAACAGCGCCTTCGTTGTAACCCTCGGACCAGTTGGTAGCCGGGTTTTCACCGTCCATCATGCTCTTGAACAGGTATTCATAGTAAACTTCCCAAACGTTGGTGGCGGAGGTCAGGGCAGCGGTGGGAGCGGTCTCCAGCATGTCGATGTTGTAACCGACAGAGTAGCAGATCTTGCCGGCATCCTTCTGCTTCTGGGTGGCAGCGGGAGCACCGGTGGAGTCAGCATGCTGACCAATGATCACGCTGCGTTTGCAATCAGAGCTTCGGCAGCAGCGCCTTCCTTGTCGATATCGAACCAGGAGTTGGTGTACATAACTTCCATGGCAACATTGGGGTAAACGCTCTGCACGCCCAGGAAGAATGCAGTGTAGCCGGAAACAACCTCAGCATAGTTGTAAGCGCCGACATAGCCGATCTTGACCTTGCCGTCAGCGGTAAAGCTGTTGGGCTGGTTCTCCGGGGTCAAGGTGCCGGACTCAACCAGTTCCTGCAGCTTCATACCGGCAACAACACCGGCAACATAGCGGCTCTCATAAACATTGGTGAAAGCGTTCTTGAAGTTATCCAGGCCAGTCAGGGCAGCAAAATCACCGGTCATGGAAACAAAAGTGACATCGGGATACTTTTCAGCTTCTTCTACGATATAGGTCTGGTGGCCGTAAGAGTTGGAAACAACAAGGTTGCAGCCCTGGCCAACCAGGTCTTCTGCAGCGTCAGAGCACTCAGCACCTTCGGGAACCTTGTACTTCCAAACGATCTGGCTGTCGCTCATGCCAAGCTTCTGTGCAGCAGCCTTGATGCCGTTGATATGCGCAGCAGTGTAGCCTTCTGTCTCATCGCCAATCGTGATAACGCCAACCTTCAGGTCGCTGGCAGCTGCATCGGTAGCAGTGGCAGCGTCAGCGGTAGAATCTGCTGCTGCGCTGGATGCAGCGCTGGATGCAGCAGTGCTGCCGCAGGCGGCCATGCTGAGCAGCATAGCTGCGGACAACACAATACCCAACAATTTTTTCATGTGTAAGTGCTCCTTTTCTTTTTACGTCTGGCCCGGCGGCAGCTGCCAGCCGGAGTCACGGTCCTGAAACCAAAAATGCGCCGTTTTGCTGCATGCTTGCAGGAAATCCGACACATTCTTTTCACATATGTTATTGTATACGCGGCAGGGACATTTTTCAATGCTTTGTGAATACGTTGTTAAAAGTTTGTAAATTACGGAACAATTTTCAAATTTCGGCTGCGTTCTGCCAGCAAAACGCACAAGCTTTTAGCCGTAAAGTATGACTTTTGAACAAAAATCTGTGCTTCATCAGCGCTGATGAAGGTAGCGGCGGTCCAGGCCGTGTTTTTCTGCCGCGTTCAGGGCCAGCCACATCAAGGCAACTTCAATGGGGATCATGATGGTGTTTTTGACCATGCCGGTGCTCAGGTAATACAGGTAACCCTTGCCATACAACATAGCTTTCCACACACTGCCCAGCAGCACATTGCTGCCGTAATTGATCAGCAGACGGGTCACGATCAGGCGCGGGATGGTGGGTTTGCGCTGGTAGAGCATAACGCCGTAAATCAGGCCGGACAACATGGCCGTAATCAGATAGCCGGGGAAATACGGCTCGCCATAGCTGGAAAGCAGAAAGCCCAGCGTATCAATGACCGCACCAACGCCCATGCCCACCAGCGGGCCATAACAGGCGCACCCCAGCGAAACCACCACAAAGCTGAAATAGATCTTCAGGCTCTGGCCCAGCAGATAGATGGGGAAGCTTTCCAGAATAATGGCCAGCGCCGTGACCATACCGGCAAAAGCCAGAACGCGGATGTTCTTAAACTCATCGGCGGCCTGCTGCCAATAGGCCGCAGCATACAGCGGGGTACGAACTTGAACGGATTTTTGCATAATAAAATACCTCCATCGTGCGTGTTGCCGCACAAGGGAGGGGAAAGGGCAGGTGTGCAACCACACCCGCCGTTGCACACCTTTATGCAGCAGTGGGATGCGAAACCAGCACCGCGTGCCGGCAGCGGCGTGCACATTGCACTCCCCTGCCCTGCATCTTCGTCCTGCCACAACTCCCCGTTGGTCAGGCACTGCGGCAAAGCGGCGCCATTGCCGCTTTGCCTAACGCGCGGGTTTCTACTCTGCGTAAATATTATTTTACTGCTTTAGTATACCGCACTTTATGCAGATTGCAATAGTTTTTTGCTGATTTTTTTGTGGAGGGTGGGGGGTAGGCTATAAAAATTGGGAACGATGCGCATGCGTTTTGAGGGTTTTATATGGGGAGGGTGGCGTGGTCAGGTGACCCCGCCCTACAGGAAATAGCAGGGCACATCACACTTTTTATCGTTTGCTGCAAAGCCAAAGCCCGCGGAACGATGCGAACATCGTTCCCTACAATCATTTGCAGCGTTTTGCAGCGTTTGTCACAATCGGCAAAATTTCACCCCGGCGGGATGAGGACATCCCGCCCTGCAGCCACTTTTATTGTTCAGCACATACTTCACAACCAGCACCCTCCCCCAAAATTCCTAATTTCTAATTTTTCGTCCCACCCTCTCCCCTACCACCGCCCCCATCAACTCCTCCCTCTTACTTCCTACGCCTAACTAAAAACCGCTCCGGTCAGCCATGCATGGCAAACCGGAGCGGTTGATTTTGTTTATGTTCTGCTGTTCAGCAATTACTTGCCAACCTTTTTCCTTCAGGCGGCCGCTTGCCTTAAAGCCAGGGATAGCGGTGGGTTCCAGCTGGCTGGTAACCTTGGTCTTGGGGTTGGTGAAGTTCTTGGTCTGGCGTTCGCGCATTTCAAAGCGGCCAAAGCCTGCAATGGTAACCTTATCACCAGCCTTCAGCACATCGCCGATGGTGCCGAAAATGCCGTCCATAATCTTTTCAACTTCAACGGCAGAAATGCCGGTATCGTTTGCAACTTTGGTAATCAACTGTGATCTGGTCATAACTCGTTATCTCCCTAAGCATATATTTCATCATCAGGCAAGTAACTGCCCCACGTTTTAGTACGCTGATTATTATAAGGAAAATTTCGCGCAGAATCAAGTGATTCTGCCAAAACCCAGCCCAAAAAATCAAAAATTGGCATATCTCACAAAAAGATGCAACAATCCCGCGTTTTCTTTCGGGAACGCGTGCATAGCGCACGGGCACCGCCGCAAAACATTTGCTGTACGGCACAAAAACAGGGCAGCAAAGCTCCCCGCAGCACAACGGCTGCCGGGCTTTGCTGCCCCAGGTTGTTTTTTCTGTTTTACCCTTGGTTATTTGCCGTTGGCGGCATCGCGGTGCAGGGTGGCGATATCCACCAGCTCCATGCCGCTGATGTCATGGTCGCTGCGCAGGGCATTCACCAGAATGCGGGCGGTATCCAGCGCCGTAATGCACGGGATGGACAGCTCGGTTGCCTTGCGGCGGAACTTGACGGAATCGCGGTGCGGGTCACGGCCATGGGGGCTGGTGGAGATGATGTAATCCACCAGGCCGCTTTCCAGCAGATCCAGCACATTCGGGCGTTCTTCGCTCATCTGGCGCACGGTGCTGCAGGGCACCATCTGGCTGTTCAGGTAGCGTGCCGTGCCGGGGGTGCCATAGATCTTATAGCCGTAGTCATGCAGCTTCCAGGCCAGCTCGGCGGCTTCTTTCTTGTCGGAATCCTTGACCGAGATAATTACGCAGGAACCGGGGCCGGGGGTCTTGAACTGGTAACCGGCGGCAACCAAGCCCTTGATCAACGCTTCGTGCATGTTGGGAGCAATGCCCAAAACTTCGCCGGTGGACTTCATTTCGGGTCCCAGCATGGTATCCACACCGTGCAGCTTCAGGAAGCTGTAGACGGGTACTTTAACAGCCACATAGGAGCTCTTGCCGTTGCGCCACAGGCCGGTGCCGTACCCCATATCTTTCAGCTTTTCGCCCAGGGTGCAGCGCACGGCCAGATCGACCATGGGCACACCGGTGACCTTGGAGATATACGGCACGGTACGGGAAGAACGCGGGTTGACCTCGATGACGTAAACCTTGCCGTCCTGCACAGCGTACTGCACATTGACCAGGCCCACAACCTTCAGCTCGCGGGCAAAGCGGCCGGTGTAATCCACCAGGGTATCAATCACATCCTGCGGGAAATTATACGGCGGGTAGACACAGATAGAGTCGCCGGAATGCACGCCGGTGCGCTCGATCTGCTCCATGATGCCGGGCACCAGGTAATCGGTGCCGTCGCAGATGGCGTCAACTTCACATTCGGTGCCGTAGATGTACTTATCCATCAGCACCGGGTGGCTCATGTCCACATGCTTGGTGATAACGCCCATATACTCGATGACATCGCTGGAGTTATAGGCCACGATCATATTCTGGCCGCCCAGAACGTAAGACGGACGCATCAGGACGGGGTAGCCGACCTCCTGGGCAGCCTGCAGAGCTTCATCCAGGGTAAAGACGGTGCGGCCCGCCGGGCGGGGAATGCCGCAGCGTTCCAACAGCTCATCAAAGCGTTCGCGGTCCTCGGCTTCATCGATGGCATCGGCCGGGGTGCCGTAAATGGGCAGGCCGATCTCATCCATATGCTTTGCCAGCTTGATGGCCGTCTGGCCGCCGAACTGCACCAGGCAGCCGTCCGGCTTTTCGGCAGCGATAATATGGTCAACGCTTTCGGGGTTCAGCGGGTCAAAGTACAGGCGGTCACCGGTATCAAAATCGGTGGAAACCGTTTCGGGGTTGTTGTTGACCAGAATGGCCTCGCAGCCGTGCTTTTTCAGCGTCCAGACTGCGTGGACAGAGCAGTAGTCGAACTCGATGCCCTGGCCGATGCGGATGGGGCCGGAGCCAAAGACGAGGATCTTCTTTTTGCCGGTCTTATGGGCATTGATGAACTGCTCGGCCTCGTTCTCCTTATCGCAGGTGGAGTAGAAGTACGGGGTCTTGGCGGCAAACTCGGCAGCGCAGGTATCGACCATCTTGAAGCCGCAGACATAGTTGTCCATTGGCAGCTTTTCGGCGCCGGACAGGCGCAGGATGGTTTTATCCAGGAAGCCGTAATGCTTGGCCTCCAGATACTTTTCGCGGGTCAGGGGGCCGTTTTTCAGGCCCAGCTCCAGGTTCGCCAGGTGCTGCATCTTATCCAGGAACCACCAGTCGATCTTGGTGATGTCATAGATGGTCTGGTGCGGCACACCGCGCTTGAGGGCTTCGTATACGCAGAAAGCGCGCTCGGAGTCCTGTACATGCAGGTGCTCAATGACTTCCTCGGTAGTCAGCTTTTCAAAGTCGGACAGGGTCAGGGTGTCCATGCCCAGCTCAATGGAGCTGACTGCCTTCATCATGGCGTGTTCAAAGTTGTTGCCAATGGCCATCACTTCGCCGGTGGCCATCATCTGGGTTCCCAGACTCTTATCGGCGTAAACGAACTTATCAAACGGCCATTTGGGGTATTTGACGACCACATAGTCCAGCGCAGGCTCAAAGCAGGCGCAGGTTTCGCCGGTCACATCGTTGGTGATCTCGTCCAGCGTGTAGCCCAGGGCAATCTTGGTTGCCACCTTGGCGATGGGATAGCCGGTTGCCTTGGAGGCCAGCGCCGAGGAGCGGGACACACGGGGGTTGACCTCGATGACCGCATACTCAAAGCTGTCCGGCTTGAGGGCAAACTGGCAGTTGCAGCCGCCCTCAATACCCAGCTCGGTGATGATATCCAGCGCGGCGGTACGCAGCATCTGGTATTCCTTATCGGACAGAGTCTGGCTGGGTGCCACAACGATGGAGTCACCGGTATGCACGCCGACAGGGTCCAGGTTTTCCATGTTACATACGGTGATCACATTGCCCTTGTGGTCACGCATCACTTCGTATTCGATCTCTTTCCAACCGGCGATGCACTTTTCCACAAGGATCTGATGGATGGGGGAAAGACGCAGGCCGTTGGTTGCGATCTCGTGCAGCTTTTCAGGGTTTTCGCAGATACCGCCGCCGGTACCGCCCATGGTGAAAGCCGGGCGCACGATAACGGGATAGCCGATAACATCGGCAAACGCCATGGCGGAATCCAGGTCCTCCACCACCTTGGAGGGAATGCAGGGCTGGTTCAGCTTTTCCATGGTATCCTTAAACAGCTGGCGGTCCTCGGCACGGTCAATGGTGTCCGGCTTGCAGGCCAGCAGGCGCACGCCGCTGCGGTCCAAAAAGCCGCTGCGGGCCAGTTCCATGGAAAGGTTCAGGCCCATCTGGCCGCCCAGATTGGGCAGAATGGCGTCCGGCTTTTCCTTTTCAATAATGCGTTCCACAACTTCGGCGGTCAGCGGCTCAATATAAACATGATCCGCAATATCCGGGTCCGTCATGATGGTGGCCGGGTTGGAGTTGACCAGCACGGTCTCAATTCCCTCGGATTTCAGAGCACGGCAGGCCTGCGTGCCGGAGTAGTCAAACTCGGCAGCCTGACCGATGATGATAGGGCCGGAACCGATAACCAGCACCTTTTTGATTCTAGGATCTTTCGGCATCTCAACGGCCCCCTTTCACGCGGTTGATGCGGCGGACATTCTGCAAAAAGCGGTCAAACAGGAACTCGGTATCCTTGGGGCCGCCGTTTGCTTCGGGGTGGAACTGCACCGTAAAGCAGTTCCACTGCAGGTATTCAATTCCCTCACAGGTTTTATCGTTGGCGTTCACATGGCTGACGCGGCCGGTACCTGCGGGCAAAGTATCGCCCAGAACCGCATAACCGTGGTTCTGGCTGGTAATAAAGGTACGTTCCAGCGCAAAGTCGGTCACAGGCTGGTTGGCGCCGCGGTGGCCATACTTCATTTTGCAGGTTTTGGCACCTGCAGCCAGGGCGGTCAGCTGGTGGCCCAGGCAGATGCCGAAAGCTGGGATGCCGGTATCCAGCATATCGCGGATATTGGCGATGACCTGCACGTTTTCTGCCGGGTCACCGGGGCCGTTGGAAAGCATCAGCACTCCGGCGCAAGGGCTTTGAGCTCTGCCAGGGTGGTAGAAGCAGGCAGCACCGTTACACGGCAGCCGCGCTTACACAGGCAGCGCACAATGTTCTTTTTGCAGCCAAGGTCCAGCAGGGCAATGTGCAGCGGTTCTTCGCCCTCCGCCACACCGGCAGTGGGAGCAAAGCACTGCGGCTCGGTGCAGGTCACGGCATCCACCGCGCCGGTCACGGCATAAGCTTGATGATGGGCATCAGGGCAGCCAGCTTTTCCGGCTCGGTTTCGGGGTCAAACTCGGTGGTAATGGCACCGTTCATAACGCCGCTTTCGCGCAGGATGCGGGTCAGGTGCGGGTGTCAATGCCCTCAATGCCGATAATGCCGTTTTCTTTCAGGAAAGTATCCAGCGTTTCCTCGCTGCGGAAGTTGGAAGGGGTCGTGCATGCTTCGCGCACGATGTAACCCTTTGCCCAAATCTTGCCGCTCTCTTTGTCTTCGCTGTTCATGCCGTAGTTGCCGATCAGCGGGTAGGTCTGGGTAATGATCTGGCCATAGTAGCTGGGGTCGGTCAGCGTTTCTTCAAACCCGACCATACCGGTGGCAAACACAACTTCGCCCACGGTAGTGCCCTGGCAGCCCAGGCTTTTGCCCTTTAAGATCCGGCCATTTGCCAAAATCAGATATGCCTGCATGTTTTGCCTCGCAATCCTTTGTTGTATCGAAATCCGGTTCCGGTTAGAGTTAGGAAGTAGGAGTGAGGAGTGAGGAGTTTATGGTCGGGCGCACACCGTGCGCCCGACTTTTGAAACAGTCAAGGCCGTTTCCGTCCGCGCAGAGCCTATCTCCCACGCAATAACTCCTACCTCCTACTGCCTAACTCCTAACTCCTAACTCCTAACTCCTAACTCTTTTACAGCGTCTGCTTTGCTGCTTCCTTCATTTTGCGGCTGCCCAGGTGGACCAAGGGCAACTTGCCCTCCTTGCAGATGGGGCATTCTTCGGGAGCATAGTTGGGCAGATCCAGCTTCAGGCACTGGCCAGGATGGGGATCGGGGACGGAGCTTCGGGGCGGGTACGGTCCACTACGCAGGTGATGCCCAGGCAGATACCGCCGGCTTCTTCGATGACGCGCTTGGTTTCCAGGCTGGAAACACCGGTGGTCACAACATCCTCGGCGATGATGCAGCGCTCGCCCGGATGGATGGCAAAGCGCTTGAGAGTCATCACGTTATCCACGCGCTCGGTAAAGATGGCGCGCTTGCCCAGCTGGCGGCCCAGCTCGTAAGCATACACAATGCCGCCCATGGCAGGGCCAACGATAACGTCAACATCAGTATCCTTCAGCTTTTCTGCCACATGAGCCATAACCTCGGCACACTTATCCGGGTACTGCTGCAGATAGGCCATCTGGCAGTATGCGCCGGAATGACGGCCGGACGAAAGGAGAAAGTGTCCCTCCAAAAATGCTTCACATTCCTTCAAAACTTCGATCGATTCTCTTGCCATGATACTTTCCTCCGTTTATAAAAGCTGTTTTTACTATACCACAAGTTGCATAAAATTGCAACATCTTGAATGTTTATACAGGCAAATTCAAAAAACAATGAATAAATAATAAAGAATCCTTGTGGTGGACCGCCGCGCGGTGCGCACTCCACCATTTTTTCATTATTCTTTATTCTCTGGGCAATACCGCATAATTCTAAGTGCCGATACGGCGAGCGAGGTGCGGCAGCTGCTAAGCCAAAAGCGCAGATAATACTGGATGTCTTATCGAGCATTTTGGCAACGCAGATGCCGTGCCGCAGCCGCCGAAGCGGTGCTTAAGCCGCTAGGCGGGAATTATGCGGTATTGCCCTCTGTTCTTTAACCCGCTTATCCTCTCGCGCACCCGCGGATCTCATCCAGCGTTTTCACGCCGTGGGCGTCCATCCATTCCCCAATCTCGGCAGTAATGCGAGTGCAGGCTTTCGGGTCCAGGAAGTTTGCGGTGCCCACCTGAACGGCGGCTGCACCGGCCATGATGAACTCCAGCGCATCGCGGCCGGTCAGGATGCCGCCCAGCCCGATGACCGGGATATTGACGGCCCCCACAGCCTGCCACACCATGCGCAGTGCAATGGGGCGGATGGCCGGGCCGGAAAGCCCGGCAAAGGTGTTGTTGAACACCGGGCGGCGCTTTTCCAGATCAATGGCGCAGGCCTGGAAGGTATTGCACAGGCTGATGCCATCGGCACCGGCAGCTTCCACGGCCTTGCACATATCGGGGATGCTCTCTGCCTGGGGGCTGAGCTTGACCACCAGCGGCACAGTGCACACTTTGCGCACAGCGGAAACCACCTCTTCGGCGTCCTTGGCGCGGATGCCGAACGCCAGGCCGCCCTGCTTGACGTTGGGGCAGCTGATGTTCAGTTCCAGCACATCAATGCCTGCGGCGCACAGCTTCTGCACGCCCTCCACGTTTTCCTCAATGGTATGGCCGCCCAGGTTGACCCAGACGGAGGTGCCGCAGGTTTTCATGGCGGGCAGCTCGTTTTCAATAAGTGCTGCACGCGGGGTTCTGCAGGCCGATGGAGTTCATCAGGCCGGAGGGAGTTTCCAGCAGGCGCTCGCCGTCGTTGCCGGGCTGACCGTTCAACGTCAGGCCTTTGCCGGAAATGCCGCCCAGCACGCGCAGGTCCTCAATGCCTGCATATTCCGGGCCGAAACCAAAGGTGCCGGAAGCGGCAATGACCGGGCCGGCCAGCTGCTTGCCAAACAGATTTACGCGAAGGTCTGCCATCAGTCAAACACCTCCTCAGCTTTGAACACGGGGCCGTCTTTACATACGGTCTTGGCCCCCACCTTGGTGCGGCAGGTGCAGCCCAGGCAGGCGCCAAGGCCACAGGCCATCTTGCGTTCCAGGCTGGCCACGCAGGGCGTGCCGCTCTGGGCGCACAGCTGGTATACGCCGCGCATCATCACCATGGGGCCGCAGGTCAGCACCATGGCGAACTGTTCCGGGTGCAGGATGCCAGTTACCAGGCCGTGGTAACCCACCGCGCCGGAATCCGTTGCAATGCTGATGGCGGCGCAGTAAGGCAGGAAAGCTTCCAGCCCATAGGGCTCATCACGGAAGCCGCAGTACAGTTCCGGCTTGCAGCCCGCCGCAGCCAGCTCCTTGCAGAGCTGCAGCAGCGGCGCGGTGCCAATACCGCCGCCCACAACAGCGATCTTGCCGTTTTTGCCGCCTGCCGCCCGGGTGATCGCGGCCACATCAAATCCGTTGCCGCATGGGCCGGTCACCGTCAGGGTGTCGCCCTCTTTCAGGGCGGCCAGCTTCTGGGTTCCCTCACCCTTGACCTGATACAGGAAAGTCAGTGCACCGGTCGCGGCGTCAAAATCATGCACGCTGATGGGGCGGGACAGGATGGGCGTTTCGTTGGCAGCCCAGGCGCGCAGCATAAAGAACTGCCCCGCCTTGGCCGGGCGGCTGGCATCCGGCCACTGCACCGTCAGGCAGCGGATATCCGCTGCAACGGTACTCTGGCGCAGGACCGTTACCTTACAGCTTGTTGCATTCACCCTGGATATCCTCCTTCATTCGCACGCATTCATTATAAGCAGCTTCATCAAAGGCAACGCCGGGCTGCTTTTTGTAAGCCAGCAGGATGCCGCGGCTGGAGTTGACCACACCGCCGTTGCTGTTGTTCATATACTGGGCAATATCGGCAGCTTTGCCGCCCTGTGCGCCGTAGCCGGGGATCAGGAAGAAGGTCTGGGGGTAAGCAGCGCGGATGGCGGTTGCTTCCTCGGTATGGGTGCCGCCGATAACCAGACCGATGCTGGAATAACCAGATTCGCCGATGTAATCCCTGCCCAGCTCGCTCAGGCTGTCGCCCACCAGGTCGTACACATGGCGGCCGTCCTCCAGCTTTTTATACTCGAAATCTTTTGCGCCGGGGTTAGAGGTGCGGCACAGTACAAACAGGCCCTTGCCCTGTTCCTTGCAGTACGGCAGGTAGGGGCTGATGGAATCCAGGCCCATATAGGGGGCTAGCGTGATGATATCAGCCTCAAAGTCGCCGGTAAAGTGTGCCTTGGCGTACATCTCGGCGGTTTTGGCAATATCGCCGCGCTTGATATCGGCAATGACCGGCAGGCCGGTGGCGCGCACCATCTTCAGGGTTTCGGCGTAAGCGCGCATGCCATCCAGACCAAGGGATTCATAATAAGCGATCTGAACCTTGTAGCAGCCTGCGGAAGCCTTGGTGGCTTCAATAATGCGGCGGTTGAATTCCACCACATTTTCACTGGCAGTCTTGGTGTCGTCCACCACATCGGCGGGCAGGTAGCTGAACTCGGTATCCAGACCCACACACACCGGGCCGTTAGCTGCCACGCTGGCATACAGTTTATCCATGTTGGTCATTGCTGTTCCTCCGTTTTCTGTATCAAAAAAGCTCGTTCAAACTTTTCTGCGGGTTACTGTTTATCTTTCTGGTAGGTCACTTTGCCGCCCTTGATGGTCATCATGACCTGGCCATAGAAGCTTTCGCCGTCATAGGGGCAGTTTTTGCTCTTACTGTGCAGCTCGTCCGCATGTACGGTAAACATGTGGTCGGTATCCACCAGAACAATATCGGCATCAAAGCCGGGCACCAGGCGGCCCTTATGCTCATCCAGGCCAAGCACCTGAGCGGGGCCGGAGCTCATCAAAAAGCTCAGCATTTCCAGCGGCAAGCCCTCCATGCGGCACAATTTGGTGTAGCACACGGCAAAGGCGGTTTCCAGCCCAACCATACCGGCAGCGCCCTTGGCCTTATCCTCGGCGCTGTGGGGGGCATGGTCGGTGCCGATGCAGCTGACTGTGCCATCCTTAATTGCCGTCACCAGGGCGGCCACATCGTCCGCCTTGCGGATGGGTGGGTTGACCTTATACTGCAGGCGGGAATCATCGAACCACAGGTGGTGCGGGGTCACTTCGCAGCTGACCATTGCACCGCGGCGGCGGCTCTGGCGCACCATATCCACAGATTCTTTGGTGGAAACATGGCACATATGCAGGCGGGTGCCGTAATATTCGGCCAGGTGGCAGTTGCGCACCGTCTCAATGTTTTCGGCCAGGCGGTAATCCCACGGGCTGATCTCGCGGTCCTCTGCGTGGGACATCACGGTCAGACCGCGCTCGGCTGCCACAGCAAACACGCGAGCCATCGTGGCGTTATTCATCACGCCGTTGCCGTCCTCGGTGATAAACTTGATATCATCCGGCAGGTCCAGCAGATGGTCAATGGTGTGGCCGTCAAAGTTTTTGGTAATGGAAACGGTCTGGTTGGCATCACACAGGCCAATCTCGCGCGCTTTCTCCTCCACCTCATGCACGATCTCTGCCGAAGAGCAGACCGGCTTGGTGTTGGGCATCAGGTTGACGAAAGTATATCCGCCTGCCGCTGCAGCCGCAGAGCCGGTGGCAATATCCTCTTTATATTCAAAGCCGGGGGTACGCCAATGGCAGTGGGTATCAATAAACGCGGGCAGAATGGTCAGCCCTTTTGCATTGATCACCTCGCCTGCTTCCGGCAGGTCGGTTCCGATTGCTCTAATTTTGCCGTCCGCGATCAGATAATCGCAGATGCGGCCCTCGTAGTCCCGTGCATTTTTAATCAGCATGGCTGGCCCTCCTTTTGGTGTAGGGTTGCAAGATTCTGTGTGAGAATTTGTGGTGGTCGTGGGCGCGGCAGGAACAGCCTATCCTCACGTTAAGTGCCAACTTTGCGCGGCGCGGCGATAGCTTGTTGGCGGTGGTGCGGGGTTTGCTGCTCCCCCCAGCAGTAGGGCCAGGTTGTCTCCTCCACCCATTCGCCGCTTGTTCGGCGGCGGGCGAACAGAGGAACATCCTATCTCCGCGCCAAGTGCGCCTGCGGCGGTTGCGCTCCGAAACGCGCCTGCGGGCGCAGCGCTCTGCGCTCCGGCTGTGCACCGCCGCTTGCGCGATTGCGCGGCGATAGCCGCGCAGGCAGAAAAATAACTTTTCCCCAAAAGAGGAAAAGTCAAAAAGAAGCACCTGATACAGCGTGGGGAAGAAACACTGCACCGTGGGTTTTATCGCAGCAGGACAAGCCTTCGCGGATGGATACCATGGCACAGTTCACCCTTTCACATATGATTTTAATTATTGTACCATGCCGGGACAATGGTGTCAACACAACACGAAATGTTGCACCAAGAAGGATTTTTTGTATTTTGTGTCAACTTTTGGGCAATATGTCAAAAGGCCGGGTTCTGGTTCGCGCCGCACACAAAACAGCGCCGCGCCAGACCCGGCACACGATCCTATTCTTTTAATTTTCTCCAATCTGTTGGTCGATGTATTCATCTAATTCGTTGATTGCATCTTCCCACATTGCATCATCCATATTGACCTTTCTCCCCTGCAGCACTGGTTCCGGCAACGCCGATTCCGCCGTGCTTTGTGCTGGTTCTGCCATTTTATTAGGTTTACTTATGACCTCTTCTGTATTTGTGGAACCTTTGTTCATTGCATTTGTTGCTTCCAAAGCAATCACTGCTACAAGTATAAGAATCCCACAAATCAACAACAGTCTTTTCTTCATTGATTTTATGCTCTTTCTTTATTCCCTCATATACTAATTAAATCCATAGCATTCAATATATGGTTCTCCAATCTTTGTGTTGCTTATATGTTCCTGATACCTACACACCTGACATTCTACGTATCTTACCAAAATATCTTGCTTCACTACGTCATGTCCAGCATGATATCCATGCATACATGCTGCTGTACGTGCATAATAGGAGTTTTGAGTTTTGTACCTAATGTCAAAACTTCCGCACTGTATACATTGTCCCGCAACTCGTTCTGCTACGTCATTCGAATGTCCACTCTGATATTCTTTTACATCATCATCAAAATCTTTATAAAGTGCTTCTTCTATTTTTTCAATTTTGCTATTTGTCCCGGCCCAATTTTGTCTTTTTCTTGTGCATGAACAGGCAAAAGCATTCCCATTCCAAAGCAAATAGTAAAAATAATTACTATCCATCTTTGTTTCATTATTGTCACCTCCCCTCTGCTTATTTCAGGCATGTCCAACCCAAATCTCTTATCTGGTTACGATTCATCATCGAACGCGTTCCGCATTCCGGGCAATCTGCATAGGTATAACTAACCTCAAAGCATTTTTGATCTCGCGCATTTACATTTCCATGGATACATGGCGTTGTAAAAAATTCATACCCAGTTTCAACCGAAGTCGTCATTGTCGTTCCACATTTTGGACATGGATAAGTTGGTAATGCTCTGTCTTCTAGAGCAGCCGCCGGCAACGCATACTAAATTGCAAAAGCCAACATGCCGATTGTTGTTAAACACCTACTTAATGTCTTTTTAGTCATGTCTTGCTCCTTTCTAAGTCAGTTTGTTGCATTTTAACTATTTTGTTTCAACCATAGCATTTATTATATGTATATAATAGCATTAAGGATAATAATTGTCAATAGTGTTATTTACTTTAAGCTCTATAAACACAAAAAAGCAGCCCCTCCCTTGCGGGAAAGGCTGCTTTTTAGAACAAATCAGTTACAATCAGTTCTGCTTCATCTTAGCGAAGCACTCGCTGCAGTAGACCGGACGGTCTTCGCGCGGCTGGAAGGGCACCTTGCAGGTCTTGCCGCAGCTTGCGCAAACGGCGTCGAACATCTGGCGCTCACCACGGGTAGCGTTCTTGCGGGCATCGCGGCATGCCTTGCAGCGCTGGGGCTGGTTCTCGAAACCACGGCTTGCGTAGAACTCCTGCTCACCGGCGGTCCAAACGAACTCTTTGCCGCAATCTTTGCATACCAAAGTCTTGTCTTCGTACATAGTGGGTATCTCCTCTTTGTTTACTTGCCCGCGGAAGAATTTCAACCAACGCTTGGGGTCACCAATGAACTGATTGCTAAGCTACTGGGGGCATTGTTTATATGTCCAGGCCAAAACACCTGAATCCAAATTCATTCTCGCACTTCATCACTGCGCAGCTTTTTGCGGGCGCGCATCAGGGCGTTTTCCACCGCTTTGGGGGTGCAGTGCAGCAGTTGGGCTGTCTGGGCGGCGGTGTGCCCCTCCAAACTGGCAAGCAGACTGCCGCGTTCCAGGGGCGAAAGCTGCGTGTTGATGCGTTCCAGCACGGCGGCGCAGCGCTCGTTGGCAATGGCAAGCTCTTCCGGCCCCGGCGCAGCAGAATTTTCCGGCAGGGGCACACTGTTGTTCAGCGGAGCATGCTTTTTGCGGGTGGCACTGCGGCGGGCATCCTGCTGTGCGTTGGCAATACAGGCTGCGGCATACGCGGTAAAGGGGACTTTTTTTATCCGCCCGGTAGCTGCGCACGGCATGGAACAGGCCAATCAGCCCTTCCTGCACCGCATCGTCAAAGTCAAGGCCGGGTGCTGCAACGGCAGCGGCGCCTTTGCGTATGGCAGGCATCATGGCGGTGATCAGCGCGGCAATAGCGCTTTCCTCCCCAGCCTGTGACTGCTGCAGCAGCTCGTCATCCATCTGCTGCGGCATGGCTACTTTCCTCCCTGGATAAATGCGATTGCTCTTATTTTACCGTTTAACGCCGCGTTTGTCAATAAAATTTTGCCCTGTACGTTAAATAATCCCTTCCTCAAGAGAGGGATTTGCCGCACTGTGGCTGCGCCATGCTCCTACCTTCCTTTAGAACCCCCATCGTCGGCAGATCTCCGCCAATGGAAACGGTTTCAGAGTTGTTCGGCAAATCGGACATTTTACTTTTTTCGGTTTGTAAAATGCTCCAGCAGCTCCACCGCCGCCACAATGATAATTGTTACCGCAAAAACACCCAGCCAGCCAAGGCCCGCTTTGGGCAGCACCTGCATAAACAGTGTTAAATTCATCTTGTTCTCCCCTTTTGTTTAGAGTGTATCTGAAAAGTCGAAAATATCCGTCATTTTCTTTGGGCAACACCGCACAATTCCCGCCTGACGGCTTAAGCACCGCTCCGGCGGCTGCGGCACGGCATCTGCGTTGCCAAAATGCTCGATAATACACAAAGTATTATCTGCGCTTTTGGCTTAGCAGCTGCCGCACCTCGCTCGCCGTATCGATACTTAGAATTATGCGGTATTGCCTTTGTTTTCAGATACACCTTAGGCAAACAATGTCAGAATCATACCGCCCGCAATCACGGACGCGATCTGACCGGATACATTCACCCCAACGGCGTGCATCAGCAAAAAGTTCTGGTTGTCTTCCTGCAGGCCCATCTTGTTCACCACACGGGCCGACATCGGGAATGCCGAAATGCCCGCTGCACCGATCATGGGGTTGATTTTTTGTTTGGCAAACAGGTTATATACCTTGGCCACCAGCACGCGCCGATGGTATCGAACACAAAGGCACCAGCCCCAGCGCCAGAATCATCAGGGTCTGCCGATTCAAAAAATACTCTGCCTGCATTTTGGATGCCACTGTCAGCCCCAGCAGCAGGGTAATGAGGTTTGCCAGTACCTTTTGTGCGGTTTCGGACAGGCTGTCCAGCACACCACATTCCCGGATGAGGTTGCCGAACATCAAAAAGCCAACCAGCGCCACACTGCGCGGCACAAACAGCCCAGCCACCATGGTAATAATGATGGGGAACAGGATTTTTGCCGTTTTGCTGACTTGCTTTTCGGCATATGGCATGCGGATCAGGCGCTCTTTTTTGGTCGTCACAAGCCGGATGACCGGCGGCTGGATGATGGGCACCAGCGCCATGTAAGAATACGCCGCCACAATGATGGCCCCCAGATAGTTGGATTCCAGAAGGTTCGCCACAAAGATGGAGGTCGGCCCGTCCGCCGCACCGATCACGGCAATGGAGGCGGCATCTTTGAGTTCAAAGCCCATCAAAGTCGCAGCCCCCAGCGTGAAAAAGATGCCAAACTGCGCCGCCGCCCCAAAAATCATCAGCTTGGGGTTGGAAAGCAGCGGTGTAAAATCAATCATTGCACCAATGCCCACAAACAGCAGCAACGGGAACAGTTCGTTGGCAATGCCAGCATCAAACAGCACATCCAGCGGGCCGACCTCGGTGCCGGTGGACAGCACCTGGGTAACAGCACCGGACAGCGGCAGGTTGACGAGAATGGCCCCAAAGCCCATTGGCAGCAGCAGGGATGGCTCCATCTCCTTTTTGATCGCCAGCCAGATCAACAGGCCGCCGATCCCCCACATAACCACCTGCTGCCATTGCAGGTTCCATAGATTTCCAAACAGTTCTTGCATCCATAGCCCTCCTTATTTTAATGCAATCTTAATGCAAACAGCAAAAAGAAAAAAGACTTCCGCCGCGCAGGGGTACTACACCCATGCTCGGCAAAAGTCTTGCGTTATTTCATACAAATTACGGGCTGTCAGCGTCTTGACGTAACTTGCAGACGCTGCGCGTCCGCTACTCCCTTTTGCTGGTTTCATTATGCAATATTAATACCGGGATGTCAAGGTTTTTTTGCCGCCGCGCAAAATTCTTTTTCAGCAGCCTGACTTTTTACACATCCGGCCAACGGTGGATCTAGCGCAGATACAAAACCAGACCAAACTCACCGGAGATGGTTTCGGAAAGCGGGAACGCCCACCAGGTCCACCCCAGCCCCAGACGGGACAACAGCCAGAAAATGGGGATCAGGCAGATGATTTCCCGCATAACAGAGATTGCCACGCTGACCTTTGCCGCACCGATTGCCTGGAAAAATACCGGCGTGATAAGGGAAAACACCGCCGAGAAAAAGCTGAGTCCAATAATGCGGGGAATATCAAGGGTGGATTTTGAGCGTATTGGAGGTGTAAGGCAACACCGCACAATTCCCGCCTTACGGCTTAAGCACCGCTCCGGCGGCTGCGGCACGGCATCTGCGTTGCCAAAATGCTCGATAATGTCGGGTTGCGGTACCCGCATCGTGCTTCGGGGG
>ENA-OQAR01000007-OQAR01000007.1-human-gut-metagenome-genome-assembly--contig:-NODE-7-length-40198-cov-4.415063_pt1 | contig 40198 bp, 55 predicted proteins | sample MGYA00242738_ERZ504533 | MGnify/ENA primary metagenome ERZ504533 (study PRJEB26092, sample SAMD00036276) | human gut metagenome | host: Homo sapiens | study: EMG produced TPA metagenomics assembly of the... | reverse complement strand
GCAATACCGCATAATTCTAAGTGCCGATACGGCGAGCGAGGTGCGGCAGCTGCTAAGCAAAAGCGCAGATAATACTGGATGTCTTATCGAGCATTTTGGCAACGCAGATGCCGTGCCGCAGCCGCCGGAGCGGTGCTTGAGCCGTTAGGCGGGAATTGTGCGGTATTGCCTAAAGTTTTTCGCCAGCCTTTTTTCAAAAGGCCGCGCTGGTTACTGGACATCCTTATAAATATCGGCCAGGTTCAGCAGAATCTCGGTTGCCTTATCCATAGCCTCTACCGTGATGCCTTCGCACGGGCCATGGTAGTTAAAGCCGCCGGTGCCAAGGTTCGGGCAGGGCAGGCCCATGTAAGACAGGGTCGCGCCGTCCGTGCCGCCGCGAATGGGCGTTTCCAGCGGCGCCAGGCCAGCCTTGCGGATGGCGGCGCGGGCATTTTCCACCAGATGGAAATGCGGCTTGATCTTTTCCAGCATGCTGAAATAGCTGTCCTTCAGCTCCAGCTCCACGGTGCCTTCGCCATACTTTTCGTTCAGCAGCTTGGCAATGTGGCGCATGGTCTCCTTGCGGGCGGCAAAGCTTTCGGCACTGTGGTCACGCACAATGTAGCCCAGCTTGGCGCCGGTCACATCGCCTTCCATGCTGCACAGGTGGTAGAAACCCTCGCGGTTCTCAGTGTATTCGGGGCGGTCGTAATACGGCAGGGCGTTGTGGAACTCAATGGCAATGTTCTGCGCATTCTTCATGGCGTTCTTTGCGCTGCCCGGATGGACCGAGAAGCCGTGTACCGTGACAAAAGCAGCGGCAGCGTTAAAGTTTTCATAGCTGATTTCGCCCGCTTCGTCGCCGTCCACCGTGTAAGCATAGGCTGCGCCAAAATGCTCCACATCAAACAGGTCAGCACCCTGGCCAACCTCCTCATCGGGGGTAAAGCCCACGCAGATCTTGCCGTGGGGGCGGTTTTCTTTCTGCAGGATCTCCAGCATGGTCATAATCTCGGCCACACCGCTTTGTCGTCCGCACCCAGCAGGGTGGTGCCATCGGTGGTGATCAGGGTTTGGCCCTTGAGCTTTGCCAGGAATGGGAACTGCCTGGTGCTGAGAACTGCGCCGGTACCGGGCAGGACAACATCGCCGCCGTCATAATTTTCATGGATCTGGGGCTTCACATTCTCGCCCGGTGCATCGGGGGAAGTATCCATATGGGCAATAAATCCAAGGCCCTTGGCAGCTTCGTGGCCGGGGGTGGCGGGCAGCGTGGCGTAAACATAGCAGTGCTCATCCACATGGGCATCCGCAAGGCCAAGGTCCTGCAGCTCCTTGACCAGCATGCGGGCCAGGTCAAACTGGCGGGCGGTGGTGGGGTGGGTATCGCTTACGGGGTCCGAGGTGGTATACACCTTAACGTAATTCAGCAAACGTTCATAAGCGCGCATAAAATCTGATTCTCCTTTATTGTATAATGGTTGCACTGGAGGTATTGTACCACAAAAAACAGCATTTTCCAAGGTCAGGCCCTTTTCAAGCTGTAACTTTTATGTTAGAATTGGTTGTATATAGGGGAAGTGTTGGCTTTATGGGCATTGGAAGATGCCCGACGCTGCTGCGCCTACCACCAAAAGTTCGTCCCCTGACAGGAGGAAACCATGGCAAACACCATTTTCAAAGATAAAACCTTGTTGATCACCGGCGGCACCGGCAGCTTTGGCCACACCGTGCTCAAGCATTTTTTTTGACGACTGATATCGGCGAGATCCGCATTTTCAGCCGTGACGAGAAAAAGCAGGACGACATGCGCCATGAGCTGCAGGCCAACTATCCTGACTATTACAATAAAGTCAAGTTCTACATCGGCGATGTGCGCAACATCCAGAGCCTGCGCGATGTGATGCCCGGCGTCAATTTTATCTTCCATGCCGCTGCGCTCAAGCAGGTTCCTTCCTGCGAGTTTTTCCCCATGGAGGCTGTGCGCACCAACATTGAAGGCACCGACAACATGCTGCATGCCGCCATTGAAGCAGGCGTGGAGCGCGTGGTCTGCCTTTCTACCGATAAAGCCGCTTACCCCATCAATGCCATGGGCATCTCCAAGGCCATGATGGAGCATGTTATCACTGCCACGCGCGTGTCAGCGCACAGCGCGGCGGCCGGTCATCTGCTGCACCCGTTACGGCAACGTGATGTGCAGCCGCGGCAGCGTGATTCCGCTGTTTGTGGAGCAGATCAAGGCCGGCAACCCCATTACCATCACCGATCCCAACATGACCCGCTTTTTGATGAACCTGGATGAGGCCGTTGACCTTGTCATGTTTGCCTTTGAGCACGCCAATCCGGGCGATCTGTTCATCCAGAAATCCGATGCTTCCACCATTGGCGATCTGGCCAAAGCCGTGCAGCAGCTGTTTGGCGACACCGGCACCCGCGTGATCGCACCCGCCACGGCGAAAAGCTGTACGAGACCCTGATGACCAAGGAAGAGCGGATGCGCAGCGAGGATATGGGCAACTATTACCGCGTTGCCGCCGACAACCGCGACTTGAACTATGACAAGTACTTCATCAAGGGCCAGGTTCACACCCAGGCCGATGAAGATTATACCAGCCACAACACCCGCCGCCTGGATGTGGAGGGCACCATCAAAAAGATCATGACCACCGAGTACATCCAGGAAGCACTGAAAGAGGCAGGCAAGGCATGAACATTCTTGTCACCGGGGCAAAGGGTTTTGTCGGGCGCAATCTGTGTGAAAACCTGAAAAATATCCGCGATGGCAAAAACCGCACCCGCCCGGCCCTGAACATTACTGATATTTTTGAGTATGACCTGGACACGGCTCCGGCGCTGCTGGATGAATACTGCGCCAAGGCAGACTTTGTATTCAACCTGGCCGGGGTCAACCGCCCCAAAGTGGAAAGCGAGTTCATGGCGGGCAATTTCGGCTTTGCCTCCACCCTGCTGGATACGCTGAAAGCCCACGGCAACACCTGCCCGGTGATGCTGTCCAGCTCCATTCAGGCCACGCTGATCGGCCGCTATGGCAAAAGCGATTACGGCAAAAGCAAGCTGGCCGGAGAAGAACTGTTCTTTGAATACAGCAAAACCACCGCGCCCCGGTGTTGGTTTACCGCTTTCCCAACCTGTTTGGCAAATGGTGCCGCCCCAACTACAACAGCGCCGTGGCTACTTTCTGCCACAACATTGCCAACGGCCTGCCCATCACCGTCAATGACCGCGCAACTGAGCTGGAACTGCTGTACATTGACGATCTGGTAGAAGAGATGCTGGATGCGCTGGAAGCTGCGCCCCACCGCTGCAATTATGACGGCCTTACCCCGGTGCCTGCCGTGGATGGCCGTTACTGCTTTGCTCCCGTCACCCACAAAGTGACCCTTGGGGAGATTGTGGATCTGTTGGAACAGTTCCACGCCCAGCCCGCCACGCTGGTGGTGCCGGAGATCCCGGCGGGCAGCTTTGCCAAAAAGCTGTATTCCACCTATCTTTCCTACCTGCCCAAAGAGCGGATTGCCTTCCCCTTAAAAGTCAACGCAGACGAGCGCGGCAGCTTTACCGAGCTGCTGAAAACCGAAAACTGCGGCCAGTTCAGCGTGAACATTTCCAAGCCCGGCATTACCAAGGGCCAGCACTGGCACAACACCAAGTGGGAATTTTTTATTGTGGTTTCCGGCCACGGGCTGATCCAGGAGCGCAAAGTTGGCTGTGACGAAGTGATGGAGTTTGAGGTGTGGGGCGATAAGCCCACCGCCGTGCAGATGCTGCCCGGCTGCACCCACAACATCATCAACTTAAGCGATACTGAAAACCTTGTGACCCTGATGTGGGCCAACGAACCGTTTGATCCCGCCAAGCCGGACACGTTCTTTTTGAAAGTGTAACATTTTAAACGTATATACTCAGGTAGGAGTTAGGAAGTAGGAGTTAGGAGTTTTGAAACCTGGGCAAGGTAAATGTCTCAGAACATTCAAAGCCGTTCCCTGCGAAACTCTTTATCGTTTGCGGAAGACAATAAAACCAGCAGTCGTTCTTCAACTCCTAAGGCAATACCGCATAATTCTAAGTGCCGATACGGCGAGCGAGGTGCGGCAGCTGCTAAGCCAAAAGCGCAGATAATACTGGATGTCTTATCGAGCATTTTGGCAACGCAGATGCCGTGCCGCAGCCGCCGAAGCGGTGCTTAAGCCGCTAGGCGGGAATTGTGCGGTGTTGCCCTCACTCCTCACTCCTACCTCCTAACTGTATAGGGTGTTTTACAATGAACAAGCTCAAACTTATGACCATTATCGGCACGCGGCCGGAGATCATTCGGCTGTCGGCTGTGATTAAAAAGTGTGATGTGTATTTTGACCAGATTCTAGTCCACACCGGCCAGAACTATGATTATAACCTGAATCAGGTATTCTTTGAGGACCTGGGCCTGCGTGCGCCGGATTTCTATCTGGATGCCGTCGGCAAGGACCTGGGTGAAACCATCGGCAACATTATTGCCAAGTCCTACTCCCTGATGGTGGAACAGAAGCCCGATGCCCTGCTGATTCTGGGCGATACCAACAGCTGCCTTTCCGCCATTGCGGCTAAGCGGCTGCACATTCCCATCTTCCACATGGAAGCCGGCAACCGCTGCTTTGACGAGTGCCTGCCTGAGGAAACCAACCGCCGCATTGTGGACCACATTTCCGATGTGAACATGTGCTATTCCGAGCATGCCCGCCGTTACCTGAATGCCGAAGGCACCGCCAAGGAGCGCACCTTTGTGACCGGTTCCCCCATGGCGGAAGTGCTGCACGCCAACCTGGCCAAGATCGAAGCCAGCGATGTGCTGGAGCGCCTGGGGCTGGAGCCGCACAAATACATGCTGCTTTCCGCCCACCGCGAGGAGAACATTGATACCGAAAAGAACTTTATCGACCTGTTCACCTCCATCAATCACCTGGCCCAGACCTATGATATGCCCATTCTGTATTCCTGCCATCCGCGCAGCAAAAAGCGGCTGGACGCCATGGGCTTCCAGCTGGACGAGCGCGTAAAGCTGCATGAGCCCCTGGGCTTCCATGATTACAACCATCTGCAGATGAACGCGTTTGCCGTGGTCAGCGATTCCGGCACCCTGCCGGAGGAATCCAGCTTCTTTACCAGCGTGGGACATCCGTTCCCGGCTGTCTGCATCCGTACCTCCACCGAGCGACCTGAAGCACTGGACAAAGGCTGCTTTGTGCTGGCCGGCATCAGCGAGGCGGCGTGGAACAGGCGGTTGCCACCGCCGTTGCCATGAACGCCAACGGCGACAACGGCATCCCCGTCCCCTACTATACTGAAGACGTTTCCACCAAGGTCGTCAAGATCATCCAGAGCTACACCGGGGTGGTTAATAAGATGGTGTGGAGAAAAAACTGAGTTTTTTTAGTAAGGAGGTAGGAGTTAGGAGTTTTTTGAGGCTGCGACAAGCTGAATGCTTTGGAACGGTCAAGATCGTTCCCTACAGAGCATTTTATAGATTGCAAAAGACCTCAAGTCTAGCAGCCGTTCTTCAACTCCTAACTCCTACTTCCTAACTCCTAACTTTCGAAAGGTGTGTGCCCTTTGCCCTCTCAAAAAAAAGATTCTTGTTGTTACGCAGCATTTCTGGCCGGAAAATTTCCGCATCAATGATATTGTGGAAGGTTTTTTGCAGGATGGCATTGCGGTGGATGTGCTTTGCGGGCTGCCCAATTACCCAAAAGGCGAATGGTTCCCCGGTTACAGCGCCGCCGGCCCTTTTGAAGAAGAATGGCACGGTGCCCGCCTGTACCGCTGCAAAGAGGTTCCGCGCAGGGGCAACACCTCGGTCAACATTTTTTTTTGAACTATGTCAGCTGGCCGTGGTACGCCGCCCATGCGCTGCACCGTCTGCCGGGCGGGTACGATGCGGTGTTCTGTTTTAACACCAGCCCGGTACTGATGTGCTGGCCCGCCATCCGCTATGCCAAAAAGCACCACATTCCCTTTACCAACTATGTGCTGGATATCTGGCCCGAAAACCTGTACAGCGTGCTGAATGTGAAGAACAAAGCCCTGCGCGCGATTGCCCAGGGTGTAAGCGACGCTTTATATAAGAAGGCCGACCGACTGATTGCCATGAGTGAGCCGCTGCAGCAGCGGCTGTGCCAGCGCACCGGTATGCCGCCGCAAAAAAATTGCTGTGATCCCGCAGTACTGCGAGGATTTTTACGCCGTTCCTCAGCCGGATGCCGCTTTGCAGGCGCAGTTCGGCGGGCGGTTCAACCTGGTGTTTACCGGCACTTTTACCCCCGCCCAAAGCCTGGAGACCGTCATCACGGCGGTGCAGGATGCGCGCAGCCGCGGGGCGGATATGTTGCACCTGTTGCTGGTGGGCGATGGCATGAGCCGCGCCGCGCTGGAAGCCAAAGTGAAAGAGCTGCACGCCGAGGACGCCGTTACGTTTTACGGCAGTGTTCCGGCAACGGATATCCCCAAGTTCACCGCGCTGGCCGATGCTTTGATCGTCTGCCTGTCGGATTCGCCGGACTTGGGGCTGACCGTACCGGCCAAGGTTGCCAGTTATATGGCCGCCGGCAAGCCGGTCCTGGCCAGTATGGACGCGCCGGCAATGCGGCGGTTGCCGCGGCAGGCGGGTTAAGTTCCCCTGCCTGTGATGCCGCTGCCCTGGCAGACAACCTGCTGGCGCTGACCCGCATGGACGCCGCCCAGCGCGCCGCCATGGGCCAGAGCGCCAAAGAATATTATCTTGCGCATTACCGCCGCAGCGAGCTGCTGCGCAAACTGGAACATTTTATTTTGGAAGGCCGCGTTTGATGCCAAACCGGCCGTTCCCCTGATGTGAGGTGCCCTTTTGAATCACCCAGCCAAAATTCTTGTTATCATTCCCTGTTATAATGAGGAAGCCAACATCGTCAGCACCGTGGAACGCCTGCGTGCCACCTGCCCGCAGGTTGACTTTTTGATCATCAACGATTGTTCCACCGACCGCTCGGCTGAATTGCTGGCGGAGCATGGCTACCCGTTTTTGGATCTGCCGGTCAACCTTGGCATTGGCGGCGGCGTGCAGTGCGGTTATCGTTATGCCCGCGCCAATGGTTATGATGTTGCTGTACAGATGGACGGTGACGGCCAGCACGACCCCGCTTATCTGATGCAGGTCGTTCAGCCGGTATTGGACGGCAAGCTGGATATGTGCATCGGCAGCCGCTTTATCAAGTGCGAAGGCTTCCAGACAAGCTTTATGCGCCGGGTCGGCATCCGCTTTTTAAGCTGGCTCATCCATATTCTCTGTGATCAGCGCATTCTGGATGTCACCAGTGGTTTCCGTGCCACCGGTCCCCAGCTAACCGCCTATTTTGCGGAGCATTATGCTTCGGATTATCCGGAGCCGGAAGCCATTCTGGCTGCCACGCTGGCCGGGTTCCGCGTAGGCGAAGCCCCGGTCGTCATGAAAGAACGTCAGGGCGGCGTTTCCAGCATTCGCAGTTTTAAAAGCGCGTATTACATGATCAAGGTTTCCCTGTCTTTGATCATTGACCGCCTTTCTATCAAGAAAATCCACCAGCCGAAAAGCAAATAAGGAGGCACAACGCCCATGACGGCACATTTCCAGTTTTTTATGATTTTGGGTGCGGCCATCCTGCTGCTGATTATTTTTGCGCTGCTGAAAAAGGGCCAAATGAGCGTAAAATACAGCCTTCTCTGGCTGGCACTAGCCGTAGTTCTTGTCATCTTTGCGGTATTCCCCTATGTTGTTTACGTCCTGCGTGATCTGCTGGATGTACAAATGCCGGTCAACCTGGTATTTATGCTCATGTTCTGCTTTGTGCTGCTGGTGCTGCTCAGTTTAAGCATCGGCGTCAGCCAGCTTGCGGATAAGTGCAAGCGCCTTACCCAGGAAAATGCTATCCTGGAAAAGCGCGTGCGGGATTTGGAGAAAAAACTCAGCGGCAAATAATCCCGCCAAAGGAGTTTGAGGATGGAACTGACAACACTGCTATTTCTTGGCTTTTTTGCGGCAGTGGCGCTTTTGAACTATACCCTGCCCCGTGTTCTGCGCCCTTACTGTCTGCTGGCTGCCAGCTACCTGTTTTACTGCTGGGGGGCCAACGACCGCCTGCTGGTACCGGTTTTGATTGCGGCAACACTGGTCACATGGGGCTGCGGGCTGGTGATCGGTAAATGCCGGATAGGTCCCGTGCGGGTGATTTTCCTGCTTTTGGCGGTGTTCACCTGTGTGGGGCTTTTGTTCTATTACAAATACTGGAACCTGTTGGCGGCAGATATCCTGAGCGGCACGGTATTGCAGCCCCGCACGGATATGGTTACCCCGCTGGGTCTGGGCTACTTTACCCTTGCTGCGCTCAGCTACACCATTGATGTATACAAGCGCCGCTGCAAGGTTGAGCTGAACCCGCTGCATTATGCGCTGTTCGTCAGCTTTTTCCCCACCATGACCACCGGCCCCATTGAGCGGTACCCTCATTTTCGGCCACAGATCCACAAATCCCGCCGTTTCAGCTACACCCGGTGTGCGGGCGGTGCGTTCCGCATGCTGTGGGGCTACACCAAAAAGATGGTCCTGGCGGACAACATGAACCTGTACATCAAGATGGTGTACGATACCCCCGCTGAGATGAATGGCCCCAACCTGGTGGCCGCCACCCTGCTGTTCAGCCTGCGGCTCTACCTGGATTTTTCCGGCTGTTGCGATATCGCCATCGGTGCTGCCCGCATTTTGGGATATGACCTGCTGGAAAACTTTCACAGCCCGTTCGAGGCTACCAGCTTTGCCGGGTTGTGGCAGCGCTGGCACATGAGCCTGACTGGCTGGCTGCGGGATTATATCTACATTCCTCTTGGCGGCAGCCGCTGCAACGTGGTGCGCCATATGCTGAACACGCTGATCGTGTTTGCCGTCAGCGGCCTATGGCACGGGGCTGACCTGCGCTATCTGGAATGGGGCATTGCCTGCGGCGTGATTTCAGTCATTGCCCAGCTGAGCAAAGCTCCACGCAAAGTGCTGTGGCGCTATAACCCGCTGTACCGCGAGCCTGCCGTGCAGACATTCCTCCAGCGCTGCATCACCTACCTGCTGTTCAGTTTTACAATGGTGTTTTTGCTTCTGCCATTTACAACGCTGCCCCCGGCGAGGTATTCGCCGGAATACTGCAGGGCTGGCAGGGCGGCTTTGCGGCTGGATGGGAAAGCGTTACCAATCTGGCCACCAGCAGCGGCATTGACGGCCGCCTGCCGGTGGTGTTGACCTGCGGTACCGCCATTGTGCTGGCCATGGAGCACAACGGCAACAATGTTGCCCGCTGGATCCGCAAGCAGTGCTTTGTGCTGCGTTGGACGGTCTATTATGCCGCTGCGGTATCCATCTTGTTCTTTGCCGCGTTCGGGCAGTCGGCGTTCATTTACCAGCAATTTTAACGGGGGAGGGAGATCAATTATGCCAACACAGACCCCTGCTTCCCGCCCCGCGCGGCCACCCAAAAGGTCAGCCGCAGTGCTGTTGCCCGCCCCGGCCCGCAAGCCCACCACAAAGCAAAAAAAATCCGCTCCCTCACCGCGCAGACGCCCCAAAAAGCCAAATATCTTCGTTCGCTTTTTGCATGGTTTGGTCCGCCGGTTATACTTTGGCAGCAAAACGTTGTTCAAGTTTGCCCTGTTCATTCCCATTCTGGTTTTCATGGTCTGGTTCAGCTATACGGTAGACCGCAGTGGCCTGTTCCAGGGTGAGCTTGCCCCCCGCCGCATTGTGGACTTGATGCTGCAGGGCTATGATGTGAGCAACTTTGAGCAGATGAACGAAATTGAGCGCGAGGTTGTCCAGCTGTTTGCACAGGATGTTCCGGACACCCCGGAAGTGATCGGCATTGGCTCCAGCCGCGTATTACAGTTCACACGGGAACTTGTCGGAACCGACAGTTTTTTTCAACATGGGCGTTACCGGCGCGGATGTGCGCGATAACATGACCAGCTATTATAAGATGGTCTGTTACGGCAAAGTGCCCAAGGTGCTGATTTGGAGCGTGGATCCCTGGGTGCTGTATGGGGACGAAGCCGCCTTTGACAAGCGCGCCGATGTGGAGCTGTACAACGAATTTTTGACTAAGGTTCTCGGTGTTGAAACCGACTATGAGGAAGAGGACCGCGTGGCGCTGTGGAAAGCGCTGGTGGAACCGGCTTACTTTCAGGGCAACGTAGACTATTACTTAAAGAACCGCGGCCAGAGCGTTGTGACGGATGACGATGGCAACCCCATTGACTTTAACCCGGTGGACGGCGACCCTTACGAGCAGCCCACCACCATCAAGCGCTCTGACGGCAGTGTGCTGTATGACCCCGCATTCCGGGATGCCAACACCGACCAGGTGCGCGCCCTTGCCGCCGAAGCCTGCCCCACGTTCAACAGCGTACATATGGAAGGGTTCGACTCGCTTTCCCCCAAGCAGGAAGAAGCGTTTGGCAAGTTCATCCAGTATGCGCAAAACCAGGGCACCACGGTGATTTTGGCCCTCTCCCCCTGGCACCCGTACCTGTATGACTTTCTGCTGACGGAAGCCGACCAGCACCAGGGCTTTTTTGAAACCGAAAACTGGATCCGCCAGTATGCGCATGACTACAATATTCCGCTGTACGGCAGTTATGACCCCACCTGCATTAAGGGGTTGGATGAGACCGACTTTTTCGATGGCCTGCACTGCAAGGGCTGCGGCATCGCCAAGTTCTTCCCCGGTGTGCCGCAGGTGTTGCAGGATGTTGAAAACAACACCCTGCCCGACCCCCTCAGCGTAACCCCGCGCACCACCCTGCCGGTGGATGGTGAGGAGAATGTTGAAAACGTCGGGTAAGCGCTTTGCTTCTTTTGGCAGGTTGTTCCCTGCTTGATTTTCGCCTTTTGCTTACGACTTATAAAACCAGCCGCCTGCTTTGTGCATTTGCACGGCAGGCGGCTGGTTTTTACGTTCGTTTATTATTAAGGGCAACACCGCAATATACCCAAATTGCGGGGCCGCTTTTTTCAAAATTCTGCCTGCATTGTTTGGCTGCCGGTTCCGCGCAGCTGCATTATTTTTCCCATGGGCTGCGGATAATTTCGCCGCTGTCCACTTTCATGCAGCGCTCCACGGTCGCCCCGGCTTTGATGGTTGCACGGGGGGCGGCGTGCACACCGTCTTCCAGCACGGCGTTATGGTCCACAATGGCACCGGCATTGATGATGCACCCTGCCCCCACTTTGGTTCCTGCGCCCACAAAGGCAAATGGCAGCACCACGGTTCCTGCCCCCAGGGCTGCGCTGCTGCATACTTCTGCCGCCGGGTGTTCAAACACCGGTGTCTGGTAGCCCGCAGCCACCAGCTTTTGCAGCCATTGCAGCCGCAGCTCATTGTTGCCAAGGCCCACAAAAGCCGCAGTGCAGCGTTCCCTGATGGTGGGATCCAGGTAATCTGCCAGTTTGCCCGCAGCGTCCGGTGCCTGGTCATCCAGGTACAAAATACGGGAATAGCCGCCGCTTCCGCCAGCATTTCTCCCAGCTGTGTGCCAAAGCCCCCCTTGCCAAGCACAAGGGCTGTGTGGAACAATTTCATTGCGATACCCCTTTCCCATCCTGCCTTATGGCAGTATTTTCTGGTATGGTTATTATAGCACAAAAATCCTTATCAAAAAAGTCATACTTCACCCCGTTTTTCTCCATCAACTTTGACAAAAAGCCCTATCTTATTTTAAACACAATAGGAAGTGCGCCAAAAAAAAGTTTTGGCTCTTGCTTTTTGCGCTGCACGCTTTACACTTTAATTACAGAGATTTTCCGTACGGGTGTTTTGTGTGTTATTCTGTACACAGCCCGCCGGGGGGATCCAGCCATACATTAAAGGATGGAGGGCGACTTTGTGCATTACACGAATCTTTTCGGACCATTCCCGGTCGGTTTGCGCAGCTGTGTTCTTCATGCGGTGTATTATAAGCATAATAGCCTTGTATAAGCGCAGTGTACCCGTGTACACCGCGCTCTTATTTTTTGAAGGAGGATCTGTAACATGCCGAACCGTAAAAAGGTTGCCATCATCATGGGTTCTGACAGTGACTGGCCGGTTGTAAAAAGTGCCTGCGGGGTGCTGAAAGATTTCGATGTACCGTTTGAGGCGCACATTCTTTCCGCCCACCGTACGCCGGAAGCCGCCGCTGCCTTTGCCAAATCTGCCCGCGCCAATGGTTACGGTGTTATCCTGTGCGCTGCCGGTATGGCGGCCCACCTGGCAGGTGCCTTTGCCGCCAACACCACTTTGCCGGTGGTCGGCATCCCGATGAAGGGCGGTGCCATGGACGGTCTGGATGCTCTGCTTGCTACCGTGCAGATGCCTTCCGGCTTCCCGGTTGCCACGGTTGCCCTGAACGGTGCCAAGAACGCCGCTTACCTGGCCGTTGCCATCCTGGCTGTTGCCGATGATGAGCTTGCCGCTAAGCTGGATCAGTTCCGTGCCGACACCGCCGCCGCCATTGCCAAAAAGGACGCCGCCATCGCTGCCGAAGCCGCAGCTATGTAACTTCAAATCCCGGTTTATTTGCTGTTGTTTTATTCCTTTTTATAAAAAGGATTCCATAAATCAATTCATGAAAGAATATAAAGGAGCGCATTACAATGAACGTTGAAATTAAAGAACAGATGTACGAAGGCAAAGCTAAGCAGGTATTCGCAACTTCTGACCCCGAAATCGTTATGGTTCATTACAAGGACGATGCCACCGCCGGCGACGGCGAAAAGAAGGGCACCATCCGCGATAAGGGCATTGTCAACAACAAGCTGTCCAACGCTCTGATGCAGAAGCTGGAAAAAGAAGGCATCCCCACCCATTATGTTGAGGAGCTGAACGACCGCGATACCCTGGTCAAGAAAGTTCAGATCGTTCCTCTGGAAGTCATCATCCGCAATGTTGCCGCCGGCCACTTCAGCCTGCGCATGGGCGTGCCCGAGGGCAAGGTGTTCAAGACCCCCATCCTGGAGTACAGCTACAAGAACGACGACCTGCATGACCCGTTCATCAACCATTATTACGCCTTGGCCCTTGACCTTGCCACTCAGGAAGAGCTGGACACCATTGCCAAGTACGCCTTCAAGGTCAACGAAGTGCTGAAGAAGATCATGCTGGATGCCAACATCCGCCTGATCGACTTCAAACTGGAGTTTGGCCGCCTGTCTGACGGCACCATCATTCTGGCTGACGAGATCAGCCCGGATACCTGCCGCTTCTGGGATGCCACCACCGGTGCCCACCTGGATAAAGACCTGTTCCGCCGCAGCCTTGGCGGTGAGGCCGATGCCTACCAGGAAGTTATGAAGCGCCTGCTGGGCTGATTGAACCAAGCTTAGTCCAGCCAATGTTCAGGGTGTACTGGAACCGCCGTTCGCTCTTCCGGTGCACCCTGCCATCGTTTGAAACAGGAAACGGAGAACTGAATGAAGGAGCTTTGTCCCGCCGAAGCACTGCATGAAGAATGCGGCGTGTTCGGTATCTATGATTCCACCGGCAAAACCAACATGGTCAGCGCCGTGTACAGCGCGTTGTATGCCCTGCAGCACCGCGGCCAGGAAAGCTGCGGCATTGCCCTGAACGTGGACGGTGTGCTGACCGGCTACCGCGATCTTGGCCTGGTCAGCGAGGTATTTACCCCGCGTGTGCTGGCTGACCTGCCGCAGGATGCCAAGATGGCCACCGGCCATGTGCGCTATGCCACCAGCGGCCAGCGCACCCGCGCCAACGCCCAGCCCATGGTTCTGCACCACTGCAAGGGCACTATGGCCATCTGCCACAACGGCAACCTGACCAATGCCCCCCAGCTGCGCCACAAGCTGGAAATGAACGGTTCGATCTTCCACGGCACTTCGGACACCGAGGTCATCGGCTATCTGCTGACCCAGAACCGCCTGATCAGCCCGGATATTGAAACAGCTGTCTGCCGCACGATGGAGCAGATCGTGGGTGCTTACAGCCTGGTCATTATGACCCACACCAAACTGATCGCCGCGCGCGATCCTAATGGCTTCCGCCCTCTCTGCATTGGCCAGCTGCCGGATGGCTCCGGCTGGGCTTTTGCTTCGGAATCCTGTGCGCTGGATGCTGTAGGCGCCCGCTTTGTGCGCGATGTACTGCCCGGCGAGATCGTGGTGGCAGACTACACCGGCCTGCGCACCATCCGCACCCACTGCGGCACCGCGCCGCACACGATGTGCGTGTTTGAGTACATTTATTTTGCCCGCCCCCGATTCCATCATCGAGGCACCTGCGTGCATGACGCCCGCCTGCAGGCCGGGCGCTTTCTGGCACAGGAGCATCCGGTGGAAGCCGATGTCGTCATCGGTGCGCCGGATTCCGGCCTGGATGCCGCCCTTGGCTATGCGCAGGAAAGCGGTATTCCCTATGGCGTGGGCTTTATTAAAAACAAATATGTGGGCCGCACCTTCATCCAGGGCTCCCAGGCCCAGCGTGAAAGCAGTGTGCGCATCAAATTGAACGCAATTTCCTCCACCGTTGCGGGCAAGCGCGTTGTGCTTGTGGATGACTCCATCGTGCGCGGCACCACCAGCGCCCGCACCATCAAGCTGCTGCGCGACGCCGGTGCCAAGGAAGTACACTACCGCATTTCGGCCCCGCCGTTTGCCCACCCCTGCTATTTCGGCACCGACATCCCGGACGAAAAAGACCTGATTGCCACCGGCCATACGGTGGAGGAGATCCGCCAGATCGTGGGGGCCGATTCCCTGGGCTACCTGAGCATTGAACATGTGACCCAGCTGGCCATCCACAGCAAGTGCGGGTTCTGCACCGGCTGCTTTACCGGCCATTACCCGGTGCCCGCCCCCAACGAGACGATGGACATTGTATACGATAACCCCCTGAGCCAGTCCCAGACCAAAAAAACGCCTGTAAGCTGATAAGGAGAGAAACATAATGGAAAAAAGCTATTCTGCAAGCTACGCTGCCGCTGGTGTGGATATTACTGCCGGTTACAAGGCAGTTGACCTGATGAAGCAGCACGTTGCCCGCACCATGAACGAGCACTGCATTGGCGGTCTGGCGGCTTTGGCGGCCTGTTTGAGCTGGACTGCACCGATATGCCCCACCCCGTGCTGATTTCCGGCACGGACGGCGTTGGTACCAAGCTGCGCATTGCCCAGTACATGAACAAACATGACACCGTTGGCATTGATTGCGTTGCCATGTGCGTGAACGATGTCATCTGCGCCGGTGCCAAGCCGCTGGTGTTCCTGGATTACATCGCCTGCGGCAAAACGTGCCGGAGCGCATTGCCGAGCTGGTTGCCGGTGTAGCCGAAGGCTGTGTGCAGGCTGGCTGTGCCCTGGTTGGCGGTGAGACCGCCGAGATGCCCGGTTTTTACCCGGAGGACGAGTACGACCTGGCCGGCTTTACCGTTGGCGCTGTGGACAAGAGCAAGATCCTGGACAACTCCACCATGCAGCCCGGCGATGTGATCATCGCCCTGCCTTCCACCGGCGTACACTCCAACGGGTTCTCCCTGGTGCGCAAGATCTTTGACCTGGAGAACAACCCCGATGTGCTGAAAAAGACCTTTGACGGCATGGACAAGACCCTGGGCGAAGCCCTGTTGGCCCCCACCAAGATTTATGTCAAGCCTGTGCTGGCCGTGATGAAGGAAGTTACCGTCAAGGGCGTTTCCCACATTACCGGCGGCGGCTTTTACGAGAACATTCCCCGCAGCCTGAAAGCCGGCTGCTGCGCTGTGATCAAGAAGAGCGATGTGCGCACTCCCGTGCTGTTTGATGTGCTGGCTAAAGAGGGCAACATTCCGGAGCGCGATATGTTCAACACCTTCAACATGGGCGTTGGTATGATTTTGACCGTGGCTGCCGAGGATGCCGACAAGGCCATTGAGATCCTGAAAGCCAACGGCGAGGATGCTTACCGCCTTGGTGTGATTGGCGAAGGCAGCGGGGTGCAGCTGGTATGATGAAGATTGCTGTGCTGGTTTCCGGCGGCGGCACCAACCTGCAGGCCATCCTGGAAAGCGAACGCCGCGGGGAGAACCCCAACGGTAAGGTTACCCTGGTGGTTGCCAGCAAACCTGGTGTGTATGCGTTGGAACGCGCTGCAAACTTCGGCGTGGAAACCGCCGTGGTGCGCCGCAAGGATTACGCCACCAGCGAGGAGTTTGACACTGCCCTGCTGAGTGTGCTGAAAGACCATGGCATTGAGCTGGTGGTTCTGGCAGGATTTTTGAGCGTGCTGGGCCCCAGCGTGATTGCCGCTTACCCCAACCGCATCCTGAACATCCACCCCAGCCTGATTCCCAGCTTTTGCGGCCCCGGCTACTATGGCCTGAAAGTGCATGAGGAAGCGCTGAAGCGCGGCGTGAAAGTGACCGGCGCTACCGTCCACTTTGTCAACGAAGTGTGTGACGGCGGGCCCATCCTGCTGCAAAAAGCCGTGGAAGTGCAGCCCGGCGATACCCCCGAAGTGCTGCAGAAGCGCGTGATGGTGGAAGCTGAATGGAAGTTGCTGCCCCAGGCCATTGCCATGGTGTGCAATGGCGAAGCCTGACCGAACAAGGAGGATTCCCGCATGAAAAAGAATCTTTATACTTATCTGGCCGGTAACGAATATCCCGGCGCGGCATCTGCATCGGCCGTTCGCCGGACGGCACCAAGGCCATGATTGCTTACTGGATCATGGGCCGCAGCGCCAACAGCCGCAACCGCGTGTTTGACGCCATCCCCGGCGGCATCCGCACGGTAGCCGCAGACCCCGCCAAGCTGGAAGATCCCCACCTGATCATCTATAACCCGGTTCTGACCCTGAACGATACCACCATTGTGACCAACGGTGACCAGACGGATACCATTTACCGCTACATGCGGGATAACCTGTTCCCTGGTTACGGCTTTGAAGCAGCCCTTGCCACCCGCACTTTTGAGGACGATGCCCCCAACTTTACCCCCCGCATTTCCGGCGTTGTGGATATGCGTCGCGGCGGCTACAAGCTGAGCATCCTGAAAAGCTGCGATGGCAACCCCGCCAGCGTGCAGCGCCAGACCTTTGACTATCCGCAGCCCGTTGCAGGCGAAGGCCAGCTGATTACCACCTACCAGAAAAACGGCTCCCCCATCCCCAGCTTTGCCGGTGAGCCGCTGCGCGTGACACTGGACCAGAACGATGCCGACGAATTTGCCGGAAAGTTGTGGGAAGCCCTGAACGAAGATAATAAGGTCAGCCTGTTTGTGCGTGCCATCACGCTGGAAACCGGCGATTATGAAGATGTGATCCTGAACAAATACAACACGGTGGAGGGCTGAACTTATGAACGAATTCCAGCTGAAATACGGCACCAACCCCAACCAGAAGCCTGCCCGCATTTTTATGGCAGACGGTTCTGATCTTCCCGTTACCATTTTGAATGGCAAGCCGGGCTACATCAACTTTCTGGATGCGTTCAACAGCTACCAGCTGGTGCGCGACCTGAAAAAAGCCCTGGGCCAGCCTGCTGCTGCCAGCTTTAAGCATGTTTCCCCCGCCGGTGCCGCCATTGGCCTGCCACTGGACGAAACGCTGAGAAAGATGTATCATATTAGTGCAGAGGCTGAGCTTTCTCCCCTGGCCTGCGCTTATGCCCGCGCCCGCGGTGCGGACCGCATGTCCAGCTTTGGTGACTGGATCGCCCTGTCTGATGTGTGCGACCTTGCCACCGCAAAGCTGATCCAGCACGAAGTTTCGGACGGCATCATTGCTCCCGGCTATGACGCCGACGCCCTGGAAGTGCTGAAATCCAAAAAGAAAGGCAACTACAACATCGTTGCCATTGATCCGGATTATATCCCCGCTCCGCTGGAGCGCCGCACCGTATTCGGTGTCACCTTTGAGCAAGGCCGCCAGGATCTGGAGATCAGCGTGGATACCATGCTGCAAAACTTTGTAACCGAGAACAAGACGGTGACCGATGCCCAGAAGCGCGATCTGATCATGAGCCTGATCGTGCTGAAATACACCCAGTCCAACTCCGTCTGCTATGTGCAGGACGGCCAGACCATCGGTGTGGGCGCAGGCCAGCAAAGCCGCATCCACTGCACCCGCCTGGCAGGCCAGAAAGCCGACAACTGGCAGCTGCGCCATATGCCCAAGGTTCTGGACCTGCCGTTCCGCGAGGATATCTCCAAGCCCAACCGCGATAACGCGATTGATGTTTACATCGGCGATACCCCGGAGGATGTGATTGGGGATGACGTTTGGGCCGAAACCTTTACTGTGCAGCCTGCCCCGTTGACTGCCGAGGAAAAGAAAGCCTGGCTGAGCAAGGTAACGAATGTTGCCCTGGGCAGTGATGCATTCTTCCCCTTTGGGGACAACATTGAGCGCGCCCGCCGCAGCGGTGTGACCGCCATTGTGCAGCCGGGCGGCTCCATCCGCGATGATCAGGTTATTGCCACCTGCAACAAGTACGGCATTGCATGGCGTTCTGTGGTATCCGGCTGTTCCACCACTAAGCAAAAACGAAGTTTTGCTAAATAATAAATAATAAAGAATAATTAAGAATGAAGGTGTGCCGCAAGCGGCACGGTTTTGGATATTAGAGTTCTAATATTTTTTAAGCGGTGCGCAGCAACGCGGTCCACCTTCATTATTCTTTATTCATTATTCTTTTTTCATTTCAAGCTAAGGAGTTTGCCATGAAAATTCTGGTTGTTGGCGGCGGCGGGCGTGAACACGCCATTATCCGCGCGCTGAAAAAAAGCCCCGACTGCGGCGATATCTGGTGTGCCCCTGGCAACGGCGGCATTGGTTACGATGCCACCTGCAAAAACATCCCTGCAACGGATGTAGACGCCATGGTCGCCTTTGCCAAGGCAGAAGCCTTTGATTATGTTGTTGTTGCACAGGACGATCCCCTTGCCCTTGGCATGGTGGATGCTTTGGCCAAGGTGGGCATCCCTGCTTTTGGCCCGGATGCCGCTGCCGCCCGCATTGAAGCCAGCAAGGTGTTCAGCAAGGACCTGATGAAAAAATACGGCATTCCCACCGCCGGCTATGAAACCTTTGACGACCCCGCCAAGGTGATGGATTACATCCGCAGCAAGGGCAAGTACCCGGTTGTTATCAAGGCGGATGGCCTGGCGCTGGGCAAAGGCGTGCTGATCTGCCAGAATGAGCAGGAAGCCGCTGATGGCGTAAAGGAAATCATGCTGGACAAAAAAGTTCGGCGCTTCCGGCAACCATGTTGTGGTGGAAGAATTTTTGACCGGGCCGGAAGTCAGCGTGCTGTCCTTCTGTGATGGCAAAACCGTCAAGCCGATGGTTTCCAGCATGGACCACAAGCGCGCTTTGGACCATGACGAGGGCCTGAACACCGGCGGCATGGGCACCGTTGCCCCCAACCCCTGCTACACCCCCGCCATTGCCGCCGAGTGCATGGAGAAGATTTTCCTGCCTACGGTTGCCGCCATGCAGGCAGAGGGTTGCCCCTTTAAGGGCTGCCTGTACTTTGGCCTGATGCTGACCCCGGACGGCCCCAAGGTGATTGAATACAACTGCCGCTTTGGCGACCCCGAAACCCAGGTAGTACTGCCCCTGCTGGAAAGCGACCTGCTGACCGTGATGCAGGCCTGCACCAACGGCACGCTGGACAAGACCGAGGTCAAGTTCAGCGATGGCGCTGCCGCCTGTGTGGTGCTGGCTTCCGGTGGATACCCCGTTGCCTATGAAAAGGGCAAGGAGATCACCGGCCTGGAGAATGGCCAGGTGCCCGGTGCTGCCGATGTGACCGTGTACCATGCCGGTACCGCCATCAAGGATGGCAAGCTGGTTACCAACGGCGGCCGCGTGCTGGGTGTAACGGCAACCGCCGCCACCCTGCCCGAAGCCCTGAAAAAGCTTACGCCGCTGCTGACTGCATCCATTTTGACAAACTGCACCGCCGCAGTGATATTGGTGCCCGTGCCCTTGCGGCAATGAAAGCACAGGAGGGTTAAACAAGAATGGTTTACCGCATTTATGTAGAAAAAAAGCCCGGCTTTGACGGCGAAGCCCAGGGCCTGAAGCATGAACTGGTTGAGCTGGTTGGCATTAAGGGCCTGAAAGCTCTGCGCCTGTTGAACCGCTATGATGTGGAAGGCATTGACCGCGACCTGTTTGAGAAAGCCATCCCCACCGTGTTCAGCGAACCGCCAGTCGATGTGACCTATACCGAGCTGCCCACCGCCAAGACGGTGTTTGCTGTGGAGTATCTGCCCGGCCAGTTTGACCAGCGTGCAGATTCTGCTTCCGAGTGTATCCAGCTGCTGAGCCAGGGCGAGCGTCCGTCTGTGCGCAGTGCCCGCATCTACCTGCTGGACGGCGAGCTGAGCGCAGAGGATCTGGAAGCCATCAAGAAGTACGTCATCAACCCGGTGGAAGCCCGCGAGGCCAGCCTGGACACCCGCGATACCCTGAAAATGGAATTTGCCGTGCCCACCGCTGTGGAAACCCTGAACGGCTTCTGCGCTTTGGATGACGCTGCGTTGGAGAATTTCCGCAATGAAAAGGGCCTGGCCATGGACCACGCCGACATTGTGTTCTGCCAGAACTACTTCAAATCTGAACAGCGCGACCCGACCATTACCGAAATCCGCCTGATCGATACCTACTGGTCTGACCACTGCCGTCACACCACCTTCGGCACCATCCTGAACGATGTCAAGATTGACGACGAAGTTGTGCAGGCTGCATTTGACCGTTACATGGCCCTGCGTGCCGAGACCGGCCGCGATAAAAAAGAACCGCACCCTGATGGACCTGGCCACCATCGGCGCCAAGGCCCTGAAACAGCGCGGCATCCTGCAGAACCTGGACGAGAGCGAAGAGATCAATGCCTGCACCGTCAAAATCAAGTGCGATGTGGACGGCGAATTGCAGGATTGGCTGTTCCTCTTCAAGAACGAGACCCACAACCACCCCACCGAGATTGAGCCGTTCGGCGGCGCTGCTACCTGCATCGGCGGTGCCATCCGTGACCCGCTGTCCGGCCGCAGCTATGTTTACCAGGCCATGCGCGTGACCGGCGCAGGCGACCCGCTCAAGCCGGTTGCCGAAACCATGCCCGGCAAGCTGCCCCAGCGCAAGCTGGTTACTACTGCTGCTGCCGGTTATTCCAGCTATGGCAACCAGATCGGCCTTGCCACCGGCCAGGTTGCTGAACTGTACCACCCCGGCTATGTGGCAAAGCGTATGGAGATCGGCGCTGTTGTGGGTGCTACCCCGGCCAGCCATGTCCGCCGCGAAGAGCCCCAGCCCGGCGATGTGATCATCCTGCTGGGCGGCCGCACCGGCCGTGACGGCATTGGCGGCGCTACCGGCTCCAGCAAGGCCCACAAGCTGACCAGCCTGGAAACCTGCGGTGCCGAGGTGCAGAAGGGCAACGCCCCCATTGAGCGTAAGCTGCAGCGCCTGTTCCGCCGCGAGGACGCCTGCTGCATGATCAAGCGCTGCAACGACTTTGGCGCAGGCGGCGTTTCCGTTGCCATCGGCGAGCTGGCCGACGGCTGAACATTGACCTGAACAAAGTTACCAAGAAGTACGAGGGCCTGGACGGCACCGAGCTGGCTATCAGCGAAAGCCAGGAGCGCATGGCTGTTGCCGTTGCCGCTGAGGATGCCGAAAAGTTCATTGCCCTTGCCAATGAGGAAAACCTGGAAGCCACCGTGGTTGCTACCGTTACCGAGGAAAAGCGGATGCGCGAGAACTGGAACGGCGTTGCCATCGTGGACCTTTCCCGCGAGTTCCTGAACTCCAACGGTGCCGAGCGCCATGCCGATGTGCATGTTCTGCCCGGCACGGTATGGCAGCCCCAGTGGGCCGGTTCACCTTTGCCGAAAAGCTGGAAAACCTGGTTGGCGACCTGAACGTTTTGCAGCCAGAAAGGCCTGGGCGAGCGGTTTGACTCCACCATCGGCGCTTCCACCGTGCTGATGCCTTACGGCGGTAAATACCAGCTGACCCCCACCATGGCCATGCTGCCAAACTGCCGGTGGATGGCGAAACCACCACCTGCTCCGGCATGGCTGGGGCTTTAACCCCTATCTGACTGAAGCGGACCCCTACCGCGGCGCTTACATGGCCGTTGTGGAAAGCGTGACCAAACTGGTTTGCGCCGGTTTCCGCCACAAGGATATGTACCTGACTTTCCAGGAATATTTTGAGCACCTGAACACTGCCCCCGAACGCTGGGGCAAGCCGCTGGCCGCCCTGCTTGGCGCGCTGGATGCCCAGATGGGCCTTGGCATTGCTTCCATCGGCGGCAAGGACAGTATGTCCGGCAGCTTTGAAGGCCTGGATGTTCCCCCCACGCTGGTCAGCTTTGCCACCGCCATTGGCAACACCGCCAACGTCATGAGCCCTGAGTTCAAGAAAGCCAACAGCTCTGTTGTCATCCTGAAGCCGCAGTACAAGGACGGCATGCCGGAGATCGGCAGCCTGCTTTCCATCTACAAGATCGTGGAGCAGATGATCGACAGAGCAAGGTGCTGGCCGCAGCAACGCCGGGTTACGGTGGCGTTGCCGAAGCACTGTTCAAGATGTGCGTCGGCAACCACGTGGGCCTGTCCCTGAGCCGCGATATCAACCTGGACGACCTGTTCAAGCCCTGCTATGGCGCAGTTATTCTGGAGCTTCTGGATGCTTCTGCCGGTGAATTCCTCGGTTCCACCACCGTGGATTACGTCATCAACGTCAACGGCGAAAACATCGACCTGCAGCACCTGCAGGATGTATGGGAAGCAAAGCTGCAGCCTGTCTTCCCCTACCTCAAGGCTGGCGAGGAAGTTAAATCCCTGGAATACAAGGTCAACTGCTTCCAGCGCGTTGCCCCGGCTGTGCGCCTGGCCACCCCGCGCGTTATCATCCCTGTGTTCCCCGGCACCAACTGCGAATATGACACTGCACGCGCATTCCGCCGCGCCGGTGGCGACCCGCACATTCTGGTGTTGAAGAACCTGACCCCTGCCGACGTTGCCGCCAGCTGCGAAGCCCTGGTGAAAGAGCTTGACCAGAGCCAGATTCTGATGCTGCCGGGCGGTTTTTCCGGCGGCGATGAGCCGGACGGCTCCGCCAAGTTCATTGCGGCGTTCTTCCGCAACCCCGCTGTGGCCGATGCCGTCAACCGTCTGCTGAACCAGCGTGACGGCCTGGCACTTGGCATCTGCAACGGCTTCCAGGCATTGATTAAGCTGGGCCTTGTGCCTTATGGCGAGATCCGCCCGATTACCGAGAACGACCCGACCCTAACCTTTAACACCATCCACCGCCACCAGAGCATGCTGGTGCGCACCCGCGTAGCTTCCAACAAGAGCCCTTGGCTGAGCGAATGCAATGTGGATGATGAACACCTGATCGCCATCAGCCACGGCGAAGGCCGCTTTGTCTGCAATGACGGCCTGCTGCAGCAGCTGATCAACAACGGCCAGGTTGCCACCCAGTATGTTGACCTGAACTGCGTGCCCACCATGGATATGCGCTACCAACCCCAACGTCCGTGCTGGCCATTGAGGGCATTACCAGCCCGGACGGCCGCGTGTTCGGCAAGATGGGCCATTCTGAGCGCAGCGGCGACAGCCTGTACAAAAACGTTACCGGCGACAAGTACCAGCCGATTTTTGAAGGCGGCGTGAACTACTTCAAACTGTAAGACATGCTGTAAGAAAGGAAACCCGACCAATGGCACATGATCGTTATATTTCTCCGTTTTCCACCCGTTATGCTTCCGATGAGATGCAGTATACTTTCTCGGACGATAACAAGTTCCGCACCTGGCGCAGGCTGTGGATTGCGCTGGCCAAGGCTGAGCAGAAGCAGGGCCTGGACATTACCGATGAACAGATTGCCGAGCTGGAAGCCCACAAGGATGACATCAATTACGAGGAAGCCACTGCCCGCGAAAAGTTGGTGCGCCACGATGTCATGAGCCATGTTTACGCTTACGGCCTGCAGTGCCCCAAGGCAAAGGGTATCATCCACCTGGGTGCTACCAGCTGCTATGTTGGCGATAACACCGATGTTATCATCATGCGCGAAGGCCTGCAGCTGGTGCGCAAAAAGCTGATCGGCGTGCTGGCCAACCTGGCCGATTTTGCTGAGCAGTACAAGGATATGCCCTGCCTGGCTTACACCCACTGCCAGCCCGCCCAGCTGACCACCGTTGGCAAGCGCGCTACCCTGTGGATGAACGAGTTCTACATGGACCTGCAGGAGATTGACCACCAGATCAGCCAGCTGGCCCTGCGCGGCGTTAAGGGTACCACCGGCACCCAGGCCAGCTTTATTGAGCTGTTCAACGGCGATTCTGCCAAGGTCAAGGCAGTGGAAGCCGATGTGTGCGCCCAGATGGGCTTTGACAAGGTTGTGCCCGTCTGCGGCCAGACCTACAGCCGCAAGGTGGACTACAATGTGCTTTCCGCCATTGCCGGTCTTGCCCAGAGCGCCATGAAGATGGCCACCGACATCCGCCTGCTGGCCAACTTTAAGGAGATGGAGGAGCCGTTTGAAAAGAACCAGATCGGTTCTTCCGCCATGCCGTACAAGCGCAACCCCATGCGCTGCGAACGTATCTGCGCGCTTTCCCGCTACCTGATGGTGGATGTGCTGAACCCCGCCATCACCGCCGGCACCCAGTGGTTTGAGCGCACGCTGGACGATTCCGCCAACAAGCGCATCGCCATGGCTGAGGGCTTTTTTGGCCGCTGATGCCATCCTGAACATTCTGCTGAATGTTTCGGACGGGCTGGTGGTTTACCCCAAGGTTGTCCGCAGCCGCGTGATGGCTGAGCTGCGTTCATGGCCAGCGAGAACATCATGATGAAAGCCGTCAAGAAAGGCGGCGACCGCCAGGAGCTGCACGAGCGCCTGCGCGAGCACGCCGTGGCCGCTGCCGCTGTGGTCAAGCAGGAGGGCAAGCCCAATGATATGATTGCCCGCGTGGAAGCTGACCCTGCATTCGGTCTGACTCGCGAGGAGATCGAGGCCGAGCTGAGCCCCGAAGATTTCACCGGCCGCGCCCCGCAGCAGGTGGAAGAGTTCCTGGCCGAAGTTATCCGTCCCGTGCTGGACGCCAACAAAGAGGATCTTGGCCAGCATGTGGAGCTGAATGTTTGATTTATTTGGGCTTGAGGAATTATAAGATTACGATAGCATCCTGATTGGATGAATAAGCGAAAGGCTGCTTCTTCGGTTGAAGGAGCAGCCTTTTTGAGTTTTAGGGGGATTATATTCCATCATGCATCTAATTTATGGTTTTCGGAACGATCAAGGCCGTTCCCTACAGAGCGCGTTTTTATAACGCGCAATCATCATTTACCATACATCCCACCCGTAGGGGCGCACATTGTGCGCCAGCGGTCGTTTGCCATATGTGGGGGTAAATGATTGGCCACAGCCCGTTCACGGGACGATGACGAGCATCGTCTCCTACAAATTAGTTGCGGCGTTTGCCGCAACCGGCAAGGTTTCTCCACAGCGGGATGAGGCATTCCGCCCTACCGCACCGTAAATGATGGCTTTATTATCATACTGTAACTGTCCATGTAGATAAGGACGGTGCAATGGTCATTACCCAGAATCCTACCCTTGCTCCGGCAATGCAGAAATCAAAGTATGAACCGAAAGTACAGGAAACCGATGTCAGTGTCAGTTCCGACACAGTCAAGGACGCTACCGCTTTCTTGGAAACATTCTTTAAGCTGTACCCGACAGCTACGGAAAAGGAACTTGCCTATTATGTCAAGGACGGCGTGCTTGCTCCTGTGTCCGGCGACTATGTATTTTCAGAATTGGTAAACCCAGTCTTTACCAAAGACGGCGACAACCTCAAAGTCAGCGTATCCGTAAAGTATTTGGATAACAAGTCGAAAATGACACAAATCTCACAGTATGAGCTTGTGCTTCATAAGGACGATAACTGGAAGATTGTAGGATGAATATTACAGCAGAATAGTATAGTGTTTTATTGCTTTATCTATACTGTTCTGCGTTTCATTATGATATAGTATGAATTAAGAAATATACCAATCAGTGTTTGTAGAATTTGTAAATTCCTATTTTGCTTTTGATGACTAAAATGCAAATTGTTACCGTTGCGTCTGTTTTCACAAGCGTTGCGTGACATAAAAAGAATTCTATTTTATTATTTTAGTATCAAAAATAAAGGAGTTTCTTTTTTATGCTGAAGGAATTAAGGAAAAACAAAATGAGTGTTGTTGTAACTGGGATTTTATTTGGTGTTATGGGGGTGTTAATTATTCCTATAATAGCGGGAATTGTAAAAATATTAGGTACATTATCCCAAAAGTATCCTAGAATATACAAATATAGTATGATTGCTTTTATCATTATGTTATTGGCAATCAGCCTATTTTATTTAGTTATTAAACATCAGATTATTTTTCTTGCAATAGTAACTTATTTAGCAATGAAATTATGCGATGTTATATATAAAAGAAGATAATAAATGGAGTACGACTATGGAAATATCAGATTTGATTAAATCAGCCAGAATTGAAAAGGGATTAACCCAACAACAACTGGCTGATGCAGTCTTTGTTACGCGACAGACAATTTCGAAATGGGAATTGGGAAAAAGTGTTCCTGATCAAGCCTCTCTAGTATTGCTATACCAGTGTTTGGATATCAATGATAATGAGAAAAACAATTATCAAAGCTTATTTTTAATAAACAAAATATTATATTAGTTTTGATAGCAATTTTATTTTCTCCTATTGTTATTGGTGTACGTTTTATCTGTTGTAAAATTGATAAGATTGAAAACCGAAAAATTAAAGCGATAATCAAGACCATTAGCTTTGTTGTATTCTCATTATATCTAATATCTTTAAAAGAAAAATGTGGCATATTTGTTAATTGGTATATTTTCTATAGGGTATTTGTTATATCAATTCTATTTGAGTAGTTTGGAAAAAAACTAAATGCGTCATACACACAAAAAATATAAAGAATAGATTTTTAAAAAATCTATTATCGTAAAAAGGTGGTGCTTCTATGAGTAATCAATCATGGGTGTTATGTCCTATTTGTAATAACAAGACACGAACCAAAATACGGGGCGATACAGAATTGATAAATTTCCCGTTATTCTGTCCGAAGTGCAAGCAGGAAACTTTAATCAATGCTTCAAATCTCCCCCGCCGCCACATCACCGGACTCTATGCATTGGGCAAGAGCGGTCTCATAGGGGATATCCCGCTGGATCATGATCACATTATAGGTGGCAAAATTGTAGCCGTTTGCTTTGCAGGCGGCTTTTATTTTTTGCAGGGCGGGCTGCAAATCTGCCTGCTGGGGCTGCGATGTGGTTTGAATCGTGACCGCCAGCTTGGCCGGTACATGCTGCAGAATCTCCTTTTCAAACGGGGCGTCCAATGGCAGCCACTGCTGGTATTCCATGCCCAGATCAGAGATATTTTTCCCTGATTCATACGGCAGAATCACCATCACGCACTGCTGCGCTTCATCGTATGGAATGTCATATTCCGGCAGGGCATCGACCAGGGCCGGTGCCAGGTCAGCCCGCGCTTCCTCGTTCATGCGCCATGCAGTGTTGAGCCGGGCATCCACATACTGGGTGTGGTCAACGGTATGGGTATCGCTGGTAAAGAGCCAGAAACTTCGTTTCCACAGTACGAACCTGGGTATCCGGCTTTGCTGGATTGTACGCTTACTGTATAGCCAGAATCCCCGATCAACCCGCGCCTTCCGCCGTAAAGGTCTGGTCCGGGTAAAGTTTTTCCGCAAACTGTATGGCCCGGTGCATGGCCCAGCGCTCGCTGATGGGGTCGCCGTTGATGCAGTCAAAGGCCAGCAGCACCAAAGCAATCAGCACCGCCGCCAGAATGCCTGCCATCTTCCGCTTACTTTTCACTTTCATGTTTTTTCTCTCCTTTCCCGATGGCATAGTTCAGCAGCCAGCCAATCAGGCAGCCAACGCCGCACAGCCCCAGCATAAAAACGCTGTACACAATTAGGGTGACCGGGTACTCCATCAAGGTGGCCCCATACTGCCAATAACGCACGAAGGTCCGCAACAGCGCGCAAAGGGCAATGCTCTCCCCCACTGCCATCAGCAGCTTCCACATCTGGGGGTCCTGATACACGGCCGCAGCACACACAAACGGGAAAATCAGGATGATCCAGTTGGAATGTTCGCCGTAACTTGTCAGCACCCCAAATCCCATGCCCAGCGCTGCAAACATCAGCAGGCCGGTATTGTATTTGTGGCGGATCTTTTGCAGCAGGCGGGCATCATCGGGTGCGGGCAGGCTTTGTGGCAGGGCCTGCCCGCCGCCCGCCTGCCACAGGGTGCGGCATTCCGGGCAGGTTTGCAGGTGGGCTTTTACCAGCGCTTCACTTTCCGGGCTGGCAACGCCATCCTGCACCAGCGGGATCAAATCCCGCAGACCGCGCAGGGAATTTCGGTTTCTGCTTTTCCCTGTTCTGCTTGCCGGTTTGTTTCTTTTTCTTGCGTCATTCGTCGTATCCCTCCTTTTGCAGGGTTGCTTTCAGCCAGGCGCGGGTACGGTGCTCCACCACCCGCGCGGATGCTTCGGTTATTTGCAGTTTTTGGGCAATTTCCTGGTACGAATACCCCTGCGCCCGCAGGTATACCACGCTGCGGGTGCGCTCGTCCTTTTGCTGCAGCAAAGCCTGCACGCGGCGCAGCTTTTGGCGGGCGGCGGTGGTTTCGGTCAGGGCATCATCGGTTATGTAGCGTTCCATCAAATCGTCCAGGCTGACGGACTGGTGCCGCCTGCGCAGACTTTCCAGCCAGATATTGCGTGCAATGCCAAACAGCCAGGTTTTTACCTCGCACTCTCCACGGAAAGTGGGCAGCCGCTTGATGACCCGCACAAAGGTTTCGCTCAACAGGTCTTCCGCCTGCACAGGGTCGTGGGTCAAAAAGCAGAGGTAGCGGTACAGATCCATCCGGTAGCGCCGGTACAGTTCCTCCAGCTCCGGTAGTTTCATGCTTTGGCCCACCTCCTTTCGCTTTGTTCAGGCGCCTTACATGATATTTGGTGGCCGCGGCCGCCGTTTTGTTACAGGCAGCGATAAAAAAGTCCTGCCGCACCGCTTGGAAACGGCATCGGCAGGATCGGTTGTTCTTTTATTCCTGGCTTTGGGTGTCATCCTGGGGCGCATCGGCAGTCAGGTCTGCACCATCTGCCGCTGCATCGGCGGCAGCATCCGTGGTATCCTCTGCCGGGGGTTCCGGGGTCGGCTCCGGGGTGGCCACAGGGTTTTCCGCCGGCAAAAAGCGAGGCTGAATGGTGCCGTCCGTCTGCTGGTCCGAAACATCCAGCGTACCGCGGTCACTGCTTGCCAGGCCATCGCCACCGGTATCCAGAATGATATAGGCGGCAAACCGGATCTTGTAATCCAGATTGTTTGCGTGCCCAGCTGGACCGACACACGGCCCTGATACAAAAAGCTCAGCTCGGTCATGTTCTGCATGGTCAGCACCGTGGTGCCATCCAGCAGGCCATACTGGTCCAGTTCGCCCAGCAGTTCGTTCAGCACCTCGTTGGGGGTCTCCTGTGCCGTATCGGCTTCGTCTGCATTTTCCGGCGTTGCGGTGCCGCTTGGCATGGCCGTTGCCAGGGCGGTCGGCTCGCTGGGGGCATCCAGTGTCAGGAAGCTGCCCGGCGTGGTGGCCGCGCCCTCTGGCAGCAGGGCATCCAGCTGCACCAGATTATCCGGCTCTGCCGGCTCCACACGCAGCACTTTCAGCTGTTCGCTCAGCACCAGCCAGCTGCCGGAATACTCCATCTTAAAGCGTTCCACCGCAGGCTGCACCCGGATGATCACGGTGCCGGGGGCCTGGCGGGTGACGACTGCCACATCCAGGTACGGCATCTGCGCCAACAGCTGGTCAGATTTTTTCTTTGGTGGAAAAACCGTACAGGTTATCCCCCACCTGAATGCCGGTTGCATCGATCAGCTGTTGTTCGGTATAAATGCCGGTATTGGCGGGGGTGGTGCGGTCCGCATTTTCCACCCGGAAATCCGTCACCTCGAACAACAGGTTGATGGAAAGCACAATGCCGACCACCAGTACTGCCAAAACGCACAGCACCCCGATGATGGCCTTGCGGCGGCGGATTCGCAGCTGTTCCGCGCGGGTAACGCGGCGCTGCACCTGTGGCGCGCTGGAACGGTACCCCGGCTTTTGGGGTTCTGTTGGGGGCGGGGGCGCTTTTGCTGCTGTTTGGGCGGCTGACGTTCGGGCTGTTTTGCGGGGCGCTGGCCGCTGCCCTTTGGCCGCTGCTGGCTGCCCGCCGGGCGGCTGCTGCGCTGCGGCGGGGCGCTTTTGGTGTTGCGATGGCTGGGCTGACCCTTGCGGGGAGGTACACTTTTTTTCTGGTTTCGGCTGCGCTGATTGCGGTCCATGGGGTGTACCTCCTTTCTGTGTTTCAGCTTTTATTTGCTGCCGGTTTGTTCCGGCAGGTTACTTTCCGTTCACCAGTTCCAGCAGCTTTGCGGTGATCAGTTCCAGGCTCTTGGGGTTGCCCAGGGTCTTGGCGGCGGTGCCCATGGCCGTCAGTTTGCCGGGCTCTGCCAACAGGGCATGCACGGTTTCGATCAGCTTGACACCGGTCAGGTCTTTTTCTTCAATCACAATGGCGGCACCGGCGTTTTGCAGCTCCAGTGCATTGTAATACTGGTGGTTTTCGGCCACATTGGGGCTAGGGATCAGGATGGCGCGCGGCCCATGGCCTCCAGCTCCGCCAGCGTCAGCGCACCGGAGCGGGAAATAACAAGGTCCGCTGCGGCCAGCAGATCCGGCATATTATCAATGTATTCTTTTACCACAAGGTTGGCACCGGGGGCAAAGTGGTTCTTGGCTTCCAGGTCCTCAAACAGCTTTACGCCGCGGCTGCCGGTGGCGTGCAGGTGCAGCACGGGCAGATCGTTTGCCTGCTCCCACGCGCACAGCTCTGCCACAACCTCGTTGATACGGCGGGCCCCCAAAGAGCCGCCGAAGCTCAAAATCACGGTGCGGTCCCCCGCGTGCACAGCAGCACGGGCGGCGGCGCGGTCACGGTTCAAATTTCCGGGCGGACAGGGTTGCCAACCACAAGGGTCTTCTCCGGTGCGCCAAGCTTTTCCACCGCAGCGGCGGAAGCGGCAAACACCACGTCCACATCCTTGGCCAGCAGCTTGTTGGTCACACCGGGGAATGCGTTCTGCTCATGGATGGCGGTCTTGATGCCCTTTTTGGCGGCGGCGCGCACCACCGGGCCGCTGACATAACCGCCGCAGCCGATGACCAGATCGGGCCGGACCTCTTTCAGGATAGCCGCCGTGCGCGGGCCGGACAGGGCCAGGTGGTAGAGCGCTACCACGTTGCGGCCCACGTTCTTCAGGGTTGGCTTGCGCTGGAAACCGTTGATCTCAATATGGTGGAACGGGTACCCTGCCTTGGTTACAAGGCCGTACTCCATGCCCTCTTTCCGCCCGGCAAAGTGGATCTCGGCCGCGGGGTCCGCCGCCTTTAAGGCTCCGGCAATGGCAAGCGCCGGGTTGATATGGCCGGCTGTGCCGCCGGCAGCAATCAAAACACGCATAATGGTTCCTCTTTTCTCCGTAAAATCGAACGTTTTATGTTATGGCAATACCGCATAATTCTAAGTGCCGATACGGCGAGCGAGGTGCGGCAGCTGCTAAGCCAAAAGCGCAGATAATACTTTGTGTATTATCGAGTATTTTGGCAACGCAGATGCCGTGCCGCAGCCGCCGGAGCGGTGCTTAAGCCGTAAGGCGGGAATTGTGCGGTATTGCCTTATATCTGAAACCAAAGAGAACAATGCTTTCCGCAGGCATGCGGGAATTCTCAGTTGCTGTGCAGGGCTTTGTGGGTGCGGCGCTGCGGGTTCATCCGGCGGGCAAGTTCTTCATGCGAGCGCTTGCTGCGCGCAGCGTTTTGCGCGTTGCCCGCCCGCGATATGCTTAGTATAATGCCCATCTCACACAATAGAATCAGCAAGCTGGTACCACCGGAGGAAAAAAACGGCAGGCTGATGCCGGTATTTGGGGCCACATTGGTGACCACCGCAATGTGGATCATGGCCTGCCAGGCAATTTGCGACATAATGCCAATACCCAGCATCGTACCAAAATAATCCGGCGAGTTCAGGGCGATGATAACGCCCTGAATGATCAGTGCGGCAAAAAGGCCCATACAGATCACCGCGCCGATAAAGCCCAGCTCTTCGCACAGAACGGAAAAGATAAAGTCGTTGCTGGCTTCCGGCAGCCAGAGGTGCTTTTGGCGGCTGTTGCCAATGCCCAGGCCGGTCAGCCCGCCGGACGCAATGGAATACAGGCTCTGTTGGGTCTGGTACAAAATATCGCCCTCGTCACCGTTCCATGCGCCGAGGCGCTGCTGAACATAGTTATTCTGTCCGGTCAGCATTTTGTAAATCACAAACACAGCCGCGCCTGCCGCCGGGATGCACCAGAACCGGCCCACACCGCCACACAAAATCATACTGCCCGCAATCAGCAGGATCAGCATGATAGCAGAGTTATGGGGTTCTTTGTACAGCAGAACCACCACCGGCAGCAGCGGCAGCACTGGCAGCACAATGCCGTAAAGCAGTGTTCCCCGTTTTCATAATACCGGTCCGCAAAGCAGGCAAGACCCAAAATAGCCGAAAACTTTGCCAGCTCCGAAGGCTGCAGGGTTGTGCCAAACATATACACCCAGCGGTAACAGCCGTTGTACGGCTCACTGAACAGGGCCCACACCAAAAGCAGCAGCGTTAAAATGTATAAGTACCAGTTCATGTGGCGCAGGCTGCGGTAGTTGATGTTGGAAATCAGATACATCAGCACCAGCCCCACCACCGCCAGAATTACCTGCGGGCGGATAAAGTGGTAAATATCCCCCTTGAAGCGGTAATACCCGGTGGAGTAACTGGCGGAGAACAGCATGATCAGCCCGTAAGTCAACACAAGGATCAGCGTGCCGACAAGGCCATAGGAAAGTTTGCCGCGTTCCTCTTTTTTGAACGCGATTTCCTTAAAAAACCTGCCAATGTTGCCAAAGGCCAAAATCGAAAAGCTGGGCAAGCGTCATTTGCGGTACAGCCCCCTTTCTGATATTTTATGCCATGTAAACGTACATCAGGCCCAGCACCACGCCGATAATGGCGATCAGGCTGAAGAAAAAAGTCGATCTTGACTTCTTTCCAGCCGCGCATCTCGAATGCGTGGTGGATCGGTGTCATGCGGAAAATGCGCTTGCCGTGGGTCAGCTTGAAGTAAACGCGCTGGATCACAACGGTCATGGCGTCCCAGATATACACAATGCCAAAGAAGAACACCAGCTCCGGCCGCCCATGATAAAGGCAAGGGCCGTTACCATACCGCCCAGGAACATGCTGCCGGTATCGCCCATGAACACTTTGGCCGGGTAGAAGTTCCACACCAGAAAGCCCGCTGCCGCAGCAGCCGTTGCCGCCGCCAGAACGGCCACATGATAAAAGCTGAGCATGCTGGCAGCCAGCAGGTAGCCCAGCATGGAAACAAAGGTCACACAGGAGCACAGGCCGTCCAGACCATCCGTCAGGTTGACGGCATTGACCAAAAAGATGATGCCGAAGAACGCAATGGGGTAATACACCCAGCCCAGATCTACCGCACCGATAAAGGGCAGCATAATGATGGTGGTCAGCAGGCCCTGCATGTGCAGCCCCACCAGGAAGCCGCCGGTAACAATGAACTGCATGATAAGCTTTTGCCAGGCAAGCAGGCCCAGGTTGCGGTGCTTGACGACCTTGATATAGTCATCCAGAAAACCGATAAAGCCGGAACCAAACGCCAGGAACAGCGCCAGCAAGGCGGCGCGCACCTGCACAATGCCCAAAAGGTCCTGTGCATAGCGGTAGAACCCGGCATACACCAGGCCGCAGGCACCAGAATGCCAAAGATGAAGCACAGGCCGCCCATGGTGGGTGTGCCCTGTTTTTGTTATGCCAGGTCGGGCCGGATTCCCGGATGGTCTGGCCGAAGTGCAGCTTGTGCAGTGCCGGAATTACAAAACAGCCTGAAAGTGCCGTAACGGCAAACGCACCGATTGCCGCGGCAACCAGCATCCAAGAAACGATCATTCCCATGTGATATTCCCCCAAAATATGCAATTATGCGTTTGGCAGCGCCGCGTAAAGCTGCTTTAATACATCATCCAGCTTCATGGCGTGGCTGGCTTTTGCCAGCACAACATCGCCGGGGCGGACGTTCTGCCGTAGATATTCTACTACTTCCTCCGCCGCTTGGCAATGGATGGTTTGCAGCCCTTTCTGCCGGGCTGCTTCGGCCATGGCTGCGCTCAACGGGCCGTAAGCCACCAGCAGGTCGGCGGCATCGGCAGCCCATTTGCCGGTCTGGCGGTGGCCGGGTTCACTGGCAGCGCCAAGTTCCAGCATATCGCCCAGCACGGCAATGCGGCGGCCGCCGGGGCCGGGCTGGCGGTCATGCAGAATCTGCAAGGCTGCTTTCATGCTGTCCGGGCTGGCGTTATAGCAATCCTCAATAAAGGTCACACCGCCGTGCTGCACAATGTTCTGGCGCATACCGGTGGTCTGATAGCTGGCCAGCGCACGGGCGGCGCGGGCACGCTCCAGCCCCAAGCGGGTGGCTGCAGTGTAAGCAGCAAGGGCATCATACACGGTATGAACGCCTGCCGTGGGGATGGTTACACTGAACTCATAGGTTTCACCGTCCACGTTATCCACCAGGGTAAAGCCGGTACCCTCCCCTACGGTATGAATATTGATGGCGCGCACATCGGCGGAGCTGGAGCGGATGCCGAACCACACCGGGCGCAGGCGGCCGGGGATCTGCGCGGTGGGCAGCAGGTCATCGTCCGCGTCAGCACCAGCGGGGCGCATCCGGCAGGCCCTGGCAGATTTCCATCTTTGCCTTCAATATATTCTCCCGTGTGCCCAGATTTTCCAGGTGGGAAACGCCGATCATCGTAATGATACCGGCAGACGGCCGCGCTGCGCGCACCAGGCGGGCAATCTCGCCCAGGTGACTCATGCCCATTTCCACCACAGCATACTGGGTGGTATCTTCCAGGCGGAACAGCGTGTTGGGCAGGCCGATCTCATTGTTCTGGTTGCCCTCTGTTTTTAAGGTATTGCCAAAAGCCGAAAGAACCGCATAGCAGAACTCTTTGGTGGTGGTTTTGCCCACGCTGCCGGTCACACCGATCATCAGCGGCTGAACAGCGTGCGGTAGTTGGATGCCATACGGATCATGGCAAGGTAGCTGGATTCACAGATGACAAGGTGATCCTCCGGCACGCCCTCCACGGGATGGTTGGCGATCACATACTCGGCCCCGGCCTGGTACGCCTTGGCGGCATAGTCGTGGCCGTCCACACGCTCGCCGGGGAAGCAGACAAAAATGCAGCCCGGCTGCACCTTGCGGGAGTCCGTTACAACGGCGGTGATGGGCACCGGGCGGGCCAGTGCCAGCCCGGCCAGAAGTTCGTTCGCGTTCATGGGTTTCATGGGAACACGCTCCTTTTGGTTGGTTTAGTTGCGGCATGTTTCAGTTTGCTGTGGGGTCCCCCTGCCGTGGCCGGGGTTATTGCTGCTCGGCATCGCTGCCGGTATCATCCTGGGTCGTGCTATCCTGATCGTTTTCACCGGCGGCGTCCTGGGGCGTATCGTCCTGGGCGGCATCGTCCTGCGGGGTATCTGCATCCTGCTGGGCATCGCTGCTGCGTCGGGTTCCGTGGTCAGGGTAACGACTGTGCCGTAGGGCACCACACTCCCAACCTCAACATCCTGGCTGACAACACGGTCCGATGCACTGCCCGAAATTGCCACATTGACGCCGGAAGCCTTGAGCATCTGTGCGGCAAAGGTTCCGGTTTTGCCGGTGGCATCCGGCACGGTGGTGGTGGCGTCGGTGGTGGACTGGGTATACAGGTAAACCGTGGAGCCTGCGGGCACCACGGTGCCGCCTGCGGGGTACTGATACACAACATCACCGTCGCTGGTATCCACAAACCGGTGGGAAAGCCCGGCGGCGTTCATCTTGACCTGGGCGGAAGTCCAGCGGGTGCCAATGGCATTTGGCACTTCCACACTGCCGTTGCTATCATAAGAAGCATCCCGTTCAATGCCAAGATACGGCGCGATCTGGCTGATGATGTTGCCGGTAACAGGGGCCACAATCTGGGAAGCGTAGTCAAAGATCCAGCGCGGGTCATCCATCATGACCAGCACCAGAATTTCCGGGTCGTCCGCCGGAAAGATGGCGGCAAAGCTGATGGCCTTGCGGTAGTCGCCGTCCGGGCGGTACTTGTAAGCGCTTTCCAGTCCAGCTGTTCTGCCGTACCGGATTTGCCGCCGATGCGGTAGCCCGCCACATAAGCGCTGGCACAACCGTGATAGTCCAGGTCATTGCTGGTACCGGTGTGACCCACGTTGTTTTCCATCATGGCGCGGATCTGCTCACTGACTTCCTCGCTGACGACCTGGCGCTTTATGTCGGTTTCAGCCTGCCATACCACGTTGCCGGTGTCGTCCGTCATATTATCCACCACATAGGGGGTCATCAGGTAGCCGCCGTTCACGGTGGAAGCCACGGCGGCTGCCATCTGGATCAGGGTCAACTTTTGGGACTGGCCGAACGCGGTGGAGTACAGGTCCGTTTCCACCTGTTCCATCTCCTGCTGGGTTTTGGAGATGCCCTTTGCCTCATACGGCAGGTCAATGCCAGTGGTCTGGGTCAGGCCAAACGCCTGGTAGTAGTTATAAAAGAATTCGGCGCTCATTTTTTCCGCCACCTGGATAAAGTACAGGTTGCAGCTGTGGTTCAGCGCCCCGGCCATATCCAGCCAGCCGTGAGCGTTGCCCTCGGCGCAGCGGTAGCTGTGTTCCCACTCGGTATTGGGGAATACTGTCAGGTCGCCGCCGCAGTAAAACTGCTGGTCCGCCCCCATCAGGCCGGAATCCAGCGCCGCAGCGGCCGTCATGAGCTTAAAGACTGAGCCGGGGTAATACAATTCCGTCACGGCTTTGTTCTTCCACTCGGCTTCACGGATCATGCCCTGCAGCTGGCTTTTTTCGCTGGGAACGTCGATTTCGTTGCCTTCTTCGTCGATGCTTTTTTGTTCCGTTGGGGTCCACAACGCCGTCCGCAATGATATCAGCTACGGCGTCCTGCCCCAAACGGCTTTGCAGGACGGAAATATCGTCCTCCGTCAGCGCCGTTCCGGCATTATCCAGGATAGCCTGCAATTTGGGTTCGGTGATATTATACGGATCGTTGGGGTCAAACTGCGGCGCCGTTGCCATCCCCAGCACCGCGCCGGTGTTCACATTCATCACAATGGCGCTGGCACGGTTCTGCACATCATAGTCATCAATCGCGTTGGAAAGCTCGGTTTCCAGCACGGTCTGGATGGTATCGTCAATGGTCAGGTTCAGGTTATAGCCGTTGATAGCCGCATGGGTATCGCTTTCCTCGTTAGCCAGTTCATAGCCCCATGCGTTCTCGCTGCTGATGCTGCGCCCCGGTGTACCGACCAGTTTCTCATCATACGATTTTTCCAGGCCGTACATGCCGTTGCCGCTGTCATCACAAAAGCCCAAGACCGAGGAAAGGTACATTCCGTTAGGGTATTCCCGCGTGGAGGAGGATTCCTTGTACATGGAAAGCACCGTTTCGTACTTGGCATCCGGATCCCCCTCCGCCTTGCCGTTGGTAATGCGTTTGGTGTTGGCATAGTCAATAATGGATTGCGCCGTTACCATATCAATGTCCTTGGCAATCACGCGGTACTGGCTGTTCGTTTTGCTCAGCTGCTCCTGAATTTTTTCCGCGCTGACGCTCCCGTTCAGCAATTCGCTGATTTTCTGGCTGGCTTCCGCCACATAATCCTGGTTGCACTTGGACGGGTTGGCAATAATGTTCCACACCACACTGCTTTTGGCCAGCAGTTTGCCGTTAGCGGAATAAATAGAGCCGCGCGTGGCAGGGATCTGGGTATCGGAAAGCTGCTGTTCCGCCGCCTGAACACGGTACTGCTCAGCATCCCGGATCTGCAGGGTATACAGCTTATAAATCAGACGCCGCACCCCGCAGCGATAAAGCCGATCACCAGCAGCAAAACCATAATGCGTCCGTTCAGCGTAAGCGCATGATTCTGCCCCGGCTCCGGGCTGCGGCGGTTGTGATGACGCGTGGATTGATTCTTGTTGTCGGGTTGCTTTGGCATAGGTTCATTCCTTTACAGAAAAGACTGTTTGCACGAATACGCGCCCGCCCATGATGGCAAAAAAAGCGTGCTCCTGTTGGGATGCACGCTTTGGCGCAATGTAAGGGCAGCACCGCATGATTCCCACCTGACGGCTTGGGCACCCAAAGTTATGCGGTATTGCCTTGACCGGATCGGTTACGGGTCAAAACTGCCAAGCAGACTGAGCGCTGCGGTTTTGATACCGGCAAAAAAACTTGTCTGCTGTGCCGGCTGCGCGTTCAATCACGCTTTCATCCTCCAGCCGGACATACGTCACCTGGCTGGGGTCCATTTTAACCAGCCCCAGCCGATCCTCCGCTTCCTGCTGGACGCTGGTGCTGTTGGTGATCTGATCCATGGTGGTGGACAGATAGTCGTTATAGCTCTGGGCATTGGTCAGTTCCGACTTGGCGTCATCAATTTCGCCGGAAAGCTGTGTGATGCGTGCCTGGCTGGCGACAATGCTGGCAAACAAACCAAAAAGATGGCAATGACCAGCACCGTGCCCGCCGTGCGGGCAAACTGGCGTGCCTTGCTCAGGCCGTAGCGTCCGCCCTTGACAACGCGCACCCGCGGTGTGCGGGAGGAACCGGAATGATTGTTGGTTGAAATCTCTGCTGCTGTGGAAGCCATGGGCGCCGCCCCCTTTCTCGTATCGTAAAATTTCGGCTTTCCTTAAGCTGTGCGGCATGGTCACAAGCGCCATGCCGCGCTGCCAATGTTCCCTCCTGGCACGCTTATAATTTTTCCAGTACGCGCAGCTTGGCGGAACGGCTGCGGCGGTTTTCTTCCAACTCACCAGCGTCCGCTTCAATCGGCTTGCGGGTAATCAGTTTAGCTTTGGGTATCCCGCCGCAGGTGCAAATAGGCTGCTCCGGCGGGCAGGTGCAGCGCTGGGCCCAGCGGCGGAACTTCTGTTTTACCAGCCGGTCCTCCAGGCTGTGGAACGTGATGATGCAGAACCGCCCGCCGGGGGCCAAGCGGCGGAAAATCGCCTCCATCCCCTCGTTCAGGGCATCCAGTTCCCCATTGACGGCAATCCGCACTGCCTGGAAGCTGCGGCGGGCGGGATTCTTGTTCTTGCGGCGCTCGGCAGGCGGCATAGCGGATGCAATCAGGTCCGCAAACTGCAGGGTCGTCAAAATCGGGGTTTCCTCCCGTGCTTTCACGATTTTACCCGCAATCTGCCAGGCATACGGTTCCTCACCATAATCGCGCAGGATGCGGGTCAGTTCCTCACGGTCCAGGGTGTTCACCAAGTCTGCCGCGGTGGGCCCCTGCTGGCTCATGCGCATATCCAGCGGGGCATCCGCGTGATAGGAGAAGCCACGCTCGGCATCGTCCAGCTGGTGGCTGGAAACGCCAAGGTCCAGCAGCGCGCCGTTGATGAAGGGGATCTCCAGTTCATCCAGCACGCGGGCGGTTTCGCGGAAGTTGGCCTGAACCACCTGGGCGGGTAAGCCCTTTAGCCTTGCGGCAGCGGTTGCCACCGCATCCGGGTCCTGATCCAGCGAGATCAGCCGCCCGGTGGTCAGGCGTTTTGCTATTTCCTTTGAGTGGCCTGCCCCGCCGGCCGTTCCGTCCAGATAAATCCCGGCAGTCAATGGCCAACCCATCAAGGCATTGGCTGAGCAAAACGGGGATATGACTAAATTCCACGGTATTCTCCTCTTTCCCCGTTTCACACGGTTTAACATGCAGGGGTACACCCCCGCTCAAAGTGTAGGCAACACCGCACAATTCCCGCCTTGCGGCTTAAGCACCGCTCCGGCAGCTGCGGCACGGCATCTGCGTTGCCAAAATGCTCGATAATGTCGGGTTGCGGTACCCGCATCGTGCTTCGGGGCAAAAG